>Ga0134126_10009641_pt1 | contig 12159 bp, 10 predicted proteins | sample KB31752_FD_96881 | JGI IMG/M metagenome (GOLD analysis project Ga0134126, IMG submission 96881) | Terrestrial soil microbial communities with excess Nitrogen fertilizer from Kellogg Biological Station, Michigan, USA - KB3-175-2 | ecosystem: Environmental > Terrestrial > Soil > Unclassified ...
AGCCAATGCCGAGTGCCGCTCAATCACAGCGCGGTGCACAGGTCTTTAGGGCGCGGGCCGGCATGGGCGCGCGTGTTCGTGGAATGCCAGCCATGACGCGCGCTTTTGATGAAAACAGATAACACACGGCCACCAGCCCGGACACATCCGGCAGGCGCACGCGGTAAAGCCAATTTCCGCCGGCGCGTTTACGAGCCTGTCAAAATTCTTTGGCCGTCCCGCCCGGCCGGAAAGAAGAAGAAATTGTTGATGTAATAACGGCCGTTCGCGCGCCCCCCATCGTCGAGCAGCGCGCGCTGGTCCTGGTCGCGTTCGGGGTCGAAGGTGTCGATGCCGCATACTTCATGATCGCGCAGAAAGTACCCTTCGTAGTTCGCGTTCCGAAAGAATTGAAACAAAGAGGCGGTGGCGCCCGCGAGGTGCCGGTTTTCCGCCTCGACCAGAAACACGGGGCGGCATTTTTCGATCAGGCCGGAGGCGCCGCGCAATACGCTGAGCTCGTGGCCCTCTACGTCAATCTTCACAAACGACACAGCGTCGGAGATGACGGAGTCGAGCCGTCTGCGTTCCACCTTTTCCACCTTTACGTCCCCGTGCCCTGCGGCGACACCGGGCTCAATCGACCCGAGACCGTATGTCAGGTGCGCGCCGTCGCGAGGGATGCGCAATTCTGCCCGCCCCTCCTCGTCCGAAAGCGCGATCTCATGCACAATCACGTTGCGGGCTGAAGTGCGCCGAAGCTTGTCAGCTGTCGCGCTCGAGGGCTCGAAAGCGTGCACTGTAGATGAAAGGTGGGCGAGGGTACGCGTATAGAGTCCCACATTTGCGCCGACATCGATGGTGATTTCTGTGGGCTCGACAATTCGTTTCAGGAGCGACAATTCTATCTCGGCAGACCGTGGCCTCCGCATGAGGTGCCAGCGGACCCAAAGTGATGGCGCCAAGTCCATCGCGGCCTGCTTCATGTGAGAGGCAATCGAAGATCCACTAATAGACATTCTCTTTTAATCCTTCATTCGAAAATTCTGCATCGTCACGGCGCTGTTTCAGTCGCCGGAACCGGAAAAGAATTCCTGCACAATGGTGCGGACAATGATCCGGATATCAAACCAAAGGGACCATCGCTGAATGTACTGCAGATCGGATTCGAGGCGCTCGATTGCGGACAGCGGGGCCGTTGTACTGCCTCGATAGCCGTTGACTTGTGCGAGCCCGGTGATGCCCGGCCGCATGTGGTGCCGCTGAAAATAGTACGGCAAGAGTTGTTCGTAGAGCATGCCGCCGGCAAGCATTCCGGGGACGTGGGGGCGCGGACCGACCAGCGACATGTCGCCCTTCAGGACGTTGATGAGTTGCGGAAGCTCGTCGAGACTGGTTTTGCGTAAGATACGCCCAAGCTTTGTCACCCGAGGGTCATTGCTCGTCGTTTGATTCGTGCCGCTCGAATCCCCGAGATGGGTATGCATGGTGCGGAATTTGAAAATCGAAAACCGTCTGTTGTGATAGCCGTAGCGTTTCTGCCTGAAGAATACAGGGCCCGGCGAGGTGAGTTTGATCGCGATCGCGATTCCGATCAGCAGCGGAGCGAGCGCCAATAATCCGAATGCAGCGCCCACGATGTCCACCAAGCGCTTCGCGACAAGCAGCATTGCCGACGGTTCGCGAGCGATCGCGGTACGGTGATATGTCGGCCGGCGAGCGCGACGTTTATATGGCGTTCCCCACGGCGGCAGCAGAGTCGACTTCGGGGCTCGTACAAATGGAATCGAGACGCTAAATTCCACGCATTGCTCCTCTGATCGGGGATTCGAATACCTCAGGCGAACAGCAGCCTATGCTTCAATGTGAAAACATTGCGGCGTTCGCCGATCAAAATGTGTGTCGGTCGGGAAGCAAAGGTCCATTCAAAAAAATTCGTCTTTGACAACGCGCGTTTTTGAGCGTGTGATTTTATTATAGCTACCCGGCTGCGAGCTCGCATGAATGGGTGCCGGCTGCACATCAGTCGGATGGCCGTACCACCGGAGCCATTACAATGGCGGTGTGGCTGCAGGTCGTACTAGCTCGGTTTTGCGATTGCATCCTGGATCGCGCTGTAACGGCGTGCACCGCGCGCCAACTGCGGAACGGGCTACTACTTTGTAATTTCGTGGCCTGGATTCTCATCCTCGTTGCGGCAACGTTGCTGACCTAATCCGGTCGCATCGAAGTCACGCAATCGCCACGACAACATTATTTGCTTCATCGGATTCGGAACCAATCCGAAAGCATGGAGTTGATTCACGTTCCGAATTTTCTCTGGGGCGGGAGAATTTTCAAGGCACGTCCGTCTTTTGCCGGGGGGCTTTCCATAATGATGCACCGTCGAAATGCGTTGTACCTGCTGTTGAGCGTGGCTCTTGCAGGTTGCAGCAGCGAGGCTGGAGTCGTCCTGACGTCCGGCAAAGGCTTAGCCAGCTATGGTGGTCCGGGCCCATTGCGCGGGTCCACTGGACCCTACATTTTGGGTCCCGGGGATAGACTGCGCATAAAAGTTTACAACGAGCCGGATTTGACCGGCGAATACGAAGTCAACAGCGGCGGATTTGTGTCGCTGCCTTTGGTCGGTCAGATTAAAGCCTCCGGTTTGACGACAAGCCAGCTCGAGCGAAACATCGCGGCGAGGATGAAAGGCAAGATCGAGCAACAGCCAAACGTCAACGTTGAGGTTGCCGCATACGCTCCATTTTATGTCTTCGGGGAAGTTAAAAAAGCGGGCGAGTACCCGTACCGTCCGGGCCTTACAATTGCCGATGCAGTCGCCACGGCAGGCGGGCTGACTTACCGCGCGAACGAGCACGAAATCTTCGTCCGCCATGCCGGCTCTCGAGTCGAAGACATCGTGACCCTCGCCCATCAAATACGGGTCTTCCCCGGAGACAATATCCGCGTCTCGGAACGTTGGTTCTGAGCACCCGCCAGCGCACGATCGGTGCTCAAACTTTCATCATTGGTATGTGAGTGGGTGAAGGTAGATGCGGGAGCAGCGGAATTTATTAGCGGCCGATAATTCGAATCCGCGAAAGTCTCGGCTCAGTCGTTCGGCGAAGGTCGTATGTGATGATGCTGCTCCGCGTACCTTCTTCGATGTTGCTTGTTTTGAATTTCCCCGCCATCGCCGTTGTGTTGCCCCGATATCGACAAACGATGCGCTGATACCAGCAGCGAAGCTGGGCCAGCCGGGTCAACCCTTGGCGATGACCGTGGGAGACCCGCAGGGGTTTGTGTTGGCGCCGGCACGATGAGGATACGTTCCGGGCTGCGATTGGCGGTAGGCGCCGCGATGGCCGTTGCATCGATCTCGCGATCGCATGCGCAGGTTATCCCGACGACGAGGGAGTTCGTTTTGCCGCCCTGGAACGCCCAGCAGGTATTTGAGCCGACTCCGTTGCCGCTACTTACGGATCCGGACTTGCGCGAGGAAGTCGCGCCGGAAGACACGCCGGTGAAGGGGCGGTCTCATCCTGAATATCAGCCGCGAGGGATTCGGTACGGGGCGTGGATGTTCCATCCCATGGCGGGGGTAGGGTCACTGTACGACAGCAACATCTTTGCAACGACCAACAATCCACAAGGCGATGTAGCCGCCCGGTTTAACACGGGTCTGAGCGCCCAAAGTTTATGGGAGCGGCATGGAATCGATCTGCGGGCGACGACGGAAAGCACCCTCTATGCAAACAATTCCGGTCTCAATCAGACCGATGCGACGCTGAAAGGGACAGGACATTACGATGTGGACCATAGCACCTCCATTTTGGGTGCGTTCCAGGCCGCTTATCTGCACGAAGGCGTGGGCTCGCTGAATTCCCCTAACGGCGCAGTGGAGCCGACCCCTTACACGTTGTTCACCGCCGACTTGACCGGTCGCAAGGAATTCGGGCGCCTGACCGGCTCGCTCGGGGCACGAATCGACTCGTACGATTACGGTTCAACCGTCGCACAGAATGGCACCATCCTCGATCAAAGCGCGCAAGATGGTCAGATCTACACACTGCATAGTCGCCTCGATTATGCATTTTCCGACAAGTCCTCGATTTTTGCCGCCGCCGAAGGCAATTCGCGCAACTTGGAGGGCTCACCAGGCCAGCCCCTCAGTTCGACCGGCTACCGTGTGCTGTCCGGCTTCGCCCTTCAGATCACCCATTTGATCGTTGGCGAGTTCGGTGGCGGATATATGAGCCAGCAGTTCGAAGACCCCACAATCGGCTTGATCGCCGGACCAACTTACGAGGCAAGGCTGACCTGGAGCCCCTCGCGTGTGTTCGACGTTCACTTCAACGCGGAGCAGCTCGTAACTGAAGCATCAGTAACAAGTTCTAGCGGCATCCTCGCAAATGCCGTGCAGTTGGGTTTCGACTACGAGATCCGACCTAACGTCGTGTTTTCAACGGCAGGCACCTATGAGACGGACAGTTTTAAGGGGGAGGAACGCTTCGACAGGGTCTACGCGCTCAACGCACAACTCAAATATCTAATGAACAATGTCACGTCCCTGTCGTTTCAGTACCGATACTTTCTCCGCGACAGCTCCATCGAGACCGACACCTACGCCAAGCACCAGGTGGAGATAAATGCTACAGCCCGCTTTTGATTTTGAACGCCGCAGCCTGACGGTCGCCGAGCCGCCTGCGCCGGCCGCTGATGTAAGCCGCACGGTCGATCTGCTTGAAATGGTGCGGATCATTCGCCGGCGGCGATGGATCGTTTTGGGAACAACGGCTGTGATCGCGGGTGTGGCCGCCGCCTACGTCATGACCGCGACGCCGCTCTACACGGCGACGGCGACGATTCTGGCCGAACCGCATCGTAGTCAGGTCGCCGATACCACCGACCAGCCACAGACTCCATCCAGTTTCGGAACCGACGACGCCATGGTGGAGAGCCAGGCGCTTTTGATCCAATCTGCTGCCGTGCTTCAGCGCGTCGTCGATCAATTGAATCTCGTCAATGATCCCGAGTTCGCTCCTCATCCTGGACTTCTCGACCCCATCCGCAATTTGTTTCGCAGCAAACGGGTGCCCGATGGACGTAGTCCGCAAGAGATTGCGAAAGCGAATACCGTATACGCATTGCAGCAGCGGTTGAAGGTTACCCGCGAGGGAACGACCTTTGTCATCGACATTGATGCCAGTGCGGAGAGTCCGCAGAGAGCAGCGCAGATCGCCGACGCCATTGCCGAGGCTTATTTCCAGGAGCAAGTGCAGAGCCGATACAATACCAACAAGATCGCCGCATCATGGCTCGATCGGCAGCTCGGCGAATTCAAGTCGCGCGTGATTGCGTCCGACAAGGCGGTGGCGGATTTTCGATCCAAGAGCAATCTGATCACGACGCAGGGCCAGACCGTCAACGACCAACAGTTGTCTGACCTCAACAATAAGCTCGTCGACGCCCACGTCCAAACCGCAGAGGCTCGCGCTAAATTCGAGCAGGTCGAGGAAATCGTTAAAAGCCACCGGGATCCAGGCACGCTCGATCAGGCGTTGGCATCCGACGTGATCAAGCAATTGCGCAAGCAATATGCGGAGGTCGCCAAGAACTTGGCGGATGTCTCGAGCAAATATGGCTCGCAGCATCCGAATGTCATTAATGCCAAGGCGCAACTGCGGGAAACGAAACGGCTCATCGATCAGGAGCTCAAACGGATTCTGGACAATACACGCGAAACCTATCGTGTCGCGCAGTCGCGCGAGCAGGCATTGCAACATAGCCTCGATAAGCTCCAGAACACTTCCAGTCAGTCGGGTAAGGCGCAGGTGCGCTTGCGCGAGCTGCAACGTGAAGCGGACGCGAACCGGACATTGTATGAATCCTTTCTTGCCCGGTATAAGCAGACGACCGCGCAGCAAAGCCTTAACCTGCCCGACTCGCGCGTCGTCTCGCGCGCCGGCATTCCGCTATCCCCGTCATTTCCCAAGAAGGGGCTCATCCTTGCGCTGGCTATGCTGATCGGCGCCGGGATTGGTACGGTAGGTGCGTTTATCGCCGATTTCCTCGATCGCCGGATCAAATCGCTGCGGCAGGCCGAGGAGGTCACCGGGGTTCCCACGCTTGCTGCTATCCCGGAAGTCGGACCGCGTGAACTTGCGCGCCGCGCGCACCGCGGACGCGAAGCGCTCAGCGACTACGATCCGAATTCCACGACGCTGCTGCCGGCCCTGATGCGTCCGCCGCTTATGCGCTACACGCTGGAGGAGCCGACCTCCTTGTTTGCGGAGTCGGTGCGGGCGGTACGACTTGCCGTTCAGCGTTCCGCTCGCGGGCGGGCCGGTTCGATGGTGATGGTCTCTTCGTCGATTGACGGCGAAGGCAAATCCACTCTGGCAGCGAGTCTTGCTTTGTCACTCGCGGCGGTTGGCATTCGCACCCTTCTGGTTGACGGCGATCTGCGCAATCCCGAATTGACCCGCTCTCTCTGTCCACAAGCGAAGTTCGGGCTCGTGGAGGCCGCTGTGCGGCATGTGCCCTTGCAGCAGGCGGTTCAGTTCGATCGTCAGTCTGGATTCGCAGTTCTGCCGGGGTCGCCGCGGGCAAGAGGTGCCTACATCAACGAATTCGTGTTCTCGGATGCGATGCGCAATCTGCTGGATCACCTGCGGAATCAGTTCGATTTCGTTATCGTCGATTCGCCGCCGCTGTCACCGCTCGTGGACGCGCGGGCACTTGCCGAACAGGCCGACGGCATTGTGATGGCCATCCGCTGGGATTCGACGCCGCGGGATGTCGTGGAACAGGGACTGCAAACGCTGGCGCCCGTTTACGATCGGGTGATCGGCACCGTGCTTACGCGTGTCGATCTGCGGCGATTGAAATATTACGACTATTACCGCTCGTCATCTTATATGGGGCCTTATTCGTATCTTGGACAGCCGCGCGTGGAGCCGGCGCAGTGAGGGCCGGGCAAGGTACGATTTCGAGGGCTCGAATAGTGCCGCGGCCCGAATCCATGGCCATCGCGCCACCGCGCGCCGGGCGGCATGCCGGCATTCCGGTTGACGCGATTGCGGCCGGTCTGGCGTCCGTCGCGCTGGTACTGCTCGGCACCGTGTCCCCGGAATTAATGAAGGTCTTGCATATCCATTACATTTCGGCGGGAGGTCCATTCTTCGAAAAACTGCACCCAGCGACTTACTTGGCTTGCTTGGCGCTGCTGCTGCTTCTCATGAGGGGCGGCGATGTGGTCGGTGAAATCGACCGTATAATATCCAATTCAAAGCTGCTGTTGGTCTACCTGTTCGCGTGCGCGCTCTTGATGGTTCAGTGCCTCGCCTTGCACCGGCCTTTCACCGGTGTCATCGACACATTTCTGTTGCCGCTGATACTGAGCCTTATTGTCTGGAACCTGGCGCCGAGCCGGCGAAAGCCGCTGATCGTCGCTCTTCATCTGGTCGTCTGGATCAATATCTGCATCGGATTTTACGAATATTTCTCCCACCATCCACTCGTTCCGATCACGCTCGGGGATGTCGTGGTCAACGACTGGCGCTCCAGGGGGCTGCTCGGGCATCCGCTCACCGCGGCGGCTGTCGTGGCCATGTACATCATGGCCTTGGTTCTCAGGCCGCGCCAACAGTCGCCTTCGCTCTGGGTTATGGCGGCACCGCTCGTGGCGGTGGCTTCGCTCATGACGTTCGGCGGCCGGACCGCCCTGATTTCGGTGATCGTCGTATTCGCAGGCTGTGCCTTGGTTCAGTTCGGACGCTTGATATGCGGCGAACGAGTGCGGCTGCCATCAGTCATAGTCGCCATCTGCCTGACGATGCTGGCAGCCGCTGTGATCTCGATCGTGCTGTCGGCCGGCACGTTCGACAGCATGATTGACCGGTTTTCGTCCGACAAGGGGAGCGCCCACTCTCGCATCGCGGCCCTGCATTTCCTGTCTCAGTTCGACTGGAGAGAACTCCTGCTGGGAAGCAACCCCGACCGCTCGACCAGTCTTCAGACCATGATGGGTCTTTCCTACGGCATCGAGAATTTCTGGATCGCGAGCATCGTTCAGTACGGACTCATCCAAACGGTGCTGATCACCATCGGTCTTGTGTGTTTCTTTGCCGAAGTGCTGAAGCGAACCGTGCCGGGCGCGCGCGTCGCCGTGCTCTTCATCTGCGTCGTGGCGGCCAGTTCGGTCAGCTTCTCGTCGAAAAACATCACCCTCGCTCTTTTTGTGGCCTTGATCATTCTGCTGTTACCGCGTGAGCGAGCAGTGAAGCGCGCACAGACCACTCCTGCTAACCGCAGGCGTGTTTCATACGATTACGCTGTGCCGGCGCGCTAGGGCGGTCATGCGCGTCTATGTCGATCATAGCCATCTTTGGCGTCATGTGACCGGACTGGAGCGGATCACGCTTCAATTGTTCTCGCCCGAAGCCCTGGCTCCGATCGAGATCCTTCCCATTCGCGCCGGCCGGATGGGCGAAATGCTCGCCAAGCAGAATTTCGGATTGCCAGCGCGTCTGGCGCGCTCCCCGTCGGCGTTGTTGTTATGTCCCGGATTTCCGCCGATGCCCTTGCTACACGCGTTCCGTGATCGCGTCATTCCTTACGTTCACGACGTCTTCCTTTTGTCGCGTCGCCAGGATCTGAATTGGCGGGCGAAGGCTTATTCCGCGTGGCCGTTTGGCCTCGCGGTACATCGGATGCGGCGCTTTCTGGTGAATTCAGCGGACACTGCGGCCAAGCTGAGGGCCTACTGCCGTGCCGATGCCGAGATCACGTTATACCGGCCCTCCGCTCAAAATAATCTTGGCCTCGGCGTGGGCAGCAGGGCGGCGCGTCCGGTCGAGCGGCGATCGCTACGCCTGGTTTCTATCGGCACTGTCGAGCCGCGCAAAAATCTTGTAGCCGCCGGCGCGATTATTGGCGCCTTGCGCGCGGCGGGATTGTCGGATGCGACCTTGGAAATCGTCGGTCGCCGCGGGTGGGGCGACGATTGGGAAAGGCTCGCAAAGATGCCCGGCGTGATTTTGCATGGCTATCAGCCGGATCGAGAAGCAACAGCCATCGTCGATCGCGCCGACGCTCTGATATCGACGTCGCATGAGGAAGGTCTCGGCCTGCCTCTGCTGGAGGCACAGTACGGCGGGCTTCCAATCATTGCTCCCGATCAGCCGGTGTTTCGTGAAGTTCTTGATCGTTCGGGAATCTTCATCAATCCCGATCGGCCGCAAGAGGCTGCCTCCGCTATCGCGGGCCCGCTTTCGCAAGAGGGCTGGCGCGCCGCCTTTATCGACCGGGCAGCGTCAAATCTTAGCCGCTGGAACCAACTTGCCGCCTCCGACCATGGCCACGTGATCGAATTGCTGATGCGTCTCGGCCATTCCGCCAGCAAGTCAAACTGACGCCCCGAACGGAAGCGAGAACGTGCGCATGGCTAGTGCCGATCAATCGGGCGGCGGAGCAGGGCTGGGGACACGCCCTGATTTCGGCACGCCGCACCTCGACGCACTGCGCATTCTGGCGTCGGCAGGCATCGTGATCCTTCACTACTCGAATTACGTCGAGAATCTTCCGGTCGGCCGATTTGTGTTCCAGCATACGTTGCATTTCAACCTTTTCGTCGATCTGTTTTTCGCAATCTCCGGATTCGTGATTGCAAAGCAATACCTCGGCCGCGTCTCAGACAGGCATGCCATTGGCCGCTTCATTTGGCGCCGTTTGGCACGGATCTACCCCCTGCACCTCGTCACACTCGCGTTTTATGTGGCCATCGCAGTGCTGCTTTATTCCGGACATGCGCATGTCGAAAATCCGGACCGTTATCCGCTATCCGACGTCCCGGCACAGGCGCTTTTGCTGCACGCTATCGATGGCCAGCGTCTGACGTTCAATTTTCCAAGTTGGTCGCTATCCGCGGAAATGACCTGTTATCTGCTTTTCCCGCTGATCGCGTTTGCCGGTTTGCGCTAGCCCAGGTTCGTCGTCTTTTTGGCGCTGACGGTTGCCGTGGGCCTGACGGTTTACTGTGCAGTGTCGGGTACACAACTGTGGCCGAATTGGATCAATCAAGGCGGCGCCCTGAGAGCCGTACCCGCGTTCCTGCTTGGCGTTGCGCTCCAACTGTTCCGCGACCGATTAACGCGCCCGCGCATCGGAGTGATCCTATTGCCGGCACTGGCGGCGTACGTCTTGCTGGGTTGGGCGCTGCCGGTGTTGGTGGCGCTCGCCCTGGTCTATCTGATTGTCGTCGCGGCGGTGCACTGCGACGAAACGAAAACACAGACAATTCTGTCGCGTAGCGGGGCAGGGCGCTGGGCTCATCTGACCTATTCCTCATATATGCTCCATATGCCGGTGGCGACGATTGTCGTCACAGCGATGGGGCGCGCGCTCATTCCGCATTGGCCCGTCGGTCAGTTCGTCCTGCTCATCATAGCGGCGTTGGTGCTCGCCTTCCTGAGCGCGGCCTCTTACCACCTGTTTGAAAATCCGGTTCGGCGGCGGATGCAGACCGCCTGGGACCGATGGTCCGCACATTCGCCCGCCTCGGTTTTGGCTCCCTCGGAGCGGGGAGCGCGATGACAGTTTCCGCCGAAGTCAGGCCCGACTGGCCGCATGTCGCACGCGCACGCACGTCAGTGCGCGAGCGTGATGTAGTCATCGATACGATGCGGGGCGTGGCGATCCTGATGGTGATCGGCATTCACTCTCTGCCCGATTTTCACGGGTCCGCGCTGGTTACGGCGGTCGATGCGATCCTGCGGCCGTGCGTTCCGGTCTTCCTGTTTGTGTCGGGATACCTCACCGCGAAAGCGGGTCGTGTGCCGTCGTTCATCAAGCGGCTGAAACGGACGCTTGCACCCTACACAATCGCGTTCGTGGCGGCTTATGCCTTCATGGCTGCCACTAATCCGGCAATGGATCACCGGCTGATCGTCACAGTTGCGCGTTACGGACTCGCGTACGTCTTTGTCTATTACTTTGTGTTCATCTATATCGGCTGTACCGCCGTGCTTTGGTTCGTATTCGCCGCCGTCGGCGAAGGTGACGATCGGCGCCAGCGCCTGATCGTGTTGCTGACGCTGGCCATTTTCGCCGGCCTTGTCTTTGGCGCTTACCTCGATCCGCTGCTCGCGCATTTCGGATTTTCTGCCTCGCTCATCGAAGAGGCCCGGCTTCGCGACGTGCCATTTTGGTTCGCCTTCATGGCGGCTGGCGCCATTGCCGGCGCGGCCCAGGCAGAGGGCGTTTGCCACGAGATGCGACACCTTCTCGCCGCCGCCACGATTGCTGCCTATGTCGCTTACGCCGGTATCCGGATCGCCGGGATTGGCGATGCCGCAGCCTATGACTCGATCGCGTTCTTCCTCTATGCGACCTTGTTCTGCGTGACCATGCTTGGGTTTTCGTACGGAAATGCCATGCTGGCGACGCTCGGCTCGGCGAGCTATTTCATTTATTTGTGGCACATCTTCCCGATCATGGCGCTGCGGCATGTGGTGGGGCTGCAACAACAAGCGCTCCTGTCGACCGTCATCGAGTATGCCGCCGCGCTCGCATTTTGCCTGCTGCTTCTGCTGCTGTTGTTGCCGCTGCGGCGCGTGGCCGGGCCGCGGCTCACCCAATGGATGGGAATTTGAGCCATGCTGTTGCGCAGCACTCTTTTGTATCTGCCCGCCCAGATCGTCGGACCGCTATTCCAACTCGTCTCGGTCGTCGTGTGGACGCATATTGTCGGCGAATCGACCCTGGGCGTCATCACGCTTGTGACGGCAACGCAGGAACTGCTGCAAGCGGTGTTTCTGCTGTGGTGGTATCAATACACGTTGCGATTTTTCGGAACGGTTCAGGACGGCGAACATGCTGACCGCTTCTATCGGACCGAAAATGCGGTGCTCCTGCTGTCGGTGGTCGTGCAAGGCATCATCGCCCTGATCGTCCTGCACACTAAAATTGCGCCAGGTGCCGGGCTTGGCCTCTCCTTGGCTGTGCTCGCCTATGTAGCCGGCCGCAGCTTCAATATTTACATCGGCGAGCGCGCTCGCGTGCGTGGCGAGATCGTTGTTTATTCGATTCAGCAGATGACCGGCCCGGCGCTGGGCTTTCTGTTGGGGCTGCTTCTGCTGCGGTTGTTTGGAGACGCCGCAGAGTGGCCGATTGCCGGATATGCTGTCGCACAGCTTG
>Ga0134126_10009643_pt1 | contig 12159 bp, 10 predicted proteins | sample KB31752_FD_96881 | JGI IMG/M metagenome (GOLD analysis project Ga0134126, IMG submission 96881) | Terrestrial soil microbial communities with excess Nitrogen fertilizer from Kellogg Biological Station, Michigan, USA - KB3-175-2 | ecosystem: Environmental > Terrestrial > Soil > Unclassified ...
ATGAGAACGTTCGCACCGTGATGTTGGTCATCTGCTGGCTGAAAATCGCGGCCTAGTGCGGGAACAACACCCAGGGTGCGAAAATAGTCCACGCTCACCCGTTGTCCCCAGAAGAATTCTGGTTCGCCGATTCCGACCATTGCCGGTCGCCATACTTTCATCGCCGCCATGGCATCGAACGATTGGCTTCGCTCCGAGATCCCTCTGAAGGTGCCGAAGCTCGGCAAACGAGATCCGCCGTCCTTCATTTCGAACACCGACATGATGCGGTCAGGATGCGGATACGGCAGCGATTTGAACAGGATTGGATTCACCGCGCTGAAGATGGCCGTCGTAGCGCCAATGCCCAACCCGAGTACGAGAATGGCGGTAGCGGCGAAGCCGGGATTATTTCGTAGCTGACGAACACCATAGCGAACATCCTGAAGGGTGGTTTCGAAACGGAATTCCACTCGTTCCAGACTCTGTTCTCGAAGCCGGACATAGTTTCCAAACTGCCGCGTCGCCGCGTATCGTGCTTCATCGGGCGCCATGCCCTCCGAGCGAAGGCGTTTCTCAACCTGCTCGCGATGGAACCCCATTTCTGCCGCAAGATCAGCGTTGAATTCTTCTCGCCGAAAGAGCAGCCAAACTCGTCTGAGTAGGCGGGACAAGCTTTCCATCACAAACCCCAAAGTATTTCTGCAGACTTCATCACTCGGTTCGCAGGGCCTCCACTGGATTGACTGACGCCGCGCGGCGGGCCGGAAGAAAACTCGCGACAAGCGCGGCGCCGCCGAGAATCGCAGTTACCGATAAGAGCGTCGCAACATCCCACGAGCGGACTGCGAATAACAGCTTGCCGATCAAAGACGTCGCTATCAAAGAAAAGACAACGCCGGCGGCGATTCCCATAACCGTCAATTTTCCTGCCTCGTTCAGAATCAGTCGATAGACAGAGGCACGTTCGGCGCCGAGTGCCATGCGAACGCCGATCTCGCGTGTGCGCTGACTTACCGAATAAGCGATGACTCCGTACAGCCCAACTACTCCAAGCAGCAATGCCAGACCAGCAAAGCCTCCCACCAGTACAGCGGAAGAGCGGTGCAAGTATGCGGACTGTGAGTCGTTGATCCTGCCATTCATGGTTGCTTCATCGCGCGTCGCGATCGCAGGATTAATTTCGTGCACTGCGGCGGTCAATGCAGGAAAGATTGACTCTTCGCTTTGTAAGGTCCGGACGACTAGAGAAAAGTGGGGATCAGGATCCTGATCAAAAGGCAGATAAATAGTTGGCCAATTCTCGGAATCGAGCTGAGCGTCCTTAACGTCTCTTATAACGCCGATGACTTCTCGTGCAGTTCCGGAATCGAAGCTCTGATATTCGAATTTCTTACCTATAGGATCCTCTCCGGGAAAATACTTCCGTGCCATTGCTTCGTTAATGAGTACTATCTTGGGCTTCCCGGCATCTTCTGCGTCACTGAAATAGCGACCGCGCAGGAGTTGTGCCTGCAAGGTCGTGAAGTATCCCGAACTCACGATTCGTTGATTGACCTCGTTGTGCTCCCCGTTGAATGGACGATCAAGGAATTTCAGCCATACTGTGTTGCCGTTGAAGGTCACCGGAAGGATGGTCGTAATTGCAACCGACTGCACGCCTGGCAGCGCGGATATTCGATTCACCACAGCTCTTCCGAGCTCAGCAGCCTGCTCGGGCTTGCGATATTCTGCGTCCGGTCCAGCCACGCGCAGCGTAGCTAAGTGGTCCGGCTCAAAGCCCAAATCGACGTGCAGCAGGCGATAAAGGCTCTTTCCGAGAAGACCAGCGCCGACCAAAAGCATCATCGCCAGTGTCAGCTCGACAATCACAAGGTTGGAGCCGAGCCGGCGCCAAACTGTTCCCGCGGATCCACGACCAGCTTCGCTTAGACCATCTCTAAGCTCATTCAAGGGAAGGCGGATGAGTGGGGTAATGGAGAAGAGGATGGCGTTCAGCAGGACAATCGAAGCAGCGAAGATCAGCACGTGCAGATTCAATCCCGCGCCTTCGAGATATGGCATGCGCAACGCTTTGTCTGGCGGAATCAGTTTCGTGAGCAGTTGCATGGAAACATAAGCCGTAGCCAGGCCAAAGAGGGCTTGGCCTATGACCAGTACCAAGGCCTCGGTGACAAACTGTCGAATTAACCTTGCACGCGACGCACCCAAAGCCCCACGCACGGCCATCTCTCTCTTGCGAGTCTCCGAGCGCACGAGTAATAGGCTGGCCACGTTCACTGAAGCGATTAAAAGCAGGACCAAAGCCGCAGTAAGCAACATCAGCAAGATTGGACGGATTTCTCCGACGACGAGTTCGGATAGTGGTTGCAGAGCGGCTCCCTGGCCACGGTTCGAATCGGGATACTGCTTTTCAAGGTCAGCAGCAATCACCTTCAGCTCAGCCCATGCGGTCTGGAACGAAACGCCGTCTCGAAGGCGCGCCACGCCGTAGAGATTGTGGCAACTTCTTCGCGCCTCGCAGCCTGGGCTTGGCTGAAGCGGAGTCCAGAATTCCGCCTGGCCCTGCGGAGCAAATTCGAAGTCGCGCGGCAGCACGCCAATAATTGTGTATGCAACGTCGCTGAGGCTAACGGTTTGGCCAATCACATCCGATTTGCCGCCGAACCGCTTCTGCCATGTGCGATAGCCGAGCATCACAACTGGCTGCGCTTTGATCGAGTCCTCACCCGGATAAAACGAACGGCCGAGGGTTGGGAAAACTCCGAGAGTGTTGAAGAAGCCCGATGTGACACGCGCGCCATACACGACTTCCGTTCCCGAATTGTTTCGGAGTAGATAGCCGCTGCCGGTGTAAGCATCCATGGAGCTGAAGACGGTGTTGAGCCTCTGCCAATCCAGGAAATCCAGGCGGGAAAGATTAGAACGTGAGGTCAGTGCGTGGTTTTCCGCAACATCGACCAGTCGCGTTGGATTTGAGTAGGGAAGTGGCCGAATGAGTGCGGCATCCACAAATGCGAAGATCGCGATGCTTGCCGATGTGCCGAGAGTCAGAACGAGAATGGCGACTAGCGCAAAGGCAGGATTCTTCCGTAGTTGCCGTAGTGCATAACGGAAATCCTGAAGCGCAGTCTCAAATTGGAATCCGACAACTTCGTAGCTTCGTTCTTTGACTCTGGCTTCATTTCCCAATTGTCTGATTGCGGCATACCCTGCTGCGTTGGCACTCATGCCTTCGTCCTGAAATCGCTCTTCGACTTCTCTGCGGTGAAAGGCAATTTCTTCAGACAAATCTCGCTGGAATCGTTCGCGGCGGATCAACAGCCATAGCTTGCGAAGCAAAGGAAGCATTAGCCCACGCTCCTAAGCGTTCTGCAGCACGCGACTAATGGCCGCGATCATCTGCTCGAATTCCGACAACTCAATGCCAAGCTGTCTTCGCCCAGCAGATGTAAGCGTGTAAAAGCGAGCGCGACGGTTAGTTTCGGTCATCTTCCACTCAGCCTTCACCCAGCCTTGCAGCAGTAACCGCTGCAGTGCGGGATAAAGCGATCCTTCCTCAACCGTGAGCACTTCATCGGAGAGTTGTTTGATCGCCTGCGCGATTCCATAGCCATGCAGCGGGGCGCGAGTCAGGGTTTTGAGAATGAGCATATCGAGCGTGCCGGGAAGCAAATCGGGCTTATTTGCCATGCGTCGATATATATAGATTATCTATGTATAGACCGTCAAGGGCAGCAGAGGCGAAGACGAAGGTCTACAGAGAAAACGAGGAGTTCACGAAAAGGGACCCCCGACCGCGAACCGTACTGATATTGCCCTAATCCTCAGCGCTAATTCAGAATAATGACAACGCTTTCGTCCCTAAGCAAGACACTGCAACCCCCAGGCAGTGATCAATCAGATAGGCTGCGCGTCTTTTCTCCACCTGCGTCCTCTCCCGTATGGATGGGGCTGGGATGGGCGCTTCAATCGCGATCTTTTGTTCTAGTGCTTCTCCGCTAACGTGCAGCGGAGGAAAACCTCTCGTGCAGTTGTTCGACGCTAAAGTCTCGCCTGACGTGAACGCGCGGGCTTCTGCCAAACCGTCACAGAACATATCCCATCGCAGAGGCTTGAGGCCGGTCCCGCTGTGCGATGGCGAAAAGAACAAGTTCTACTCGCGTTGCGACTCCAAGCTTTTCAAAGATGCGGAACAGATAATTCTTGACGGTATGTTCGCTGAGTGAGAGTTGCTTTGAGATCTCGCGGTTGCTGAGGCCCTCGGCCACTAAACGTACCACTTGGAGCTCGCGGGCGGAGAGCAGGGTTCGGCCTTTCGCGTCCACGATGTTGATTGGTTTAATCCTCCGGAGTTCCTCCAGTACCGAGTGCAATTCTTGCGAGCTGGCCCATACCTGACCTGCGTGCACGCTCTCGATACAACGTGCCAGAAGTTGGGGAGAATAGAAACGATGAAAAACACCTGCGACTCCGGCACGAAAGCTTTCGACGACCAGCTTAGGGTCGCCTTGCTCCAACAGGACCACGCTCCTGATTTGTGGCGCGCGCAGTCGCAGCACGCGCACAACGTCCAGTGCGCTCAACGGACCACCGGCCAGCGAAATGGCTAAAACGGCAACATCGAAGGATTGCCGGCTGATCTCCTCAACGCAGTCGTCGGGATTCAGGGACTTGGCGACTGTAACCTCAAATCTTGGATTACGAAATCGCCGCAAAGCATCGGCTAGAAGTTGGCTGGCCATTGGCGAGGCGTCAGCCACGTAGAGACGAATCATCCAGAGCTCCATTCGGCCCCTTGTTTCCCAAAGCTCAGGAAGCCTGCTCTGTCTTGTTATTGATTCAGAGTTCCTGTCCGGAGATGTTCGCGATGTTCACAGTTTAGTAAAGAGCTGCCATTGCCGCCGAGGACGGCTCGTACACCGGGGTCGTGCTGACGGATTCGGGCTGTTCGATGACACTTTTTATTTCTGTTTGGAGCGGCCCTCAACAATCTGCTTCGTTTGTTTGTAAGGTCCCGGTAATGACGGCCAGCGTTTCTGAGACGACTTGCTCTACCTCCGAGGAGTAAATCTTCTCTACCTTCGCCGGAGATAGAAAACTCTCTCGATCGTCGAGCACGAAAGTTTTTCAAGTGAGGGAACTCCGAATCTAGCTGCGGCCCTTAGAGATCCCATCGAATTGTTCGAACGAGTTAACCAGGTAATTACTGGGAGCGCCACCCGGTGATCACCGAAACCGGCAGGTGTACGTGGACAAAAGAAAGTGTGCGCGGTATCGACTCGATCTGCCCGTTACCTACATGTGGCGCGAAAGCTCGGGAGAATGTGCTCATGCAGCGGGGTTTATCCGAGATATCTCCGCAAACGGAATGCTGGTGCTGGGCGGCGAATGCCCGCCTGCGCAAGCTCAGGTTTGGTGTGAGGTGATGCTCCCTCCTTCTTATAGCCGCGATTCGATCCGCCGTCTGCGCGCTGCCGGTCCTGTGGTCCGCGTTGCAAATTCGCCTAGTGACGAATATGCAAACGGCTTCGCAATCCAGGGCTCACCGTTTCTGCTCACCGCAGAGGCCGATAAAGCGGAGTGGGTACGGCTGATTGCCGATCAGCAACAGGCGCGCGCAAAGGAACAGGATGTCGCCGCCCAGGAAGGAGCTTCGCGATGAGACTTCACACGATATGGATTGCTCTCGCATGCTCGGTATGCGGAATCGCCAGTGGCTACTCCCAGTCGACATTAGCGGCAGCGAGTGAGTTGCCTTCGCAAACGAGCTCACAGACCGCAAGCGCGGCCTCCGCACAACTTAGCGAACGCCACCCCCGATACACGTTGCGTCCGGGCGATGTGCTCGAGCTCACATTTGAGTTGAGTCCTGAATTGAACCAGCAGATCTCCGTCCAACCGGATGGATTCGTCACGCTGAAGCAGGTAGGTGATTTTTACGTGGCTGGGGAGTCCGTTCCTAAGTTCAAGGAATCGGTAAAGACCGCCTACAGCAAATTCCTGCACGATCCGATCATCACGGTGGATCTGAAGGATTTCGAAAAGCCATTCTTCACCGCGGGAGGAATGGTAGCGCATCCGGGCAAGTACGAGATGCGCGGAGACGTGACTCTGGTGGAGGCTCTCGCGCAAGCGGGAGGACTCACCGAAGAGTCAAAGCACTCGCAGGTGCTCCTTTTCCGTCGAGTATCGCAGGATTGGGCACAAGCAAAAGTCATCGACGTAAAGAAGATGCTGAACCACAAAACTCTGGCCGAGGATATTCATCTGCAACCGGGGGACATGATTTTCGTTCCACAAAATCGTGTTTCCAAGATTCGCAAATTCATTCCTACGGCGGGTCTCAGCATGTACTCGCCGATCCCATGAAGGAGAACGCCATGCCAGAAGCCCTTGTACTGAGCACGAAGAGCGATGGGATACGGTCATACACCGCGCGCGAAGTGGCGGTCATCATCTTCCGACATCGTCGTGTGGCTACGCTCTGCTTTGCTGGAGTGTTTTTCGGGGCGCTCATCGCAGCGCTGATCCTGCCCAGCTATCGCGCGGAGATGAAATTTCTGGTCAAACGGGAACGTGTTGATCCGGTCATCAGCGGCGACCAAAGCACGAGCCAGATTCAGATCGCGAGCCCGGAGATCACCGAGCAGGAGATGAACTCCGAGGTGGAGTTGCTGACCAGCGAGGACCTCTTACAACAGGTGGTGCTGGCAAATCATCTAGAGCGATCGGTTGGCTCCTCCTGGTTCCATAAGAATGTTCAGGAACGAAAGGTTGCGATTGCGGTACGCAAACTTCGCTCGCACCTGCAGGTCGAAGCCGTGCGCAAGACCAACATCGTGAATGTCACGCTTTCGTCGCGCAATCCCAAGCAGGCTGCTGACGTGCTGTCATCGTTGGCCGGTCTTTATTTGGAAAAGCATACGCAGGTGATGCGTCCGGGTGGCCAGTACCTGTTTTTCGCGCAACAGACGGACGAAGCCAAGAAAGAGTTAACCGAGGCGGAGGAGCGGCTGCAGGCATTCAACCGCTCACAACGCGTAGTCGCTCCCGAAATGGAACGAGATAATACCCTGGACAAGCTTTCGGATATCAGCCTCTCGCTTGAACAGACACGGGCGACGATCGGCGAAACCGAAGACAGGATCGACGCTCTCAAACGTTTGCAGAGGTCTATGCCTGCGAGGATCACCACGCAGTTGCGCGAGGGAGACAATCCCCAGCTGATGCAGCAACTCAAGAGCACATTGTTGAACCTCCAATTAAAGAAGACCGAGTTGCTGACTAAGTTTCAGCCGACTTACCCGCTAGTGCAGGAGGTCGATCGGCAAATCACCGAGACGCAAACTGCGATTGCTGCCGAGAATGCACGCCCGGTTCGGGAAGAGACTACCGATCAGAATCCAACGGAAGCCTGGGTACGTGGAGAGCTGGCAAAGGCCAATGCCGATTTGAGCGGACTGCGAGCCCGTGAAGAGGAGCAACGCGCATCTGTCACCAGCTTCCAATCCAGAGCGCGCTTGCTCAACGACAAAGGCATCGTGCAGCAGGATCTGCTGCGATCGGCGAAAGCAGCCGAGCAAAATTATCTGCTCTACCTCAGAAAGCGAGAAGAATCGCGCATCACCGATGCCCTGGACCGCCGCCGGATCCTTAACGTCGCGATTGCGCAGGAGCCGCTCGTGCCAGCGCTGCCGGCTCACTCTGGGAGCTGGTATCTGCTGATCGGAACGATGTTTGCGCTTCTTGCGGCTGTGGGATCCACTTTCGGCGCCGAGTACTTCGACGACAGCTTCCGCACGCCGGATGAGATCAGGCGCGAGCTCCGCCTGCCCGTCATCGCTGCGGTTCCGTATTGCCCTCCTTTAACCCTGGAAACAGATTTGCCGAACCTTGAGGCCGATCAGGAGGTCGCGTGATGCTGCTCGACTACTTCCGCCTTCGCGAACAGCCATTCGGCGTTACGCCTGATCCACGGTTCTTTTATCCATCGGATACGCACCGCGAAGCCATGGCATCGTTGCTGTACGGTGTTCAGTCAGAGCGGGCTTTTATGGCCATGGTCGCTCAGCCCGGAATGGGAAAGACGATGCTGCTCTTCCATCTCCTCGAGCAGCTCGGGAGCGGCGTTCGCACCGCATTTCTATTCCAGACGCAATGCGACTCACGCGAACTGCTTGGCTACTTGCTTACTGATCTCGGATTGAAAGTGCAAGGATGCGATCCCATTCAGATGCACGAACAATTAAAGGAAGAACTGCTGAGGGAAGCACGCGCTGGACGTCGAGTCGTGGTGATTATCGATGAGGCTCAGAACCTCGATACATCCGTTTTGGAAACGGTACGTTTGCTGTCGGACTTTGAGTGTCCCAGCCGCAAGCTCATGCAGATTATCCTGGCTGGACAGCCGCAGTTATCGCAGAAGATCGGAAGTCCCGAATTGGTACAACTGCGTCAGCGGTTGTCGATGATTATCCAGATCAAGCCTCTCCCGCCAAAGGATGTGGCGACTTATATTGCCCGCCGGCTGCAGGTCGCCGGCTACACAGGTCCGGCGCTGTTTTCGCCGGAGGCGGTAGGCATGATCGCCGTCCGAAGCCGCGGAATTCCGCGCATCATCAACAATTATTGCTTCAACTCGCTCTCGCTGGCTTTCGCCACGAAGAGGACTTCAGTGGATGCCGAAGTTGTAAGCGAAGTCACTCACGATCTCGAGTTAGTCGATCTCTACACGGATGGGACTGCAGCCGCCGAGAGTAACGACGTTATCCCTATGGAACTCCCTGTACTTTCGCCTGAAACGCGGGCCGTTGTTCCAATTCGGGCATCGGCGCACTGGATGGCAAGCGAGGCAGCGATGAACTCGGGTCCGGTTGCTCCCGAAAGCATGGGGATTCGAGACCTTCGCTCGGCGGCGTTACCCAGCTACAACGTTGATACCAGCAAACCGCCTGCGAAGCTAACGCCTCGGCCTCTTCCGCGCCGCGAGCCTAGTCGCCCGCCTTCTTCCTTGGCAATCGCCAGGAGAAGACGGCGATCGAGAAGCTCTCGACTAGATGCCCTTGGACGTGAAGTTGGCAGGCAGTTGAGAGGGATCTCTGCCTTTGTGATCCGGCTGACAGGGTTTGAAATTGCACGCGACCGCGTTCCCGCGTCGGGTGTGAAGTCTGAATCGCGGCGGGCGCCTGAAATTTCACCCCGCGAGATTGCAGAGCAGGCTGGAGCCGGCTACAGGGTGGAAGGAGCGAATGTATGAGTCGAAATTTCGAGCTCTTGCACCAACTAAACGGTCCGACGAACGCCGACGCATGCGCGAACGTATTGGCAACTCCTGTCTTCCATGAACCTGCCGCCGAGAGGGCGCGCCTGATCCCGCAGGAGCGGACCGCCGATCTGCTCACCGTTCGCGAACTTGAAGAAGAAAAACTCGTGCACTCCCTGTTTTTCGAAACGCAACCCAGCCCGCGAGTCGTGGTGTTCACCGGCCTGGACGCCGGCAGCGGAGCGACATCGCTATGTTCGCGCGCTGGGGAGTTGCTCGCGTCGAAGACCACCGGTTCGGTTTGCTTGGTCGACGCGAACCTGCGACATTCCGCACTGCACCTGACTCTCGGAGTTGAAAATCAGACAGGGCTGGTGGACGCACTACTTGAAGTAGGAACCATTAATACTTTTGCGCGACCATTGGAACAGGAAAGGCTTTGGTTAGTCTCTGCGGGTACAGAAGTTCCGGATGCGCACACTCTGCTTGCCTCAGAAAGACTCGCAGCATACATCAGCGAATTGCGTGAGAACTTCGATTACGTACTCATCGATTCTCCCGCGGCATCGTTGTACACGGATTCGCTGGTGCTCGGTGCGATTACTGATGGTGTGGCGCTCGTGCTTAAGGCAAATGTTAGCCGGCGTGCGACTGCAAGCAAGATTGTTAGAGACTTTGCCGGAGCCGGCGTGCGTGTTTTGGGAGCTGTCCTGAATCAACGCACGTTCCCGGTTCCCAGCGCGATTTATAGCTGGTTGTAAGTTCCCCAATGGCAGCCGTTATTCGGCTGTGTTGTACACGCTCGATCGAAAGTGAGTTTTCAGGGTCACGGAGATGTGACTCAGAGGGCGAAGCTATGGCCACCCAGACAGAAACAGAATTGACAACACTTGCCGCGACAGACAGCCGCGCGCCTGGAGGTTCCTGGTTTGCCGTCCACACGCGCGCCCGACACGAGAAAAAGGTGGACACTCTGTTGCGCGGCAAGAACATCGACACTTTTCTGCCGGTGGTCACCAAAGTGCAGCGATGGAGCGATCGCAAGAAAAAAATAGAGTTTCCATTGTTTCCTTGTTACACGTTCGTGTACGTTCCTTCTTCTGCGGAACAATTTGTCAAGGTGCTTCGGACGCCGGGAATCGTGCGCATCGTGGGCTCCGGCTGCGAACCGCTACCGGTTCCAAAAGAACAAATCACGAGCATCCGCTTATTGCTCGAACAAGATGTCCCATATTGGGAGCATCCGTTTCTTCGCGCTGGGCAGCGTGTGCGCGTCCGGGGGGGCTGCCTGGATGGACTCGAAGGCATTCTGACGGAAATGAAATCGAATCGTACACTGGTGATTTCCGCTGATCCAATTCAGCGTTCAGTCGCGATCCGCGCTGACGACTACGACGTAGAACCTGTCTAGCACTGAACACCTACAACTCCTGCAAAACTGCGGGAGACCAATAACTCCAGTACATACAACATGGCAAGCATTCCCAGCGGCGCTCCAGATTCACTCTCTTTACTGCCGGATGTAGCAGAAGCAGCCACTGCACCTATTTCTGTTGAGCCGCCGAAGTCCAGCACAGGATTATCGCTGGTCCCTGCGAACAATTCGCCGGAGGGAAGCACGCACTGGCGAGAAGGCTCTGCAGGCAGTCCTACTGAATTTTCTCCGATTGCTATTGATCTGCTGTTTGCTTCTCTCAGCGCATCCGTCATGCTCCACATTAGTACCAGCAGCAACGCCAGTACTCTCTCGGTGATGAATCAATTCCGCGCGCTGCTGATGCTGTATGTGGCTCTGACGGTTCTCTGCGCTCACAGCTTGGGTCTGTATCGGTTGCGGCGACGGAACACCGGTGAAACGCTAGCGATTGCCAAATCTGTTGGTCTTGCCTCGATGGTCTGCGGAGGATTTGTTGTGTGGGCCGGCCAGCCTCTTTCTCTAGCGGCCATCGGCTGCATGGGAGTGATGAACATTGGCGCATTCGCGGCCTGGCGAGCATGGGGTCGGCACACCGCCAGCCATCGTGTTGAAGCGGGCACAATGCGCAACGTGCTGATCGTTGGCGCCAATACTTCCGGGACCGCATTGGCGCGTTCGATCTCGGCAAACCCGCACTGGGGGTTCGTTGTACGTGGGTTTCTCGACGATCGGGTGCATTCGAATGGCATTCGAGTGGCTGGAACAGTCGCTCAGCTTGGAGAGATTGCACGGGCGGAGTACATCGACGACATCTTCATCGCGCCGCCATATGATCGCGCGCTCGTCTGGAAACTTACCGAGCAGGCGCGCCGGAATCACTGGAACGTGAAAGTAGTTCCGGAATTTTGGGAGCCGGCAATGGTGCGGCCGCAGCTCGAGCTCCTGGGAGAGTTGCCGGTCTTCTCGCTGCATCGAGAGCCGATTCCCGCATTCGCACTTTTTCTAAAACGCTCTTTGGACGTGGTGTTATCGCTCTGCGCTGCGCCTATCGTAATTCCTCTTATAGGTCTTCTGGCGTTGCTGGTGAAACTGGATTCACCCGGCCCAGCCTTCTATCGCGCGAGCCGAATTGGGAGAAAAGGACGGAAATTCTCCTGCTGGAAGCTGCGCACGATGATCTCCAATGCAGATGCGATGAAAGAGGAACTTCGCGCCAGGAATCAGAGATCCGGACCATTCTTCAAGCTGTCGTTTGATCCGCGTATCACGCGCATAGGCAGGCTGCTGCGGAAGAGCAGTCTCGACGAGATACCCCAGCTCTGGAATGTTCTTTGTGGAGACATGAGCCTGGTCGGCCCGCGTCCGCATCCGGTCGACGACTATGAACGCTATCAGCTTGAGCACCGCCGTCGTCTACAGGTCCGCCCAGGAATTACGGGACTCTGGCAGGTAAAAGCACGGCGAGACCCTTCATTCGATCTCAATATGGCACTTGATC
>Ga0134126_10009645_pt1 | contig 12158 bp, 17 predicted proteins | sample KB31752_FD_96881 | JGI IMG/M metagenome (GOLD analysis project Ga0134126, IMG submission 96881) | Terrestrial soil microbial communities with excess Nitrogen fertilizer from Kellogg Biological Station, Michigan, USA - KB3-175-2 | ecosystem: Environmental > Terrestrial > Soil > Unclassified ...
GCGCTCGGTGCTGGCGGAACGCTTTTCGGATCTGCTCGGCATGCCCCCGATGCAGTATCTGGCCATGTGGCGGATGCAGCTTGCCGCGAAGATGCTCAGCGAGGGCAGCGCCAACATCGCCTCCATCGCGGACAGGATCGGCTACGAGTCGGAGGCCGCCTTCAGCCGCGCCTTCAAGAAGTTGGTAGGAGTTGCCCCCTCGGCCTGGCGACGCCGCTCGACAGTCTCGTCTCAGTTGCAGAGTGGGTCGCGAACAATCAGCTCGCAGCCGGGACGTTGACGGCTGCCCGGCTTGCGACGGCGATGGGAATGACCCGCGGAGCCATCTCCAAGATCCTCGATAGGCTCGATTTGCATTCCAATTGAATGAGCGGCATCAGGGGGAGATTCGCATGAGTCAAGCGATCATCAAACTGCGGGCCGCCCAAGAGCGCGCCCTGGCGGTTCGCCCGAAGGTGGGTGGATTTCCCTACTTGGCCGAAGCACTCCGACGTGCGGGCATCAAACGCAACATCTGGTTCCTGCCCGCGTGTGAGAGCCTGTATCTCACCGACGCGGGCCCTGTGGTCATGCAGGGCACGCCATTGTTGTCCGGTGCCGCCGATGTGCCCGCGTTCAATCAGGAGGCGCTGGTGAGGGCATTGCGTACCGATCAGGCAGGCCAGAGCAGCTTTCCGGAGTTCCTTGATGCTTCCTGGCGCGCCGGCGTGGTTCGATATGAAGTGGACTTGATCGAGCGAACGGTCACGTACTATGGCTGTAACGACGACGCCTATACCGAGCGCTACGCGGCTGTCGAGATTCCCTGATCGGCGATTTCCTGGATGACCAAACGATTTGCGATTGGCGATCACGTCAGCTGGAATTCCGAGGCTGGCAGGGTGTCGGGGACGATCGTAGCGATCCACACCCGCGACTTCGACTACAAGGGGCATACGCATCACGCGTCCGAGAAGGATCCTCAATACGAGATCCGAAGCGACAAAACGGACCACGTGGCTGCCCACCGGGGCGGCGTCCTCAAGCGCATTCCCAAGTGAAGAAATCCCGTTCCACACCGTCGACACCACTGTCCGCGATGCTGTCCGGCGAGCTGTCCACGGACAGCGAAATGGCCAGGGACGATCCCACTCCCCTCGCCCTCTAACCCGCTGAAATACTGAAAGCAATTTGCGTCGGACGCGATGGCACCTTCCTTGCTGTGCGTACCGGGACGCGGCAAGAGCGCGGCGGGACTGTTCGTAATGCTGGGATACTACTTCGAGCTCGCGCTGCGTAGCCTCAAGCGCTCGCCGATTCTCACCGCGCTGATGGTGCTGGCGGTCGCGCTCGGCATCGGCGCATCGATGACCACGCTGACCGTGCTGCGCGTGCTGTCGGGCGATCCGATCCCCGGCAAGAGCTCGAAGCTCTATTCCCCGCAAATCGATCCGCGCGACTTGTTCGGCTATGCGCCGGGTGCGGAGCCGCCGGGTCAGGTGACATGGATTGACGGCTTGAATTTGTTGCGCGCCGGACGCGCCGATCGTCAGGCGCTGATGACCGGTGGCTACGTCGCAGTCCAGTCGACGGGGCCCAACCTGGACCCGTTTATCGAGCCGGCGCGCTACACCACTGCCGGCTTCTTCCCGATGTTCGACGTCCCGTTCCAATACGGACACTCCTGGACCGGCAGCGATGACGACGACAGAGCGCGCGTAGTCGTGATCAGCCATGCGCTCAATGACAGATTGTTCGGTGGAAAAAACAGCACAGGAGAGACGGTGCGCCTGGGCGGGCATGAGTTCCGTATTGCTGGAGTGCTCGGGGATTGGCGCCCCAATCCGCAGTTTTACGACCTCAACCGCAAGATTTACAACGAGAACGAGGGCGTTTACGTACCGCTATCGACCTCGCAGGACGTAGGGTTCGAGCACGGCGGCGACACCGAGTGCTGGGGCAATGGCGCCGGTGCGCGCATGAACAACGATGCACCTTGCGTGTGGCTGCAGTTCTGGGTGCAGCTGGAGACGCCCGGCAAGGCTGCCGCCTACAAGCAGTTCCTCGTTCAATATTCGCAAGGGCAGAGAGCCATGGGGCGCTTCCGGCGGCCGCCGAACGTGCGTCTGCGCGACGTCACGCAGTGGCTCGACTACAACCGGGTGGTACCACAGGACGTGCGCCTGCAGACATGGCTGGCATTCGGCTTCCTGCTGGTCTGCCTGGTCAACACGGTCGGCCTGATGCTGGCCAAATTCACGCGCCGGCAGGGCGAATTGAGCGTACGCCGCGCGATGGGGGCCTCGCGCCGTGCGCTGTTCGGGCAATTGTTGGTGGAGTCCGGCGCGCTCGGCCTCACCGGTGGCATCGGGGGACTCTTGCTCGCATTGCTCGGATTGTCGCTGGTACGTCACCAGCCAACCACGTACGCCTCGCTCGCGCATCTGGACCCTGCCATGTTGCTCACCACCTTCCTGCTGGCGATCGGCGCCACCCTGCTGGCCGGCGTGCTGCCGGCGCGGCGCGTGTCCTACGTTGCACCCGCGCTGCAACTGAAAAGCGAGTGATATGCAAGCCAGACCGATCCTGTCCGCACTGCGCCGGCACAAGCTGATGATCGGGCTGCTGATACTGGAAATCGCCCTGACCTGCGCGATCGTTTGCAACGCGGTGTTTCTGATCTCGCAGCGCCTCGAGCGCACGCAGACGCCAAGCGGTATCGCCGAACATGAGCTGATGCTGGTGCGCATGGCATACATCAGCGATCACCCCGATGCCAACGCGCGTGCACAGGCTGATCTGGCCGCGCTGCGAGAGATCCCCGGCGTGAGGCAGGTGGCACTGACCGATGCCGTACCATTCTCTACGGAAGGCCCAAACGATTACGTTAGACTCGATCCGCAGCAGCACCAGCCCTCACTCAGTGCCGGAGCGTATTTTGGCGAGAACCTGCTAGCCACCCTGGGAGTGCGGTTGATTGCCGGCCGCGAGCTGCGGCCAGATGAATTCGTCGACGCGGCACAGGTGTCGACCGCAATACAGAGCGGCAACTTCAGCAACTACCCGCATGTCGTGCTCATTACGCAGGGGATGGCGCAACGGCTGTGGCCGGGTCAGAGCGCCTTGGGCAAGAAGATTTACCTGGGCAAGAATATCGGCCTGCAGGTGGTGGGCATTCTCGGGCGGCTGACGCGCTCGGGCGCGCTGTCCAGAGGTGCCGACTACAGTATGGTGATGCCCGTCAGCGTGAACCTGAGCGAAGGCGCTCTTTACGTCATCCGTTGCGCACCCCAGGATCGCGCACGTGTGCTGAAGGCGGCCGTCGCCAGACTCAAACAACTCGACCCCAACCGCGCCCTGCTCCAACAGGACACGTTCGATCAGCTGCGCGACGACTACTTCCAGGGCGATCGCGCCATGGCCCGACTCCTGGTGGGCGTGTGTGTGGCGCTGCTGATCGTCACGGCGCTGGGCATTGTCGGTCTCGCGAGTTTTTGGGTGGCACAGCGCCGCAAGCAAATCGGCATTCGCCGCGCCCTGGGCGCGACGCGTGGCGACATCCTGCGCTACTTCCAATCCGAGAATTTCCTGATCGTCACCTTCGGCATCGTCCTCGGCTTCGTCCTGGCGTTCGCGATCAATACGACGCTGATGAGGTTCTACGAACTGGATCGTCTGCCGCTCTTCTATCTGCCAATCGGCGCGATTGCTTTGTGGTGTCTGGGGCAGATGGCGGTCCTGGGTCCTGCGCTGCGCGCCTCCAGCGTCCCGCCAGTGGCTGCGACGCGAAGCGCATGAAATTCATCTGGAGCGGCTCGCGGGATCATCACCTCAGCTCGACGGGCTTGCCATGCGGCGTATGCTCATGGGCATCGGCCCAAGCTGCTTCCCTGTTCCGAAGCGCCACGCGATCCGCAAGCCCCTTGGTGGTCACGAGCTGCTCGAGCGCCCGAAGCCAGCATTCGTAGTAGCGTAAGCCATAATCCCGCTCGTCGCGCTCGACAACCGCTGCAAGCTCGTTCGCCAACGCCTGCGTCCACTCCTGCCACGTGAAGTGACCCTGCTCGGACAGCTCGACGGTGAGCGCAAAGGCTCTGGCCTGCCACGGGTCCGCAAAGACCTGCCCTTCGGCATCCCGCCCGCGCGGTAGCGCGCCTGCGAACAGCTCAGGCGCGCTCAAGGTAGTTCTCCCAGAGCTCGATGAATACTGCGTCGCTGCGGCCAGCCTGCTCGCCCCACAACTCTTGCGCGCCAAATCGCACCATGTACACGGGCTGCGGCTTGTCACCCGGCAGCGAAAGACCTTCGGTGTCGGTATCTTCGAGGTCGAACACCCCGCTTACGCGGACGATCGTACCCAGCTTGCCCCGAACATAGCGCGGCAAGCGCGTATGACCGAGCGGATTGATGTTGCGAGCGCGGACCTGCTCGCCGCGATGGAATCGCGCCGGCAGCTGCACACTGTCCCGAGCCGCAGGTGCGCGTTGGGCAAGTTGCGCCCTCGCCATGGCCGGCGTGAGACGCGGCGTGTAGCGTCGCGATCCGGGATCCGCGTGTCCGCTGTCGAGCTCAGGTTGAGTAACGAGCCCGTCCTTGCGCAGCCATATCACCATATTGTGAATGAAGCGCTCGTAGTAGCTCATGCGCAAATAATCGGCCGGGGGAATGATTTCCAGCTCCCAACGAAAGTTGGGCACCGGTTTGGTCCGAAACGATCCCATCACACGCAGTAGTCCCCAGGCACGCCCTTCCCAGGGTTCGTGAAACGGCTTTTCGTCCGGATCGCGGACGACCGGCCCCATGTCCTGCATGCCACCCATGTCATGGATGCCGTTCATGAGCGTCCTCCGGCTGCTGCCGCGACCTTGGCCGTACCGACCATCGAGTCGCGGCTGACCAACGCGGCGAGATCAGCTTCGCCCAGGTGCTCGGTGCCCGCGGGTCGCTCGGGTAGTACGAGATAGCGCGTCTGCGCATTGCTGTCCCAAACACGCACCTCGACGTCCTCTGGCAGATCAAGGCCAAACTCACGCAGCACGCCGCGTGGATCGATCACGACGCGCGCACGGTAGGCCGGCGATTTGTACCACGTGGGCGGCAGCCCCAGCACGGGCCAGGGATAGCAGGAACACAACGTGCAGACGACCAGGTTGTGCACCGTTGGTGTGTTCTCGAGGACCATCATGTGATCCCCCTGCGAACCGCCGTAACCGAGCTCGGCAATCGCTGCGGTGGCATCCGTCAGCAGGCGCGCCTTGTACTCGGAATCCACCCAGGCCCGGGCCACCACGTGCGCCCCGTTCCGTGGGCCGATTTTGCTTTCGTAACTCTCGACGATGGCATCAAGAGTCGCCGGGTCGACCATCCCCTTTTCGATGAGCAGCGATTCGAGCGCTTTGACCCGAAGCGCGGGATTGGAAGCCACGCTCTGGCCGTTACCCACGCCCACAGGCCGTTCCTGCGCCTGCGTGGACTGCAGCGGCACCAACAAGGATGCGGCGCTGCTACTCAAGAATGTCCGGCGATCGACTTGACCTTCGGAAGACTTGCTCATAAGGCCCCCCCTCGAGCGACGAGCTCATGATACGTCAAGGCCGAAAGGGAGCGGGTGATGGGAATCGGACACAACCGTAGGGTGCTAATTTTTTTCGTCCAGTCAGTAAGTTACAGATGGAAAAAACCTCGACCTCTGGCGGGAGATTGACACACATATGTCATAGCGGCATGCTCATGCCATGAATGCCACTGCAGGGCCGTTGAGACAGCGGCAGGCGCAGCAGATACGCCGTCTCGTACTCGACGCGGTGATTGCGCAGCTCGAGACGCAGGCAGTGGACGATGTATCGATGGCGCAGATCGCACAATCGGCGGGAATCTCGTTACGGACGCTGTATCGATACTTTCCCGACCGGACCGCGCTACTGCAGGCCGCCGGCGAGCACCTGTATGCGACGCTTGCCGTGCCGGTGAACGTCGCAGCACCCGAGAACATAGCCAGGAGCTTTCTGGAGGCAGGACAACGGCTCGCTACCCGCCCCCGCCTCGTGCGCGGCCTGATCAATACGAATGCCGGCCGGATGGCTCGGACATCGATGCGACAACGGCGCGCCCAATCAGTACGGGCCGCGCTGAAACCCGTGGTAGCCGGCTTGGATTCAGGTCTTTCCAGAAGGGCGGCCGCACTCATCGGCAGTCTGTGCAGCGCGACCTCATGGGTGAGCATCGCCGACGAAAGCGGTCTCAGCGATACCGAGGCGCAATTGGCAGTCAGCTGGGGCATTGAAGTGCTGATTGACACCTTGAGGAGCATGCCTCGCACTACCCGGCATCGGCTGCGGCCGATCGAAAAGTCACCAATGAGGAATGAACATGACCAGCACACCGAGCCAGTCGAAGAGCACCGCGGCCAGCCCAGCTCAACGGGCACTATCGACGGCACCGAATAGCGGGCGGGCCTGGTGGTTCCTAGGTACGTTAGCGGTGCTACGCAATCCAGACGGCGCACCGCGAACACCCACGGTGATCGAATTGACCATTCCGCCAGGCGGCTCGCCACCGCGCCATATTCACGATGCATTGGACGACAGTTTCCTGATGCTGGACGGAGAAGTAATCATCCGCTGTGGCGATCGGACGTTCGTTGCACACGCCAACGATTATGTGGTGCTGCCGGCCGGCGTCGAACACACATTCCGCGTGACCAGTGCCCAGGCTGCACGCATGCTCCTGGTGCATGCCACTGACGAATTTTTAAATTTTATCGAAGCAGTGGGCACTCCGGCTGCCAAACTGGAACTTCCTGCTACTGACCACGGTATCAACCGGGACTCGCTGATCCGAATTGCGGCCGAGCATGAGCTGCGGATCGTCGGCGCACCACTGGAGGAAAGCGATGTTCATAACGGCGCTATCAGCTAGGCATTTCGGGTGCGGTAGCGGATTTGCTGGCCTCACGTACGGGGCTGCACCATGAGCGCCCCCAGATCACTGACTTACGGCCACGCTCGGCTTGAAGGACTCACTCCAGAATCTGCCTGTCCTGACCGGCCGAGAGATTTGACCTACGGCCGGCCGGCCGCTTGCCGGGTGGTCGACCGGCGCCATCGCCGACGGCCCGCTCACGCGTCCCGCCTGATCCTGAAACGGCGCCGTCGCAGCCGATGCGGCCGCAGGCCAAGGATCCCCGGCGCACATCGTCAATCATGGAGGCTCTTGACCATGAAGCGTACAGGTATATTCAGGCCGGCCTTTGTGCTGGCCCTATGGACCGCCACGTCGCTGATGGCTGGCTGTGTGTTCGCAACACCGGGCGACGAGAGTTACAGCGAGGGCTACTACGACAGTCCGCATCATCGCTGGTATCACGATCACCGTTGGGTCGCGTGCGGACGCGATGACGTTCACTGCGGCCGCAGACGCGATCGCGACGATCGTGATGATTTCCGCCGCCGCTGACGTTGACTGTCATTGCTTTGAAGACCTCACCGCCGGCACTCGAAACTCGCTGCCTGGTTGGGATCGCCGTGTCCGCTGTACTGAGCGTGCAACGGCCACGCGCACAGTGGTCTGCTGCGGCCAGGCAGGCTCCTGCCCGTCGCGATCACTGACTCAGGCGCCTTGCCGCGCTCCACCCAATCGACGAGCGCTGTCAGAAGATCGAAATGATCGAGCGTCGCCGGGCCGCCCTGGCAATGGCCCATGCCGGGCACGAGAAACAAGCGCGCGGAATCCCGCACTTTCTCGGCACCGCCGTTGTCGCGGCCCAGGCGCTGGTAATAATCGAGCGTGTCGAAGGCCGAGAACCAGGGATCGCTCATTCCGTGATAGAAGATCTGCTTGCCTCCGTGCGCGAAGAATGTAGAGAGATTCGTCCACCGATCTGTATCGATGAGCTGCTGCTCGGAGTTTGCCTCCGCAGCCGCCTCCGCAGCCTGAAGGTCCATGCTGACGGGCAGCTGCCCGCCCGAGACCGGACCTGCGGTCGAGGTGAGGAGGAATCCCGCGGGAAACATGACGGGAGGCTTGCCTGCGATGCCGGTGTCGTACGGGTGGCTCGCATAGTACCGGCGGCCCCGCGCATCGATCGGGCCGCCGAACGCCGCGTGCAAGGCATCGATTTGCGCCTCGCTCAGGCATCCCGGTGCTTTGGGCCCATGGCAGGCCAGCACGACCGGATCGAAGTGACAGGCGCCCACGTTGAAGATCATTCCGTCCTTCATTCCGTCGAGCCCATCGCAGGCCTGCAACAGACTGTTCACGATCAGCTTGCCGTCCTGCGCGGAGAACGCGCCACCCGGGATCGGCTGGCCGGTCGTCGGGTTCTTCGGCGCGATGCGGTTGAAGGCGACCGCCGCCCACTTGAGCCCGAGATTCGAGTAATCTGTCCGCATGGCCGGGGAGCCGGTGAGAATGCCATCGAACAGCGACGGATAGCGCTCGGCCGCCTCCATGCTCTCGCGCCCGCCAGTCGAGCACCCGTCGAAATACGACCGAGTCGCGGACTTGCCGTAATAGGCGGCGATCAGCCGCTTTGCGGCAACAGCGACGGTGGGGACCGCGTTGAAGGCGAAGTCGAGACTCGCCTGCTGATCCACCTGGAACGAGGCGTCGAAACCCGCTCCGCGATGTCCGCCATCGGTCGAGACCACCGCGAATCCGCGGGCGAGCGCGGGCCGATCTCCGGCGGCCTGGCCGCTGAGCGGCGGATTCAATGTTCCATTGAGCCCACCGCCCCCCTGGAACAGGAACCGCCCTGCCCAATCATCGGGCAGCGCCAGCGCGAAGGTGAGGCCGTAATGCTTGCCATCCGGTCCCGTGTGAGCATCGATGACGCCTTCGACACGGCAGTACGCGGGCACGGCCACCGGGACTTTCGCCGGCCCGAATCCGGACGGCACCGTGCCTGCCGGTGCGGCCGCCACCCGTGCGGCGCGGCTGATCCTCATGTCGGAGCCCGGGAACGGCATGGCGGCGAGCGCCGTGCACGCCCCGGGGAGCCTCGTCGTGCCCGGGTCCGCGGCGGCGCGCGCCGACCACAGCCCGCTGATCCCGAGCGCCAGCACCACGCTGCCGGCACCAGCGATTCTCGAAAGCTTCATGGCGCCTCCCTCCTGGCCGGTACACGTTCCGGCCAAAATCATCGCCTACTATCCAGCAGGTTCCCCGTCTACGAACGTCCGCGAAAGCCCGGACAATGTCAACTGGGAGCTCGCGCATGGCCACGAGATCAACACTGTTACGCTGATAGCACAGGCTAAAAGCACAGGGGGCGGTATGGCTCGGGTGATATCCAAACGGGCGGCCGAACATCGGCACTTTCGGTCAGCGCAGCAGTTTCGGTATTGGCTGGCGAAAGAGCACGCTCGGGCAAATGGCGTGCTCGTGCAGATTTTCAAGAAGAATTCTGGAGTGGTATCGATCAGCTACGCAGAAGCGTTGGATCAGGCGCTGTGTTTCGGTTGGATCGACGGACAGAAGCTACCCCTCGACGCAAAGTCCTGGGTGCAGAAATTCACTCCTCGGCGGCCGAAGAGCCGCTGGTCCAAGAAGAATGTCGAACACGCGGATCGGTTGATTCGGTCCGGTCACATGACACCTGCGGGTCTCAAGCAAGTGCAAGCCGCCAGGGAAGACGGACGATGGGCCGCTGCCTACGACTCCCCTGCCAATGCATCGGTGCCTGCGGAGTTCGTCGAGGAGTTGGAGCGCAACCATAAGGCCAAGCAGCTCTATTCATCGCTCAATAAGGCCAATTTGTACGCGATTTCATATCGATTACAGACCGCCAAGCGCCCGGAAACCAAGCACAGACGAATGAAGCAGATAATTGACATGCTGGCGCGCGGGGAGACGTTTCATTGACGGCCCTACGAATTCCCGAGGAATAAATGAACAACAGATATGCCGGCTCCTGCCTGTGTGGCGAAGTCCGCTTCGAAATCGACGGGGAGTTTGAGCACTTCTATCTGTGCCACTGTGAGTTTTGCCGTAAAGACACCGGATCAGCGCACGCGGCCAACTTATTCTCATCGACTGCTTCACTAAAGTGGATATCAGGCGAAAGTAACGTCAGGCAGTTCAACTTACCTGCAACTCGGCACAGCAAGTGCTTCTGCAACAAGTGCGGCTCGGCGCTTCCCATGATGCAGATGGAGGGCAAGCTGCTGGTCGTTCCAGCCGGCAGCCTGAATAGCGAAATCCAGAACAGGCCAAACGCCCATATATTTATCTCCAGCAAGGCCTCTTGGGACGATGCATTGGATAAGGTCCCGGTAGTTTCTGGATTTCCGTCCTAAGAGCCGCCGATCACAGAATCGACGCCTGCCGATATACGAGACCGCGCCGTGCAACACCCATCGTGATGCCGAAGCATAGACTGACGAGGCCACCAGCCAGAGCGGCTCGGACTATTCCGGTTAGCCCTGTGCCGAGTTTGAGCCACTGAAGAATCAGGTAATACGCCCCGAGCAAAATCCCCAGGGCCGGAAGCGCCCACAATACGCCGCTCGTTACCACAACATTCAACTGGGCATGGCAGTGCTCGCAGCGATGAGTGGCGCTTTTGAGTTTGACAGCGCTACTGTTCTGCACCACGGCGGCTAGGTGGCACACCGGGCATTCCTTGGAGTCAACACTGAACGCGGCCATTTCAACTATTTCAACACGGCCTTGGAACCGGGCGCCAGTTTGACGTACGCCGGCATCGACCGAGGCCGGCTGGAGCGGGTGATGGGAATCGAACCCAAGCGTAGCCGAACCATTTCCCCTTGAAACCCAAGTACCTACGGCGCCGGCGTCGAATTAGTTGCGATTTGCGTGTGAGTCTCGCCCAGACGCCCTTGATGGCGCTGCAAACATGTGTACACTATCGGTGTACACCTAAATCAATGCATGGCATCAATCTCTATGACACATATTGGCATCAAGCAGGCCCGTCAGGAATTGCCAGACCTCGTCGACCGAGCGGGCGCCGGAGAGGAAATCGTGATCACCCGTCAAGGCAAGCCCGTGGCGAAGATCACCGCGATTTCGTGCTCGCCCAAGTCGCTGCCCTCTCTCGCACGGTTCAGGCAGTCACTGGGGAACAACGGTACGCCCGCCGCCGACCTCCTGCGCAGCGAGCGCGATGGTCGTTGAGAGCGCCTACATTGATACCAGCGTGCTCGGCGCGTACTACTGTCCAGAACCGCTGAGCTCCGCAGCTGAATTGGCGCTAAGGAATGTGCGGACCCCGGCCATCAGCAACTTGACCTTGGTCGAATTCAGTTCCCTGCTGGCACGGAAGCGACAGCTGAAGGAGCTGGACTCCGGCAGGGCATCACAAGTTGCTGAGACATTCGGCAACCATGTCGATGAAGGTTTCTATCGGCGAATAGCCATCAGCGCAGAGCACTTCATCAGGGCGCAGCAACTGATCGGAGCCGCAACATCGCTCCGTACCCTCGACGCACTACACTTGGCCGTCGCGCTGATAGAAGAAATCCCGATCCTCACCGCAGACGGTAAATTGGCTAGCACGGCAAGAAAGTTGAAGGCCGTCGTGATTCTCGTTTCGTAGCCCGAGGCTTGGCGTCCGTGGTGCCGGACACCCTCGCCGCTGGGCAGTCGCCTGAGGGCGGGCAGCGTCGACACTGGAATGCGGTGGCCAAGGCCAATGGCATGGGAGAGGACTTTGAACCTGTCATTCAACAGTTCATCACCCAAGCACCTCGCGCGGTAGAGGCTGTATCCGCTCTGTTGCCCGCGGGATTTCCGACAGCAGTCAGCGAGTCCATTTTCAACGGATTGTTGGCGCAGACGAAGCGACTTGAATCGTCGGCGGTCCAGTAGAGAGATAACTACGCGACGCTCGGGACCAGCGTTGCTGACAGCATGCGCGCTGAATCGTGAATGTCGCCCATACGCACACCCGTTCCCGATCGGCTGCGCCGATGTGTAGCTCTATCGGAGTTGCTGCTCTTCGTTGGATCGCCGGCGATCTGCTGGCTTACGGGGCGCGCAAGTCACCGAATTCTGGCGCCGCGTGCTGACGTCCACCGGCATCGAAAGCTTGACTGGAGCGGGTGATGGGAATCGAACCCACGTTAGCAGCTTGGGAAGCTGCAGTTCTACCATTGAACTACACCCGCGGCCGGGCCGCGATTCTAGGCCGAGCCCAATCGTCGAGGCAACCGTGAAGA
>Ga0134126_10009646_pt1 | contig 12158 bp, 11 predicted proteins | sample KB31752_FD_96881 | JGI IMG/M metagenome (GOLD analysis project Ga0134126, IMG submission 96881) | Terrestrial soil microbial communities with excess Nitrogen fertilizer from Kellogg Biological Station, Michigan, USA - KB3-175-2 | ecosystem: Environmental > Terrestrial > Soil > Unclassified ...
AGCTACCGCCGCGTGCGGCTCAGATCGGCGAGTTATAGCCGGCCAGCCAGTGCACCTGAAGCCAGCTCATGGCGCTGGCCCAGGCACCGGTCACCTCGAGCAATCCGACGGCGATAAGCAAGAGGCCGCCGATCCTGGTGATCAGGCGCGCGTGCCTGCGCGCGAAACCGAATAGCGTGACTCCGCGATCGAAGGCCAAGGCCACGAGCAGCAGCGGAATGCCGATGCCGAGACCGTAGACGAACGCGAGCAGGCCGCCGCGAGCCGCCGTGCCAGTGGACAGCCCGAGCGTCAGCACCGCGCTCAGCGTCGGGCCGATGCACGGTGTCCAGCCGAGGCCGAAAAGCACGCCGAGCAGCGGCGCGCTCGCAAGACCAGCGCGCGGCCTGACCGACGGCTTGACCATGACGCCGGAGAACCCGAACCGGTCGAACGCACCGGCGAACAACAGGCCAAGGCCGATCAGCAAGACCCCGAGCACGCGCGAAAGCCCGACCTGGTGGCTGCGCAGCGTCACTCCGATGCCGCCGAATGCGACCCCCTCGACAGCGAAAAGGGCGGAAAAGCCGATGATGAAAAGCGTCGCCCCGGCGAGCACGCGCGATCGGCTCGGCTTGGCCGGGATGGCTTGCGGGTCCGTCGTCGCGCCCGACATCCCCGTGACGTACGACAGGTATCCGGGCACAAGCGGCAACACGCACGGTGAGAGGAATGTCACGGCTCCGGCTGCCGCCGCGACAGGAATCGCGAGCAGCAGCGGCCCAGCTGACACCAGGCTGCCGACGCTCATCTGGCTCCTCCCCTCGGCGCTATCGGTGATCTAACTTATCCGCTGCTCGCGGGCTCCTCAGACGCCGCGCGAACATGTTGTCATCGCAGAAGAACCTAATTCGCCTTTGCTGCGTTTGACACTGCGGGCCGGGCATTGGTCGCCGTCGAGAAGGGCGGTCTTGTGGGACGCGAGGCCGACGTCGCCGAGTTCTCGGCCTTCGTCGCCGGTAGCCAGGCCAAGATGGTGCGGCTTGGCGAGCTGCTGACCGGCGATCGAGGCAGGGCGGAAGATCTCGCGCAGCATGGGTTCGCCCAGGCCTACGCGGCGTGGCGGCGCATCAGGACCGGCGAGCCCGATGCCTACGTCCGGCGGTGCATCGTCAACGCGCACACCGACTGGTGGCGCCGCCGCACCTGGCGCGAACAGCCGTTCGCGCTACTACCAGAGCAGCCGACTGCCATAGACGCCGCCGCGGCCTTCGCGACCCGCGAGGTCGTGCTCAAGGCGCTGGCCAGGCTCACGATGCGGGAGCGTCTTGTACTGGTGTTCAGGTTCTACTTGGACATGTCCGAGCTTGAGATCGCCAACGAGCTGAAGATCGCGCCAGGCACGGTGAAGAGCGCGGCGTCAAGGGCCCTTGCGAAGCTGCGCTGCGATGCGGAACTGCAAGCGGAGAGGATCGCATGAACCCGCTCCCTGGTACGTCCTGGCCCGACCTGCACTACCTCGACACCGAGCAGGTCGAACTCGACGTGCAGGCGATCATCACGCGCGGCGCGAGACTGCGCCGCAAGCGCCTGATCACCAAGATCTCCGCGGTCGTGCTTGTCGTGGGCGTCGCGCCGGCTGTCGTGATCGCGGACATGGCCGCCCCTGTCGTCATCAACGGTCCTGAGGGGGTGCGGCCCGCGCCAAAATTCGGACTGCGACAGCCGCCGATGGTACTCGGGCACGGCGTCAGCACGCACAGCGCCAGCCCATTCGTCGTCGACTCGCGCGAAGAGGCTCCGGCAATTTACGCGAATGTCAACGAGCTGGCGGCCGGCGAGGTCATCGCCGGCCACGGAGGCGGGGGCGACGACCTCATGTTCTCGCTCGCGCCCGCCCAGGTCAGGCGTTCGGCGACGCTGTCGCTCAGGTACGGGCCGCTGCTCGCCGTCGCGGGCGCGCGGGCTGGCGACGGCCTCTGGTTCGCCGCCACGGCGGCCCAGCTCACGCTCTTCCACCTGAGCATCGCTGGCGCCTTGAAGTCGTGGGCGCTGCCGACACCGGCTAGCAGCGTGCGAGCGGACGCCGGCGTCGGTCTCGCGGTCACGGCTGCCGGCGTCGCGTGGATTGGCGTCGGCGCGACTCTGCTCAGCCTCGACACCAGGAGTGCCCGCCTGAGCACCTGGCAGGTGCCGGCGGGCCGGGCCGGTGCAGCCGCGCACTACGGCGCACTGCCGCGTCACCAGCCGACCTGGAACGGCCGACCGCTGGCGGATTCGGTGGCGGTCAGCCCTGACGGGCGCGTGGCGGTCGCGACGGCGCGGTCAAGCAGCGTGCAAGTACTCGATCCGCGCGACGCCACGTTCCGGCAGATCTCCCTGCCCAGTGCCGTCGATCACCCGCTCGCGGTCGGATACGCGCGGAACGGCACCCTTGGCATCGGCTATCAGCACCTTGGCACAACGCGCGCCGGTGAGGTGTTGCTCGTCAAGCCGACCGGCGCGCGGCGCAGTGCCCAGGTACCGCAGCCAACCGCCATAGCCGCCTATGGTGCGTCCGGGCTGCTTGTCGGCGTCAACAACCTATATGTAGTACCGGAGCGCGGCCGTCCTCGGCCGCTGATAGTGCCAGCGGGCTCGGCGGATCTCGCCACCGTCGCGACGCCACCGGCGCCGCTGCCAAGTAACCGGCTCGGCATCGCGATGGGCTCAGCGATCCTGACATTTCCCGCCACGGCGGTGTCGAGCACCACCGCCACCTCCCAGTCAGCGCTCTGGGTCGTCCCGCCGCCAAGCTGTCGGCCACATCACGGGTGTCCGGCTGGATTCCAGTTGGTCGCGACTGACTACGGCGGCGATTTGTGGGTGGTGCCCAAAGCCGACCCGCGCACGGTCGAGCTAGTCAGCTTGCGGTAAGTTCGCCTGCTCAGCTCTGCTCGGCCAGTGCGGCGAGCGCGTCTTCGACGGCGCGGTGGAACGTTGGGTAGGCGTAGATCATCTCGTGTAGCCGGGCGACCGGTACCTGCGCTTGGATGGCGAGCGTCAGCATGCTCAGCACCTCGCCGCCTGCCGGACCAGCCGATGTCGCGCCGATCAGCAGGCCGCTGCCGGTCGACTCGATCAGCTTGATGAAGCCCTCGTTACCCGCCTTGTGTATCCAGCCGCGCGCCGAGGCCGGCACCCGCGCCAGCCCGGTGCGCACGTCAAGGCCCTGGCCGCGGGCTTGAGCCTGCGTCAGGCCGACAGCGCCGACCTCGGGATCGGTGAAGGTCACTCGCGGCACCGCGCGGTAATCCGCGCCGTGGTGTGGCCGGCCGAGCACGTCGGCGATGACGATGTCCGCGTGGTAGACGGCCAGGTGGGTGAACAGGCCATGGCCGACGATGTCGCCGATAGCCCAGATCCCTGGCGCTGCTCGCATCCGGTCATCGACCGGCACGAAGCTGGCGTTCTCGTCGATGCCGGCGGCTCCCGCGCCGATGGCGGCCAGGTCGGTGCGCCTGCCGGTGGCGACGAGCAGGTTCGACGCGGTCAGCGAGGTGCCGTCGGCAAGCGTGACCGTGAACGCGTCGTCGGCGTACCGCACCCGGCTAGCGGTCACTCTGGTCCGCACCCCGATGCCATCGGCTTCGAACACCCCGGCAAGCAGATCGCCGGTCTCGGGCTCCTCGCCAGGGAGCAGCTGACCAAGGCCCTCGACCACGGTCACCCGCGCGCCGAACCTCGCGAACACCTGGGCAAGCTCGGCGCCGATGGCACCGCCGCCGAGCACGACAAGCGAACGCGGCACCCGCGTGGTCTTGATCGCTTCCCTGTTCGTCCAGTACGGGGTCCCCGCCAGCCCAGGAATCGGCGGGATCGCAGGGCTGGTTCCGGTGGCGAGCACGATGCCGCGCCGCGCTCTGAGCACCTGGTCGCCCACCGTCACTTGCCCAGGCGCGGTGATCATGCCGTGCCCGCGGAACAGGTGCCCGCCCTGGCCGGTGAAGCGGTCAGCAGCCGCCGTGTCGTCCCAGTCGTCGGTTGCGTCGTCCCTGATCCGCCCGGCGACCGGCTCCCACGACGGATCGACCGACGCCTGCCCGGCCAGCCCGGGAATCCTGCCTGCCTCGGCGAGCAGGTTGGCGGCGCGGATCATCATCTTGGATGGCACGCAGCCGTAGTACGGACACTCGCCACCGACCAGCCTGGACTCGATGCCGGCCACGGCGAGGCCAGCCGCCGCGAGCTGCCCGGCCACTCGCTCACCCCCCGGGCCCATGCCTATGACGATCACGTCGAACTCGCCTGCCGCCACGAAGACCTCCGCTGTCGGACGCATCTGTTATCGATATTGGGCAAGGACATCAGGAATGAGTCACGCTCGAAGGAAGTTGGCAGACTACGTGCCCGGTGTCGCCCGATTCTCGCCCGGGAAGCGGTGATTCAACTGCCCTCCGAACCGACAAGCACCGACACGATCAGCATGCGGACCGATGTCGAAGGCGCGCCTCTATCCGAGCTGGAGGCCGAGCGACTTATCGGGACGATCTGCTTCAAGACCGGCCCGCCAGGGGTGATCGGCGCTGAGCTCGAGTGGCTGGTCGGCGACGCCGTAGATCCGTCGTCACCGGTCCCTTTTGAAAGGGTTAGCGAGATAATCGACCGGCTCAAACGGCCGAGCGCGATGCCCAGGGCTGGCCTTCTGACGCTGGAGCCAGGCGGTCAGGTCGAGCTCAGCACGGCTCCAGCGAACGACGTCGCTGGCTGCGTCGCAGCCGCCAGCGACGACATGCGGGTTCTTCACGAGGCATTCGGCGCCGAAGGGCTCAGCCTGACCGGCCATGGCCTCGACCTCCATCGCTCTCCGAGCCGGGTGCTCGATCTGCCGCGATATGCGGCGATGGAGGAATTCTTCGACCGGCGTGGCCCGTGGGGCAGGGTCATGATGTGCAACACGGCCTCAGTCCAGGTTTGCGTGGACGCCGGGCTTGATAATGACACCACCTCCGGGTTCTCGTTCCGGTGGCGGCTGATGCACGCGCTCGGACCCGTCCTCGTCGCGGCGTTCGCCAATTCTCCGCTGCGGCGCGGCAGGCCGACGGGCTGGAAATGCACCCGCCAGCTCGTCTGGTCCAGGCTCGATCCTTACCGCACCAGGGCACCAAGAGGCGCCGAACCGGGCGCCGACCGGCCGGCCAGCCGTCAGCAGGATCCGCGCCAGGACATGGTCAGGTACGCGATGGACGCCGACGTGCTTTGCCTGCGCCAGCCGGACGGTCGGCCATGGACCGTGCCCACCGGGCTCACGTTCAGGCAATGGCTGCGCGGAGCTGGCCAGCAAAGCATCCGGCCGCCGACCGCCGACGACCTGAGCTACCACCTGTCAACCTTGTTCCCTCCGGTCAGGGCGAGAGGGCACTTCGAGTTGCGGATGATCGACGCCCAGCCTGGGGATGGCTGGATCGTGCCGGTAGCACTGGTGGCGGCGCTCGTCGACGACCCGGCCGCCGCGGACACGGCGATGGCAGCCGCCGAGCCGGTCTGGTACGAACTCGGCGCGGCTGGCGTGCCGCCACCACCGTCGGCCCCGGCGGCCAGCCATGTCGGCTTGAACGGCGGATCAGGCCCTTGGCTGCGCGCTGCCAGGCTCGGACCGAGCGACCCGGTGCTGGCTAGGGCAGTGACCGAATGCTTCGCCGCAGCGGACGCGGCGCTTGCCAGGGCAGATGTGCCAGGTCCAATCAGGGGCGCGGTCGCCGACTTCGCCGACCGCTATCCGACCAGGGGCAGGTGCCCGGCAGACGACATCCTGGACACCATCGGAATCCGGAAGGAACAGCCATGACACAACTCGCCGCCAACGCCGTTACTGCTGACACGCTGCGCGACGAGATCGCAGCCAGGCTGATCGCGGCCAGGGCCAGGACGGCCGGGCTGACCGACTGCGTCGATGAGGACGACTTGGTGCGTCAGCACTCACCTTTGATGTCACCGCTCGTCTGGGACCTCGCCCACGTCGCCAACCAGGAGGAACTCTGGCTGCTTCGAGGTGTGGGCGGCCGTGAGCCCATGCATCCGGAGATCGACCCGCTGTACGACGCCTTCGAGCACCCGCGGGCGCAGCGGCCGACGCTGCCGCTGCTTCCGCCAGCGCAGGCGCGCACCTATGCCAGCGATGTCAGGGGGCGTGTGCTCGACCTGGTCGAGCGCGTGAACTTCACCGGTAGCGAGCTGGTTGACCGCGGCTTCGTGTTCGGAATGATCGCGCAGCACGAGCAGCAGCACGACGAGACGATGCTGGCCACGCACCAGCTTAGGAAGGGGCGCCAGGTGCTGACGGCACCGCCGCCCGGCCCCGCGCCCGCCGACGCGCTGCGGCTGCCAGCGCAGGTGCTTGTGCCCGGCGGTCCGTTCACCATGGGCACGTCGACCGAGCCGTGGGCGCTCGACAACGAACGGCCAGCGCACGTCATCGACGTTCCCTCGTTCTACCTGGACACAACGCCGGTGACCAACGCCAGGTACACCGAGTTCATTGAGGCTGGCGGCTACGACGAGCCCCGCTGGTGGCGGGCCTCAGGCTGGGAGCACCGCCAGCGCGCCGACCTCAGCGCACCGCTGTTCTGGCACCGCGAAAGCGCCGGCCAGTGGTACAGGCGCAGGTTCGGCGTGATCGAGCCGGTGCCGCCGGCCGAGCCCGTCATGCACGTCTGCTGGTACGAGGCCGACGCGTTCGCGCGCTGGGCCGGGCGCAGGCTGCCGACCGAGGCCGAGTGGGAGAAGGCGGCCAGGCACGATCCGGCCTCTGGCCGGTCGCTGCGTTATCCGTGGGGAGACGCCGACCCGACCGCCGATGTGGCCAACCTGGGCCAGCGTCACCTGCAGCCCGCGCCGGCCGGCTCATACCCAGCCGGTGCGGCCCCGTCCGGTGCCAGGCAGCTGATCGGCGACGTCTGGGAGTGGACGGCCAGCGACTTCCTTCCTTATCCGGGTTTCGTCGCCTGGCCGTACAAGGAGTACTCCGAGGTCTTCTGGGGCCCCGACTACAAGGTGCTGCGTGGCGGCGCGTTCAGCGCCGATCCGGTCGCCTGCCGCGGCACGTTCAGGAACTGGGACTACCCGATCAGGCGGCAGATCTTCGCGGGCTTCCGCACCGCACGCGACGCGGACTTCGCCTGATGTGCCGGCACCTCGCCTACCTAGGCGACGCGGTCAGCATCAAGTCGGTGATACTCGACCCGCCGCACAGCCTCGCCGAGCAGGCGTGGGCACCGCGCGAGCAGCGGCACGGCACGATGAACGTGGACGGCTTCGGCATCGGCTGGTACGCCGACGGAGACCCGGTGCCTGCCAGATACCGGCAGTCAGGGCCGATCTGGGCCGACCAGGCGCTCCCTGACCTGGCCCGGGTCATCCGCACTCGTGCGCTGCTCTGCGCGGTGCGGTCGGCATCGACCGGTACCGACGGCGGGTTGTCGGCATCTGCGCCCTACGCGGATGGCAGATGGCTTTTCAGCTTGAACGGAGCGCTCCTTGGATGGTCGATCGCGGCAGGCGCTTCTCATTTCGGGCGGCGCCGCCCCACCGCTCCAGGGGCCGATGACGCCAGCGAGGCGGTTACCAGGCTCGCCGGGCAACTCACCGCCACCGAGTTGCTCAGCCTGCAAGCCCGCTGCGACACGGCGCTGATCTGGGCGATGGTGCAGCGCCGACTCAAGGCTGGGGAGCGGCCGGCCGACGCGCTTGCTGGCACGCTCGCTGACATCGCCGCGGTCGGCGGTACCGGCAGGTTCAACTTGCTGCTGACCGACGGCGAAGTCATCGCCGCGACGGCCGCGGGTGACTCGCTGTACTACCTGCGCAAGGCCACCGGCGTCATCGTCGCGTCCGAGCCATCCGACGACGATCCAGGCTGGCATGAGGTGCCGCAGGGCAGCGTGCTCGAGGCAACGCCAGCGGCCGTACAGATACATCCGTTGCTCACGGTGCCGCAGAGAGCCGAGTCGGCAGTCCGCATCGACCGGCGACTGCCCGAGCACTTCTTCGAAGCGGCGTTGCGCGGCGACGCGCTGGCTGGTCTGTCCGCCACGCCGAAGTCGCTGCCGCCCAAGTGGTTCTATGACGAACGCGGCAGCGAGCTTTTCGACAAGATCACCAGGCTCGATGAGTACTACCCGACCAGGGCAGAGCGGGAGATCTTGGCCGCCAGGGCGGCAGAGATCGCGGCAGCTACCAGGTCGACCACCCTTGTCGAGCTTGGTTCGGGTACGGGGGACAAGACCAGGCTGCTGCTCGACGCGCTCCGCGATACCGGAAGGCTCAGTGAGTATGTGCCTGTGGACGTCAGCGAGGCAGCGCTGACGACCGCGGCCCGTCGCATGCTCGCCCGTTATCCGGGGCTGCGGGTGCAGGCAGTGCTCTCTGACTTCACCGAGCATCTCGGCTTGCCTGAAGCAGGCGGGCCTCGGCTCATCGTGTTCCTTGGCGGGACGATAGGTAACCTGCTGCCCGCCGAGCGCGCCGATTTCCTGGCCAGCCTGCGGGCGAAGCTGAGGCCAGGCGACGCGCTGCTGCTCGGCACCGATCTGGTGAAAGATCCCGGCGTGCTGGTCAACGCCTACGACGACGCCGCCGGCGTCACCGCCGCGTTCAACAAGAACATACTCAGCGTTCTTAACGCCGAACTCGGCGGCAACTTTGACCTGGACCAGTTCGAGCACGTCGCGCTCTGGGATGCCGACGCCGAGTGGATCGAGATGCGGCTGCGCTCATGCGCCGACCAGATTGTGGAACTGACCGGCATCGGCCTCCAGGTACGGTTCTGCGCGGGGGAGGAGATGCGGACCGAGATCTCGGCGAAGTTCCGCCGCGAGGGCGTGGCCGCCGAACTCGCCACGGTCGGCTTCCGTATGGAGCACTGGTGGACCGATTCGCTCGGCCGGTTCGGCCTCTCGTTGTCCGTGCCGGTATGACAGCGGCTAGCACGCGGCTGGCGATCGCCGTATCGTTCGGACGTGACCAAAACAGATAAGCCGGACCTGGCAGGGTTGTATCGGGATACCAGGGAGAGGCTGAGCGACCTGGTCGCCGGGCTGGACGCGGCGGCCCTGCGCTCGGAGGTTCCCGCCTGCCCAGGATGGAAGGTCGCTGACGTCATCGCCCACCTGACCGCGGTGGCTGAGGACGTGGTCGCCGGGCGCCTGACCGACCTCCCGACCGATGAGATCACCGCCGACCAGGTCGCCAGGTTCGCCGACGTACCCGTGGCCGAGATGCTGACTCGCTGGTCGGCCGCCGCGCCCGCGTTCGAGGAGGCAATCCAGGCCTTCCGGGTCTGGGCTGCTGTCGTCGACGTCGCCAGTCACGAGCAGGACATCAGGGGGGCGCTCGGCCTGCCTGGCGCGCGGACATGTCCGGCCATCAGGCACACGGCGCCGCGCCTGGCATCCTGGCTCGATCTGCCCGTCCCGGTGCGGATCGTGACTGAGCACGGCGACTATAGCGTCGGCACCGCGGACGGCCAGCCGGAGCTGACGCTGTCGACCAGCGAGTTCGAGATGTTCCGCTGGCGGATGGGCCGACGCAGCCTGGCCCAGCTCGCCGCGATGGACTGGTCAGGCAACCCATCGGCCATCCTGGCCAAACTGACTGTGTTCGGCCCAGCGACAAGCGACATCGCGGAGTAAACCGACCCGGGGCGCTGGCCGCGTCACTAGGCTCGCTGGGGCGGTCCGCCGCTGGCACCAGCCTGAGTACCTGGCGCGTGCGCCTCTACCGCCCTGAACCGCCACCTGGCCAGCTCCCTGCCGTCAACTTCGAGCAGCGCCAGGTAATCTCCTGGGCCCTCGAGCACGAAGTTTGTGGCATGCGCCGCGACGGGCATGATCGTGAAGTCACCGACCCGCATGTGGGGCGCGGTTCCGACCCGGAACTGGCCGTCGAATCTGGCCGCCAGCGGCCTGCCATCCGCGTCCTCGAACGTGATCGCGAACGCGTGCTCGTGATGATGCTGATGCCACGGGACGTGCAGCACCGCCGCCACGCCGAAGGCTCTGGCGACCGGGTAGGCAGAGCTGTGCACCTGGTTCCAGAAGCCGCCGTTAACGTAAAGCTTGCCGTTCTCGACAACGGCATGATCGGCCAGGAAGAAAGCGCACGCCTGAATCTCGGCTGGCATCGGCTGCTCGCCGATCGGCTGTGCGGTCATAGCTCTAACCTATGAGGTCGGCAGGCAGCCGACGAGACAGTAGGAGGCGGCAGTGGCAGACGGACTTACGAGCGAGGGACTCGACCGGCTCCACCACACCGTCGTCGAGCATGTGGGCGACGAGCGAGTGCCCGGGCTCGTCGCCCTCGTATCCAGGGGAGACCAGGTCCACGTCGAAGCGGAAGGCAGCTTGTCCATCGGTGGCGCGCCCGTCGCCAGGGACTCGCTCTTCCGCATCGCGTCCACGACCAAGCCGATCACCGCGGCGACGACACTCGCCTTGGCCGACGAAGGCCTGCTCCGGCTGGACGAGCCCGTCGACGTTCTGCTGCCCGAGCTCGCCGACAGGCAGGTGCTGCGGCGGGTAGATGGGCCACTCGACGACACCGTGCCATCCGACCGCGCGATCACGACCAGAGACCTGCTGACGTTCACTTTCGGGTTCGGCATGGTGATGGAGATGTTCACGGCGCGGCAGCCCCTGCCGGTGGTCGCCGCCGCCGACGCGCTGCAGCTCGGCACGTTCGGGCCGCCGGCGCCAGACACGCAGCCTGACCCCGACATCTGGATCGCCGGGCTTGGCTCGCTGCCGCTCATGGCACAGCCAGGCGAGCGCTGGATGTACAACACCGGCGCGTCGGTACTTGGCGTGCTGCTGGCAAGGGCAGCGGGTCAGCCGCTTGCCGACGTCATGCGGACCCGGTTGTTCGAGCCGCTTGGCATGCGCGACACGGCGTTCTGGACCAGCCAGACTGGCCGGCTGGCGACCTGTTACCAGCCGACTTCTGACGGGCTGGTGGTGTATGACCCGGCTGACGGCGCCTGGAGCCGTCCGCCAGCTTTCTGCGACGGCGCCGGGGGGCTGATCTCGAGCGTCGACGATCTGCTCGCGTTCGCCCGGATGCTGCTGGGCGGCGGCGGCTCGGTGGTGTCCAGGCAGGCGGTCAGCGCCATGACCTCCGATCAGCTCACCGGTGAGCAGAAGGCGCGCGGGGGATTCGGGTCAGACTTCTTCGTCGGCCGGTCTTGGGGATTCTGCCAGCAGGTGCTCGACGACGGCGTGTTCGGCTGGGACGGCGGCCTCGGCACCTCCTGGGTGGCTGACCCGAACAACGACCTCGTGATCATCGTGCTTACCCAGCGTATGTGGGAGTCAGCTCAGCTGCCGAGCGTGCACACCGCGATCCAGAAAGCTGCCTACCGGGCGCTCGCCTAGCCAGATGTTGACGGCGGCATGTTGACGGCAGCGCAGCGCAGGACGGTGGCTCAGATCGACGCCGACCTCGCCAGGTTGATCAGGTACGACGACTAGTCGGTGGTGCACGACACCTGGATCAGGCAGCGCTACGACTGCGGCTGCTACCCGACTTATGGCCCAGCCAGGCGCGCGGTTGTCCGTACCGCGTGGCACGAGGCAGGTCACGCGCTGGCCGCGCTCGCGATCGGGGCGCAGTTCAGCTCCGCCAGCATTCACCACGGCAGGGACAGCGAAGGCCGAGTGCACCGGATCAGGGGAGCGGGCGACCGCGCATTCGTGATCGACGCGGCGGGCCAGATCGCCGAGCGCCTGAGCGGCTGGACGATGCTCGAGCACGATGATGAACTCGCGCGCTGGCTGCCGACATGGCGAGACGACGGCGGCGACGCTCGGCATTTCCGGCGCTCAGTCCGCCAACTCGGCGCCGACGAGATCGCAGCGTGGCGGCACAGCGAGGCCGTGCTGGCACCGATGCGTCCGCGAATACACCGGGTCGCCAGGGCTATGCTGATCCATCCGCGCCACCTGCCCTACGCCGTCGTTGACGCCCTGGCCGCAGGCGCATAGCCGAGACTCCCTATCGCCCCCGAGCCCTGGCGATCGTGGTAAAACTATGTCGGCGACCATTGGTATCCAATCGGGTGAAAGGCGACGAAGTGCGCGTACGGACACTAGCCACGTTGGCGGCGGCAGCCGTCATGCTGACCTTCGCTCTGCCCGATGCCGCAGCCA
>Ga0134126_10009647_pt1 | contig 12158 bp, 13 predicted proteins | sample KB31752_FD_96881 | JGI IMG/M metagenome (GOLD analysis project Ga0134126, IMG submission 96881) | Terrestrial soil microbial communities with excess Nitrogen fertilizer from Kellogg Biological Station, Michigan, USA - KB3-175-2 | ecosystem: Environmental > Terrestrial > Soil > Unclassified ...
CAGGGAGCCACCGGCTCGCGGGCGCTGGATTTCCAGGGACTGCGCAAAGGGCAGGCCCAGGCGGTCTACCGGATCTGCCAGGCCCAGGATCAGGCCTGGCGCGAAAAGCGCCGCATTCGCGAGCTGGAGGAGCTGCGTGCCCGCTCGGGCGGGATACAGGTCAGCTCATCCCCGGCCGCGGGCGCACCTGCCGCGTCGGACGCCGTGCGTCGCCTGCAGGAGGCCAAGCAGATGCTCGAGGAGAAGCTCATCACGGATGCGGAGTACGAAGCGATCAAGGCCAAGATCGTTTCTCCGTGAGCCGATCCGCCCGCCCGTGGCTGCCGGCGCTCGCGGCGCTGGCGATGCTGGCGGGCTGCAGCAGGCAGGCGCCCGTCAGCCCGCATGCCGAGTGGCTAATCCACTCGAGGATCGTCTTTCTGATGCAGGATCTGACCACCGCGAGAGTGGCGTTGCCGCCGTCGCAGTTTCGCCTCGTGTTTCCCTACATCGCCGGAGATCTGTACGGCGCGCCCACCACGGGCGATTTCGTTCAGCCGGTGATCGGCGCGGATTACCGGCTGGACATGGACCTGAACGCGAGTCTGCCGGCGCTGTTGGTTTCGCTCGAGCCCACGGACTTCAGCCTCCCGAACCTGACAATCGAGCCGTCGCAGGCGCGCATCGCCCGCCTGGCGCCGCTGGCGCTGGAGCCTGACGGCATCGAGCAGGTCGGTCGCGTGGAATGGGTCGATTCCGCGACCAGGCAGCCCTTGATGCTGCTGTATGTCGATCGGGCGGCGCGCTTGTCGGGCGAGATCGACTCGGGGGGAAAGCCTCTGCGGTACGACCTGCGCATGGCTGCGCCCGGCTACTACTGGGTCGCGCGGCAGACATCGCAGGACGGCGATGTCTACCGCGTGGTTCCCTGGCCGTCGCAGGTGCTGCTGGCGATAACGCCGCTGAAGTGAGCGCGGTCGGGACGGAAGCCTCTCCCGGGGCCCAGCGAGCTCGCAATCGCAGGTCCTACTTGGGTAATCCGGATCGCGGCAAATACCCACAAGTAATCCACAGACAATCCACAATCGAGCGGGGCTATGCTGCGCACATGGCCATCCGCATCCGCCGCCGATCCAAGCCACAGACTCCGGTCGCAGTGCTGGGTACCTACTCGTTTCCCACCCGTACGGTGCAGGTCGTCCTCATGGAGGACGATCGGATTCAATGGATCTGCGATTGCGAGAAGTTTCGGCGCTGGACGGCTCACAAGGAGCCGCCGTGGTGCAAGCACATCGCCAAGGCGGCTGCACGGCGCTCGATCGAGCGGCTGACCCGCCGGGTGGCGGTGCCCAGAAACCCGGAGCACTGAGCCCCCCGGACTCGGCTCGCGCGCAGCCCGGGCTTTGACGAGGCGTTGGGCGCCCAGGCCACTGAGGCTAGAATCCACCCATGCAGATCTGGGTGGACGCCGATGCCTGCCCGGTGGTGATCAGGGAAATTCTTTTCCGCGCCGCGGAGCGTACCGGTGTGACCATGACGCTCGTGGCCAACAAGCCGTTGCGGCTGCCGGCGGCCGGGAATCTGCACTTCCTGCAAGTGCCACCGGGGCTCGATGCGGCGAACAAACGGATCGTGGAGCTCATGGCGGCGGGAGATCTCGTCATCACCGCCGACGTGCCGCTCGCGGCCGCCGCGATAGAGAAGGGCGGAATCGCTCTCAATCCGCGCGGCGAGCTCTATACCCGCGAGAACGTCCGCGAGTGCCTGTCCATGCGCAATTTCATGGACGAGCTGCGCGGCAGCGGCGTCAATACCGGGGGCCCCGCCGCACTCAGCCAGCGTGAGCGGCAGATGTTCGCGAACCAGCTGGATCGATTGCTGGCGCGGCGCGCCAGGAGCCAGAGGCTAGAATAGGCGGATGGCGATTCGACCGGTTCTGAAAATGGGGCATCCGCTGCTGCGGCAGGCCGCCCCGGCGGTGAGCCGCTTCGACTCTGCACTCGCCGAGCTTCTCGCGGACATGGACGACACCATGCGTTCGCTGAACGGGGCCGGGATTGCGGCGCCACAGATCGGGGTGAGCTTGCGCGCGGTCATTTTCGAGGTGCGTGAGAACCCCCGGTATCCGGACGTCAGCCCGATCCCGTACACGGTGCTGATCAACCCGCAGCTGATGCCGGTCGACGCTGAGCTGGAGGAAGGCTGGGAGGGCTGTCTGTCGGTGCCCGGCATGCGGGGACTGGTGCCCCGCTTCCGGCGGCTGCGCTACCGCGGCCTGGATGCCAACGGTGCGCCCTTCGAGCGTACGGTCGAGGGCTTCCACGCTCGGGTGGTTCAGCACGAGGTGGACCATCTCGACGGCATCCTTTACCCGCAGCGCGTGCAGGACCTGCGCAACTTTGGCTTCGAGGACGCACTGGCGGGACAGATGACGCCCATGGGGGATTAGCTTATTGGCGAGAAACACCTTCGGTGCTTCTCGCGGGCCAAAACCTTTGCCCGCGAAAGCAGGCCAGTTCGGCCAGAGGGAGGCGTTAGTTCGGGACGATGTCGATGCCGATCCGCAGGTCGTGCTCCATCCGGACGGCCGGCTCGACTCCCTGATAGTAGCCGTCGATGCGGCCCACCTCGCGATATCCCAGCGCCGCATACAAGGCGTAGGCGCCCTGATTGGAGGCGCGCAGCTCCAGTCCGATGATGAAAGTACCGGCGGTCATGGCCGTCGCTTCCAGCCAGGCCATCATCCGGCGGGCGACGCCCCGTCGCCGGTGGGCGGGGTCGACCGCCAGCAGATTCAAATGAGAGACATCGTCACCGTACCGCATGATGGCGAATCCCGCGGTCTCGGCGCCGCTGCGAGCGACGAGTACCACGCTGTCGGCGTGCCGGATATGCCAGATGATTCGGGCTGCGGTCCAGGCGGGTCTCAGTCCGGCCTCGATCTGCTCCTGTGACATCGCCGCGATGCGGCGGGCGTCCGCGGTGCGGGCAGGTTGCAGCCTGTACTCGTTCAGAGGTACCGGTCCCATCGCAGGTGCGAGTTGCTCATTCAGGCCAGTGTGTGAAAGACCCTCTGCACGTCCTCATCCTGCTCCAACTTGTCGATCAGCGTCAGCACCTCCGTCGCCTGCACCTCCGGCAGCTCCGTCGGTACGGTGCAGATGTACTCGTGCTCGGCGGACAGTGGTGAGATGCCGCGCGCCTCGAGGGCTTCCTGCAGCTTGCCGAAGTCTGCGAAGGCACAGCGTATCACGAGCTGCGGCTCGCCTTTCTCGCCGCTGCTCTCGCCCATCTCCTCGAGGCCGTGGTCAATGAGATACAGCTCCAGGTCGTCCTGGTCGATTCCCTCCGGGCTCAGACGGAATACGCCCATCTTCCGGAAGAGAAAGCTGACGCTGCCGTTGGTCGCCAGATTGCCACCATTCTTGGTGATGATGTTGCGCACTCCGGCGACGGTCCGCGTCGGATTGTCGGTTGCCGTCTCCACGAGCAGCGCAACGCCGTGCGGAGCATAGCCCTCATACAGCACCTGGTGATAGCTCGTGGCGTCACGGCCCGAGGCACGCTTGATCGCCGCCTCGATCTTGTCCTTCGGCATGTTGACCGCACGGGCGTTCTGGATCACGCGACGCAGGGCCGGATTCGATGCGGGGTCGGGGCCGCCGGATTTGACGGCGATGGTGATGTCCTTGGCGATGCGCGCAAACTGCTTCGCCATGCGGTTCCACCGCGCGAACATCGTATGCTTGCGGACTTCGAATATGCGGCCCATGCAGCAATCAGGGGCTGCGGCGCCGGCGGCAGCCTGGCCCCGTTTCAGCCCGGAAGAAAAACCCAGCCGATGTGCTCGCGACGGTACAGGTTCGATTCGCGAAGAGCATGCCGGTTGCGCAGACTGTTACGATAGCTGCGCGTGAAGCATCCGCATGCGGCGACGCTGGACTCTCAGGCGGCGCTCGATCTCCTTCAGACGCTTCTGGAAGCTCGCGTGCTCCCAGTGCTCGGCGACCGCTCGCTTCTTTTCCTCGAGCCACTGCTCCTTGACCCGTGCCCAGTCGGACACCGCCGCGAGGAAGCTGTCGTACTCGTGAGCGATGCGCTGTCGCAGCTGCTCGATGTGCGAATGCCCGGCAGCAGCGGCAAGCCGCGCGAGCTTTTCCTGTGCCCGGGTGAACTGCATCGCCAGCAGCGCACGCTGAATCTGGAAAACCGGTGTGCGCTTCAGGCGCCGCGTCAGGCCTACCCACTGCAGCCCCGAGATCAGCCACTTGGTGGGATCCCACTGCCACCAACGCACCCCGTTGCGGTAGTCGTGCGCGAAGTTGTGGTGGAAGTTGTGGTAGCCCTCGCCGTAGGTGAAAAACGCCAGCACGCCATTGTCGCGCGACGTGTTCTGGTCGGTGTAGGGGCGGCTCCCCCACATATGAGCGAGGGAATTGATGAAGAACGTAACGTGATGGCTCACGACCAGACGCAGGATGCCCGCGAGCATGAACGTGCCCCAGAGGTCCCCGATGAGCCAGCCGGCGAGCAACGGCAGTCCGAGGTTGATGGTGATCGCCAGGGGAAGATAGAAGCGGTGCTGGAAGGCGAGCATCCGGTCGCGACGCAGATCCGGCACGTTGACGAAGTCCGGCACACCGCTTGGATACTCTCTGATCATCCAGCCCAGGTGGGCGAACCAGAAGCCGCGCCGTATCGAGTATGGATCGCGCTCTTCGTCATCGACGTTGAGGTGGTGCGTCCGATGGCCGCTGGACCACACGAGCACGCTGTTCTGCAGAGCCATCGTCCCGAACACCAGATAGAAGACGCGGAGGCTCCAATGGGCCTCGTAAGTCCGGTGCGCCCAGAGGCGGTGGTATCCGCCCGTGATCGACATGCCATTGGCATAGAGAAAGAAGACAAAAAAGCCCCATGCGCCCGCCGAATATCCGTGCCTGATTCCGTACCAGGGCACCAGGGTCACCGCCGCAAGAAAAGTCAGCAGAAACATCAACGTGGTCGACCAGATGCGGGGTGCCTCTGCCTGCGGGCCCGGTGGCAGGGGCTGGGCGGAGCTCGGATTCGGCATGGTCTACCTGTGTGGGTGCGGAACGCGGCGTAACGTAGCACGTCCGGCGTCGTTTTGCGGCGACTTGCATCAATCCGCAATGGTTCGACACCTTCCCCGGCATCACCTGGGTCGTTCTCTGTTGCGAGTCGGCCAGTTCGCTACAACCCGGCCTCACGCGGAGGCCTGCTGCGGGGGAGAGGAATCGCCAACTGCCGCGGCCAGGCCAGACGCCCGCCGGGGTGGGGGCTCAAGCCGAACTGCTGGGGAAGCGAGGGACGTCGCCAGGGTAGCGGCCCACGGCGTGTCCTGAACCTCAGACGGGGTCGTGCTTCTCGTAGCCTTCCGGACCGGCACCGTTGCAGGACACCTCGACGCGCTCACTGCGGGTCGCGGAGTAAGCCATGGTCATGAGCTGCTCCGGCGGCACGTTCGCGTTGTGATCGAAGCGTAGCAGCCGTCCGTCCGGCATCGTCATGTACACCGCGACGATGAGGTTGCATTGCGTCACGACCACCGAGGTCAAAGGGTGGCCGGTCACGTCGGGCGCATTCGGCTCCACGGGAACTTCGGTCACGTTTGCCACGCGCACCGCGCTTTCGGGACTGGACCCGTTCTGAGCCACGCCCCCTGGATGCTGATCCGCCTGCGAGCCTGTTACGGCCGGGTCTGCCTGCGCCGGTTGCGCAGGGCGGGGTGTCGTTGCACAACCTTGCAACGTTGCCAGGGCGATAGCCGCCCCAAGTGAAATCATCCGATACATCTGAGGATCCTCAGCGCACGAAATGCCTTGCGAGCTCCAGCAAGACGGGTGCCACGCAATGGCAGGCCTTGCGTGCGTGCATCACAGTCCGTGAGCGGCAGCGCACGTTCTACGTGCACCACTGTCGAGCATGAACTCCACTATTGCACAGGATGCGCTCATCGCGCGGTTGCGCGAACGACTCGCGTCACAGTACGGGAATCAAGATGTTGTATTTCACTCACGAAGCTGCACCGCAGTGCGGGAGCGGCAATTTTCGGCGCGCAGCCGGCTGAGCTGCGGCTCAATCGACGTTGCGTCGGATGCGGGTGCGAAAGCGGAAGTACACGATCCAGGGAGCGATGTTGAATTCAACTTCGAGACATGAAGTTGGATTCGAGCCGGGCCGGACGCAGTGTGTGCCGGGCTCGTCGCAGAGTGCGCTTACCTCGTCGCATGCAGCCGGGTTCGCTTCACGGCAGGCGTACGGGCGCGCAGGTGGAGCGCGAGGACACGGGCAGGTGGAGCGCGAGGATGGCGCGCAGGTGAGGCCCTAGGATGGCCCGCAGCTGAGCGCGTGCGGGCAGGGGCCGCGTGCGGGCAGGGGCGCGCAGTGGGAGCGTCGGCGGATGGTCAGCTGCGCTGCCCGCACGTGGAACAGTTTGCATCCTGAATGGAACAGCTACAAAGTTCGGTCAGGAACGTATTTGGCGAGGGCTGCAGAATACCCACCCGTGCGCGCTGCAGCGCATAGCCATCCAGGAAATGTTCATGAATTCCAGTGCAACGTTCAGGCCGCGTCGTCGTCTGCTTGGATTTCCGGGCATTGCGGGCACGCTGCTGCTTGTGATCCCGGTGTCGGCCATGGCTGGCCGGGCCTACGTCTCGAACGAGGATGGCCAGAGCGTCAGCGTGATCGACACGGCCAAAGGCGACGTGACCGATACCGTCAACGTAGGAAAGAGACCTCGTGGCCTGAAGCTCAGCCATGATGGCAAGCGCCTGTACGTGGCGGTGAGCGGCCTGCCGAAGTGCCCGCCTTCGCAGTCCGATGAGGAGTGCGCCAAGCTCAAACACGACTTCGCTGCCGATGGGATCGCCGTCATCGACACGCAGACTTTGAAAGTCACCGGCCTCCTCAGGGCGGGTTCCGATCCCGAGCAATTTGATCTGAGCAAGGACGGCCAGCGGCTGTTCATCTCCAACGAAGACACGGGCACGGTATCCGTCCTGGACGTCAAGACCGGTGCGCTCGTCGGGACCATTCCCGTCGGGGCAGAGCCGGAGGGCGTACGCGTCGCTCCCAATGGGAAATGGGTGCTGGCCACCAGCGAGTCCGCCAACTCGATCTCGGTCATCGATGGGGGCACGCTCAAGCTGCTCAGGTCGGTGCCGGTAGGCAAGCGGCCCCGGGACACGGCGATCACGCCCGACAGCAGCACGGCCTACGTCTCAGGGGAAGCAGATGCCTCGCTGTATCGGGTCACACTGCAGGGGGAGGCCCCGGCAACCCGCCTGATGCAGTTCCGCACGGAGGACCGGCCAATGGGGGTGGTCCTCGACTCTCATCGCAACCGCGTCTACGTCAGCACCGGACGGGGCGGCACCGTGGCGGTGGTCGATCTGCAAGCCACCAAGCTGCTCGAGGAGATCGCGGTCGGCGCCCGCCCCTGGGGCATTGCGCTTTCCCACGACGGACGCAGGCTCTACACCGCCAATGGGCCTTCCAACGATGTCACCGTGATCGATACGGGCACTCTGAAGGTCACGCGCAAGATCAAGGTGGGAAGCTCACCCTGGGGCATCGTCCTTTCGCCCTAACCACCCAGCTCCAGCTACGGGTGGTGGTTGGGTCCACCGCGGAACGACGGCGTAGCCGGTCGCCCGGCGGCCGGCTACGCGTTACCCGCCCCTAGCGGCGGTCGGTGACCAGCGGCTTGAGGCCGCAGGCGCGGTAAGAGTCCGCTTCGAGGGTGCGGAACAGCCTGGCTTGCTTCTTGGCGTGATCCGGATCCCGGAACTCGCCGCCGCCCTCGCCTCCGAGCGTCGAATAGTGCGCGAAGGTCGCCGCCTCGACGTAATCGTCGTAGCTCAGGTGCTGCGCGATGCGGTCGATCACGCACGAGCACTTGTAGAGGTCCTCGAGCTTGCCGCCGCTGCGACCCATGCAATCCTGAACGAATTCCACTCTGGCGGACGTCGGGTAATCGTTCGCCAATGGATCACTGTGTGCCGGAATGGCGCACCAACACAGAGTGGCCAGGAGAGCCGTAAACACGGTCCGGGAGCGTGATGTTCGGGTTCGTTCAGCCATGACCTTCCCATTCCTGACACAGTAACCGGGGTGGATGCTTGGATCCTACGCCGCACCCCCCGGTTCCTCCAATGTTTGCGGTTGCAGCGCGGTTACGGCGGGTGTATTGATATGCCCCGAAAACAGAGCGTGTCACACATGCGCCCGCCAGCATGCGTGCCACGGATGGCTTCACCTGCACGTCACCCGTCCAAGATTGCATGCAGGGAAGCGATCGTATTGCTCGAGAACCATAAGCTGGAGGAGATATGAGATACGAGTACCGTTCCATTCTAATGAGGGCCGCCGTGCTCGCCGCAGCCGCGGCAACATCGACTTCAGCCCTCGCCGATGCCGATCTCGACCAGAGGATCGCGGATCCGGCCAACTGGGCCGCGGCGGCCGGCGACTATTCCAACCATCGCTACAGCCAGCTCAGCCAGATCAACGCGGGCAACGTCGGCAAGCTGCAGGTCGCGTGGACGATGTCCACCGGCGTGCTGCGCGGCCATGAGGGCTCGCCGCTGGTGATCGGCGACACGATGTACGTTCACTCGCCATTCCCGAACAACGTCTTCGCAATCAACCTGAAGGATCAGACCTTCCGCTGGAAGTACGAGCCGAAGCAGGATGCAGACGTGGTGCCGGTGATGTGCTGCGATACCGTCAATCGCGGCCTTGCCTACGGCGACGGCAAGATCTTCCTGCAGCAGGCGGACACGACGCTGGTGGCGCTCGATGCGAAGACCGGCAAAGTGGTCTGGACCGTCAAGAACGGCAACCCGAAGATCGGCGAAACCAACACGAATGCACCGCACGTCTTCAAGGACAAGGTGCTCACCGGAATCTCTGGCGGGGAATTCGGTGTGCGCGGCCGCATGCATGCCTATGACATCAAGACCGGCAAGCTCGTGTGGAAGGGATACAGCGAGGGCACCGATGCCGAGATGATCATGGACCCGCAGAAGACGATGACCTGGACCAACGGCAAGATGGCGCCGGTGGGCAAGGACTCCTCGTTGAAGACCTGGCAGGGCGACCAGTACAAGCTCGGGGGCGGCACCACCTGGGGCTGGTACTCCTACGATCCGAAGCTGAACCTGGTCTACTACGGAAGCGGCAACCCGGGGACGTGGAATCCGTCGCAGCGTCCCGGCGACAACAAGTGGTCGATGACCATCTGGGCGCGCGACCTGGATACGGGCAAGGCGAAGTGGGTGTATCAGATGACGCCCCACGACGAGTGGGACTTTGACGGCGTCAACGAGGTCCCGCTGTTCGACCTGAAGAAGGGCGGCAAGGACATTCCGGCGCTCGCGCACTTCGATCGCAACGGTTTCGGCTACACGCTGAACCGCGAGACCGGCGAGCTGCTGGTGGCCGAGAAGTATGACCCGCAGGTGAACTGGGCGACGAAGGTCGACATGAAGACCGGACGCCCGCTGGTTGACAAGCGGTACTCGCCGGGCACGACCGGTCCCGATGTCAACGTGAAGGACATCTGCCCGGCGGCGCTGGGCTCGAAGGACGAGCAGCCCTCGAGCTACGACCCGAAGAGCGGGCTGTTCTTCGTACCGACCAACCATGTTTGCATGACCTATGAGCCGTTCAAGGTGGAGTACACCGCGGGTCAGCCGTACGTCGGCGCGACTCTCACGATGTTCCCCACGCCGAACAGCCATGGCGGCATGGGCAACTTCATCGCGTGGGATCCGGGTGCGGGCAAGATCGTATGGTCCAAGCCCGAGCGCTTCTCCGTATGGTCCGGTGCGCTCACCACCGCTGGCGATGTGGTCTTCTACGGCACACTTGAAGGCTACGTAAAGGCCGTGAGCCCCAAGGATGGCAAGGAGCTGTGGAAGTTCAAGACGCCCTCGGGAATCATCGGCAACGTCTTCACGTACGAGTACGGCGGCAAGCAGTATGTCGGCGTGTATTCCGGCATCGGCGGCTGGGCGGGCATCGGCATGGCGGCCGGGCTCACCGAGTCCACCGCCGGGCTGGGCGCGGTCGGGGGTTACAAGGATCTGGCCAAGTACACGACACTCGGCGGCTCGCTGTTCGTGTTCTCACTGCCGGAAACCTGAGGAACTCGGGTTCGGTTTGAGCGTCTAGTCAGATAGAGCCAAGGGATCGCGCCACGCCGCCCCAGGCGGCGTGGCGCGGTCGTCTCTAATCGAGGGAAAGACATGCGGAAGAGCATTCCAGCGGCGGCGCTGGGCGTGGCGGTGTTGGTATGCGGGCTGGCCTGGGCCGACAATCCGGCACCGGCCGCGGGCTCCTCCGGTTCAACTCCCTTGTACACGGTCAAGGACGGGGACAAGGTGGACGACAAGACCCTCGAAGGCTGGAAGACCTGGCGTGCGATGGCCTGTGAGCGCTGCCACGGACCGGAGCAGCAGGGCCTCGTCGGACCCTCGCTGGTGGATGCGTTCAAGACTCTTTCGAAGGACGAGTTCCACACGATCATCACCGAGGGCCGCGTGCAGAAAGGCATGCCCAATTTCGGCGGCGTGGCGCTCGTACAGAGGAACTGGGAGAACCTGTACGCCTATCTGAAGGGCCGCTCCGACGGGAAGATTGCTCCCGGACATCTCTATCCACTGAATCAGGCCGATGCGCCGCCACCCCCGGAGGGGTGGAAGAGCTCACCGTGAGAAGTCAGCCCGCCCGCGTCGCGGGAGTAACTCGCCTCGGCGCGAGTCGGCCCGCAGCAGGCAGAGCCTTATTCAGAACCGCGGGTGCGATCGCGCTGTGCGGTTTCCTCCAGTGTGCCTATGCGCAGGCCGAGAAGGGCGGCGCCACTGTCACGGGCGCGGAGCCACCGCCTCAGGCGGAAACCGAGCCCGGCCCGGAGACATTCGACACCCTGCACGTGTGCGCGGATCCGAGCGGCCTGCCTCAGTCCAACGACCGCGGCGAGGGATACGAGAACAAGATCGCACAGGAGCTCGCGCACGATCTCGGCAAGAAGATCGACTACACCTATTTCCCGCAGCGCATGGGCTTTGTGCGCAACACGCTGCGTTCACGCGATGAGACGACACTCAAGTACAAGTGCGATGTGATCATCGGAGTGCCGAAGGGCTACGAGCTGACCGCCACGACGAAGCCCTACATGCATTCGACGTACGCTCTGGTCTTCAAGGACCGACCGGACCTGAAGAGCGTCAAGAGCCCGCAGGACTTCCTGGCGCTGCCGCGCACGAAGCTTCAGTCCCTGCACATCGGGATCTTCGGCTACTCGCCGGCGGTCAACTGGCTGCTGGACAACGGACTCATCGAGCGGGCGCAGGTCTATCCGCCCCAAAGCGGTGATCCCAAGGAGACCCCGGGGTCGGTCGTTGCGCGTGATCTGAGCGCGGACAAGATCGATGCGGCCGTGGTGTGGGGTCCGTTCGCGGGGGCGATGCTTGCCGAGCACAAGGACTGGGTGGCAGTGCCGTTCAAGTCGGCCCAGAAGATCAAGTTCGACTACGAGATCTCCATGGGCGTGCGCTTCGGCGAGAAGAAATGGAAGGACACGCTCGATCAGTGGATCGGCACGCACCAACCGCAGATCAATGCCATCCTGACCAGCTATCACATTCCCCTGCTGCCTACCACCCCGGACGCGCCGGCCAGCTGAGCGAGGCCGGCTGCCCCTGTCGATTCGCGTGGTCCGGCTGCCAGTGTCTATACTGCCGAGCCTGACCTTCCACCCGCACACACGGATATGCCTGCACAAGCCGTCCTGAATCCGCGGCAGGTTCGGAGCGTCGCCGATGCGCGCGCGATCGTTGCCGAGCGCGAGCTCACGCATGTCAAGGTCGGGGTGTTCGACAACGACGGCATCCTGCGCGGCAAGTACATGTCACGCGCCAAGTTCGATGCGGCGCTCGAGGGCGGCTTTGGCTTCTGCGACGTCGTGCTCGGCTGGGACAGCCGCGACCAGCTTTACGACAATGTCCGTTACACGGGCTGGCACACGGGTTATCCCGATGCCCCCGTGAGACTGCTACCCGAGAGCTGCCGCGAGCTGCCGTGGGAGGAGCCGGTCGTGTTCTTTCTCGGCGAGTTCAGCGGCGCCGCGCACAAGGTCTGTCCGCGCG
>Ga0134126_10009648_pt1 | contig 12157 bp, 11 predicted proteins | sample KB31752_FD_96881 | JGI IMG/M metagenome (GOLD analysis project Ga0134126, IMG submission 96881) | Terrestrial soil microbial communities with excess Nitrogen fertilizer from Kellogg Biological Station, Michigan, USA - KB3-175-2 | ecosystem: Environmental > Terrestrial > Soil > Unclassified ...
CTCGGGGCGGAACTCCTCGATGCGGAGGCCGTCCGCGATCACATGAGCCGGCGCGTCCACGTGGGTGCCGGAGTGATTGGCCACCTCAAGCCGGTAGACGCGGGCCCCGTCGTGCTCCAGGGTCAGAAACGGCACCAGGCGGGGGGCGGGAATGGCCGGCGGCAGGGGATCGCCGGGACGCAGGGTATACGACAGCAGAATCGTGGGGGCCGGCTGCTCTGGGAAGTGGTTCATGACTCTGGTTCTCCTTAGTAGGGGCACCCCTTGTGGGTGCCCTTCGCGACCCGAGCCTGGGCACCCATCACCCAGAGGGTACCCGGTGCCCCTACAGGACTTGGGTCAAACCGTGCTAGCGTGGCGTGTGGGCGATCTCCAGCATGGAATCGGGCGAATAAAAGTTCAGCCGGCGGGGAGGCGCAGGATGAGCGCGGGCAACCGCCTCGTCCAGGTCGATGCCCAGGCCGGGGCCAGTGGGAATCCGCGCCATTCCATCAATCACCTCGATGGGCGGATAGGCAAGCGCGTCTTTCCAGGGCGCGTCCATGGGCGCGAACATCTCCTGGATTTGCAGGTTGGGAAGGAGGGCCGCCACTTGCAGGGTGGCGGCGGTGGAGATCGGCCCCGCCGCGTTGTGGGGCGCGATCCCGACCCCATATGCCTCGGCCATGGCGGCGATCCGGCGCAACTCAAGGAGGCCGCCGACATGGATCACGTCCGGTTGGAGGAAGGTGACGCAGCGCCCCTCCAGGACCGGGCGGACGTCCCAGCGCGAGTAGAGGCGCTCGCCCAGGGCCAGAGGAATACCGCACTGTCCCGCCAACTGGGCCAGGGCCGGCGCGTCGTCAGGGTGCAAGGGCTCCTCCAGAAAGAACAGATCGTAGGGCTCCAGCGCGCGCGCGACCTGGATCGCGCCCAGGAGGCCAAAGCGTCCATGGGCGTCCACGCCCAGGCGAATGTCCGGCCCCACGGCCTCGCGGACCGCCGCGACATTGGCCGCGCCCTGGCGAATCTCCGCCGCCGAGGGGGCGAATGACGCCTGGCCGAAGGGATCGAACTTCAGCGCCTTATAGCCCTGGTCCACCGGTATCCGGGCGGCGGTGGCGAAGTCAGACGGGATACGGGCGCCAAAATACCAGGCGTTGGAATAGGTTGGTACCACGTCGTGCAGCCGGCCGCCAAGGAGCGCGTGGATGGGCAAGCCGACCGACTTGCCCAGAATATCCCACATGGCCATCTCGATACCGCCCATGGCGCTGCGCAGAACCGGTCCATTCATCCAGAAGGAGTCGCGGGTCATCGTCCGTAGGTGCTGCTCGATCAGGCGGGGATCGCGGCCCCGCAGCTCGTGGGCATAGTCGGACACCGCGCCCTGTACCGCCGCTTCTTTTCCCTCCAGGCTGCATTCGCCCCAACCGACCAAGCCATCATTCGTCCTCATCTTGACGAAGACGAAGTTCCGGAAGTGGCCATCCACGTACAGGGTGTCGATCGTTTCGATTAGCACTGGCGGCTCTCCATCCGTCTTTTCATGTCGTTCCCGTGGGCTGCCGCGGCGCAACCGTGACTGGCCCGGTCAGCCCGTCCCCGCTCCGTGCGACGGGCGCGTCAAGGACGGTGATCACCCTGGCGGCCGAGTCCTGCAGGACCGCCAACATGGCCCGTTCCGCGCCCTGGCCGTCTCGGGCGGCGATCCGTTCCAGGACCGCGCGGTGGGAGGCAACCCCGGCGCGTGTCCCTTCCGTGCCAAAGCCCAGTTTGATCGTCTCGCCAATCTGGGTCACGATCGGCTCCAGCAGCATGGTGAAAAAGGGATTGTGCGTGGCCATCAACATCGCCCGGTGGAAGGTCAAATCGGCCTCCATCCAGGCATCCACGTTGTCCTGATGCTCTTCCATACGGGCCAGCGCCGCGCGCAAAAGGCCAATATCCTCCCTGGTTGCTCGCTCGGCGCAGGCACGGGCCGCCGCCCCCTCCAATATGCGGCGAATCTCGTAGAGATGGGGGACCGCGTTCGCCCCCAGGCGGGCCTGAATATACCGTTCCAGCGCCCCTCGTACCGTATCGGTGGTAGGCGTCGTGGTGAAGGCGCCCTTCCCATTTTCCACCCGTACCAGGCCCCGCGCCTCCAGGCTCTTCAGCGCTTCCCGTACGGCATTCCGCGACACCCCAAACTGCTCCCCCAGATCTTTTTCCGAGGGGAGGCGGCTGCCCTCCTCCAGGGTGCCGGTAAGGATGAGCTGCTCGAGCTGGTCCGAGACCTTATGGGAGAGCCGGCGGCGGTCAACTGGTTGGAAGCTCACTCTACCCTCGCCATTCGTTCGCTGGCCCACTCGGGGCGGAGGTTCCGTCCACGAGCGGCCTGACGGTCGGCGGCCCGGCGCGCCAGGGTCTGCACGGAGAGAGCGAGGAGAATGGCGATTCCCTTGCATAGAGCATAGTAGGCATCGCTCAATCCCTGCTCGCTCAGGCCGCTATTGAGGATAGCGATAAAGGCTACTCCCACTAGAGTCTTGATCAAGCTGCCCTCGCCCCCGGTCAGTCTGGTGCCGCCGATAATCACGGCGATGATCGCGTCCAACTCCAGCCCCGAAGCGGCGAGTGGCTGGGCCGAGGCCATCTGCCCCACGGCGATCAGCGCCGCCACGGCCACGGCTACCCCCATCAAGCAAAAGATGAAGATGATTTGGCGGGTGACGCGGATGCCGGCTCGTCGGGCTCCACGCGGGTCGCCACCCAGCGCGAACGTATAGCGGCCGAGGACGGTGCGGTTGAGGAGGTACCAGCCGCCGCCATAGGCAAGGGCGACGATGTAGGCCGGGGCGCCAAGGCCGAACAGGCTGGTGTTATTGATGAAGCTGATCAAAGGGCCGTCGACCGTGATCGACCCGGTGCCGGTGAGGCCGGTGGCCAGGCCGCGCGCCCAGATATAGGCGGCGAGGGTGACGATCACCGGATTGATGTCGAGGGCCACCACGAGCAGCCCGTGTATGGCGCTCACCCCAACCGCCAGCCCCAGTCCGCTCGCCACCGCCAGGACCATGTCGTGACTATGCTGATTCACCAGGCCAATGATCACCCCGGTGAGGGCGATCATGGCTCCCGGCGAGAGGTCGATAATCCCGGCGATGATCGAAAAGGTCATGGCCACCGAGATCACGGCGAGCGGCGCGTTCTGCTCGATGGCGGTCACCATGGTGGCGGTGGTGAACCAGGCTCCATTGAGGCGGCCAAAAATCGCGATCATCGCGACCAGCATCGAGAGGAGCAAATAGGTATCGGCCCCGGCAAGCAGCGAGGGCGGGCGCGGCAGGCGCCAGGGAGGACGGCTCATTGGGCTCTCCGGCGCGTGGCGTGGTCCAGGAACACGGCGGCCAGGATGATCCCGCCGGTGATCGCCTGCTCGTAATAGGCCGAGACGCCGCGGAAGGTAAGATAGTTGGTGATCGTTCCCACGATCAGGACGCCCAGCAAGGTCTTTTCCACCCGCCCCTTGCCGCCGCTCAGGCTGATCCCGCCCACCAGCACGGCGGTGATCGCGTTGAACTGCATGCCGTCACCGACATTCTGGCTGACGATCCCCAGTTGAGCGATTTCCAGCATTCCCGCCACTCCGGCGCAGAGTCCACACAGCGCGTAGGTGGCCACGACCACGCGGCCAATGGGAATCCCGGCCAGGCGCGCCGCGCGCCGATTGCCGCCGGTCGCATAGATGTGGCGACCGAGCGCCGTGTCACGGAGCAACACGGCGGCCAAGGCGTAGAAGGCCAGCATCACCACGGCCATCGCGGGGAGGGTAAGCACCTGGTCGGTCGCCAGCGAGAAAAAGAAGGGGTTGGTGACCTGAATCCAGGATCCTTCATTGGCCAGAATCGCCTGGCCAAGCCCCTGGGCGGCGATCAGGGTGCCCAGGGTGACAATGATCGGTTCGATCCCGATGCCCGCGATGAAGATGCCGTTGACCAGGCCGATGCCCGTGGCTGCCAGTAACCCGGCGCCAATCGCCGGCCAGGCGCCCAGCCCATGATTGGTGGTCAGGGCCCCGGTAATCACGGCGCTGACCAGGATGATCGAGCCGATCGACAGATCGATCCCGCCCATAAGCATCACCATGGTCTCCCCAATGGCCGCCACGCCGACGATCGAGATCTGGATGAGGATGTTGTCGATGTTGGCACGCGAGAGGAAATAGGGCGTGCTCAGGCCGAAGATCAGGAGTAAGGCGATCGCCACCAGGCCAACCCCGAAGGTGTGGAGGAATCCAATAAGATGTTCGGTCCATCTGGTCTTGCCCCGCTCGCCGGTGGGGCGCCGTGCGCGGGCGCGCGCGCTAGGAAGCATGGGTGTACCCGCCCTGCATCGCCAGGAGCACCTGCTCCTCGGTGGCGCGCGTCCCATCAAGGACGGCCACCAGGCGGCCCCGCGCCATGACCAGGATCCGTTGGGCCAGGGCCAGAATCTCCGGCACGTCACTCGAGACCACGAGCACGGCCTTCCCGGCCAGGGCCAGGGCGGCGAGCTGCCGATGAATCTCCGCCTTGGCCCCCACGTCCACTCCGCGGGTCGGCTCCAGGAACACAAACAGCTCGGCGTCAAGCATCAGCCAGCGGGCCAGGAGCGCCTTTTGCTGATTGCCGCCGCTCAGGAGGCGGATGGGCCGTCCCAGGGCGCCTGCCTGGACGTTGGTCCGCGCCGCCGCCGTGCCGGTGGCGGCGCGCTCCTTGCCCCGCCGCACCAGGGGAAGCCAGCGGGCCCAGGTGATCGCGTGCAGACCGGCCAGGCTGATGTTCTCGCGCACCGCCATGTCCGGAATCAGGCCCTCGTCACGCCGATTTTCGGTCAGGAAGCCGATCCCTAGCTTTTTCGCCTGGCGCGGCGAATGCACAAGGACGGGCTTGCCTTTCCAGAGGATAACCCCGCGGGCCGCCGGCTGATCGCCGAAGAGCGCGCGCGCCACCTCATCCTGGCCGGCTCCCAGCAGTCCGCAAAGGCCCACGATTTCACCCGGTCTAACCTGGAAACTAACATCCGCGACCCGATCGCCGATCGCCAGGCTGCTGACCGCCAGCACCGGCTCGCTCGTGGTCGTCGCGTCCTTGGCGAGGGCCTGGGCATAGCGGTCGGGCTTCTGGCCCAGGGTCCATTCAACCAGTTGTTCCAGACAGGTATCCCTGGTGGCGAAGGTGGAGACTACCCGCCCATTGCGGAGCACGGTGCCTCGGTCGCACACGGCGATGATTTCCTGAAAGCGGTGGCTAATATAGATAATGCCGACCCCGCCTGCCCGCGCGCGGGCCAACGCCTCGAACAGCCGATCACAGTCGGCGGGAGCGAGCGCGGCCGTTGGTTCGTCCAGGATCAGGATGCGGGGATGCTGTGCCAGGACCTTGGCGATTTCCACCAACTGGCGCGTGGGAAGCGACAGGTGCCCGATCCGGCGGTGGAGGTCGATCCGCTCCAGGCCGAGGGCTTTCAGGGCGGCGGCTGACTCCTGAAGGAGACGCCGTGAATCGATGCTGATCCCGTGTCGCGGTTCGCGGCCCAGGCAGAGATTCTCCGCCACGGTGAGATTGGGAAGGAGGCTCAGTTCCTGATAGACGATGCCAATCCCTAGCTGTCGCGCGGCTCGTGGGCCGTGAATAGCTACCGGTTGGCCGTCGATGGAGATGGCGCCAGAACTCGTGGCGTAGTCACCGGCCAGAATCTTGACCAGGGTCGACTTCCCCGCCCCGTTCTGGCCCACCAGGGCATGGATCTCCGCCGGCCGCACCGCCAGATTGACATGGTCGAGGGCGAGCGTACCGGGAAAACGCTTGCTGATCCCTGCCATCTCAAGGATCGGCGGCACCGTGAGGTCGGCGCCTGGGACGGATTGGCGGCGCACCTGCTCGATCACCATCTCCCTCTAGCGGCAACGGACGATGCGGCCCGGCCGGATACCCTGATGGTACCCGGCCGGGGTAGCGGCTAATGCGAGTAGCTGGCCACCAGTTGGGCGAGTGTCTTGTCAAAACCGAAGGTCTTGATCGAACTGGACATCGCCGCCTCCGCCTTGGCGGCGGCATTGACATTGGCCGGAGTGACCAGGAAGCTGTTCAGATTTTGTGTCTTCGGCTCGGCCTTGTGCTTGGCCAGATCGACCCCCATCTCCCCAAAGCGGAAGCCGGCGTAGATGGGGGCATACATCGCGGTGCAGGCCATCTTCCCTTGCTGAATCGCGGTCAGGCCGATCGGGTCGCCGTCAACCGATGTGAAGATGATCCCGCTAGCTTTCTGGGCCCGAGCGGCCACGTTGATCGCGGGGACGGTGAGGGTATCGCTGAGCCCGTACACCATGGCCAGCTTGGGATAGCGGACTATCCAGTCCTGCATGGCGGCGGCGGCCTTGTCTGGCAGCCAGTTGGTGGGTTCCTGGCTCACCACCTTGATGCCAGGGTATTTGGCCATCACGGAGGTGAAGCCGCCCGTGCGGTCGGCGTTCAGCCCCTGCCCGAGCAGACCTTGCAGCACCGCGACCTGGCCCTGGGGCTTCCCATATTTCTTGGTCAGAAGCTGAATCGAGTACTTGCCCACCATCTGGCCGGTCTGAAACTCATCGAAGCCAGAGTTCATGGTGGCCTTGGGGCTGCTGCTATAGAGGACGAGGACGGGGATATGGGCGGCGCGGGCCTTGTCGAGGCTGGGCCCGAAGGCGCTGATATCGATGGGGTTGACCATGATCGCCGCCACATGCTGATTGATCAGGGTCTGAAACTCCTGGATCTGCTCGTTCACGCTGCCGTGGGCGCTGATATCCAGCAGATTGTAGCCGAAGCGGCGCCCGGCTTCGACCGCGCCCCGGCCCTGATCAATGTGGAAGGGGTTGGTGAGATCGATTTGCAAGAAGCCAATGGTAGGCTTGCCGGCGTCAGAACGGCCGGCGAAGGCGCGAGGGGTGGAAGCCGCCCCGCCAAGGGCAAGGATCAGAGGGATGAACGCGACGAGCCACGTCCAGGAGTGGCGACGAATCTTCACGGATATCCTCCTTGAGTACCGAGTACGTGGCGACCGCGCCAGCGGTGCGTCACGTTCCGTCATGGCGCGCTCGCGCCGGTCTGCCCGCTATCCTGCTGTAGGGCTATTCTACAGGATCCAACCTGAGCTATCCACCTCCCTGCTTCCGTCAGAAGCTGAGGGGAGTATATGCCTGGTCGTGGAGGCTGTCAAGGGTTTTCGGGCCGCGCGGCACGCTTCCATATACTGTTGACAACAGAAACGACACCACTCCTTAGCCGGTGAGCGGCACCCGTCCCGCCGATCCGAAGAGAGGCAACTTGGCGGAGAGGGCGGCCTGCATGGCGCTGGTCGCCCTCTCCATCACTTCCAGCAGATCTGGTGATTCGCCATCGCGTAGGGCTAGGCGAAGCGCGTCCATGTACGCGGCCCGCGGCTCGGTGTTGACGTTGAGCTTGCACACTCCCGAGGCGAACGCCCGCCGCACCAGTGGGTCGGGGAGACCGGAGGCGCCGTGGAGCACGAGCGGAACCGTGACGACCTCGCGGATAGCGGCCAGACGCGGGAAATCCAGTCTTGGTTCTCCCCGGTACGGCCCATGGACATTGCCGATGCACACGGCCAGAGCATCGACCTCTGTCCGGGCCACGAAATCGGCGGCCCGCGCCGGGTCGGTGAGCCGTGCCATATGCTCGGCCACGGTAGTATCGTCCTCGGTTCCGGTCAATCGGCCTAGCTCGGCTTCCACGGCGGCCCCGCGCCCGTGGGCTAGAACCGCCATTTCGCGGGTGAAGGCAAGGTTCTCGGTATAGGTCAGGTGGGAACCGTCCGCCATGATGGACGAGACTCCCGCGTCCAGGGCGGCCAGGATGTCGTCCCGCGAGGCGCTGTGATCGAGATGTACCCCGATTGGGCCGCCGGCCTCGCGCGCGGCGGCGAGGCAGAGCGCGAGCAGGGGCGCTCCACCGTGCCGCAGGGCGGCGGGATGCACTTGCAGGATCGCGGGGCCGCGCGCCTCCTCCGCCGCGGCGACCACCGCCCGTGCTCCTTCCAGATTGTAGATATTGAAGGCTCCGATCGCGAAGCCGTCCGCCTGGGCCTGGCGCAGTAAGGTGGTCGTGGCGACCAGCATGGTTCTTCCAATCTATTCAGAGGTCCTCAACGTGCTCACTACGTCGAGGAGGGCTCGCGACGCGCCGACATTGCCGAGAAAGACGATATACGGCAGGCCGGGATCCCGGCTCTCTGGTCCCAGTCGCCAGACCGACACCCCTGGGGCGAGTTGCCCCAGCACCATGGCCCGCGTCACCCCAAGGGCCGCGGTCGCCAGGTCGCTCGACGTGATCCCGCCCTTCGCCAGCAGGTAGCGAGGGCGGGTGGGAATGGCGCGGACAATCGCCACCAGGCTCTCCGAGACCAATTGCCCGATCGCCAGTGAGTCCGCGGCATCGTGGCCCGGCACCAGTTCGCGACTGGTGATCACCGCCGTATCATCACCGCGCCGCATCGCCGCATTGCCGCGTCGGCCAGGCGCGCGACGCGCCCAATCTCGTTGTCGCGCGTTCCTGGCGAGAGTAGACGCTCGACCGCTACCTCGATCGCCGTCACGCGCCCGCTTTTCCGAAGCGCGGCTACCTGACTCGAGGTACTTGGCACATACGATCCGACCACGCTCAGGCCGGCGCCGGAGTGCGGCATGGCCAGTTCCGCCGCCGTGAGCAGCGGCCGCGCCTCCAGCCCCGCGCGCGCCCGGACGAACGAGGCGGCTGTCCTATAGAGGAAGCGCTTCCCCTGGGATTCGGCCCGCAGGGCGCCGAGCGCCGCCACTGCCTGATCCCGTTCGGAGGCCGCGTTGACCACGCACACGCCGCCCCGCTCCAGCCCCACCAGGGCCGCCGCCACGCGGTCGGGACCACCGCCGCGGATCGTCTCGATGGAGATGGTTCGCACCCTGGCGGCGGGGATGCGCCCTTCGGATTTCTCCTCCACCCAGGCGGTGAGGTCCGAATAGCGATAGGCAAACGCGGGGTCGCGCGCGAAAGGAGTGCGCGCCGCCGGCACAAGCCCGGTTCCCTCGAGCACGTAGTGGATGTTCCCAATCGTGTAGCGGCCCCCGCTAATGAAAGCGGGGATCAGGAGGGTGGCGTCGACCGGCATCCCCAGCCCCGCCGCGAGCGCGTCGGTCTCGTCCGGGTAGTGGCCGCGCAAGGTCGAGTCGCCGCGGCTGACCACGGCAGAGCGCCGGCCGCTCGCGCGTCCCGCCATGGCCCAGGGCATGCCCGATCTCCCGATTGAGCACCACGGCATCCGGCCTGGGTAGGCCGCGCGAGTTGGTCAAGAGAAAGATGGCCGCCGGCTCGCCGGCCAACTCACGGCGCAAGAGATCCTGGGTCCAGCGGGTGAGTACGGGCACCCCATGCATGGTCTGCGTCCCGGTCGGATCGTCGTCAAGCACGACCACCGTCTCACTCCGCGCCCGCCGCTCTTCCCGAATAACTGGAAGGGGATCGGAAGGCCATTCCGCCGGCAGGGTCGCGAAGAGGTCGGCCGCCTCCACCCGCTCGGGCGGCTCGCTCATTGGAGATCCCACTCTCGCGCTCCCAGGCGATCCGGTCGTTGGGCTTGGCGGCTCCGAGCGACTCTATCGTGCGCTACAAGATAGTTCACATTTTCCTGGTACTCCCTTGCGCCGCAGGGGGATTTCCCAACGCCACCCGAACTTGCTATGCTGATGTTTCCCCATCTGGGCTAGGTCTTTCGGGCCTCCCTGATTGGGGACTGGCCACGAGGTATCCCGTCCTCCATACTAGCTGAGACAGAGGGCATACTAACCACACGCCCCACCGGATGGCGGCGAGCCTCGGCCCTCGGTCCCCGATAGCGGAAAGCATTGGCGTGAGCACTCAGGAACAACAAGAAAGCCGGGCAAGCATCCTGGTGGCGCGCGGTGATGCGTCCGCCTCCGCTCGCGTCGCCGCTATTTTGCAAGAGAGCGGTCACGTGGTGCGCGAGGCTCAGACCGTGTCCGAGGCTCTGGCGGCACTCGATCTGGCCGCGCCCGACCTGCTCATCCTCGATCTCCCCGGCACGCAGGGGCGTGCCTTGCTCGATGCTCTGCGCTCCCATCCCATCCGTTCCACCATGGCGATCCTCGCCCTTGATGGTCAACAGGCCGCGGCCGGCCTGCTGGAAGCAGGGGTGGATGATGTCTTGCCCCTGCCCTTGAACCAGGAAATGCTCAGGATCAAGGTAAGGGCGCTGATCCGCCTGAAACATGCCGAACGAGCCGCCCGCGAATTGGTTGGACGCCGCGCCCGCGACCAGCACGCCCTGCAACGGGCCGGCGAACGCCTGGCCGCGTGCCCCACCCTATTCGAGGTGCTGACCGTCGCCGCCGAATTGGTCCGCGGCAACCTGGGGTACGATCGGGTCAGCATTGCTCACTTTGATCCCATCGCGCGGACTTTGCGATATATGGTCGGGACCGACGATCAGGGCCGCGTGTATGGCCCCATCGACCCGCCCCTCACCGTGAGCCTGGGCTAGGGAAGCCCGCTCCGCGACCTTCCCGCCTACCATGCCCTGTTTCTCCAGGGTCAGGAAGCCTATTACGTCCCCGATACGGCGGGACGCGCGCCCGCCTATTTCCGCCCCGCGTTGGACGGCCCCGTTCGGGAAAGCTTGCTGGTGGCCATGCGGATCGGCGATCAGGTAGTGGGTCTGATCACCGTCGATAACCTTCCTTCCGGCAGGCCATTCGGCCCCGACGATAGCGGACTCTTGGCTACCCTGGCCCGCCAGGTAGGGGTGGCTGTGCTCCGGGCCGGACAAGCCGAGGCCCTCCAAGCCCGCGCCGAGGACGCCGAGGGATTGGCCCGTGCCGGCGCCGTCCTCTCCTCCATTCTCGACCCGGATCAAGTGTTGGAGGAACTGCTGGATCAGGCTGCCCGCCTCCTTCCCTACGACCACGGGATGGTGCTTCTCCGCGATGGCGAGTGGGCCCGGATCGCGGCGGCGCGCGCCGCCGTGATGCTCCCCACCGGGACGCATGTGCTGGACATGCGCGGCCCTGGAGGGGGCGCCTTGATCGACGGCACGGCTCTGAGCCTGGCCGACGTGAGCATCGATCCTTTGTGGCGGGATTTCCCCCTGTGGGCCGGTGAGCATCGCATTCGCGCCCTGATCCTGGCACCCCTGATCCTGGATCGCGAGTTCCAGGGCGTGCTGTGCCTGGCCAGCTTCCAGGCTCGCGCCTATGGCCCCCGCCACCGCGACCTCGCCGCCGCGCTGGCCGAGCGCGCCGCCGCCGCCTTAAGGACCGCCCGGCTCTTCACCGCCGAGCGATCGCGTCTCAGCGCGCCGTCCGCTCCCCCGGCTGCCTCGGCGATCGCCGGCGATCTAGACGCGCTCCCCGCCTCCGTCTCGTCGGGGGAGGAGTCCGCCCCGAGCGCCCATATGCTGGAGAACCTCCGTATCCTCACCCTGCTTGACGTCGGAGCCTTGAAACTGGCGGCGGAGCCTGTCAATCTCCGTTCACTCACCGAGATGGTGATCGCGCATGATGATGTCCTGCGGGAGCGGCTGGTCGTGGACGGTCCCGCCGATGCCGCTGCCCTGGCCGACCCCGGCTATACGGCGCTGATTCTGGAGAACCTGCTCGACAACGCGGCCCGGTATTCACCAGCGGGCACCCAGATCACCGTCGCCTGGTCCGTGGCCGATCACGTCGCCATGCTCCGCGTCACCGATCACGGCCACGGGATCCCCACCGGCAGGCGCCGACATCTCTTCGCTCGCTTTGCCTGGACCCCGATCGAAGGCGAAAACCCCACCGTCCACGGGGTGGGCCTGGGCCTCTATCTCAGCCGGGCCCTGGCCGAGGCCATGGACGGCGCCCTGGAGTTGGAAAGCACCAGCCGGAAGGGCAGCACCTTCCGCCTCAGCCTGCCGGTTCTTCCCGACTGATGGCTAACTTGTACTGATATCGAAGCTCCCAATGGCATTCTTGACGGGCTCGGTATACCACACCTTGTCACTGGATGCGGTGATGTCCAATGTGTCTATCTTCTCGCCTTGGGCAAACTGATATTCCTGAATAGTCCCGTCCGGAGCGATTGAACCGAGGCGATCGAACCAACCAGTCTCGGTGAACCAGAGCCTGTCCGTC
>Ga0134126_10009649_pt1 | contig 12156 bp, 13 predicted proteins | sample KB31752_FD_96881 | JGI IMG/M metagenome (GOLD analysis project Ga0134126, IMG submission 96881) | Terrestrial soil microbial communities with excess Nitrogen fertilizer from Kellogg Biological Station, Michigan, USA - KB3-175-2 | ecosystem: Environmental > Terrestrial > Soil > Unclassified ...
CGCTCACCTTCGCCGCTCTCACCTGTGGAGAGCTCGTCGCTTCCGCATTCATGGTCAACTCCGACCGAGTGTCGCCGCAAGTGTCGCCACGCGAGTTCCGGATTCAGCTTGCACAGTGCACAGGATGCGGAAATGGCAATGGCAACGGAAATATCGGAATCTTGAACGGGAACTACAACGGCGTTGGCAACACGGGCGCCGGCAATGGAAACGGCAATGGCAACGGGAACGGCGCGCCGCAGACGAACGGGAATCTCGGCTACATGAATGGCGGCACCGGAAATGTAGGAGCCTTCAATGGGCTCGGTAACTCCAGTTCAACGAGTGGCAACAACAATGTCGGTGCCGGAAACGGCAATTTCAACGGGGGCACCAGTAACGGCAACGGCAATGTCGGTGCCTTCAATGGCAATTTCAATGGAATCGGAAACGTCGGAATCGGCAACGGCAGCAACAATGGCAACGGAAATATCGGAGCCCTCAATGGCAATTTCAACGGAGGGTTCAACCGTTAGAACCCCGCGCCGGAGCCTGATGGTCTGTTGTGCGATCCAGTCGCTGTGCTGATACTTGCCGGCCATGGAAACGGCAACGGCAACGGCAATATCGGTAACGGCAACGGCAACCGCAACACGGGAAATTTCAACGGCAACCGCAACGTCGGTAACGGCAACGGCAACCGCAATACGACGGACCAGAACGGTAACGGGAAAGTCGGCGATGCTGCGGGCAATCACGATCGGCGATAGGCGCCGGGCCTGACAAATCGGAGCGAACCATGCGGTTGGCGATCATCACTCTCGTATTGGGTTCAGTCGCCGCCGTACCCACGACGTCGCTCCTGCAGACGAGCACGCTCAACATCCTCCAGGCGATCAAGATCGATTCCAGCTGGCTGCCACGGCTCGGCGAGAACGATGAGCCCAGCCAATACGTCACAGCACCCCTGAAGTCGGACGAGATTGTAAAGACCGTCCTGGCCACCGGAACGCTGGTTCCGGCGCTTAACGTCGAAGTCGGTTCGGTGCTGTCGGGGCAGGTCCTGAAGTTGCTGGTCGACTTCAACGACAAGGTCAAGAAAGGGCAAGTGCTTGCCGAACTCGACGACCGTACCTTCGAGTTCGCGGTGGATGCGAGCCGGGCCGCGCTGGAGGGGTCCAGATTCGAGATCAAGAGCTACGAGGCGCGGCTCAAGCGCGCCATGCTCGACCTGTGGCAGACCGAGCACCAGCTCCCGGTGTTTCAGGCCCGCGTAGACATGGCCAAGACTGTGTTTGACACAGCAGACCGCGAGTTCAAGCGCAAGCAGTGGCTGCAGGAGCGCGAGGTCGCTGCGCTCGCCGAGGTACAGAATTTCCAGTCAAAACGAGACGCGGCGAATTCCGCGCTGCGCGAAGCGGAGGCCAACCTCGCCAACCAGACCGGACTGCTGGCCGCGGCCCGGGCCGACGTTGACCGGGCCCGGGCCGACGTCGCCAACGCGCAGGCTTCGGAAGTGAGGCTCGAGGCACTTTGGCACAGCGCCTCGGTCGATCTCGAGCGCACCAAGATCCGTTCCCCGATCGACGGTCTCATCGTCGGCCGCAGTATCACCGAGGGGCAGACCCTGGCAACCGGCCTGGAAGCCAAGACGCTGTTCACCATTGCAGGCAATCTCGACAGCATGGAGATTCATGCGCGAATCGACGAGAGCGACATCGCCGGGATCAAAGATGGCCAGGACGCCACTTTCACCGTCGATGCTTTCCCGGGACGAAGCTTCTCCGCAAAGGTCAAGCAGATCAGGATGGCGCCGCAGGTGCTCTCCAACGTCGTCACCTATACGGTCGTGCTGAAGACCGCCAATCCCGACGGAATGCTGCTGCCCGGCATGACGGTCATGGCCAACGTCGTGACGCGGCGGACCCCGGCCACCATGACCGCGCCGATGGCAGCGCTGCGTTACAAGCCGCGAATTGTGATCGCTTCAAGCGACCCGAAGCCTCCCGTCGCCTCCGATTCGCTTTGGGTTCTGCGGGACGGCAAAGCTATCCAGATTCCCGTCACCATCGGGGAGGACGACGGCAAGAACGTTATGGTCTCCTCGGAGCGGCTTCGTCCCACGGATGTCGTCATCGTTGGCGAGAAGGATGCGAAGTCGCGGCGGAGTTCGAGTAGTTCCTGATGCTGATCGAACTGAACCAGGTTGAACGTTCCTTTCCGCGGGGGCGGACCATGGTACCCGGACTGCGCGCGATCTCGTTGACGATCCATCCGGGAGAGTTCGTGGCGATCCTTGGACCGTCCGGCTCGGGTAAGTCGACCCTGATGAATGTCATCGGGCTGCTCGACCGTCCTACCGCCGGAGCGTTGCTGCTGGACGGCGTCGATTGCGCCGGGCTCGACTGCAATAAACTGGCACTTATCCGCAATCGCCGGGTTGGCCTCGTCTTCCAGTCCTATCATCTGCTGGCGCGGCATACGGTGATCGACAATGTCGAGCTGCCGCTGACCTACGCCGGCGTCAGGCGCGCCGAGCGGCGGCAGCGCGCGTCGGAAGCCATCGCGCGCGTCAAGCTCGATCATCGTATCCATCACCTTCCGGCGGTATTGTCCGGCGGCGAGCAGCAGCGCGCGGCGATCGCACGGGCCATCGTCTCGAATCCCGACGTGCTCCTCGCCGACGAGCCGACCGGGGCGCTGGACAGCGCGACCGGAAGGGAAATTCTGGGCGTGCTGCTTGCGCTCAACCGCGAAGGGCGGACGGTCGTCATGGTCACGCACGACCAGGCACTTGCCAGATTTGCCTCGCGGATCGTCACGATGCGCGACGGCGATGTGGTCGCCGACACGGCGCGGCAGGCTCGGCGGACCGAGCGAAGGGAGGCGGTCAGTTGAAACTCGCTGACTACGCACGATTGGCGGCCTCCTCGCTGGCCGCTTCCCCGGTCCGGAGCTGCCTGACCATGCTTGGCATCGTCATCGGCGTCGCAGCCATTACCAGTATGGCAGCGATCGGTGCGGGGGCGAGATCCAAGGTGCGCGATCAGATCCGTACGTTTGGCGCCAATGTAATCATGGTCAACGCCAGCCCCGGCAATCGAGCTGGACTCGAACACGCTCGCAAGCCGCTGTCGCTGGACGACGCCGCAGCGATCTCCGAACTTTCGGCCGTGAGCCTCGCCGCTCCATCGGTCTCCGGACAGGCGCGTCTGGTCCATGGCGGGCTGAACTGGGGAACCACGGTCAACGGCACCACGCCTGATCACTTCCAAATCCGGCAATGGCAGCTCGCAGGCGGGCGCTTCTTCACCGCGGACGAAGAGAAGACCTCTGGCCAGGTCGTGGTGCTGGGTCATCTTGTCGCGAAGAAACTTTTCGAGGACGCCGATCCGGTAGGGCAGGTGATACGGATCGGCGGTGCGCCTCTGAAGGTGGTCGGCGTGCTCGAGGAAAAGGGTACCGCCGGCGGCGACAGCCAGGATGACGTCGTTTTCGTTCCGATGGCTACCGCCAAGAATCGCCTGATCGGCGGTACGAGCGGAGATCGCAACGCTGTAGGCTATATTCTGGCGAGCGCGGTCTCTGCCGAGGCGATCAGCGAAGCCACCGACGAGATCGACAGCCTGATGCGGGTGCGCCATCACGTGGAGCGGGAGGAGGAAAAGGGATTCACGGTGGCGACCGCCGCTTCCATCCTTGCCGCCCAGGAGGCCTCGACGCGAACGGTCTCGACACTGCTCGCCGCGGTCGCCTGCGTCTCGCTTATGGTGGGCGGCATCGGCATCATGAACATCATGCTGGTCTCGGTGACGGAGAGAACGCGCGAGATCGGGCTGCGCCTCGCGATCGGGGCAAGGCCGCGCGATATCCGCAGCCAGTTCGTGATCGAGGCGGTCGGATTATGCACCGGCGGAGGCGCGGTCGGTGTTGCGCTCGGTTTTGGCGTCGCTTCCCTGGTCGCCCACGGAGCCGGCTGGCCGGTGGCGCTCGATCCCGCGACGGCGATGGGCGCCGTCGTGTTTTCCGGACTGGTCGGAATCTTGTTCGGCTACTATCCTGCCAAGCGCGCCGCTGCGCTTGATCCCGTGGCCGCGCTCAGAGGAGACTAATACCGCTCATCGCGCCCGGGATTGCGCGCCGACGGCCGGCCATCGGCACATCGCGGCGAGCTTTTGGCGAACCACATCGATGCCTGCGAGCTCGAATGTGGCCATACCGATCTCTCCGGTACCGTCGTTCACGCTGATCGATACCGTCGCGGCCGCCAGTTCCTGTACCGTATTGATCGCATCCTCCGCCGAAGCGCTCTTGCCGTCCGACGCTAGGCGCCAGCGAAAGCGTTGCGGCGACCGCCGCTCATCGTTGAACACGACTTCCACGACGCTTGCACGCGCCGCGCGCCAGTTGCCCCGGGTTCGCAGTGACATCTCGGTCCGCCCGGCGCGGCATCGCAGCACAAGCGCCGACGGGTCATCCGGCTTGTTCGACGCCACGCTGTTGATCTGAGCGACCAGCAGGGGAGAAAAATCGACCGGAGAGACCGTCTCGCCGACGATCCACCCGGAAGACGGGCGGTCAGGGGGCTCGCGCCTGGATATGGGATCGACCAGCGTTGCGGCCGGCTTCGCGTGTGCATCTTCTTTTCGCGCAGGGGAGACCGCCGGATCCTCGGTCTGCAACTTTGCCGGGGGACGTTCGACCCTGGATGTCTTTTCGGGACGTTCGGCGGTGGTATTGCTGGATTGGGGACGCTCGGCGTTCGGCGGCTTCGTGGGGACGTCCGGGGTCCGCGCCGGTATCCGCAGATCCATGGCCGCGCGAACCTGCTCCAGGCACTGTTCTTCGGCATCACGCGCTTTCCGCAAGCAATCGAGACGCGCCGAGGCGGGATTGCCCGAACGGCCGCAGATCGCGTTCGCAGACCGGGCCAGGGCGAAGCACTGGTCCATTCCCCTGATGGTTTCGGCGGCGGGATCGGCAGCGGCCGATCCCGCCACGAACGACGTGATAAGGATGACGGAAGAACCCCTCATGGGTGCTCGCTCCGCGCTGCCACCTTTCTGTCGATCCACTCCTGAGCCGGCCGGAAGCGATCGAGGCCAGGTGCCTTGGCGAGCAGATCGACATCCTTCCATTTCGGATCGAAGCCCGGCGAACGGAGCCTGTCGAACCGGCTGAACAGGTCACCTACGAAACGCGACACGCGATCGTAGCCCGAGGTACCCGGCCGCCAGTTGTAAGAGACGAGAACCGTCGGTATCGAGATAGTGGGAATGCCTTGATCCTGGTCGATCAGTGCGGGGTAATCCGAATGATCGAGACGGGCAGGCAGGTAGTAGTCGGCCAAGCGCGGTCCGAACTCGACCGGCAGGAATCTGTAGCCTGTCGCCCACTTGCCTTTCGTGAAGGCATCGACCGGCTTGGCGGTAACAAACACCACGGCGGCAATCTCCCCCCGCCGCAACTGTTCGAGCGCAACGGGGTGAGGCACGAACATCTTTTCGACATCGATGCCCAGTCGGCTGAAGATCAGCGGACCCGAATAGGCGGCCGCGGTTCCTTGCGTATTGAAGTTCACCTTCTTGCCTGACAGTTCGGCAAGCGTGGAGATATCGGGGCGAACGAATACGTGGAGTTCGGACGGCAGGAGGTTCATGATCTGCACAATGCGCTGTCCGATCTGCGGCATCTGGGATCGGTACTCGTCGAGTGAATCGCCGTTGATAATGGCGATATCCACCCCCCTCAGATAAAGCAGATCATTGACGTTCTCCGTCGGGCCCCGCGTCACGATGGGCAGCACGTGCATCTCACCGCCATCGTTCACGATCCGGGCGAGCTCCGTCGCAAACCGTATTGGGGCACCTTCCAGCAGGCCCGCAGCAAAGCCGATCGACCAGGCGTTCGTTCGATCCCTGATTTTAGCCTCGGTCGGAGCTGCCGGATCGGGCGCCGCCTTGATTCTGGAGCCGCGTCGGCTGTCCTGCGCCGGCGAAGCGGCGACCGTGGCAACTGCCACCACCAACGACAGAATCAACGTCCGTAACATGGCTTGCCCTCCATCGGCTCAGGGCCTGACGTAGCTCCAGCCCTTCTCCTGCAATTCCATCACATGGACGACCCCGGACGAGACCATCGACGCTTCCGGCAGCATGGCGACAGGCTTACCTTCCTTTGTCTCCATTCCGAGTCTCGTGACACCGCATGCGGAGAAGCGGACAGTTCCGGGAAAGGCGAGATCCTTTAATCCCCTGATGCGATCGACGACAGGCGAAGTGTCCGAGCGCAGCATGTGCAGGCCGGGTCCGAACGCGACGATATCGACGTCGGTCTGTTCGCCACGCTTGCGATAATATTCGAGCACGTTGGTCGCGTTGTTGAGTGCGAGATTCATGAGCGCAGGATCGTTCTGGTCGACCTGTATCAGCAGGCGATGGACGTGTCCGTTCGGCGCCTTCTTCAAGGTCACGGCCGCCGCCTGCGAAACGGAGAGCGCAAGCGCGACAGCCAGGATTCTTGCAGCCAGGATTCTTGTAGTCATGTCAGTCATTTATGCTCTCCCTGTTGGTGCGTTCGATCTCCCGGGCCAGGATGCAGACTGTCTCGGTGCGGTTCTTGGCTTTCAGCTTCATCATGATGCTGCGCAGATGTGCCTTGACGGTGCTCTCCGAGATGCCAAGCTCGTAGGCGATGAGCTTGTTCTGCATGCCACGGCGCAACAATTCGAGCAGATCCGTCTCGCGGCGCGTGAAGCACACGTCGGCGGGGACCAGGCTTGGCTCGTCAACTTCCAATCGCTCGCCGAGCATCTGCGCATCGCCGTCGGGGGTGTCGAATTCGTGCAGCGGGCGCGACCCGCGTATCAGCAGATGGACCACATCGACGGCGAAAGAAGCGGAAGGCAGCCCCAGAACGACGGTCGAGAAGCCCATCCCGGCGAAGGCGGCACTTCCCGCCTCGGCGTCTTCAATCAGCGCGACGGTGGGAACCCGCGCCATTTGGACGCGCAGTTCCGCCATCCTTTGCTCGATGCAGTTCAGCGCGAACGGCTCGCAGCGCACCAGGAAAATGACGAACACGTCGTACCCGGAAGCACACAGGGAGAGATTCTTTTCGAACGGACAAGAATCCGTTTCGAGGCCCCGGAGCTTCATCGCCTCGCGCAAACATTCTATGGCGAGGCATGGCCGCCCGATCAGCATGGCGCGGCCTAACCGCGGGAGCTGTTCTCGGGGGCGAAACGGCGAAGCTTGAAACGAATTTGCCGCCCGGAGCAAATGATCTACTTCGGAAATGCTGTGAACAAGGTTGTGCGTGATCGACATTGGCACTACCCGAAAAGTCGTTTTCCGATGGTAAATTCCTTCGGAGAATTGAGAGACTGGAATGCGGCTCGATACGATTGTGACTAAGCGTATTGACCAACTATGGCTCAGGCCGGCGATTTTCCAATCGGCGCATCGGATCGAACTTTTGCGTCCTCGAATTCGCCGCATATTCGCTTCGATCACATCACGAGAATCGCGATGCTGCCGCGTTCTGCCTCAAGTTGGCTGAGCGATACCACGTCTGGATAAAGCAGACGAAACGCGCGCCGCGGGTCCTTACGATCTTTGGATGCATGTGCCGCGAAAAAGATAGGTCAGTGCTTCTAACGAAAAATGCCGTTGTCATACCGGAGTAAGGCGGCGGTGATTACGGTCGGTTGCAGCTCCAACATCGCCCGATCCGCGAGCGAGAATTTTCCAGCGCTGGCGCGCAGGAAATTCTGCTGTGGACGGTTCGCGAATTGCGTATTAGACTTTGGCTTTGGCTGAGGCGGCTTTTGGTTTGGCAATTTTGGTTTCGGCATATCGAGTAATTGTTGTGTAGATGAATTTTAGGAGGGGCGGGAGATGCCGGCTGAGGCACTTTCAAGCAACCCCGTTGTGGCTGTTGTTGATGTGATGGAATTCAGGCGTGCTCTGGTGGTCCATTTTCTGACGACCTGGGCCGCGGATCGAAAGCTTGAGTTACTCTCCTTCGCCCCGGAGCAGGCCCACGCGTCGCTGCGCGATAGCAGTGCCTGCAGGTTGATCATCTTCAATGCCGGCGCGGCGTCGTGTGCAAGTCCGGATACGATCTCCGAAATCAGAATTTTACGCGCGCTCGCTCCCTCGACTCCTCTTGTCGTCTTGGTGGACGAAGAAGTTCCTGACGACGTCGTCATCGTGTTGCAGAGCGGCGCCGAGGGATATCTGTCAAATCAGTCCACGCCCGATCTTGTGCTTCGGGCGCTCTCCTTCGTCCTGGAGGGGGGCACCTACTTTCCGCGGAGCGCGGTAACATTTCATCCCTTTCCCGGCGGGGCGTCGTTGAATTCCGTCACCGAAGCATCCAGCGCGGAACCCCACACGGCCCTCAGTGCTTTCTCGGCGTTCACCGCCGAGCAATCGTTGGTGGATTCGCATTTGTCTGAACTCAGTGAGCGGCAGCGAGCGATTCTCGAAAGACTTTGCCGCGGCGAGCCCAACAAAATTATCGGGCGAGCTCTCAACCTTCCGGAATCCACCGTTAAGGTCCACGTGCGCGAGATCATGCGCAAGCTGTCCGTTTCGAACCGGACCCAAGTCGCCGTGGTTGTTTCCCGCATTGGGAGCACACCCGTCGACACCCACGGGGATTATTGGCAAGGCGGAGAGCCGCTGAACGCCAAATCGAAGCAACAGGCTCCTCCAATCTGTCCCGAGGCGCCGGCGGAGTTGCCGAAGCCGTGTGCTACCAACGGTAGGCCGCACAACGGCTTCGCATCCCAGAAAAATCCTCGCGTGGAGCAGCCGCCGGCACGGGCCATTCCGCTTGCCGTTGCAAGGCGCGGAATCGACGATTGAGTTTGCCGAGCCGAGGCTCCCGGGCCTCGATTCAATCGATTGGTCAGACATTCGATCAATAACCATTCGAACCCGGAGAACATTGAATTATTGAATAGCGAACCCTGGCGCGCAACGAGAGCTTGATGCAACGAAGGAGATGACAGTGAGTGCAGATCGCTTTGATTTCCGGACTTCAGATTGCGAAACCTTCGCCCATGCCTGGCATCATCATCATTATCATAATCACCAGTCGTTTGATTTCGACGTTATGTTTGATCCCGACGCGGTCTTCGGTGTTGCCGACAATATTGGCAGCACAAGCGCATCGCTCGGCCTAAGCGGGATAGGCAATGTCATCATTGGTGACACCACCGCCAATGCCGACGTGTCGATTCACGGCGGCAACGGCCTGACCACCGTCATTCTGGGAAACGGCAATGATCATGTGGATCTGCACGGAGCGTTCAACACGATCGTTCTCGGAAACGGCAACGACGTCGTGAATGCCGGCATGGGAACGGGTTCGGCGGTGGTTCACAACGGCGAAATTCACATAACCTATCAGGGCTATTTGTCGGCGACCTTTGCCGCTCCCCTCGGTTTCAAGGGACTCGATTCAATATCGGGTCATAATCACAATATCGGCTTTTTCGATGGCGGCACTGGAAATATCGGTGACTTCAACGGTCTCGGCAACAGCAGCGCGACCGACGGGAACGACAACATCGGCGTATTCAACGGTAATTTCAACGGCGGCACGGCTGATGGCAACCACAACATTGGCGCGTTCAACGGCAACTTCAACGGGTTGGGAAATTCGTCGCCGTCGGACGGCAACAACGACGGCGACGGCAATGTCGGCGTTCTGGACGGCAATTATAATGGCAATCTGAACGCCGGACACGATGCCGGCAACGACAACGGCAACGGCAATATCGGAGTTGACAGCGGCAATCTGAACGGAAACGGGATCGCGACCGTTGCCTTGCGCGGCGGCACGGATGCAAATGCGCATTTTGTCGGCGGATTCGACACGATTGTTGCCGGCAACGGGTCAGATTCGATAACGGCCCTCGCAGGCATTTCCACGATCGTCGCTGGCGACGGCAACGATCACATCCTGATCGGCGGGTCCTTCAACACGGTTGTCGCCGGCAACGGGGCCGATCACGTGGTGGGGTTGAATGTCGACCATACCTTAATTGTGCTTGGCAACGGCGGCTGCACGGTAAGTTTGACCGGAGCGGGATCCAATGTCGTGAAGACCGGAAGCGGCGACGACGTCATTTCCCTTGCCGGCACTGGAAATTGGGTGGACGCCGGCGCCGCGGATACGTTCAACACGATTTTTGGTGCGGCCGGTAAAGACACGTTCGTGCTGGGGCCGGCTGGATGGGGCCCAGATAAGATCTACAATTTCGACCTGCACAACGGCGACCAGCTCGACTTGCAGAATGCACTCGCTGGCACGAACTGGGACGGTAAGGCTGCTGACCTCAGTCATTTCCTTTCGACCGAAGTGGTGAATGGCGACACGTTCCTAGAGTGCGCTACCAGTTCTGGTGGGACGGGAACGGTAGCCGAACTGATGGATACACACTATTCCCTCGCCATGCTCGAGGCGCACCATTCTCTTCTCGTTTGACGCTTTGGGTCGATCCGGCGCGTTTGATCGCGCTTATGTTTTGGGACGTACCCAAAAAGAAAGTAGGGCGCAGCTGGCATCACCACAGCCGCGCCCTACGTCGCCGGTCAATGGGGCAGGGGGGATGACCGGCTGCCGGGACTACGCAAAGCGGCCCGGAGGGTTCCTATTGGGCTCAACTTTTTTTAGTACACGGTTATGTGATCGTGGGTCTCAGAACTCCGCTCGCTCCGGTCGCGTTATCCGATTGATCGTCATGGGGCGAGGGGATGAATCGGTATGGCGCTATCCAGCGGACTCGCAAAGGGAATTTTCGGCGCGGCGGTGCTGTCGCTGACATTTGCGGCGGTCGCCTCGGGCCGTGATCTGATCCACAATGGCGGCGTGATCCCGCCGGATTCGAGTGAGGCCGGACTGGCTGGCATCCCTGCGACCATCAATCGCGCCGCCAAGGCCGATCGCGCTGCGCTCGCCAGCGGACCGGCGCGTCAGACCAAGACCGTTGCGCTGCGGCTGAACGATCTCGCCGACACCTCGGTGATGATCCGCGTTCCGGTGGCCCGCAACGTTCCCCGCGCGCCCGCTTCGCTCCTGATCAAGTCGGGGGAGAGCAAGCACACGATAGCCTGCGAGCCGGTGGTCAGCGTCCTGACCGAGGTTGCCAAGCGGTTGCAGCCCGGTCGCTGCGTGACCTGAACCCGGCCAACCCACCAACTCAAGCCTGAGGTTCTTCGTCGTCCTCGGTGGTATTGCCGCGGCTTGCCAAAATCCCGAGCGCCAGACCGCCGATCGCCAGGATCGGGACCAGCCGCTTGATCCCGATCGCGCGGACCAACTGAATCCCGGTTGCGGCCAGCATCGGATCCGCGAGCGCGGAATGGACCGCCGATTTCGCGGTGTCCGCGGCGCGGGTCCTGATCCGCTTCCTGCGCACCAGGCAGAAGCCGCCCGCGATCAGCGCCACCACGAAGAATATCGCCGCGCCCGTCAGGCAAGCCTGGATCAGGCCATAGGTCTGCAACACATAGACAAAGGCGGCCGCGCACAGAAACGCGATGGTGATGAACAGCGCCAACGCCATCGCCGCCAGCAGCGAGGTCAGCCGCATCGAGGTCGCCACGGAGTCCTTGAAGTCATCGATCATGCGCTGAAACATCGGTGGCCTCGGTACGGGAATAAACGGTGCAAAAGGGCTGGCGACGCCGCCGGCGCCGCATTCAATTCAAAACATCGCTGCGGTGAAGGTGGCCACGGGTTCGGAGCCTTGAACCGCGGTCGGTTTACCTGCGCCAGGCCGCGCCGATCAGGAAGCCGAGACCGAGCGCAATGCCCACCGTCGCCAGCGGCCGCTGCGTAATGACGTCCTCCAGCGATTCCTCCAGCCCATAGGCGGTGTCCTGCGCCGCATCCAGCGCGGCGGCGCCGCGCTCGGACATGTCGTCGACGGCGGCATCGACACCGGCGCGGGCCTGCTTGTAGCCCCGCCGCGCCTGCTTCCGCGCCGTGCCGGCGAAGCTGTTGAGCACATCGGTGATCTGGTCGGTCAGCGCTGAGATATCGTTTTTCACGGCTGCTACATCCCTTTCCAAGCGTTCATAGGTCGCCTTATCCGTCAGGTTTCGCATTCCGATCTCGCCATCCGTACTCGACATCAAAAGCTCCTGGGTTACGGGACAA
>Ga0134126_10009651_pt1 | contig 12154 bp, 10 predicted proteins | sample KB31752_FD_96881 | JGI IMG/M metagenome (GOLD analysis project Ga0134126, IMG submission 96881) | Terrestrial soil microbial communities with excess Nitrogen fertilizer from Kellogg Biological Station, Michigan, USA - KB3-175-2 | ecosystem: Environmental > Terrestrial > Soil > Unclassified ...
AGGCGCGTTTACGGGCGATAAGCGGTTAATGCTTCTGTGCGATTCAGCCGCCGCCGATGCTCTATCCCCGGAGATTGACTATGAACGGATCGTTGCGCGCCAAACTATTTGCGAGCGCCATAGCGCTAAGCGCCGTCCCGCTTGCCTGGTCCACAGTCCCTGCGTTTTCCCAGCAAGAGGTCAGCTTCGACGCCTTCCATGACGCGCTGGCGCCCGACGGCGACTGGGTCTACAGCGACCGCTGGGGCGAAGTCTGGGTGCCGGAGAACGTGCCGGACGACTTTCATCCCTACTACACGGCCGGCCGCTGGATCGATACCGACGAGTATGGCTGGCTCTGGCAGTCGGATTACGACTGGGGCGACATCACCTTTCACTACGGTCGCTGGGTGAACGATCCCGACGATGGCTGGTTGTGGATCCCGGGCTATGTCTGGAGCCCCGGCTGGGTGATTTGGCGATCCAACGATCGGGACACGGGCTGGATGCCGATGCCGCCGGACGACGCTTTCCTGCGCGACAGCGGAGGCTATGGTTCGGGCAGCGCCATCGGCGTTTCGATCGACTTCAACCGAACCGATGATTTCTATGGCTATTCGCGGTGGTATGGCCGCGACTATGACGAGAACCGGTTCGCATTGAACTGGGTCTTCATAGGCACCGGCAATCTCTCCGACCGCGACTATCGCGGTCACACAATTGACCGGTCTCACCTCGTCAACGCGATTCACACGTCGAGAAACATCACCGACTACGCGGTCGTGAACCATTTCATCGTGAACCGGAGCGTCGATGCGAAGGTTGTCGAACACGCCGGCGGGCACCCTGTTCGCCCGGTTCAAGCGGCCACGATCCTGAAACATCCCGGTTTCGTCAGCCGCGTCGATACGGGGCGGGCGGTGCAGGTGCAGATGCGACAGGTTCAGCCGCGCGGCACCGGCGTGGCGCACAGCGCGCCCCAACCCTCGCAGGCCATCGTGAGGACGCTGTCCACGCGGCCCGTTCAGCGCAACGGCCGCGCGCCAACTCATCTGTTCACGCAACAGACGGTGATCCGCGCAAAGCTCGCCCCCGCGACGAACGTTGTAGCGCCGCCTGCCACGCCGTCGCGCGGGACCGGATCGCTGCCGGTATTGCCTGTGGCGCCGGTTCACGGGCGTGCGATCTCGCCAGCGCCTGCCGGTGGACCGACGACGACACCGAGCGGCGCGCCGCCGACAGGTGGTCAATCGACGCCCTTGCCAGGAACGCGGACGATGACACCGAGCGGTGCGCCGCCGACAGGTGGTCAATCGACGCCTTTGCCAGGAACGCGGACGACGACACCGAGCGGTACGCCGCCGGCAGGTCAATCGACGGTCGCGCCGGGAACGCGGATGCGAGTCGAGCATCCAAGTCCCACCCTCACTGTACCGGGCACGACGACGACTCCAGATCACCACCCCAACCGGGGCAATCAATCGCCGGCCGGAGCGGGGGGCGGGGTGTCAAACGGTCCCGCCTCGAGCGGATTACCAGAGACACCGCCGGTCGTTCCGCATCGCGGCGGGACTGCTCCTGCAAACCTCGCCCCGACAGGTGCCGCGCCGCAACCAAGTTCGAATGGCCCAGGCGCGACCGACGGAACTGTCCATCACAGAGTGGACCACCAAGTTACGCCGTCCCAGGTAGTCACGCCTGGCACGGGCGCTGCGAGTGGCGGGAGCACTTCCCCGACAATTGTACCTCCAGCCCGCGACCACCATGGCGGTACGGCAACCCCGGCCCCAGTCGGGTCTGCCCAGCCGTCGGGCGGCGCTTCGGCGATCCGCCACACGCCAACCCCGCCAAAGCCGAATGTCGTGTCGCCGGCCACTCCGTCCGACCATCCCGCGAAACCTGTGAAGCCGGACAAGAAGGACGAATCTGCGCCGCAATAAGTTCGCTACGAAGCGGGTTTCAGCTTGCCGACCGCGAGGTCGGTAGGGTGCGGATTGGGCGTCGAAATTTGTCTCTCACATCGGTCGCGTGTGCCGCTAACGCGGGCCTCGTCGACCTCCGTTGCGGTGGGCATCGACGGACCGGTGCCGACGCGCTGCACGCTGATCGAGGCGGCGAGATTGGCATAGGCCAATGCCGGCGCCAGCGGATCGCCGGCGGCGAGCCTTGCCGCCAGCGCGCCGACGAAGCAGTCGCCGGCGCCGGTCGTATCGATGGCTGCCACGTCGTGGCCGGGGATGACGATGGGGTCGAAGTCGCCGACCGCAACGATGCCGCGTGGCCCGAGCGTGACGCAGACGACCTGCGCCGGCATGCGCTGAAGCCGCCGCGCCGCGTCGATGAATTTTGAATCCGGATCGGTGTCGGTGAATTCACTGCCGTCCATCGCGCCGATCTCGACCTCGTTCAGCACGATGATGTCGGCCAGGTCCAGAAGGCCGCGATCGAAGGCGACGACCGGCGCGAGATTGAGGATGGTCCGTGCGCCGGCCGCGCGCCCGGCCTCGAAGAAAGCCGTCACCGTCGCAATCGGTATTTCCAGCTGACTGACCAGGACGCTGCGCGCGTCGAACGCGGCGGCGTCGATGTCGCGCGGCTGCACGGCGCCGTTCGCGCCCGGCGTGATGACGATCGCGTTTTCCGCGTCGGCAACCGCTATGATCGCGGTGCCGGTCTGCAGATCGGCCGATACGCGGACATTCGTCAGATCGACTCCCTGACTCGCCAGAAACGCGTGCAGTTCACGCCCGAAGAGATCGTCGCCGACCCGGCCGATCAGCGCCACGCGGGCGCCCAGTCTGGCCGCGGCGACCGCCTCGTTCGCACCCTTGCCGCCCGGCGAAAACACGATGCGTTCGCCGAGCACGGTCTCGCCCGGCCTGGGAAGACGCGCCGTCATAGCCGCGATATCCATGACGATGCTGCCGGCAATGAAGATCGCCGGGGCCGGTCCTTCCTGCGCTGACATGGAGATCTCCAGGCTTGGCGGCACCGTGCGCAGTCATAGACTGGCGCTTTCCGCGTTGACAAGGTTGCGGGGCCGATCCTGTGCTAGGCTTGCGCGCCAACCGAGCGACACGCGTGACCTATCCCGCGCCAACCGACGAACAGATCGGATTTTTCCGCGCCCACGGCTTTCTCGTCGTGCCGGACGCAATCACGCAGGCCGATCTCGACGAACTGGAAATGCACTGCGAAAAAGTCATGCGGGACAAGGACCGTCTCGCCAATGACTGGGCCTGGGATGCCGCCGAGTCCAGGGACAAGAGGTCGTTCCGCATCCTGCAGTCTTCGCCGTCCTTCGTCTGGAAGGAGATCCGCGCCGCGCGCTATCGCCAATGGCTCGTGCCGTTCGGCTCGGCGCTGATCGGCAAGACGATGGGCTTCTGGTACGACCAGTATCTCGCCAAGCCGCCGGGCAGGAGCGTTCCGACTTACTGGCACCAGGACGAGGGTTATTGGGGCCGCAATCTGTGGGACCGCGGCATCACCTGCTGGATACCGCTCCTGGATGTCGATGCGCGAAACGGCTGCATGCATTTCATCGACGGCGGACATCTCGAGGGTGTGCGTCCGCACCGTCTGGTCGATGGCGTCCAGAGCGATCTGCTGACCTGCGACGTCGACGAGAGCAAGACGGTGGTGTGCCCGATCGCCCGTGGCGCGGTCACCTTTCATCATTCCAAGACGCCGCACATGACCACGGCCAACACGTCCTCGACTTGGCGCAAGGCGGTGACGAACCACATGCAGGAAGACGGCGCCGGCGGCGAGGGCGACCACTATCCGTGGAAGATCTATGTGAACCAGCGCACCGGCGAACGGATTGTTCCCGATCCCAAGAGCTCGGGCGTGCCGGCCTCGCTGCTCGACCGCCGCAAGTGATTTTCTGAGGCGAAAGGCCGGGAGTTCCGCCGGTGCAACGCTTTGTTCACCACGTTTGCAAGCAATCTTGTCCAAACGTTAAACGAATCCTCCGCCCCCACGTAGTCATCATGCAACCATGCTGGCGGATTTCATTTGGCGTTCCTGCCCTCGACGCAGCACCCCGCCGCGGCGCTTCGCCTGCCGCCGATGGATTCGCCATTGGTGGAGCTGGCGCGCGACGGCGTCCTGCCGGACAGCGATTTCGAGCTGCGGTTCTTTCCGGTCTTCGATATGCAGCGCCACGGCATCGCGGCGCTGTTTTGCACGCCGATGGACGCCGGTACCGGCAGCGACGCGATCTACGGCCATCACGCATTCCACGACCTGTCGGTCAGTCACTGGGCGGGAATCGACTGCGCGATCCTCGGTCATGCCCTGATGTTCGCGAACCGGCTGGCCCGCAGCGGCATTGTCGTCGCCGTGGGCGCATCGGTGAGCTTCGCCACCATGTGCGACCCGAAGGGCCGCACCGCCTATCGCGAGGCGCTGCGCATCGCGCATGCCCGCGAGCAGGGATACCTCGTGGTCAAGATCGAGGACATCCCGGTCGCGACCAGCGGCCAGCGCATCGCCGAGATTGCCGCCTGCGTTCGCGCGCTGGCGCCGCGGGTCTGGGTGCATCTGCCGAGCAGTCACATGCCGCTGTCGGGGCACGAGAAGTTGCGCGCATCGGGTGTGGTGCTGTCGATGCCGGCAGGCCTGCCGGCGCACGGTATCCAGACGGAAGCCCGCTGGCTGGCCCGCACCGCCGCGTTGCAGTCGGCGAACGCCTGCATGGATCATGTCGACAGCGCCGTGGAGCTGGACATCGTGCGCGCCGCCGGCATTCGCTTTGTCGCCGGCCACGCGCTTCACCGCCCGGCGCTCCAGGGCGACGCGTCGCTCGACGACATCCGCGCCGCGCTCTACAGCGCGTCCTGAGCGCCGCGCCGCTTGGCATCGATGCGCCCGGGTGGGTTCCATGCCAGTGGGGGCCTCTTTGCTCCCACATGCTTCCTCCGCGACAAGAACAAGCCGCTTGCCGTAGTCCTTGATCGCTCCCCTGTGCGCAACTACGTTGAGGGGAGCGGAATTCGGAAGCAACGGCGCAGATGGAATTTCGCGATCTTGCCGTATGGGCGCGGCGCCTGAAGGCGCCCCGGCCGCAATGGCTTGCCGCGGGACTGATGACGCTGGCCGTGGGGACGGCCCTGTGGCTCGATGCGCGGCCGCCCGCGCCGCACAGCGCCGCGGCCTCGCCGCATCGGCGCATCGCATCGAAACCATCGCCCGCGAAATCTGCGAAATCTGCGAAACATGCGGCGGCCAGGCCGCCCACGCCGCCATCCGCATTCGCACTCGAGCGGGCGATGACGCCGCATCAATTGATGGATCGCTGGACGCCCTACATCCGCGAAGCCTCGCGCCGCTTCGACCTCAACGGCCAGTGGATCCGCGCGGTGATGATGATCGAGAGCGGCGGCCGCACGATGCTGGCCGAGCGTACGCCGATCGTCTCCCCTGCGGGTGCCATGGGGCTGATGCAGCTCATGCCGAAGACCTGGAGCGAGATGCGCGCCGCCAATCGCCTGGGCAGCGATCCCTTCGATCCGCACGACAATGTTCTGGCGGGTGCCGCCTATCTGCGCGCCCTCTACCGGCAATACGGCTATCCGACCATGTTCGCGGCCTACAATGACGGGCCGGGCATGCTGGCGGCGCACGCCGCGCTGAACCAGGCGCTGCCGGTGGAGACCACGGACTATGTCCGCGACATCGCCAGCATCCTGGGCACCGGCGTGCGCTACCGCGCCGGCTCGCGCCATGCCCTGGCGCAGCTGACGCGGCCCGACGGCGCGCCGGTGATGATCGATGCCGGAGCGGTGGTCTCGATCCGGCCGGCGCTGCCCGGCGAGTATGCGCCGAGCGTCCTCTCGGTCGTCTCGGTCGGCCGGCTCCACCAGGGCGTGCGTGAAACCGTGGCCCGCGCCACGGCCATCGTCCGCAGCCATGGCGGGCTGATCTGAGTCAAGGAAACGCCATCCCAAAAGGGTCAAACTTTCTTGGAATCGGGCGCAGGTCTGTTCGGATGCGGCCTCGGCATCCACCTAGCCTGACCTGCGCCGATGCATTAAAGTTTGGTCATCGGCGGGAGCGCCGGAACTTAGGCAGGAGAAGGGGTACTCGATGTTCACGAGCAAATTGGGCATTGCAATCGCAGTCTCGCTCGCCGGCTTTGCGGCCGTCGCGACACCGGCATCGGCGGCCTCGACGGTCACGCTACGCGCCTGTAATCACACCGATTCGACGGTGATGGTGGCGTCGAGCTACATCCCGGTCGGCGGCTCCGATTGGCGCAACAAGGGCTGGACACCGGTCAGCGCCGGCCAATGCCTCGATATCTTCAAGACGAAGAATTGGACTTTCTACGCGCGCGCCGAGGTGAAGGGCGATACCGAGTCCTATTGGGGCACCGACATCAAGCAGTGCGTGGAATATCCCGGACCGTATGATTTCTACACCAAGTCCGAGGATACGACCTGCCCGGAAGGCGAGCCTGCCGACTTCACGACCTTCAAGTCCGATGGCAGCCCGGTCTATGTCTGGAACCTCAATCCTTCGGACTGAGGGCGCATCGTCAGAGTTGGCCGTCGAAGGTGAAGTGCGCGAACGCGCCCGTCGCGGGATCGTATTCGACACCGAAACCGAGTGCGCCGCCGTCGCAGATCGAGATTGCAGCGCTCCGCCAATCGGCGCGGACTACCGCATTGCGCACGCCGTTGACATAGATGATGTGCCGCCCGCCGATCGTCAGGCCGCCATACTGCCGGTAATAGGCTCCGGGCTGGACCTTCTGGGCGACCAGAAGGTTCGCCAGCCCCGGTTCAAGCCTGGCGATATCGGACGGGAGGGGCTGCCAGGCGCCTTCAGGCCTTGGTGCGGCGCGGGAGCATTGCTGCGTCAGCGAGACGGCCCGCTCGGCCGGGAAGATGACCCCCCAATACGGGTTGAGCGGCGCCGTGGCGGCCACGGCGGGAAGGGCCACGGCGAAAGCCAGGACGGTCCAGGATAAGCGCATTCGGAAGACCTTCGGGTGCGGTGCAGCACCATCCTAGTCAGAATCGCGGCAATCATGTGGGAAGGCCTGAAAAATCACGAGGAGGCCCGAAAATCATGAGGCGGCCGGCGCTTTCGCGCGGCCGGAGGCGTCAGCTGCAGGCCCAACGAAAACAGCAACTGCGCGCGGATCGCTGAAAAATCATGAGGCGGCCGGCGCTTCCGCGCCGTAGCCGCCTCACGCTGCCCCCTTCAATGCGGACCCTACTTCAACCGCGGGGCTTGACCCCCAAGCCGTTCGGACCCGCGGCGCGCTAACTGTGCCGGGAGTGAGGCATGACGCAACGGTCATGCAGGGCTGTCATGCGCATAAAGATTGGCTGTTGATTTACAGCAACAATATTCGTGACGGGGCAGTCACGCTCAAGGCTGGCGGAAGTGCTTCGACAGTTTCAGCCCCTGGCCCTGATAGTGGGAGCCGAGCCCCGCGCCGTAGGTCTCGGGCGGCGGATCGGTCAGCCGCTCGAATACCAGCCGGCCGATGATCTGGCCGTGCTCCAGGATGAACGGCACTTCCCGGGACCGTACCTACAGGACGCCGCGGGCCGCCGGCGGACGGCCCTTCTCATAGCCGAAACCCGGGTCGAAGAAGCCGGCATAGTGAACGCGGAACTCGCCGACCAGCGGATTGAACGGCACCATCTCGGCGGCATAGTCAGGCGGGATGGCGACCGCCTCGCGGCTCACCAGGATGTAGAACTCGTCCGGATCGAGGACGAGGTTGCCGGCCGCGTTCGGCTCGATCGCATCCCAATACTCGTGGGCCGACAGCGCGGCGCGCTTGTCGACATCGATCACGCCGGTGTGGCGCTTGGCGCGCCAGCCGATCCGCTGCCCGCCGTCGCCCTTGAGGTCGATCGAAAGCGCCAGCCCGTTGTCGATATCGGCTTCGCCGCTGACCAGCGGGCTTTCGGCGTGCAGGCGGCGCAGCTGCGTGTCGGTGAATTGCGGCGCGCCGCGGCGGATGCGCAACTGGTTGAGGCGGGAACCCTTGCGCACAAGCACCGGGAAGGTGCGCGGGCTGATCTCGGCGAACAGCGGCCCGTGATAGCCGGGCTCGATGCGGTCGAAGGCGGCCGCGCGGTCGGTGATCAGGCGGGTGAACACGTCGATGCGTCCGGTCGAACTCTTCGGGTTCGCGGTGCCCGACACCCGCGACGAGAAATCGGCGACCTCGAGCAGCGGCACGATATAGACGCAGCCCGTCTCCAGCACAGCGCCCTTTCGCAGGTCGATCTCGTGCATGAAGACGGCCTGGAGCTTGTCCTCGACCGTCGCGTTGGGCCCGGGCAGGAAGCTCGCCCGCACCCGCCACGCCGCCGCGCCGAGCCGCAGGTCGATGCTCGCGGGCTGGATCTGGCCATCCTCGATGTCCTCGGTGGCGGTAATCTCGCGCCGCGCGCGAATCAGCCGCTTGAGCACATGGCTCGGCAGGATGCCGGTCGAATGGTGGCCATAGGTTTCGCCGGCCTCGTCGCCGAACAGCGTGTCGTCGGGCTTCGTCATCGCGGCATTATAGGGCGCCCGCCACACACTGCACTTCTCCCGGGCAGGGATATCCCCAGCCGCACCGGCGCAGCCATCAGGCGACGGCGCCGGCATCCACCCGGCCAACCTCGACCGCGTCGCGCAGCTTGCGCGAATAAAACGAGGCGTTCTGCCGTCCCTGCGCCGCCTCGCGCGCGAACGTGATCAGGTGATGCGCCACCATGCCGACCGCGATGACGCGCTCGATGTCGCCCTTGCGGATCAGCGGCCAGGAGAAGCGCCAGAAGGCCCGGCGATAGGGGCTCGCGATGCCCGCGATGGCGATCAGTCGGGCCATCGCACCAAGCCCGAACAAGACCATCCGGGGCGTCACCTGCCGTGGCGGACTGAGCCGCTTGGCATAGCAGGCCTCGAGCTGGTGTTCGAACCGCTTGTAGAGGGCCTCGGGCGCATAGGCGCGCGCAATACAGTCGCGCCACATCGCGACCACCTGTGCGTATGGCAGGCGGAACACGACGTTGGATTCGCGCGCATCGTCTTCGACAAGCCGCCCCTCGCGCATCAGCCGGTCCCATAGCCGCGTGCGCGGCAGTGCCTGCAAGAGGTTGATGGTCAGCACCGGGATGTTCGAGCGCTCGATGAAGGCGAGCATGGCGTTTCCGCTCTCGGTCGTGTCGCTGTCCAGCCCCATGATGATGCCGCCGACGACCTCCATGCCGTGGCGGTTCAGCGTCTCGATCGCCTCGAACATCGGCACCATCAGGTTGTGGGCCTTGTCGATGGATTTCAGCGCCTCGGGGTCCGGCGTCTCGATGCCGCAGAAGATCGTCTCGAACTTCGCCAGGCGCATCGCCGCCAGAATCTCCGGTCGCTTGGCGATGTTGAGCGTCGCCTCGCAGGCCAGGGTCAGGGGATAGGCGTTGTCCTTCTGCCAGTCGGCCAGAACGGGCAAGAGTTCGCGCACGGCGCGGCGATTACCGATGAAATTGTCGTCGACGAAGTAGACCGCGTTGCGCAGGCCGTGACGGCGCATCTTCTCGAGTTCGGCGATAATCTGTTCCGGCTTCTTCAGCCGCGGCGTGCGGCCGTAAAGCGCCGGGATGTCGCAGAACTCGCAGTCATACGGGCAGCCGCTCGAGAACTGGATCGACCCCATGAAATAACGATCGAGCCGGCAGAGCTCGTAAGCGGGCAGGGGATAGTCGCTGAGGTCGCGCCGCTCCGACGTCACGAAACGCTTCTGCGCACCCGGTCGCGAAATGTCTTCCTGCAGATGCGCGAACAGGGCCTCGGTGGCATCTCCGAGCTCGCCGATGTGGAGAAAGTCGGCGTCGGGGTAATATTCGGGGCACGCCGATGCCGAAGGACCGCCGACGGCGACCGGCTTGCCCTGCGCGTGGGCCCGGGCGCAAAGATCGTGGATCTTGTCGCGCTGGATGTGCATGCCGCTGACGAACACGATGTCGGCCCATTCGAACTCGCTGCGGCGCACGGCGCGGATGTTCTCGTCGACAAATCGCACCTGCCAGTGCGCGGGCAGGCTCGCCGCGATCACCAGCAGTCCCTGGGGCGGCATGAAGGCCTTCGCACCCATGATCGGGTAGGCGTATTCAAATGTCCCAAAGGACGGCTCGTATCGCGGGAATGCGAGGAGCACCCTGCGGCCACCCGTTCCTGCGGCATTTCTGCGTCGTCCGGACACGCACCCTCCGCGGCTCTGGCCCCCGATTTTGGCAATGCGCGATGGGCCCGGAAGTTCCGTCCGCTATGGAGCAAGAAAGCCGCGAATCTCGGCAATCGCCTCCGCCAGGCCGCAGCGCTTGACCGGAGCGTCGGGCGGAAAAGCACTCAGCAGGCGGCTCGGCGTCGCGGGTTCGAGGATCGCGAAACAGCCCTTGTCGCCTTCGCCGCGGATCAGCCGGCCGAACGCCTGCTTCAGCCGGAAACGCGTCAGCAGGTCGTCATAGCCCTTGCCGAACCGCACGCGCCGCGCCTTGTGCAGGATCGTCGGCTTGGGCCACGGCACCTTGTCGAACACCGCGAGCCTGAGCGAGCGCCCCGGCACGTCGACGCCGTCGCGCAGCGCGTCGGTGCCGAGCAGGCAGGCATTCTCCTCGGCGCGGAACAGGTCGACCAGCGCGCCGGTATCGAGCTTGTCGACATGCTGGGCATAGAGCGTGATTCCGGCGTCCGCCAGCGGCGCGGCGATGCGTTGTTCGACCGCGCGCAGCGTGCGCACGGCGGTGAACAGGCCGAGCGCGCCGCCGCCCGCCGCCAGGAAAAGTTCGCGGAACGCCGCCGCCACCTGGTCGATATCGCGGCGGTTGACGTCCTTGACGACGAAGATGCGCGCCTGCTCGGCATAGCGGAAGGGCGAGCCGAAACTCGCGCGTTTGGGCGGTTCCGGCAGATGGCCGGCGCCGGTGCGCACTTCCGCGCTCTGCCAGTCGTCGGCGCCCTCGACGATGTCGCGCAAGGTGGCGGATGTGATCAGCGCGCCATGCGCCGGCACCAGCACGTCGCGCGCCAGGGGTATCGTCGGATCGATCCAGTGCCGCTCCAGCCCGACATCGACGTCGCGCCCGTCCTCGCGCGCGATCTCGAACCAGTCGGCGAATTCCTCGCCACGCGCCCCTTCGAGCTCGTCGAGCATGGCGATCCAGGTCGGCACCACGTATTTGCCGCGCCATACCAGGCCGCGTGCAGCCGCCTCGATCCGGGCGCGCGACGCGGTCTCGAGCTCCTCGCTCAGCGTGTCGATCTGCTTGCGCAGGAGGGTCGCGAGCCGCATCAGCGGCGCGGCCAGCCGCTTCAGCCCGCGCGACAGATCGCGCGCTGCCTCCCGCACGTCGTCGGCGAGCGGCTCGGTGGCGCATTCCAGCGTGTAGAAACTGTCGGCGTCGTCGCTGCGCGCGCGCACTTGGCTGTAAACAGCCGCCAGAAAGGCTTCGCCCGGCCCGCGCGGCCCGCCGCCATGCAGCCGCGACATCCAGCCTTCGCCCGCCAGCGCGCCCGCCGCCTGGATGCATTCGTCGAGCGCGCTCTGCGCGTCCGGCTCGCCTTCGGTGAGATCGCGCAGGCGTTCCTGCAATCCGCGCATGCGGCTGCGCGCCCGGCCTTCCGGTCCGCGAATCCAGCGCCGCAGATCCTGCATCTCGACACCGGAGACCAGCGGCGCGAAGCCGCTGTCGGCCGCGTCGAACAGGTGATGGCCCTCGTCGAACACGTAGCGCACACGTCGCTCTGGCGGCACGTCGGTCGTTTCGTCCACCGCGAGCCAGTCCTGCGATGCCTGCGCGATGACGAGGGCGTGGTTCGCCACCACGATCGGGGCGTGCCGCGCGCGGCGGATGGCCCGCTCGATGAAGCAGGTGCGATAGTGCGGACAGGCGGCATAGACGCACTCGCCGCGCCGGTCGGTGATCTCCGACAGCGGCAGCGAGGCGCCCAGGAAGGCGGGAAAGCCGGCGCCCGAGACATCGCCGTCCGGCGTCGCGCCGACCCAGCGCGCGATCAGTCCGAGCGCCACGCTGCGCTGCGCCGGCGCCAGCGCGGTGCGCTTGGCCGCTTCCTCGAAATTCAGCAGGCAGAGATAGTTCTCGCGCCCCTTGCGCACCACTGCCTTCTCGGCGCGTTCTTCGGGATCGGGATAGAGATGGCCGAT
>Ga0134126_10009652_pt1 | contig 12154 bp, 10 predicted proteins | sample KB31752_FD_96881 | JGI IMG/M metagenome (GOLD analysis project Ga0134126, IMG submission 96881) | Terrestrial soil microbial communities with excess Nitrogen fertilizer from Kellogg Biological Station, Michigan, USA - KB3-175-2 | ecosystem: Environmental > Terrestrial > Soil > Unclassified ...
CCCCGCTTCCGCCGCTGCCGCCTCTCCCACCTGTGCCCCCCATTCCACCCGACCCACCCGTTCCCGCAATGCTATTCACATGTATCATCGCCAAATACACCTTAGCCCCCGCCCCAAATCGTATAAACACATCTCCCCCATCACCCCCATTCCCTCCATCCTGCCCGTTATCCCCCGCCTGGCCATCGCCCCCGTCCCCACCCGGTCCCTGCACATCCACATAGGTCGTCGACGTCGTCCCGTCCGGATTCGTCGTCGTAACCGGCATCTGACTGATCGCCCCATCTGCGCCATTCGTTCCGCTGTTCCCGTCGAGCCCATTCGACCCGTCGTCCCCATCCGCGCCCTTGCTCGTAATGGCGATCGAGCTGCCCTTCGTATTAAGTAGGTAGTGATAGGCCCGATGCGTCACGCTGTCCCGCACATCGACCCTCAGCAACTGTGCATGTATGATAGTGTCGTCAAAGGCATCCACATCGACATCCAGCTCATGTCCATCGCCCGCCGACAGGATCGTGCAATTATAATTAGCGGTATAATCCAGCATCAGCTGCAAACTATCCTCGATTTCCGGCGCCTTCGCCAATCTTGCATGCACCACCACCCGATCATTCCTGATCTGCCCCGGGTCCGTCATGATCTTCCAGTCACCTTTCGCGCGGCTCACATGCCCCCCGTCGCCGCTTACCAGAAATCGACCCGCATCCTTCTTCTTCACCGGATACCACAGCTCCGAAAATTGTTTGTCATTGTAAATGGTCCTCACTCCAAACTTAACATGATCCCCCGGCGACAGCCCCGCATTCCCGCTGCTCAGCACCACAATACTATCCTCAAAATTATATGGGATCTTCCTGCTGACGAGAAACTTCCCCCGCCCCCCGAGGAACCATTTCCGCGTATACACCGCGACCGTCACCGAGTCCCCCTTCTTATACAATTGACTCTTGCCAATCTTCACCGTCCCGTCCGAAAAACTTCCGCTATCCACCTCTATATGATATTTGCCCCATCCGCCATGCTTCCCCGGATACCCAATCGTATCCTTCCCCGCAATCAACCCAATTGCAAACTTCTTTCCCGGAATGCGCGGCGCGCCATGGTCATATTTGATTCGGTATCCCGTCGCAGCGCCGGCGGCGGACACCGTGCTTTTTTGCGCGCTAGCCGTAATGCCAGCCATTAAAATCATCAGCAGCGCATACAGGTGGCGGTTCATGGTGTTTAAGATTGGTTACCCCTCTGACGCCGCCGCTGCCCCAAAGTAAAACCACGCCCCCCAATTTTGGATAAGCGGCTTCTTCCCACCCTAATCGGGCCGACCCACCCTCTCACTTCCGGCACACCCCGCACGTCCCGCCCTCCTTCGCGCAATGCTTGCAATATTTGCAATTCTTACATGCTCGACAATTCTTTGCCCCCGTACATGTCGCCTCGCTATGTGTATACGCCAGGACCGTAAAAGACAGCAAAAACGCCGCCACGGCCAAAAACAGCACTGTCAAAATCGATTTTTTCATATGCAAGATTTAGATTGGAAAAAGATACATAAAGTCCTCGCGAATACAAAGCCCAAAAACAAGTTTCTAATCAATCGATTGTGATCTTATAATGCCTTAATAAAAAAATTTGGCTATGTGATTTTAGGGCCTATGAATTGCTGTACATTTATCACACGGTGCCGCGCACCGTCTATTTTTATAATATCTAATGTCAGACGTTCATTCTTCAAAAGTCCGCAGCTATAACATGAGCCGGATTCGGTCCAAAAACACGAAACCAGAGCTCCTCGTTCGTAAAATATTATTTTCAAATGGCTTTAGATTTAGGCTTCATAGGAAGGACCTTCCTGGAAAGCCAGATATTGTGCTCCCAAAATACAAGACAATCATCTTTGTCCACGGATGTTTTTGGCATGGCCATGAGGCTTGCCGGTATTTTATCGTGCCGAAAACAAACACGAATTGGTGGTTAGCCAAGATATACCGTAACAAGGAGCTTGACGAAACTAATGCAGCTAAATTGCGGCAAATGGGCTGGAACATAATACAAATCTTCGAATGTCAGCTAAAAAAGCAGGATCTCTCCATAGCTGCAGAGACTCTTACCAAGCAGCTAAAACAAGCACTTAAATAACCTCTAATGCCGGGTACCTTAGACTCTGCTATTGATTTTCTTGAAACCCAGTGGTCATCCATCAATGAAAATAAATTAAAGGGTATTGCAGCTGAAATAAGATTTGAGGCCCATTTGAATTCACCGGCAATTCAAAACCTATATGAATACATAATACCAGGAGGTTGGATTCTTACTCCTGCAAAGAAGACAATGGTTAATCCTGTAACCAAAGGCCGTATTGCAATAATTCCAATTCCAACCTCATTTAGCTGGTCTCCAGATCTTGTACAACTTCCTTTTGCGGCAATGGTGTTGGCAACATCTTACTTTAGGCAGACAGGTATAATGACTTACTTTGCTAAATTCGAAACCAACGGAGCCGCAGCAATCGAAACAGGTTTTCATATACCAGTTTCCGGCGCTCATCATACTTCTTATGATTTGCAATTCTATAAAACAGGCGCTGCCGGCTTGCAGGAAGTTCAAATAACTACAGTCTTAGCCAATTTTACTTCAAGAACTGGCATGAAAGGCCTTCGGAGCCACGAAACAGGTAGATTCGACAGAAACACGCCCGTATGGACGAATGGACATATTGTTAGTAATTTATTCTGGAAAGAATATGCGAGATTCTTTCTTGCCAGAAGACATCTGCTTTCCGCCGCAGACCTCGATTTCTTCATTGTTGGCCATTCCGGAAAAGCCTATCCGATAGAATTCAAGAGCAAGACGGTTGTGCATGATAACAAAATTGGTGATTGGTTTGGTATCGATATTAACCCGTTTGCTAAGCTTTCCTTTTTTGTATCATTATCGAATAACATGGAGGCGTTGTATTTCGTTGAGGAGGTCAATGGCAATGGTGATATAGTCGAATATTGGGCGGTCAAATTCTCAGAACTTCTTAAATACTGCCTATGGGTGCCTCAGGGCGGAGGTATGGCTATGGGGGGAGGACAATCAACAACAATCATTGTTCCCAAAGCCATATTTATTCCATTAGCGCATTTTCTGCCTGCTCTTTAATTTTAATAAACTAATTAAATTGGCATTTCAGCCAATATTGTTAGTATATTTGCGTCCAAGAGTTAGGCATCGTAAGCCTTGCTTAGAAAAGGATATTTATTCACACATAATAAACACAGTGGATAGTTTCTTAAGAATTACTCGCTGACATTCATCATATTGCACCGCAAAGCGCCAAAAACATTAAAAAATGTCAAGAACCTATTCTGAAATACGTACTGAGCTTGGCCTACAGGTTAATAACAAGACTGACAATCGCTCTGCATTTTTGACCCATTACCTCCAGAACCACAAGAATGGGGTTTCTCAATATTTCAAACCATCCGCTGAACAATTTCTTCTGGAAATCATCGAAAATAAAAAGCTCAAAAAGAAAAGGTTTACAAATTACCTTCCTAATAAATGGGATGTTCCATTTCCATTTCCAGAAAAGCCTAAATTCAAGTTTATAGACCTTTTTGCTGGAATAGGTGGCATCAGATTGGCGTATCAACAACTTGGGGGAAAATGTGTATTCACGAGTGAATGGAACAATTATGCCAAAATGACCTATGAAGCCAATTTCGCGAAGGTCCCATTCGGTGACATAACTCAATTCAATGAATCCGAAATTCCAGATCACGACGTTCTAGTTGCTGGATTTCCATGTCAACCTTTCTCAATTGCAGGGGTTTCCAAAAAAAATGCACTTGGCCGTGCTCACGGTTTTCTTGATGAAACGCAAGGAACCCTCTTCTTTGACGTAGCAAGGATCATTCAGCATAGACGTCCAAAAGCATTTATGCTGGAAAATGTAAAAAATCTCATTTCGCACGATCGAGGTAACACCTTTACTGTGATCAAGAATACTCTAAAAGAGTTGCATTATTCTTTACATGCTGAAGTGTTAGATGGAAAACATTTTGTACCACAACATAGGGAAAGAATTATTATAGTTGGGTTTGATTCCAGAGTCTTTGATGGGAAGGAAGAATTTCGGTTTCCGCCATTACCAGAGCCCTCAAAAAAGATCCGTGATATTCTTGAGGATAAAGTCGATCCAAAATATACGCTTACAGACAAACTTTGGGATTACTTACAAAAATATGCTAATAAACACAAGGAGAAGGGTAACGGATTTGGGTTCGGACTCGTAGATCTTGATGGAATTACCCGAACGATCTCAGCACGTTATTATAAAGATGGCTCGGAAATACTCATTCCTCAAAATGGGAAAAACCCCAGAAGGCTGACACCAAGAGAATGCGCAAGACTCCAAGGATTTCCTGATGAATTTGTAATCCCCGTCTCCGATACACAGGGTTACAAACAATTTGGAAATTCCGTAACAGTACCACTAATTCATGCCGTGGGTAAAAATCTTGTAAAGGAAGTCTTAAAGAAAATCTCCTAGTCATTCTTTGGTATAAAAATGGAAAAAATATTAACCTTAGCTATTGAAACTGCTCAGAGTGCCGCGTGCACATATACGAAATTCATTACTCCAAATGATACTGGCACTACTGGCGCTCACCAAAGTGGATTTCACATCCATAAAAATGCTTGGCGGTTATTCTTCGATACTCCCGGCAAAAGAGGAGAAAACAAGGAAGAATTTCTCAATATTTTATGGCAAAATGACTTCAACACAGAAAGCAGGGCAATCTATTATGGGGTTGGAACTCGGAATGAATATCGCCTAACGAGATTTGGACGCGGATTCCCTTATTTGACTGACGACAATGCTGGTAATCTGCTCGTTCTTTGCAGCGTTTCCGGCCGGTATTATAAGGCATTTGTACTTGAAACGGATGAAGACATAGATGAATTCTTAATCTCTCTCAACATTTCACCGGTCAACACAAATGGGATTGTTGAAAAGGACAGTAATCCTGAAGAGGCCTTGAGAATTTGTTTCGAAGGGTTCTTAAACTCTCTGCAAACGGAGTTTCCAGAAACCGCTCTTCTTTCCAAGCAGGCTAGGGATTGCTACCGATCAGCATTTGGAAAATCTGACAACGCTGTTCTAGCAGACCCTGATGGGGAAATACTCAGGTGGCTGGATGCCGAGTACCAGCTTTTTAAGCTTATCGAGAAAGATCGATACCGCCAAAGGATTCAAAAACCGTTTTCGTCAGTTGAAGAATTAATTCAAACTGCGAATACATTATTGCAACGAAGAAAGAGTCGCGCCGGATTTTCACTCGAACATCATCTCGCTGCCTTATTTCGTTTATTCGACCTCAGCTTCGATACTCAAGGAATGACCGAAGGTCGAAAGAAACCAGATTTCATTTTTCCTGGAACAGCGGCCTACCATGATGAATCTTTCAAGGAAGAGAAATTGATTGTTTTAGCTGCCAAGACCACCTGCAAGGACCGCTGGCGGCAAGTCATTAATGAGGCGGACCGGGTAAGAATAAAATATCTTTTTACACTACAGGAAGGCATTTCATCGGCCCAATTAGAAGAAATGTTGGCGGCCAATATTTGCCTGGTTGTACCTAAAGTACGCATTCCTAGCTTCCCGCCAGAATATAGAGAACGAATCTTAACTCTAGGACAGTTCATTGAGCGGATTAACGCGGCCAATGCTTAAATGGTAATATATGCTAAGCTAGTTGTGCAGTCCCTGATTTGGCCGCAGAAGCACATTTACGCATGAATTCATCGATTTCCCCGTTATTCCATACCTCAAAGAGAATTCCGCCACCGAGTTTGTTTACCTGCTTCATAAATAGCCGATAATTTTCTTCTTTGCTAATAACCCAGTTGTCCTGGAGCATCGTTCTTAAGATACCCGCAGCAAGTTTTGGCCTGCTCGAAATTTGAGGGCGCTCGATAAAATTACTTCGAATATCAGCTTTGCTCAATATCAGTTCAAGGACAGTCTTTTGTTCGAGTGGATATGCGAGACTTGCTATATAAGCGACCCACCACAGGCGAGACAAGGCATTATCGTCGCGATATTTGGTTCTGGTATCGGCAAAAAAATGTTCTTGAACGGATTTAACAATCGATGCTTCGCTATTGGTGTCAAGCCACCGCTCCTTTGCATATTGGAAACCCTCCACATGTGTCATTCTAGCCCACACTCTATTTTCTGAAGCCAGACCAGGTGTAAGCTCCTTTAACGACTGCCACACAAGAAGCGAATTTTTAACTTCGAATTCCTGACCAGGACTACCTTCGAGATCCTTTAATGGGTCGAGGTCGACGTAAACCTGCAACTCAACCGACCAGCCATAGTCAGTCGACACGTCACTAAAACCTGTCTCTCTATATCTATCAGTATTTAGCAAAATGTTATCATATAGCTCATTTGCTGTCTTTTCTGACAAACATTTTAATTTTTGTTTCATAACAATGACTCGGCGATTGATTTTATTTTGGCAACCGGAAACTTCAACAGCTTTTGAGCATCTTCAAGAAGGTCACCATTAGAATAATTAATGTTTAGGTGCTCGCATTTCGCAATAAAGACTTTGTACCATTTCTTGCCCGAAAGACCTGTGTCGCTATCTCCAAGTTGTGACAATACTTCCATTACAGCTGGCAAGTAAACGGAATTTAAAAGGATTGACTGTCCCAATTTGGTTCCTCTTAAATAGGCCATGGTCTGATAGGTATCCTGCCCGCAATGAATCGTGATCCTATCGCTATCTGATTGCACTTTTATTTCACCCTCAGGGATATCTCTATTTATTGCAAGACTAAAAATGCTCTCCATCGGAGCAAGCTTCTCATGTCCGACATTCACAATAAGTTCGTTTCCTATAGCAAGAACCGAACCAGTGTGAAAATCCCACATCACACCCCCATAATCGTCGTGCAAGTTGTCATTGAAATATCCATGTATGTCTTTGGTTGCCCATATCAATGGCCTCAACGCAACCCGCCCTTTCAAGGCGCCTGGAGCAAATTCTATGTAGCCATGCATACTTCCCAATCCAATAAGCTCGTTAAAGTATGTGTCAAGACATGTAACAAAGAGACCTACGGTAGCTACTTTATTTTCAACTTCCAGTAAAATCCTTTTTTCCGTAATGTTCACTGTGTATTCTATTTTCAATTTTCCATTTGCCGGACGCTCCTCCACAATGGCTGAAATTGAAAAGTTTCCAGTTTTATAATCGCCAGTTGCGTCACTCAATACCGGATAAGGGAATCGAGTATTGTTATCAATTTTCATTTTGCCCTCCGGTTAAAGTGTAAGCAAATAGATCGATTGGTCCACTGTAAGCCTCCGCAATTTCTACGTCAAATGATGTTCGATGACCCCCAGTTACATCTAATACTACGTTGTTACCCTCTATGGTAGCTGATCGCGCAGAAACAAGTCTCAGTTCGTCTTTGTCGTTGATACCTGTTGCCTCTATTGAAATTCTTGCCTGACACGTCAAAGGCGAGGTAAAGAATATTCTTCTAAACAGCTTCTTGTCGGACTCAACAAATATGTTTCTTACATCGCTGATATCCAGTTCGAGAATCTCTTCGAAATTGCCTGGAACGTAAGTTTCAGAACTCCCTGTGAATTGATTGCTGTTTCCCCGATTGCTAGTTTCTTCACCTCTACCCGATTCATGCCCCGGCTCCTTCGCGTTATGGCCTCGCCTGTGCCTGGCGTCAGTACCTGCATGTCCTGTTGTCCGGTGCCGGGGTCTTGGGGGCCTCTCAGATGCTTTATAAACAAAAGTCTCAATATTGTCTTCATGTTCCGGATCATCCGATTTTTCATGAATAGAATCATCTGCGAAAAACTCCGTCAACTCATCAACTGTAATCTCATCGTCTGGTATGGTAGTAGTCTCTTCTTTTATTGCCTCACGAATAAGCTTAATCAGCTGTTTTATCGCAATATTAGCTTCCCGGCTCTTTTTCGGATCATGTAATCGTTCAGCAGACAGGCCGTCATGGCGTGGGTTCTCCAATGTCTTGATCATAGCGTTACCAACATCTTCCTGTGCCTCAACGAGGGCAACAAACTCCTTTGCCATGGGAAATCTTGCGAACTTATCACCGAAATATTCCAGACTATCTGCGATGATCATTCCATTTCTTATTAATGCCAGTTTTTTCGGAAGGTCGTCAGAAACGAGTATTTTGCAAGAAATCTTTCCCAGAGTATTGTGTTGAAAGATCTTCTCTTTTGTATGTGCTGAAATCAAACAAGCATACAATGACCTTGAAAAATCAAAATTTTCCAAACTATTATTTTCTTCGGCAGCTTGCCTTATTTCAGGCATTTCAAAGAGACTTGCAAGTGTCTCCTTATTAATTAGTATTCGGCCGTTATCAACACTGAATTCCATTTCACCTCTTTGAATAGCGCAAAAGAAATTGCTCACGAGGGAAGCGGCCATTTTGTATGGCCAGTTGGGCAATGAGCGAAAGGCAATGGAAAATATGGATGTGCCTTGTTCTCTTCGCCGCAACCACTCGGGCACGTGACTAATGTCTGAAACTTCCTTGAAGTCTGGTAGGCCCCAATATCCCTTTCCTTTTTTGTGTTTGCCACTCTCATCAATGTGCGATACAAGTATAGTCTTTCCCTGAGCGATGAACTGAAGACTTCCGTCTGAAGGATATTGCGACGAATAGAATACCGTTTGAAGCTCCGACACCGCAAATGCAGCATTTTTGCCGATACCAAATGACCCGCCCGACGTATCACTTTCTTTAAGACTTATTCCGGATCCTTTAAGCAGAGAATAGAATGGTGTGCCCCGCTTAGACGGACCAGCGAGACCTTTGGTATTATAATCGGCCACGCGCAGGATCTTTATTTTGCCTGCGATCAAAACTTCTTTAGCTCGTTTGAAGAAGTCAATCCCTTTCCCATCCTTTTCCTTTGTTGCCTGGTTTAGGCAAATATTTATTGTATCGACAAACTTTTCCAAAGAAGGAAGCTCATTGCGATCAATTTCAATAACATCGAAGCTCATCTTAACAGGTTTGATAGCTCCAACATCCGCACTATTCTGGCCTGTTTCTCGTGCGATACTTGCATAAATTGCATCTTTGTAAGTTTCAATTCCCGCGTCACCGAGACCTTCGCTTTCGTCAGCCTCATCGTTTGGGAACTCTAACCTGGTTGAAATACTCATAATTAGCATGATTAGGGATCCATTAGAGAAATCTCTACAGTTTGAAAAGATCATCATTAGCACTATCAGAACCTGAAAATTTGGCTTTTATAATATCCAATTCTCTTTGCAATGATCTTATAATCTTTTTTGCCTGAGCGTCGTCGTACGAATAAATTGATTTATTGCTCAGATTGCCTACAAGCCGTATATCCTTAATAGTCTTATTTACCCGCTTATTTGCAAGCTCAATAAATTTTGCATTTCTGTCTCTTAAAACTGCCATTTCTTATATATTGTGATTCCTGTATGCAATATAGGTGAAATATTTGACAATTATTATATAATCTAAATAAGGTTTGTTACATTATATTTCGAAGTATAATTAAAATATTTTAATGGTATATGGGCGTATTAAGTTTCAAATATTTAATTTTCAATATTTTATGTATTATTTAATTTTATATACTAAAAATGGAACCCATAAATCGAATTACACGCCATTTACCTCGAATTTCGGAGACTAATTTTGGCTGGAAAAGCTACCTGAAATTTACACTGGGTCCATACTGAAGTAGGCCAATACAATTTTCCTAACTCATGGAAAAGATTTAAGCGAGGAGCTAGTCTTCCATCGATTATTAACCTTAATTGTACAAAGCTTAACGAACTCTTTCTTAAAAACTATTGCGTGGATCTAAAGAATTCGCTGATGCTCCCGTAGCATTTTAGGCAAATATTTATGAGTCTTTCAGCGTGCGGTCACATCCCAATCTTCACTTAAGAAATTTTCATTAACTCAATAAACTAAAAAAAATAGTAATTTGCCGTATGGCCACCCCCCTAATCTACACCATAGGTCACTCCACCCACCCCCTACCCTATTTCCTCTCCCTCCTCCAGGAATACTCAATCTCTTGTCTCATCGACGTCCGCACCACTGCCGCCAGTCGCCACAACCCCCAATACAACAAAGCACCCCTCTCCAATTTCCTAAAAACCCACAACATCACCTATCTGCATTTCGCAGACGAATTCGGCGCACGCCAAACCAACCCCACCGTCCTCGATGCCACCTCCAAAGTCGACTTCGAAAAAGTCCGGGAATCGCCACTTTTCAAAACCGGTATCTCCCGCCTACAACAAACGATTTCTTGCGGCTATATCCCTGCTTTGATGTGTGCTGAAAGCGACCCGTTCGACTGTCATAGATTTTCGATGATCTCGGTCGCGCTGCAGCAGCAAGGATTCGGGGTGCAACATATTTCAAAAGATAAATCCCTAATCTCCAACGCAATGCTGGAGAAACGACTCTTAACGAAATACGCCAAATACCTCCCCAAACCGAATATCTTCCAGCCGACCGTAACGCTCGCCGATCAATTGAAAGCCGCTTACCGCCTCCGGAACGCGGAGATCGCCTTCTCGCCCAATGCGAGAGCATCGACCCAACGGCATGATTAAAACTTTCCATTATTGACAATTGACAGCGCTCAACTTGGTCCCCGCCTCGCCCAGATCATCCCAGCGGCAAAAGCATACTGCCAGTCTCACGCAGACTATCCCATCGGCAAAAGCACCCAGCCAACGCACTAATCACTCACCGCCCTAAACCCTACATGCTCCATTCCGGAATCCTCCGTACTCTTCATCCTCCTACTCACCCTATACCCCGTACAATAACTCTCATTGCATAAAAAGCTCCCGCCCCGTATCACCCGTTTGGCAGCATACGGCTCCTCCGGATCATAGCTAGTCGCAGGTCCCTGTGGATTCACGACGCCCCTGTCAGCCGACGCCCCAGTGGCCGCCTCCACCCCCGAGGCCGAACCCGCCGCACCCGACCCCGCCACCTCCTTATAATAGCTGTCCTTATAATAGTCTTCACACCACTCCCACACATTCCCCGCCATATCCACCAGCCCATACCCATTCGGCGCAAAACTCCCCACCGGCGCGGCCCCGTAATACCCATCCGCATCAGTATTTTTATCCGGAAAATGTCCTTCCCAAAAATTCCCCCGTGGCTTCATGGCCTCAATGGCTCTCCCCCGTGGCTTCGCGGCGGCAACACCATTCCCCCGCGGCTTCCCGGCGGCAACACCTGCCTTCGCACCTTCCTTCCCGGCACCATACCCTTTCCTCCCCGCCCCGTCACCGGTCATCGCACCAGCCCCCACTCCTTCATCCCCCCACGGATACACCTTATCCTTCAACCCGCCGCGCGCGGCAAACTCCCACTCCGCCTCCGTCGGCAGCCGCTTGTGCGCCCACTTACAATATGCCACCGCATCAAACCACGACACCTGCACCACCGGATAATTGTCCTTACCTACGATCGAGCTGCCAGGACCCTCCGGATGCCGCCAATCGGCCCCCTTCACCCAGGACCACCACTGGCTATAATCGCCGAGTTCCACCGGATGATCGGGCGGCGTGAAGACCAGCGAGGCGGGCACCAGCAGCGAAGCGTCCGGCTTTGGCGTACCAGGCGGCAGCTGTTTTTTCAATTCATTCCAGTCCGGCGCCCTTTCGGCAGTCGTCACGTACCCCGTCGCGCGTACAAAATCCGCAAATTCCACATTGGTTACCTCCGACCTATCCATCCAGAACCCCGATACCGTCACCAGGTGTTTAGGGTATTCATCGGCAGCCGCCTGATCATTGTCGGCGCCCATGCGAAAAGTCCCTCCCGGGATCCAGATCATCCCTTCATGCGCCGCGCGCCCCGCAATATCACGCGCCCCCGCCATTGTATCTCCGCGCACCGGCAATACCGCCGCCACCGCAAACCGCGCCGGAATATTCTTCTCACAGCAAATTGCACTCTTTTTCGCCGCTGCCACCCGCGCCGCTGCCGCCTCCCGCGCCACGCCCGCCGCCTGAGCCTTCCCCGCAGCCGTATCCACACCTGCCGACGCACCCCTCCGCCCCGCCTCATGACA
>Ga0134126_10009653_pt1 | contig 12154 bp, 12 predicted proteins | sample KB31752_FD_96881 | JGI IMG/M metagenome (GOLD analysis project Ga0134126, IMG submission 96881) | Terrestrial soil microbial communities with excess Nitrogen fertilizer from Kellogg Biological Station, Michigan, USA - KB3-175-2 | ecosystem: Environmental > Terrestrial > Soil > Unclassified ...
CAAGCCGACCACGTTCACGTAGAAGTCCACGGATTTGAGCGGGTCGTCGACCCAGATGACCACATGATCGAGATCCATGACTAGACAGTACCCACCGCACGCGCTTGCCCAATGACTCGCTAGGCGATATATCTTGGCTATGAACACATCGACGAGGACGGAGCAGGTGTTCCTGATCCTCACCGCGCTGGTGGATCAGCCGCGGCACGGCTACGGGATCGTGCAGGAAGTCGCCCGTCTCTCCAATGGCCAGACCCAGCTGAAGGTGGGCACGCTCTACGGCGCGCTCGATCGGCTGACGGGGGAGGGGCTGGTCGCCCCTGACCGCGACGAGGTCGAGGCCGGACGGCTACGCCGCTACTACCGCATCACCGAGCAGGGCGCGGCCGCGCTCGCGCAGGACGCGGAACGGATCGCGTCGCACGCGGCGATCGCTACGCGACGGCTGCGCGAGCGCGGAGTGCCACTTCCAGGCAAGCTCGGCCCAGCGGGAGGAGCGGCATGAACGCGAGCGGGGGATCGGGGATGGACGAGGGCGACTACGGCGCGGATGGCGGGGCGGGCATCCTCGAAGCCCGCTATCGGCGCATTATGGCCTTGTTGCCGGCCGCGTACCGCGAGCGGCGCGGCGAAGAGATGATCAGTACACTGCTCGACGGCGCGACGGAGGGGAGGCGCTGGCCGAGAGTCGGCGAGGCGGCGAGTCTGGTCGCGCTCGCGATGCGGCTGCTGGTCGGTGCGCCGGGCGGGACGCGGCGAGCGGTCGCCGCTGGGCAGGTGTTGCAGCGTACTGCGCTTGCCGGTCTGCTGGCCTTGGGCCTCTGGAACGCGACGGCGGGGGTCGCAAATACTGTCGCGGTCTTTTCCAAAGTGGGTCACTACTACTACCGAGATCTCATCAGTTCCACCTGGACGTGGCCGTTCACGATGAACCTGGTCCAGCCGCTCGCGTACTTCGGCGCGTTCGCCGCGCTAGTGCGAGGACGCCGGCGTCTGGGCCGCATTCTCGGCGTCGCGCAGGTGGGCATGGTGGCGGCGGAAGTCCTTCAAGACGCGAACTGGGTGACTTCTGATCGCGTCGCGCTGCTCACGGTGGCCGCAGTGATCGCTCTGGCCGCCGGACTGGGGTTCCATCGCGCGGTCGCGCCGCTGCTAACGCCCGGTCGCTGGCTCGCCGTCGCGGCCGGTCTCACCGGCGTCGTGGTGATCGTCGCCGCGACGGTGACTGCCGTCGCGTACAACGACACATCGGTACCCGATGCGCTCGCGATAACGGCACAGCTGGTGGCCGGTCCCCTGGTGCCTGCGTTGGCCGCGATCTTCGGCGTGCTGCGAGCGCGCCGATCGCCGATCTGGCCCGCGGCGTTGTTCATCCTCGGCGTTCCGGGGCTTCTGATCGTGCCCCGCGCCGTCATCATCTACGTGCAGGGCAAGTACGAGAACCTGTTCGTCGGCGACCTGTTCGCCGGATCGCTGTGGCCTGGCTTGCCTGTGTACATGCTGGTCACCGAGATTGTCCTCGCCGCGGCGCTCGGATGGTCGCTGTACCGCAGCCGCCGACGATCTACCTCAGTGCCCGCATAACGCGCCGTTTGCCGCCTACCGCCCTGCGGGGGAGACGGACAGTGACATACCAACCAGCCCGCGTGCACGCACGGTCAGCCGGTCCGCGATCCCTTGCAGCACCGCGGCCGCGGGCTCGTCCGGGTGTGAGAGCACCAGCGGCATGCCCTCGTCGCCGCCTGCGCGCAACCGCACGTCGATCGGGACCTGGCCGAGCAGCGGAACCTGCGCGCCGGTCGCCCGGGTCAGCGCCTCGGCCACGGTCGCACCGCCACCCTCACCGAACACGTCCACCTTCTCGCCGCAGTGCGGGCAAGGCAGCCAGGACATGTTCTCCACCACGCCCGCGATGCGCTGGCGGGTCTGCAGCGCGATCGTGCCGGCCCGCTCGGCCACCTCGGCGGCCGCCTGCTGCGGCGTCGTCACCACCAGGATCTCGGCGTTCGGGACCAGTTGCGCCACCGAGATCGCGATGTCACCGGTGCCGGGCGGCAGGTCGAGCAGCAGCACGTCCAGATCGCCCCAGTAGACGTCCGCGAGGAACTGCTGGAGCGCGCGGTGCAGCATCGGGCCGCGCCAGACCACCGGCTCGTTGCCCGGCGTGAACATACCGATCGAGATAACCCGGACGCCGTGCGCGATCGGCGCCATGATCATGTCCTGGACCTGCGTGGGCCGATCGGTCACGCCGAGCATCCGCGGCACCGAGTGGCCGTAGATGTCGGCGTCCACGATGCCGACCTTCAGCCCCTTGGCCGCCATCGCCGCCGCCAGGTTCACGGTCACCGACGACTTGCCGACCCCGCCCTTGCCCGAGGCGACCGCGAAGACTCGCGTGAGCGAGCCGGGCTTGGCGAACGGGATCTCCCGCTCCGGCCGGTCGCCGCGCAGCTTCGACTGGAGCGCCTGGCGCTGCTCGGTGCTCATCACGTCGAGCCCGACGCGCACCGAGCGAACTCCGTCCAGCGCACCGACCTGAGTCGTGATGTCCGCGGAAAGCTTGTCCTTGAGCGGGCAAGCGGCGACGGTCAGGTAAATCTCCACGTCCACCGTGCCGTCTTGGCCGATCACGACGGATTTCACCATGTCGAGCTCGGTGATCGGGCGGCGGATCTCCGGGTCCTGAACCCGGGCCAGCGCCGCGCGCACCTGATCCTCGGTGGGCGTCGTCGTTCTCGTTGTCGTGTCAGCCATGACCTAATGCTATGCGCCGCCTCGGACTGCTCTGCTCGCGGCCACCTCGACCGCCACGCAGCGGCGCACGGGCCGTCGACTGGCGCGCGCTAGGAACCGGTGTTCGCGTTGGGCGGCGTGACGTCTTTGGTCCGAGCCTGGAGCGTGCTCGTCTGGCCGGACGTGCGCAGATCGTCTATTTCCTTGAGCAGCGACTGAAGCTCGGAGCGTACGTAATCGCGGGTGGCCACCTCGTTCACGGCCAGCCGCAGCGCGGCGACTTCGCGCAGCAGGTACTCGGTGTTCGCGATCGACCGCTCGTCCCGATCGCGGTCCTGCTCGATCTGCACTCGGTCCCGGTCAGCTTGCCGGTTCTGCGCCAGAAGGATCAGCGGCGCGGCGTACGCGGCCTGTGTGGAGAAGGCCAGGTTCAACAGGATGAAGGGGTAAGGGTCCCAGTGGACTTCCTTGGTGAGCTGAAGGATGTTCAGGACGATCCACACGAAGACGAACGCCGTCTGGATGACGAGGTACCGTGCCGTGCCGAAGTATCGCGCCAGGTTCTCCGAGGCCTGTCCGAACTTGTCCGCGTCGATCTTCGGCCTCAGCGAACGCGCGCGATGGATATCGCGAGGCTGGTCCAGGCGGGGCTGTTCGCGCCGCGCCGCCTGACGCATAGCCCTGCGCGTCTCCGTGTCATGCGCCATGGCCGCCCCCTCCCGAATCGTCTGCGTGTGCACCGGTGCTCAGGTCGTGCGCGTGAAGGTCGCGTAGTCTCCAGTTGCCCGGAAGTACGTGGTCAAGCACGTCGTCGACGGTGATCGCGCCGAGAAGGTGCCCGGAGTCGTCCACGACCGGCGCGGCGACGAGGTTATAGGTGGCCATGAACGAGGTGACCGCGTTCAGTGGCTGCTCCGGCCGCAGCGGCTCGATCCCGTTGTCCACGGCCGCGCTCACCAGGGTCGCCGGCGGCTCGCGCAGCAGCCGCTGGAAGTGCACGACGCCCAGGAAACGCCCGGTCGGCGTCTCCAGCGGCGGCCGGCACACGTAAACCTGGCTCGCGTGCGCGGGGGAGAGCTCCTGAACCCGGATCCGCGCCAGCGCCTCGGCCACCGTGGCATCTGGAGGCAGCACGATCGGTTCGCTGGTCATCAGGCCGCCGGCGGTGTCGTCGGAGTAGATCAGCAGCCGGCGCACCGGGGCCGCCTCACCCGGCTCCATCAGCTCGAGCAGCCGTTCGGACTCCTCGGCCGGCAGGTCCCCGAGCAGGTCGGCGGCGTCGTCAGGGTCCATCGCCTCCAGCACGTCCGCGGCCCGCTCCACCTCCAGCTTGGTCAGGATCTCCACCTGCTCGTCCGCGGGCAGCTCCTCGAGCACGTCGGCGAGCCGGTCGTCGTCGAGGGCCGCGACCACCTCGGTGCGCCGCTTCGGGTTCAGGTCGTGCACGGCCCGCGCCAGGTCGGCCGGGCGCATCTTTTCGAAAGTGCGAATCAGCGTCGCCGCGGCCTGGCCCGGCTCGTCGGCCGCGAAACCGGTCAGCGCTTCCCAGTCGACCGTCTGGCTCTCGCCGTGCCGCCGGAAGCCGCGCCCCGGGCGCCGCACGAAGACCTTGGTGACCTCCCAGTCTCGGCCGGGGTTCAGCTCGATGGCCAGATCCACGACCTGCACCTCGGTGCCGTCCGAGACCAGCCGCACCCGCCGATCGGTCAGCTCGGCGAGCAGCAGCGCCTCGCCGGGCCGCTGCTGGAACCGGCGCATATTGATCAGGCCGGAGGAGATGACCTGACCGCCCTCGATCGCGGTCACCCTGGTCATGGGCAGGAAGACCCGGCGCTTGCCGGTCACCTCCGAGACCATCCCGAGCACCCGCGGGCGCGCGGAGTCGGTATGCATGGTGACCACGACGTCCCGGATCCGCCCGACCTGGTCGCCGTCCTGGTCGAACACCGGCTTGCCGGCAAGATGCGAGATGAAGATCCGGGACGGAGCCCTGGTCGCCGCCACGCGTGGCCCTCCTGCTCTGTCCTGGCCGCCGGTCGGGCCGGCGCTGCGTTCACCACTGTCTCTTCGTTAAGCACTGTGTCCAGCGCTTTCAGCTTTAGACTATGTCGCCGGATTGACTGTCGGACAGTTCGAACCGTCCGATCTGCGGACCACGGTCCGACGCGCCGCTTCGCTACACTGCCGGACTCGGAGACACCGGTGCGAACAGGGAAGTGACGGCTAGTCGAATGGCGCGTATATCCATGGCCACCGCTGTCCTCGGCCCGGTAGTCGCAGTCGCTCTGGCCAGCGCGCTGACCGCGTGTTCAGCCGACGATCCGGCGCACCGCTCCTTCCGTCCGCAGGAGATCACCGCGTCCGGCATTCCCTACACCGGCAACGGGATCGCGGCACTGGACCCGCAGGCGATCGTGACTAAGACGGTGAAGGCGACCTCCTCCGCACCGACCGCGCACGTGACCGGAACGCTCAGCGGCGTACCGGTCTCCGGCGGGACGTTCACCGTCGACATGGTCTTCACCCAGTTCGGCGCGGTCGGCGACGTGACCAGCGGCAGCGCGACCAGTCGGCTGCTGCGGGTCGAGGACGAGGTGTGGACCGCCGAACCGTCCTCGTTCTGGAAGGAGATCGGCGCGATCGACAACGGCAAGGCGTACGGCGGCCTGTACGTACGCATTCCGATTGCAGATCCGCGCTATGCCGGTTTCACCAACGACACGCGCATCGGGTACCTGCTCGATCGGTTGTTGCTGACCTCTGCGACGTGGGCGAAGGGCAAGGTTGGCACGGTCAACGGCGAAAACGCGCTCGAACTCGACGGTACGGGTCGCGATGGGCATAAGGCATCGATCTGGGTAGCCACCGACGGAGTGCCCTACATCCTGCGGATCGCGCCCACAGCAGGCAGCTACCAAGGTCGGATCGACTTCACCGACTACGAGGACCGCGTCGCCATCCAGGCTCCGCTGCCCGGCGAGGTACTCGACAACGCGCTGATTGTGCTGCCGCCGACGTCGAGTCCGAGCGCTTCGTCGAACGCGTACGGCTCCAGTGGCTCGGCGAGTCCCACGGCGAGCAGTCGCAGCACCGGACCGACGAAGCCGCCGACGTCGCCGTCCGCCACCCCCAGCTCCACAGCGTCCGGATTGAACCCGCCGTCGCCGTCGGCATCGCCGTCTGCGACGCCGTCAGGTCCCGGGCACGGACATGGCTGAGGCAGGTGAACGGAGGCGGACCGAACGGAGGTCGGCGAAAGTACGCGCATAGAAGGAGCGCGTTGAAGGGAGCGCGGGCGCGGTGTTAGCGCGAGCGCGTCGTCGCCGGGGAAGGCGGCACGGGAGCGGCACCCGAGGCGGTGGCGTAATGGCCGGGGCCTTCGAGCAATGCTCCCTGCGGGCGGATGCGGAAGATCGCGGAGTTCGCTGCCCACCGCTCCGGCTGTGCTTCGCCGTCGTGTGCGTTAAGTCGCTTCCCGTGCAATACGGGCACGACCGTGGCCCATTCCTCGGTGCCTGGCACGATCCGCGCCACGACGCCCGGCCAGCTGACCAGTCGGCCGCCTTTGTCCTTGGACCGTACGGTAACGCGCACGGTGATCCCGTCGGCCAGTCCGGGCAGCGACTGCTCGCCCCCGCCGACCACGATGTACACCGCGCCTTGCTCGTCCTGCTCATGCCACACGTGCCAGACTGCCCGGTCACGCAGCCCCGATACCGCTACCCAGATCAGGCCCGACTTCTTGCATGCCTCCTCGATGAGCGCTGCATCGGGGATGGTCAGCGCGGAACGGCCGGCGGCGGTTGACGGGGCGGACACTGACGGGCTGCTCATGGCTCAGAACTTTCCCACAAGGCACTAGAGCGTCCCTCAGCGGGGACAGCCTGTAGAAGTTCGCCGCCGGGGCCGCGACGGTCGCGCGGTACGCTGGCTAGGCCGTGTCACAGTCGCGACCGAGGAGCACCCCTGACTGCCCAGACCGCCCCCGCTCCCACCTCGCTCCCGGTCTCCGCAGTACACCGGCCTCCGCGGGCTGATATGGCGATACTCGCGGTGGCGGTTTGCGCGGTCGGCACCTCCGGTCCGCTGATCGCCGCCACCGCCGCTCCCGCGCTGGCGATCGCCTTCTGGCGCAACGTGTTCGGCGCCGCCGCGCTCACGCCCTTCGCGCTGACGCGCCACCTCGGCGAGCTGCGCGCGATGAACGGTGTGCAGTGGCTCTCCAGCCTGGCTGCGGGCGTGGCTCTCGGCCTGCACTTCTCCACGTGGACCCCGAGCCTGACGATGACGTCCGTCGCCTCCGCGACCGCTTTCGCCGCCGCGCAGCCGATTTTCGCCGCCCTCATCGCGCTGTTTCGCGGCGAGCACATCTCCCGCCAGGCGTGGTCCGGCATTCTGATCGCGGTCGCCGGGGTGGTCGCACTGTCGGGCGTAGACCTGCACCTGTCGGTGCGGGCGTTCTCCGGCGACCTGCTCGCGCTGCTGGCCGGGGCGCTGGCCGCGGTATATATGACGGTCGGCGCGAACGTCCGCAAAACCGTCTCGCTCGCTCCATACGCGGTGGTCTGTTACACGACGGCCGCATTCGTGCTGGCCGGGCTGGCGCTGGCGACCGGTGAGCACCTCACCGGCATGTCAGGGAACGCCTGGATCAAGATCCTCGGGCTGACCGCCGGAGCCCAGTTGCTCGGGCACACCCTGTTCAACCGCGTGCTGAAGACCACCAGCCCGACCGTGGTCTCGCTGTGCATCCTGCTGGAAGTGCCCTCGGCCGCGCTGATCGCGGCCCTGTGGCTAGGACAGGTGCCCTCCTGGTCAATGCTCCCGGGCGCGGCGCTGATCCTGGCTGGTCTCGCGGTGGTGACCCTCGGCGGAGGTAAGGCGGGACCCGCGATCGCGGCGCGTGGCACGGATCACTCCGGTGCGCCCGAGACGGCGGATGTGACTGGCCAGTAACCTGGCGGTGTCCGACTAGTTGTGCCCCGATTCAGCTATGTCACCGGTCCGTACCCGCTTCGGGAGGGAACCCGCCCCATGGCCAACGCCAACGTCAACCGCCCGCGCCGCTCCTGTCTCGCCGTACCCGGCTCGAACCCGCGCTTCCTGGAGAAGGCCCAGTCGCTGCCCGCCGACCAGGTCTTCCTCGACCTTGAGGACGCCTGCGCCCCGCTGGAGAAGGAGGGCGCCCGGCTCAAGATCGTCGACGCGCTCAACAACGGCGACTGGACCGGCAAGACCCGCACCGTCCGGGTTAACGACCTGACCACGCACTGGACCTATCGCGACGTCGTCACGGTCGTCGAGGGCGCCGGAGCCAGCCTGGACTGCATCATGCTGCCCAAGGTGCAGGACGCCGGGCAGGTGGTCTGGCTCGATCTGCTGCTCACGCAGATCGAGAAGACCATGGGCTTCGAGGTCGGCCGGATCGGCATCGAGGCGCAGATCGAGAACGCCAAGGGCCTGGTCAACGTCGACGCCATCGCGGCCGCCTCGCCGCGGGTCGAGACGATCATCTTCGGCCCGGCCGACTTCATGGCCTCGATCAACATGAAGTCGCTGGTCGTCGGGGAGCAGCCGCCCGGATACGACGTCGGCGACGCGTACCACTACATCCTCATGCGCATCCTGATGGCCGCGCGCGCCAACGACGTGCAGGCCATCGACGGCCCGTACCTCCAGGTCCGCAACCCCGAGGGTTTCCGCCGGGTAGCCGGACGCAGCGCCGCCCTCGGCTTCGACGGCAAGTGGGTGCTGCACCCGGACCAGATCGCCATCGCGAACGAGCTCTACGCGCCGAGCCAGGAGGACTACGACCACGCCGAACTGATCCTCGACGCGTACGAGTTCTACACCTCGGAAGCCGGCGGTAAGAAGGGCTCGGCGATGCTCGGCGACGAGATGATCGACGAGGCCTCACGCAAGATGGCGCTGGTGATCGCGGGCAAGGGCCGCGTGGCCGGATACTCGCGCACCTCGAAGTTCGAGCCGCCGGCCGCCTGAGCCCAGACCCGTAAAGCACAGTCCAACCGGTTCGCCGCCATGTGTCCCGCGCTGACCTCGGCGTCGCGAGTAGTGGTCGGTGCCACACTTCACAAGGCTGCGGCTCCCGGGGATACTCACCAGTAACTAAGCCGCCCCGCACCCCGGCCACGGGGGCGGGAGCACGAGTGATCCGGGAGCCCAGTCACATGGCACGTCTCGCCCGCACCGAGGGCCTCAGCGAGGTCCAGCAGGAGATCCTGGCCGCCGTCCACACCTTCGTGGACAAGGAGATCATCCCGGTGGCCAACGAGCTGGAGCACGCCGACGAGTACCCGGCCGAGATCGTCAAGGGCATGGCCGAGATGGGCCTGTTCGGCCTGATGATCCCGGAGGAGCACGGCGGCATCGGCGAGTCGCTGCTGACCTACGCCCTGGTCGTCGAGGAGATCGCGCGCGGCTGGATGTCCGTGTCCGGCATCCTCAACACGCACTTCATCGTCGCGTACATGATCAAGCAGCACGGTACCGAGGAGCAGCAGGCGTACTTCCTGCCCCGGATGGCTGAAGGCACCGTGCGCGCGGCGTTCTCGATGTCCGAGCCCGCGCTCGGCTCGGACGTGGCCGCGATCAAGACGAAGGCCGTGCGGGACGGCGACGATTATCTGATCACCGGTCAGAAGATGTGGCTGACCAACGGCGGCACCTCCAGTCTTGTCGCGCTGCTCGCCCGCACCGACGAGGGGCACGAAGCCCCGCACAAGAACATGACCACCTTCCTGGTCGAGAAGGAGCCCGGATTCGGCGAGGTGCAACCCGGCCTGACCGTGCCCGGCAAGATCGCCAAGATGGGCTACAAAGGCGTCGACACCACCGAGCTGGTGCTCGACAACGTGCGCATCCCGGCCAACCGGGTGCTCGGCGGGGTCACCGGCCGCGGCTTCGCGCACATGATGGACGGCGTCGAGGTCGGCCGGGTCAACGTCGCCGCCCGCGCGTGCGGGATCGCGCTGCGGGCCTTCGAGCTCGGCATCGCCTACGCGCAGCAGCGTTCCACCTTCGGCAAGCCGATCGCGCAGCACCAGGCGATCCAGTTCAAGCTCGCCGAGATGGCGGTGAAGGTGGAGGCCGCGCACCAGATGATGGTGCGGGCCGCGCGGGTGAAGGACGCCGGGCAGCGCAACGACCTCGAGGCGGGGATGGCGAAGTACCTGGCCGCCGAATACTGCAAGGAGGTCGTCGAGGACTCCTTCCGCATCCACGGCGGCTACGGCTACTCGAAGGAATACGAGATCGAACGCCTCTACCGCGAGGCCCCGATGCTGCTGATCGGCGAGGGCACCGCCGAGATCCAGAAGATGATCGTCGGGCGGCGGCTGCTGGAGGAGTACAAGCTGAAAGGCTGAGGCGAGCCTCCATATGGCGCCCGCTTGATGCGGGTCCGTTTAAAAATTGGTAGCACCTCCGTTTTAGAGTTAGAGCATGCGAGCGGTAGCGAAGCCGACGTCGCGGGAGTTGCGGCGTCTTGTGCCCGGCCGACTGGTGCAGGTAGCCGGCAGCGCGCACCACGTCGTGGTGGATGAGGGTCCGGATGATGTCCCGCCGGTGGTCTTCACCTCCGGGCTCGGCGGGGCCTGGTACGACTGGGACGCCGTCGTCCCGCTGCTGGCGGGACGGGCCGCCCTGGTCCGCTTCGATCGGCCGGGACTCGGCTGGTCGCAGCCTGTCGCGGTGCCGCCGACGCTGGCCGCGGAGGCCGGACGTATCAGGGAACTGCTGCGCGTGCTCGAACTCGAACGCCCGGCCGTGCTGGTCGGTCATTCGCTGGCCGGGTTTCACGTCGAGGCTTTCGCGCGCATGTTCCCGGAGCTGACCGCAGGTGTCGTACTCGTCGACGGCTCGACCGAGCCCGACGCGGTACCGCAGCCCGCTTATTCGGAGCGGGTACGGCGGTGGCGCAGGATCGGCGGTATCGGGCGGGTGAGCGGCATAGGCGGAATCGTCGGACCGGCGGCTTGGCGTGTCATCGTCGCCGGGACGACCCTCGGTGGTCCGGCGGTCGCCGACCTGGAGCAGGTGCGCGCCACCTTCGCGGCCGGACGCCCCGGGGTCGCGGCGATGGTCGAGAACACGCTGTACTACGACGTCGCCGCGGAACTGCTGGAGCTGCGCTGCGAACGCGAATTCCCGCCGGTCCCGCTTCAAGTCCTCGCCGCGTTCGGCCGCTCGCGCATCGAGCGCGCGATCATGCCGCGCGGCGCCGCAGCGCAGTTCGCCGATCGATGGTGGCGAAGGCAGCGCGCTCTCGCGGAACTTTCTCCGCGCGGCGAACTGGTGGAGCTCAAGGACAGCGGGCACTACATTCCGTTCGATCGTCCTGACGCGGTCGCGGATGCGGTACTCGATGTGATCGATGCGATGGACATCGAGCATGGCGACGGGCAGCGCGCTCGGCGGTAACGCGCCGACGCGTACGGCGTACGTACGGCCGCTCCGAGTAGTCCGCGTGGCTGATTACCCGACTCACGCTGACGTGAGCCGGTGTGGTGAGGCAGGATAGGGCGCGGAACGCGACTGGGAGGGCTCGAAGCTCCAATGGCAACCTATTACGTGATCGCACGCGTGGACGGCACCCGACAAGTGGGACCGGACCGGCAGAGCGTGGATCTTGCCGACGCTCTCGAGCGCGGTATCACCCACTTTATCCAGGTCCCCGAGCTGGATGAGGACGAGCGCTCGGCCGACCCGTACGGACTGCTGGTGCATCCGGAGCCCGCGCAGAGCGGCCTCGGCATCGCCGACGACATGACGCTGACCCTGGGCGTCGATGGGTCGTTCCGGCTTTTCCAACTCCAGGCGGTGCCCGCACCCGACCACTTCACCCCCAGCTCCGCGGTCGGCTCACAGGCCATCGTCACCCGCGAGTTCCTGGCGATAGCCGAGGCTCCGGCATGGTGGGCATACGGGCCGCACGGCCGCAACGTACTCGGCCTGATCTACGCACTGAGCGGCCTCAAGCGCGAGGAGCTGGACGCAATCGGGCGGCGCATCGACAGCGCCGGCCTGGAGTTCGCCAAGGTCAAGTTCGATGCGCTGGGCGTGGCCGACCGGGCGATCGCCGAATCCGGGCGTACCGGGGCGGCCCGGCTCGCTCGTGGCTACGCGCGCGCTGCCACGTATGGCACCTGGGATCGCGACTCGGCCCTTGGGCACGCCGCCTCGCTCGCGGGTGACGTCGCGTACGTGATGAGCGTTGGTGACCTTGTGCCGACCCAGACCATCGATGCCCTTACCTCGTGGCTCAAGCCGCAGCTCAACGAATTGCACCCGGCGGGAGAGGGCCCTGACTACGGTGCCCAGTTGGCGCAGCAGGAGGCGGGCGAGGGCGCGAATGACGGGGCCGACGCGGTCGAGCAGTAGCCCGGCGCACCTTGAATCG
>Ga0134126_10009654_pt1 | contig 12153 bp, 7 predicted proteins | sample KB31752_FD_96881 | JGI IMG/M metagenome (GOLD analysis project Ga0134126, IMG submission 96881) | Terrestrial soil microbial communities with excess Nitrogen fertilizer from Kellogg Biological Station, Michigan, USA - KB3-175-2 | ecosystem: Environmental > Terrestrial > Soil > Unclassified ...
GCCCACCAGGCACTCATAAAGCATCACGCCGGCGGAGTAGACGTCGCTCCGGCAGTCCTCTCCTTCGTGGCGAATTCGCTCGGGGGCGGCGTAGCGATACTTGCCGACGAACAACCGTCCGGGCGCGCTCCGGGCCACTGCCCGCGCGGCGCCGAAATCGATCAGCTTGGCTGCGCCGCTGGTCGACAGGATGACGTTGTCGGGGCTGATGTCCCGGTGCAAGAGGCCGATGCGCCCATTGGCGTCCTCGAGATCGTGCAGGTGTTGCAGCGCTGCGCTGACGTCCCGCAAGATGTGCAGCGTGGCCAGCATCGGCAGGCGGCCGCCGCTGGCCAGCATTCTGCGATGCGCGACCCGCAAGGTGAGACCGGGGACGTACTCCATCGCGATGAAGTAGCGCCCCTCGAGCTGACCAAAGTCGAGCACGTCGACGATGTTGGGGTGACTGAGTCGGGCCGCGAGCGACGCCTCGCGCGCGAACATCTCCGTCATCTCCGGCCGGTGGTGGAGCTCGGGTAACATCGTCTTGATCACGATCCTCTTCTCGAAGCCCTCCAGACCTTTGATCTTGGCCCGCCAGATCTCGGCCATCCCGCCCACGGCGAGCCGCGACTCGATCTGGTAGCTGCTGAAGCGCGTGCCCGGGACCCAGGGCGAGGGGAGCGGGTCGGAGGGGCCTCGCGGGCGGTCGGTGCGCAGGGGGCGCGTGACGGCCGCCGACTGATCCTCGGTTCCGTCCCCGGCTGGCAACCGCGGCGGTTCGCCCTGTTCACGTGTACGCATGATCTCCCGCTCGAGTCGGCGAGACCTGGCCCCCGCAGGGAGGCCAGGTCTCGTGGGGAAGGACAGTTGGTCCGGCGTGAGGCGTCTCGTTCTCAGAGCGCCCGCAGGAACGCCACCAGGTCCTGCTTCTGGTCGCTCCGCAGACCGATCTGGAACCGCCGGTCGAAATAATCGACGGTGTCGTCGATGGTCCTCGCCTGCCCGTCGTGGAAGTAAGGCGCCCGCGCCGCGAGCCCACGGAGCGGCGGCGCCCGGAACCCGCCGATGTCCGCCCAGAGGTGCGACCCGGCCGCGCGGCCGAGGTCGCAGACGGTGCGGGTCTCGCCGGTCGTCTTGTTCTGCACCGTGACCAGCGGGAGGGCGGGGTTGCAGTTCGGCAGGTCGGCGGTCCCCACGTCGAACATGCGGACCACGGAGTGCCCGCCCACGTTGGGCGCGTTGTGGCAGGTGCTGCAGGTCGCCTGCACGGTGGTCTGTCCCAGGACGTCGTTCAGCCCCTGGACGCCGGTGACGTTGAACTGGAGATTGTTGAAGATCTCCTGGCCGCGGTAGATCGACGCGCGCGCCGCCGCGATGTGGTCTCGGTGGTCCTGGTCATCGGGACCGCTGGAGTTGCAGCCGTAGCCGTGGCTGTGGTCGTGGTCCGGGTTTTGGTTGTAGACCGACCAGGCGTCGAAGATGTTGAACACGTTCGGCGAGAACGGCTGGCCGGACGGGTCGTTCCCCTGGATGTCGTTGATCCCGATGTGAAACGGCTGGGCCATGAGGTTGGTCGGTCCGCCCATGGCGCCGTCGACGTCGAGCCGACCGGCGTCCTTGTCGATCGTCTGGGCGAAGAACAAGGTGAGCTGGAACGCGACCTGGGCAGCGACCTGGTCGGCCGGCACCGGCGGCGGTTGACGCTGCTCATGAAGGTTGGCTGCGCCGACCACCAGCCCCGAGAGGGCGGCGACGACCGTCCCCGGGCCGGCGGTGTTGGTCACGCTCGACGTCAACGACTCGTTGGCGACCGAGGTCGGACGGCGGAAGTTGAGGAACGACGTCGTGGTGGAGAAGCCCGAGGGATCGTGTACCGCCGTGACGTTGAACTCGCTGGTCGCCGGGTTGGTCCGGGTGAACCGCGTGACGCCGAGCGCGAGCGTATTGGGCGCGAAGTTGATCAAGCGAGAGAAAAAGGTCGAGAGATCCTCGTCGGGACGCGCGCCCTGGTCGACGGGATTGAAGAGCGGCGCCAGACCTTGGCTGGTGAAGAACAACTCGGTGGCTGCCAGCGTGGTCAACGTCCAGCCTTGATTGGCCGAGTGGCAAGTCTCGCAGGTCCGGGGGTTCGTCCCCAGCGGTTGGAAGAAGGTGCCCGTGCGATCGATTGTCCCGGTCGTGGTGACGGTCTCGGCCCTGCCCGCCGGGTTGTTGGCGGCGACGAGCGCGGAGGCGACGACCGTCGTGTCGTCCGTCGCTCCTCCCGCGCCACACCCGGCCACCAGCAACGCGAGCCCACTCGACACAATATTCAATCGTTTGCCCATCGAATACCTCCCTTGAATGAACGCTAACCGACCCATTGTCGCCTTCCCCGCGCAGCGCATATCACGGTGCCGGGAAAACTGTATCGCCGTTCCGGAAATGAGATCAACGATCGTTTTGTTGCGATGTCATTTGGCGACTCGGCGCAATGACCTACAACGGAGGCTCTGAGCGCACGATCGAGTGAACCAGTTTCGCACCGTCGACCGGACCGTTTACTGTCTGCGACGGCGTGGCGAGCCATCGAGGGGCCAGTCCGGTCCTCGAATTGGCCCTCTGCCTTACACTTCGCGCCGGCGGCGGACGTCGGTCGTATGTCGGGCGACGGTTCCGTTGCTGAATGACGGTGGGTCATTGGCAACGAACGAACGCGCGGCGAGCGATCTATTCCCCGCGCGCGCCGCGCGCATCGGCCCTGGGGCGGCTACGGGCGGTCGGCGGTCTCCCCGCGGGGGTACAGGCTGGGCGGGAAGCGCCCTTCGATTCCACCGGATTGGTACTCGATGAAATAGATGAGGGCCCAGATCTGCTCCTTGGCGAGCTTTCCGCGCCAGGCCGGCATCTTCCAACGGTTACCCTCTTTTTCGATCTTTCCGTTCGAGATGGTCCGAAAGATCTCCGCATAGGGCCGTCGAATTCCGAAGAACAATCCCTCGCCCCGGCCCCAGTTCGCGGCCGGGCCGGGCATCTTGACGACGTCCTCCATCTTCCGGCGGCCGCCGTGGCACTCGTTGCAGAAGGTGCTCCAGATGTAGATCGTTTCGACCGCGGACTGCTCGTCCCAGAAGTCGTTCGGGGCTTGTTTCTCGGAGATGTCGGCGTCGCGCTCGCGCGCCCGACCCTCTCCCACCTTGAGGTACTCCCCGCGGAAGCCCCACCAGAGATCGCCGATGTGCACCTGGCCGGGGCTCGGCGCCGGAGCAACCGTCCGCGCCGGGGCGGGGTCGCGAGAGAGGACGAACTCCGTATCGGGCGTGGGGGGTGGCTCGATGGTCTTCTCCACGGGGGCCGTCGAGGCGCAGGTCGGCAGCGCGGCCAGAGAGGCCGCGAGGAGGGCCAATGTGAGAGGCTTCACTCGTACGATCCGTAGGATTGGCCGCTCTTGTTCTTGTGCCCGGAGCCCTTGGTCTCCAGCTTCAGGTCGATGTCGGCGGTCCGGCCGACGCCGACCTCGATCCAATCGGCGGTGGTGCGGGAGCCCGGCGCCCAGGCGACGATCTTCCTCCGCCCCACGGGGACTCCGCTGATCTCGAAGCTGCCGTCGGGTTTGACCTTCGCGAAGTACCGGTTGGGAACCACGAGCACGCTGGCCGCCATCTGCGGGTGGATGTTGCAATAGACGTCGACCGGGCCGGCCTCCGTGAACGTGTGGGACTTGGGCTCGCCGCCCGAATTGTAGAGCCCCAGATCGAACTGGTTGCCCGGGCTGAGCGAGAAGACGTTGTGGTAGATGTTGTCGAGGTTCGGGAAGGCGATCTCCGTGCCGCGCTGGACGACGGCCCAGCCAGGCACGAACCTCTTCCCGCTCTGCTGGATCGTCTTGTGCTCGCCCCGGACGGCCGGCGCCAGGAGGTTGTCGACGTAGACGTACGCCACCGGCTCACCGGAGGGGACTTGGACCCGTCCCCGGATGGTCCCCACGGAGGTCTCGCCGGCCGAGGCGCGGCGCGAGGCGCTCGACGGTTCGGCGCGCGAGCGCGAGGGCGACGCCGGCTCGCTCGCCTGGGGCGCCGCGCGGGCAGGGGGCGGTGGTTCGCTCCTGGCGATCGGAGGCGGCGGCGCGGCCTCGGAGGCGCTCGGGAGGTTCTTGAGCGCGCGCGTGATCACCCCGGCGCGCTGGCGATCGAGGTCGGCCACCTCCGACAGCGCGGCGCGCAGGGCCTGGACCTGGGCCTCGAGTTGACGCAGCTCGCGCCGAACCTCGTCGAGGTCCGACGGCTCGGCGCCCCAGACGGCCCGGGGAAGCACCAAGCAGACGGCGACGAGCCCGGCAATAATGGTCTTTGACGATATCGAGTTCCTCACGCAGTTCCTCCGTTGGTTCGTCGTGAATTGACCAGCAGAACAAGAAACAACAGGGCCCCGAGCGGGACCGGAGACCAGACGAGCAGGGGGAGCGGTCCGGCGTCGTCGAGGGCGTGGTGGCGCGGCACCAACCAGGCGATTCGGGCCGCCGTGGCGCCTTCGCCCGCGCGGATCACCTTCACCCGATAGCTCCGGCCGCCGGCGGTGACGTCGGCGCTTCCCTCCGCCAGACGCCCGGCGTTTCGAAACGCTTCTTCGAGGTCGGGGTCGTGAGAGGTGCTGGCGGCGATTCGATCTCCGATGAAGACCGCGCCCGCCACGCCGAGGGCCGTCTGCACGGTCGCGAGCTGGCCGCTCGCCAGCGGCAACCCCTTCACGAGCAAGGCCGGCGCCTGATCTCCCGAGCGGATGGGCGCCAGGCCGATGACCTGAACCTGGTCCGGGAGCGTCCAGACATCCGAGGTCGGCCGGTCGAACGCGGTCTTCACCGCCGGTGAGGCGCCGAGGTTCACCTCCTTGAGGCCGACCGCGCCGGTCACCGCCTCGACCTTTCCATTTCCGTCCAGGACGCCGAGCAACGTCGCCCCGGAGGACTTTCGCAGGTCTTCGATGACATCTTGTACGGTCGCCTCGTCGAAGCGGGGCGCCAAGACCGTGGCGCGGATCCGGTTGTCGTCCGCCAGCACCTTGACCTCGGACACCAGCTGCTCGCGCTGCCGAGCGATGAGCTGCTCGAGGGTCTTCGAGGCCTGCGCGAGCGCCTGGTCGTCGAGATCGGAGAGGAATTGTTGCAGCCGTCGATGGGTGACCCAGCAGGCCGCCCCGAGCGCCGCCAAGAGCAGGAACGCCGTCACGATCGCGCCGCCCGACCGCGCCGGCGCCGGTCGGGGCAGGGGAATCGGCGAAGGCGCGCTCACCAGCTCGAATTTGGTCCTGGTCACGGGTTGCTCCGATCTGCGCTGATCTCCAGCTCCGACTCCGCTCCCGCCCGGATCTCGACGGTCTTCGAGAACAGCACGCTCTGGTCCAGCTCGACGCGCAGCTTGTGGGTCCCGACCGAGATCGAGAGAGGTCCCGCCGCCTCGATCGGCCGATCGTCGAGGAGGACCGTGGCCCGCGGGGGCAGGCCGCGCAGCCGCACCGTTCCGACCGCCGAGGCGAGCGTGAAGGAGAGGCGTTGCGGCTGCCCCTCCGTCAGCGTGGTTTGCTTGGAGACGCCCGTGTAGCCCGCGAGGTCGAGACGGAGCGTGATGGTCCGCCCGACCGGCAGGCCGCTCAGGACCGCCGGCGTCGTCAGCCCGGTGGGGGTGCCGTCGACGAAGATCGACGCTCCCGCCGGCTGGCTGCGCAGATCGAGGCCGGCGGTCGCCTGAACGGCGGGGCCAGCGGTCAGGCGGGGCCCCGTGATCGTTCCGCGCAGCAGGCCCCCGACGGCGACCAGGCCGATCACCGCCGTCAACGAGGCGACCAGCACGATCCGCCCGGGACGAGACGCTCGTGGCGACGCCGCCGGGTCGGCCGTTTCGGGCTGCGCGACGACCGACACTCGCCGCGTCGAGATGAGCTCGCCCGGATCGGTGCTGTCGCCGCCGGGCTGTCCAGGCGCCAGGCCCGGCGACGATCGGTCGGGGCGCCGGGCGGCCTTTCCCGGGGCCGGCGAGCCCGAAGCGGCCGACCCGAAGCTCGTCGACCACAGCGCGCGGGGCTGCGCGGCGGAACGACGGCTCGGCGCCTCGTCGAGCGCCTTCAGTCGCTCGAGGGTCGCCTCGACGTTGTCGCCCTGACTGATCGACTTCTTCAACGCCGCGCGCTCGGGCCCGAAGACCGATTCCATCCATTGCCCGAGGGTGGTGGCGGTGGGCTGGCTCTTGCGCTCGACCAGGAACCGATCCAGCGACTCCGACATCTCCTGCGCGTTCTGGTAGCGCCGCGCCGGATCGCGCGCCAAGGCCCGCAGAGCGATCTCCTCCAGAGCGCGGGGAACGTCGGGCCGCAGCGCGCTCGGGGCCTCGACGGGGCGTGAGCGAACGGCGTCCACCGTCTCCGCATCGGTGCGGGCGTCGAACAGCCGGGAGCCCGTCAGGGACTCCCAGAGCACGATCCCCAGACAGAAGACGTCGGTGCGGTTGTCGACGCGCCCTCCTTCCAGCTGTTCGGGCGCGCAATACCCGTACTTGCCCTTGAAGGTCCCCGGCACGCTCTTGGGCCCGGCCGGATTCCGCACCATCCCGAAATCGAGCAGCTTCACCGCCCCGTGATAGGTCACGAAGATGTTCCGAGGGTTGACGTCGCGATGGACGAGACCGATCAGCCGGCCTTGCCCGTCGCGCGCACCGTGCGCGTACTGCAGTCCTTGCGCTGCTTGCTGGGCCAGCGCCGCCGCGATCTCCAGCGGGATCGCCTGCGTTCCCTGGCTGCGGGCAATGACCGCCGACAGATCCTCGCCGGGCAGGTACTCCATGCTGATGAAGTACTTGCCGTCCACCTCGCCGAGCTCGTAGGTGGCGACGATGTTCGGATGCTCGAGCCGCGCGGCGATCCGGGCCTCGTTGAGGAACATCTCTCGCAGCTGCGCGCTGTCCGCCAGGTGCGGGAGGATCCGCTTGAGCGCGACGATCTTGACGAAGCCTTGGACGCCCCGGCGCTCGGCGATGTAGAGGCGTCCCATGCCGCCCTGCCCGAGCAATCCCAGCAACCGGTAGCGGCCGAAGGTTTCCTGCATCTGGGTCGAGTCGTCCGAGGATGCGTGCACCATGTCTCGCTGTCCCGTCACGCGGACTTCTCTGTCGTCACTATAAGCCAGTTGGTTTAGGCGGCGGATGACATCGTTTGCAAAAAAGCGTTGGTCACAGCCACACACACCGACAAACGAACGAGCAAAATGTCCGCGCGCGAAGCGTTGCAAACAATCGGCACGCGCGAGCCGGTCGGCGTCCGTGGCCGGTCGCCACTTCCCGAAATCGGTTCTCGGAATGGATGCGTTTCGAGATTTCCCGTCGGTGAGGCGCGGGTGTCGAAAGATGTTCGGCGCCGGTACCGGTTTTCAGATTCGTCGACCACGGTAGGATCGGTAATCAGGCATACCGTTCGGTGCGCGATGGGTAATGCGAAATACGGGTGCTGAACGAACATTGGAACGTTCGTTGTTCAATGCTGTAACTAACGTTCGCCGGTCCTCAAGCCAGGAAAAATTCCGTCGAACCACTCCGGCGCGTGTTGCGTCCGATCGTGAACAAACTGATGACGGGAGCCGGGCAGCGAGCCGCGGATCCCGACCTCCGCCGTGAGGCGGGGTTCGCCGCCCTCGACCGCGGCGACCTCGAGGCCGGCCGTCTCGCCGTCCTGCAGTCGCTCGACCTCGCGCCTCCCACGCTGGACAAGGTCCTGGACGTGGCCCGCAGGCTCGCGTCGGCGGGGCTCTCGGCCGACGCCGAGCGGGTGCTGCGGCAGTCGGCCGAAATGTTCGTCGATCGGGTCGAACCGAAGCTCCAGCTGGCCTGGCTGTTCCTCGAGGCGGGCGAGGACGCGATGGCGATCGAGACGGCGCGGGAGGCGCTGAACCAGCATCCGGACAATCCGGACCTGCACCGCGTTCTGGCGGCGGCTCACGAACGTTGCGGATCGCTGGCCGACGCCGCGGAGAGCCTGGCCGAGGTGTTGGCCACCGAGCCGGGCGACGTCGAGGCCAACCGCCGGATGGCCGGTCTCCTCGAGCGTCTCGGTGACAGCGCCGGAGCGACGCGCTGTCTGGAACGCGTCGTGGGCCTGACCCGGGGCCAGGACCGAGAAGCGATGGCTTCCCTCGGCATCGCGCTGTCGCGGAACGGCCAGCACAAGGAGGCGGTCCGGACGCTCTCGGATGCCGCGAAGCGCTGGCCGGGCGTGGCGTCCGTTCACGGCGATCTGGCGATGGCGCTCTACGCTGCCGGTCAGGTCGAGGAGGCGATCTGGGGATTTTCGGAGGCGCTCCGCCTGGACCCCGGCTCTGCCCAGGCGCAGTGCGGGTTGGGGCTGGCCTACCAGCGCCTGGAGCGTTGGGAAGAAGCGGCGGCCGCTTTTCGCCTCACCGAGTCCCTCGCGCCCGACCAATCCGTCGGCCCTTTCAACCTGGGCCTCGTGCTGCGCGCGCTCGGCAACAACGAGGAGGCGCGGCGGGCCCTGCTTCGCGCGGCGGCGCTCGCACCCGAGGACGAGGAGATTCGCGAGGCCCTGGACTCGCTGGCCTCTTCGGTCTCTGCGGAGTCGCCGGCGCCCTCTCCTCGCTTCAGCGGCGACCTGGAGAGCTTCGGGTTGCCGGAGGTGCTCGAGTTCATGCGGGTGCAAAGCAAGACCGGTTCTGTCGTGATCTCCTCGCGCCAGGGCGCAGGCATCGTGCGTCTGGTGCAAGGTCGCTTGACCAGCGCCTCGGCCCCGGGCATCCAGCGGCTGGGCGAGACGCTGGTCAACCGAGGGACCATCAGTCGCTCGGAGCTCGAGGCCGCGCTGGTGATTCAGCGGACGGAGCTGCGCCAGAGCACGGAGGCGCTGGGCAGCGTGCTGCTACGAAATCGGCCCGGCCTCCGCGAGCAGCTCAATCAAGCGATCCTTCAACAGATCCTGGACGGCCTCGTCGAGATGCTCGGTTGGAGCGAGGGGGCTTTCTCGTTCCACCCGGCCGCCGAGTCGGAAATCCCGTCCATCTCCTTCGACACGCAGAGCGTGGTGATGAAGGTCTTCGGAATGATCGACCAGCACACCTCACGTAGTTCTTCCACCCGACTCGAGGAGGATCGATGATCGTATTCGGAAAGCCAAGGCGTAGCGCAGCTGTCGGTCGTTTCGAGATCCGGGGGCGCGCGTGGCAGGTCCTGGCGGTTCTGTCCCTGCTGGCGAGACCGGCGCTCGCCCAACAGGAGCAAGAGGTGGCGGAGACGCAAGAGGCGCCGCAAGCCCCGTCGCTCCCGGAGGCGTCGAATGAGGACGCGGCCCCCTCGGCCTCGGAGGAGACGACCGAAGAGCGGATCGCCGAGCTCACGGAGCGGATCGAGCGTTCCGAGCTGGAACGGCAAAGGAGCGTTCCCCGGCTGTCGTGGAACGGCTACGTCGACTTCGGCTACTTCGCCCCCCTCGGAAACGCGGGCGCGGGCTGGATCCGCGACGCCGGGAACGTGGTCTACCCGCAGTACTCGACCTACTCCTGGGTCTTCCTGGGGGACATCCTGGCCACCGCGGTCAACAGCCGCGGCGAGGTCGCATCGCTCGGCAACGCCCCGGGAATCAACCGCTTTGACAGCGTCAACTCCGCCGGCGCGGGCGGCTTCGTCGTGAACGAGATCAACCTGCGCCCGCGGTATCAGCTGGCCGACAACGCGATCATGCGGGCGAGCATCAACTTCGTCCCCCGCACGGGCTCGGACTTCGCGCTCGGCGACTTCATCGAGGCCGATCAAGCGGAGCTCGAGTACATGCCGACCAGCGACGGCAAGACCTCGATCTTCATCGGCAAGACGATGGGGGTGTTCGGCATCGAGTACAAGGAGCGGCGGTCGGACGAGCGGTTCGGCGTCACGCCTTCGCTGGTCGGCCGCTACACGGACGGGCCGGTGCTGGGTCTCAAGATCCGGAGCAAGCTCTTCAACGATCTGGTGATCCTCGCCGGCTCGGTGACGAACGGCTCCACCACCACCGAGCAGTTCCACTTCTACAGCGAGATCGACCAGAACTGGGGCAAGACCCTGACCGGCCGCGCCGCGATCAACATTCCGATCGGCCACCTCCTGCGGAACGACGACCGGATCGAGATCGGTCTTTCGGGCGAATGGGGGCCGCAGGATCGCGCCACGGACGACAACGGAAAGATGTGGTTCGAAGGTCTCGATCTCCAGTACCTGAACGCGAACTTCGCCTTCAAGGCCCAGCTCATGCAAGGCGGCGCGCCCGGCGAGCCCGACGCCGCCCAGGGCGTCTACGGCCTGAAGCTCCGTCCCTCCGGTTACGCCGAGTTCGACTGGCAGATTCACCCGCGGTTCGGCTTCATGGTGCGGGGCGCGCTGCGCGACGCGATCGTGACGCTCGGAACGGACCGCATCTACATCACCAAGGAGATCCAGTACACGGCCGGCGCGCGCATCGTGTTCAATTCGCACATCGTCGCCAAGGTCGAATACAACCACAACCAGGAGTACGGCGGCATTCCCTCGTTTCTCGACGACATCTTCACGTCGTCGCTGGTGTTGTCGCTATGACGCCGTGGCGTGAGAAGGCGGAGGAACAGATGGGCTCTACGTCGGGGATCGATGCAGCAAATGGAGGAAACATGTCGAGAGCAAAGCGCTTCCTGGGTCGGTCGGCGGTCGGGGTCGGGCTCGTCGCGGCCTCGGTCGGAATGCTCGGATGCGGCGAAACCGACGGTTTCACCACCGACCAATGGTCCCAAATAGAGAAGCTTGAGCCTCTCAAAGGAGACCCGCCGCCCAACCCGTTCAACAACCGCTCCAACGAGATCGCGTTGTCGCAGTTCGGCCAGCAGTTGTTCTTCGACAAGGACGTCGCGGAAGCGATCAAGGTCGCCGGGCCTTCGGGCAACATTGGCGACATCCGGAAGGTCGCCTGCGTGACCTGCCACGGCACGCCGTACTTCACCGACGCGCGCCCCGGCCCGATCTCGGAGGGGATCAGCTACCTCACCACCAACACCGGGGCCATGCTGAACCTGGCCTGGTACGACTGGACGCTCTCCACCGGCCGCTTCGACAGCCTGGTGGAGCACGGCACCAGCGTCTGGAGCACCTCGGCTTCGCCCCTCGCCCAGGCGCGCTTCCTCTACACCAAGTATCTGACTCAGTACAACAATACCTTTCCGGACACGCCGCTCGATCCGCGGCTGGGGATCCCGCCGACCGATCCGACCTCGGTCTACCCGGCGACGGGCGGGCCCAAGTCGAGCCCCAGCGCGCCGGACGGCCCGTTCGAGATGATGCCCCAGGACGCGCAGAACGAGATCAGCCAGATTCGCGCCAACCTGGGGCGGGCGTTCGACGCCTACCCGCGACGGCTGCTGACGCCCGAGTCGCCGTTCCAGAAGTACGTCCGCGACAAGGACTTCTCACAGCTCAGCCCGAAGGCCAAGCTGGGGCTGGGCCTCTTCATCGGCAAGGCCGCCTGCAACGAGTGCCACTACGGTCCCACGCTGACCGACAACAAGTTCCACAACGTCGGTGTGCCCAACCTCGACTTCATCCCCAACACGACCACGGCCATAACGCCCAACCGCGGGCGCGCCGGCGTGATGCAGGCGATCCTCGGCAACCTGGCGACGGTGCAGGCCAATCCGACCTCGCCGTTGATCTTCAACGGTGCGGGCATGTACAGCGACAATCCGCAGCTGGGGCTGCAGAGATTGCTCGAGGTCCAGCAGGAGGATCAGGACCACTGCGTGACCCGGAACGCCACGACGAATGCCTGCACGCTCTACGACGAGAGCCTGGAGGGCGCCTTCCGCACCATGTCGCTGCTCAACGTCGCCCAGACCGCTCCCTACTTCCACAGCGGCACCGTGACCTCGCTGGAGGACGTCGTGCGGCAGTACAACGCGGGCGGAGGACCGCCGGGGACCTACGTCGGGACGGTGGATCCCAAGATTCGCCCGCTGCTCCTCACCGAGGAGGAGATCTCCGAGCTCGTCGAGTTCCTGAACTCGCTCACCGGGCTCTCGCCCGCCGCTCAAGGGGCGGCCGCCGTAGCGGCCGACCCGACGGCGATTGACTGGACGCAGAACACGGCCCTACCGCCGCTCCCGCCCCCTCCGACGGGGACAGGCGGCACGAGCGGGACAAAGGGGAC
>Ga0134126_10009655_pt1 | contig 12153 bp, 6 predicted proteins | sample KB31752_FD_96881 | JGI IMG/M metagenome (GOLD analysis project Ga0134126, IMG submission 96881) | Terrestrial soil microbial communities with excess Nitrogen fertilizer from Kellogg Biological Station, Michigan, USA - KB3-175-2 | ecosystem: Environmental > Terrestrial > Soil > Unclassified ...
CCCGGATATCGGCGATGAGCCCGACCAGTCTCAAGACCAAGTTTAAAAGATATTATGGTGATACACTATTTGGATATTACCAGAAGAATAAATTGGAGCACGCCAGGAAGTTGTTGGATAATAAGGTGCCGGTAAAAGTGGTGGCGACGGAGATCGGTTACTCCAATCCATCGCATTTTACTTTGGCGTTCAAGAAAGAGTACGGGTTTTCTCCCTGGCATTATCTGAATCCGCATTGATCCTCGCCGCTGAGCAGAACGGACCGAATTTGCCCTTAACTCGAACCAAAATATGACTATGAAATCCCAATATCCTGTCCTCCCAAAGACCGCTCGGGCTTTGTCATGGCAGGAGTTTGCATTGCCGGTGGGTCTCCGGGCTGCAATTTTGAAGCAATCGGTCGAAAAGATGGATCTGGCCCTGCCCGATCTTCCTCAAAATGGGATCACGCTAACTTTTCTACACTATAAAGGCGATGTCCGGGTAAGATGGAGTGGGCAGGCCATCGAGCATGCCGCCAGTCCAGGGTCCGGTCTGATGATAAGATCGGGAAGACCAGTCCGTTTTCTTTCTGCCAATCCTGTCACGATATCGGCGCTTGCCATCTTTATTCCCACCGGTTGGGCGGATCTTTTTTTTGATAGCAACGCACATTTCCGGAAGATGGAACAGCTGATGGACGAGGAAGAGAATATCATTACCTGTCGCCTGGGGCGCCGGCAACTCTCAATGTTTGCAACGGCATTCACAGGACAGGACGGCAACGAACCTCCGCTGCTTTCGCTGCAAAACGTCGTGTTGACCCTGCTCGAATATTTCCTTTGCAATCGTCATCGGAGCCTGCTGGGCGTCAACCCCATATCGGACATCGACAACGAGGACGACCTGAGTCTGATCCGGGAAGTGGAGTCCTATATCTCGGAGTATTATTGTTCCGATACGTTCACAGTGGATTCCATCCTGAAAAAGACCTATACCAGCTATCACCGGTTGAATTTCCTTTTCAAATCGATCCACGGCATGACGATCTCGGAATATATCCGCAATAAGCGGATCGAGAAGTCAAAAGAGATGATCGCCGACAACGTCAAATCGATCAGCCAGATCGCGTATGAGATCGGCTATTCCAGCATCAGCAATTATATATTGGCGTTCAAGAAAGTCTATCAGATAACGCCCGGAAAGTACAAGAAGCAGATCGATAATCTGGCAGGCTGAGTTGAGATGCCTGGCTCAGAGAGCGGTCGCGATCTGGCCGGATGAGGCTGGAATTAGCAGGCTTACTGTCGTTCCTTGTCCTTCCTTACTCTCCACCAAAAGAGTCCCGCCGAGCCGTTGGGTAAGATCGTAGACGAACTTATGTCCCAGCTGGCTGCCGCTCCTGACATTGTCGAGACTTCCCTCACCCAGGAATGCTTCCACCTGTTGAGGACTCATGCCTTTGCCCGTGTCCGAGACGGTGACCAGCCATCCTTTCTCCGTTGCTTCTGCCGTGATCCGGATGGATCCGTGATCGGTGTATTTATTGGCATTGTCGGTGAGGTTGCGGATGATCGTGATCAGCAGGTGAGGATCGGAATAGATCTGCAGGTTCTGGTCGGCATCATATTCGATCTTATTGCCTTTTTGTAACACCTGCTCGAGGTAGAAATCATGGATCTCGCGTAACAGCGGCCGGATGAGGAACAGTTGTTTGGTCAGTTTGAAATTGTCTTTCTGGCTGGTGACCCAAAGCAGGAAATCTTCGGAGAAATGATAGATATCCTGCGCGCCTTTTTTTATCCACCAGGTGCGATCGTTGAGCTCTGTGGCTGACAGGCCGGACTGGTGATCGTGCAGATCGGTAGCCAGCATGGTAAGGAATCGAAGCGGAGATCGCAGATCGTGTATGACCAGCGAGATGAGTTTTTCACGTTGCCGGCTGGTCTTTACCAACGCCTGTTCGGAGAGCTGCAGTTTCGAAACGGTTTCTTCGAGACGGGTTACGGTTCCTTTTAGCGTTTCCGCGTTCTCCCTGGCCTCCCTCTTTTTTTCGATGAGCTTCACGCTTACCTGTGCCAGCAGGACGAGCAGGATCAATAATGCCAGCCCGAGCGCGAACAGGAACCCGCTCGACCGGTAGAATGTCGGTGGGATGATAATGCTCCATTGGCGGTATTGAAAATTGTTCTTTCCGAAGCCATTCACCTTCCTTACCAAGAGGGTATAGTTTCCGGGTGAGAGGCGGCTCAGGTTGAGCATGCCGTCCTCCGGAACCTGTTTCCATTCATCACTCAGCCCTTCCAGGCTGTACTCGAGATAAAGGTTATTCCGATTGCCAAGATAGGGGCAGGACACTTCCAGGTTGAGACTGTTGTATCCCGCGGGAAGATCGATGGTGTCTTTTACAGGGACAGGCTTTCCGTCGATCTCTACCTCGGACAAGTCGCTCGAATCCTGTGGGAAATCTGTAGGCAGTGAATCGGTATAGAAGCAAACGATGCCCTTCATGGATAGCAGGGCCACGAAATCTTTGCCGGTGATCACGCCGGAGGGATTGAAACCGCCATTGAATTCGTTGGTCTCCAGACCGTCCTGGCGTCCATAATAATAATAGAAAAGCAGGCTTGTCTCGCCTTTGGTCCAGCTGTCGATATCGGCCTTGGGTACTCTGAAGAGTCCTTTGTTACAGGGGATCCAGATATTTCCCTTATGGTCTTCTAGAAAACAGTGCGCCGTTACCAGGAAGCCGTTCTTATCCAGCGGCATCCGGTAAAAATGTCCGTGCTGATAATAGAAATAGCCTTCGCCGTAAGTACCGATCAGGATCGAACCATCCTGACAGCGATGGATCGCCCTGACGTGCATCCCGGATAATTCCTGAATGGGGCGGGCATCCTTTTTACGGATATCGAAATCGATGAGCCCATTGGTATTTCCGATCCACAACCTGTCCGGTTCGATGAAAGCCATCGACTCGTTGTCTCCTTTGTCGGGCAACTGATCGGTCGTATAGAGGCGATCGAACAGCGGATCGGGGCCCGATCGGGGATCCATGCTCCATAGCGACTGGCGGGTCAGGCAATACATTTTCCCGTCGGGGTCCTGCGCATAATCCATGACATCGGCGTCCAGCGGCGGGCCGATATCTACGGGGGTCAGGTCCGTCTTCATTTTCACAGGCCGGTTGCCGATGTCACCCCAGATATTGCCGGCGCGGTCCCGGAACAGACATTGTCTCCAGCCTGAGGCGGGGCTCTTTGTCGTTGAGGATCGGCCATCGGGTGTAAAGACGAACTTGTCGGTCAGGATATCCTCGTTCTGTAGCAACGCCACCGGACCGAAGAGCCTCCCGGACATTTTTTTACGCAGCTGGTCCGGCCACCCCGGGTTCGCGAAGAAATTTTTCCGAAGGAAGTAAAAGCCTTCGGTCAGGGTGGCTACCAGCAGCAGGTCGAGCCCCGGATTGTACTCGATAGCCGAAATAAGGGGTATGAAAGACAAGTCGGTCAGGTAGGCCGAGTGTATATGCCGGAGAGAGTCGGGATAAAGCCGGTATAGCCTGCTGCCTGCGAGTAAATGAATATGACCGCCGGAGGCAAAAATGCGATATTCCGGGGCCGGTGGGCCGGTGGCTGCGTGCGAGCCATCACCGCGTATCTTTTCCGCTCCGCCGATCTTCCGGTCTTTTTCATAGACCCCGAGGACCGAATCCCCTTTCAGCACATACAGGCGTTTTTCTGCGATGAAACATTGAGAAGGGGCCGGCACCTGCGGCATCAGCGTAAAAAGGCGGTTGCCGTCATAATAAGAGAGGCTGTCGTGGTGGCGGATATAAATGTGACCGGTATCCGAAACGAAAAAGTTATCGCTGTGATCGAAAAGGTCCAAGAAGATGGCTTTTCTCTGCAATCGTTGTCCCGGGTCCTGCGGTTGTTGCAGGAATGCGGTGAAATCGAAAAGCTGTTTTCTGTTATTGAGTAATAGTTTCCCGGTGGAGGGTGTGTTCAGCGGATGCAGACGGCCGCCCTGGTCACCGGCATAGCGGTAAAGGTGCCGATCGGTGGTTTGGAAAAACAGATGGCCCCCGGGGTCTGTTCCCAGGTAAGAAATATTGGATTCCATCACCGGCCGGTCGTCAGGGTAGTAGGTCCTGAACGAATTCCCGTTGAAACGGACGAGACCGACCTGTGTCGCCAGCCACAGGTATCCATGTTGATCGAACAGAAGGTCGTTAATGCTGTTTTGCGGCAGTCCGTTCTCGTCCGTAAAATGTTGAACGGTATAGCCCATTAACGAGGGTGTCTGTGCGGGGGTAGCTTTAAAAGAAAGGGTAAGAACGATCAAAAACCAGATAAACTTGTTTATCATGCCTTAACCTTGAGTGCTAAAATTAGCGGAAATAAGCAGAGGATGACACCTGGTGCTTTCTTTTTTTAAATTATATTTTAAATTAATACGTAATTCGATGTATGTATGATATCATACGTCATTGTCCGGGTTCGCTATTCTTTTTCAGCAGGCGGGTAAATGCTGGTTACGCGGCTGGGTACTTTTATACAAGCAAAATCAGTATTCTATGTATAAATTCTACACGCGCAGTGGCAAAGGATGAATCATTTGTAAAACCCCATTTAATCACCAAATGATCATCTATGCAGACCTTCGATATCACCCTCAATTTGTTTGTATTCGGATCGATGCTGATCGTAGCGGTCCTTCTTGGGTATCTCCGGCGAAGTCGTCAGTTGGCCAAGAAGACCCGGCAGATCGCCAAGCTTGAAAAGGAAATGATCCAGGCGCATGCCGAGCTGCTCGAGACGCAACGGGAGTTCTGTGAACTGGAAGCGAAGATGAAGGACATTACGAATCCCGTGATCCCTATGAATAGTAAAAGTTCAGACGATCAAACGCAAACGCCTCTGCCTGAACGGGATGGAATGCGCCATCACCGCCCCGCAGGGTCGCGTTGAGTCATCTAAACCTTGTCTTTATGCCGTACCCGATCACGGCCGTCTCCGGCGGCCTGCCAAAACGACTTTTATCCCGATTGACCGGCCTGCTGATAGCGGTCGGCGCTAATGCTCTTGACCCGGCTCAAGATTATTCTGTTCCCGGCGTCCCGCCGGGTCATATTTCCGCGATTTATGCGTTATATAGTGGGGACACGCGCGGAAGCGGATAGGGGGAAAAATAGTTCTCCTGTTCAATCGAAACCCTATGTCTAATATCCTTAAATCGAAATCCAATGAGCCTATTAACCAACCTTTTTTTTAAGGTTACCTTATCGTCCATGATCCTGACCGCGCCTGCTATGCGGACCGGCAATACGGATGACGGGGGAAAACGTAACCTGCTACCACAAGATCAGAGAACCCAAACTTTTTATACTTCTGTAGTTATCCGGAAGTTCGTCGATCATCCCACGGTGAAGGCGATGAGGGCCGTGATGCGGGATGAATCCGTGACCGGTGCGAGTGCGGCCAGCGAAAGCGCAGCCGGCGCTACCACCAGTGTAAGTGCTGCCAGCGTCGCCGCGACCAGTGTGGCTCCGGGAAGCGTAGCAGAGACCAAAGCCGCCGTGGCGAATACGGCCGCGATCAGTGCAACCACGACTAGTGCCAGGGAGACCAGTGCGGCCGCAACGATAGCCGCCGGGAAAGTACGTGAGCTGGCATCTGTCGCTTCCGGGCTGACAGCGATGAGTGCTAAAGCAGCTGAGAAAAGGGCGGAGCTGCGGCTCGTGATCAATCAGGCCAGCCTGATCTATACGAGCATGAAGCTAGATAGTTCCGGTTTGGATGAGAAAGCCTTCGAATACGCCTGGCGGGGGTATCACAACCTGTTGAAGAAAAGGATGATCCGGAAGCGCAGTGTCCTTTCGATCGTCGATTTCAGCCAGTCTTCCTGCAGTAAAAGAATGTATGTCATCGATGTACGGCATAAAAGGCTGCTGTATCGAACCTATGTCGCGCACGGGCAGAACTCCGGTGAGGAGTATGCCAGCAGTTTTTCGAACGAGCCGGATTCCTACAAGAGCAGTCTGGGGTTTTATGTGACCAGGTGGACCTATATCGGACACAATGGTCTTTCGTTGAAGCTGGCTGGAGTGGATTCAGGCTATAACGACATGGCCGCCAAAAGGAATATCGTTTTACACGGATCCAGCTATGTCGGCGACCGGTATATGCATGAATTCGGTACGCTCGGAACCTCGCTGGGTTGCCCGGCCATTCCTTCGGCAGTCAGCGGCCGCATTATCCGCGCAGTAAAGGGAGGAAGCTGTCTTTTCATATATCATCCGACGGCTCAATATCTGGACAATTCATCGATCATCAACGGGTGATCTTCTTTCAATAAGTTTTAGACGCGAGGGGCCAAAAGGCCCCTCGCGTCGTATATTTGGGTACGATGACTCCCCGTCAATTACAGCAGGCTGCGGCGCTGAATCATGCGAGCTTATTCAGACAGGAGGCCGCCACGCTCGGCGGCACCATCATCGCCCGGGAAGGTCTTCAATGGACCAGTGGCAGTCCGACCTGCACTTCCATGATAGCCTTCCCTGAGCTGCCGCCCGGGCAGGAAAGCCATCGATTGGATGAGATGATGGATTTCTATCTTCGGCATCCGCCGAAGGGTGCGGGTTGCTGGTCGCTCGACCCTCCCCAGCCTGCCGATCTCGGGGTCCGATTGCTGGCGCGGGGGTTTCAGCCGGGATGGCGTCCCCGCTGGATGGCGCTGGATCTCGGACAGCTACAAACTCATCACCCGTTTCCAAAAGGATTGTCCCTCACCATCGATAACAGCAGCTCGTTGGAAGCTATCCAACAACTGCCATATGCACAGGTGATCATACCTTCTCTCTCGTTGGCCGAGAGACCCGTGCAATGGACCCGTTTTGTCGCGCGGTTGCAGGGGAGGGTCGTAGCTCATAGCGTCGTTTTTCTGTCGACCGGACATTATGGCGCTGCCGGGATCTATCATGTCGGGGTAGTACCCAGGGCACGTCATATCGGTATCGGAAAGGCCGTGACGGTTGCCGCCTGTCTTCATGCACGTGAGATGGGTTATCGGTATGCCGTGCTGAATTCTACCGATGCGGGCAGACGTACGTATGAACAGCTGGGTTTTACAACGGTAGGAGAAGGCTGGACCTGGTGGCTCATCACGGAAAAGCTGCTTTCGCGCCCTCCCTCTCCGAAGGAGGTGCAACTTGCGGAAGCCATCGGTCGCGGCGACATGGATGTGTTGTATTCATTGCCTCCTTCATACATGTCCGGAGGGGGCCATCACCGGCTGACCAATGGGATGACATTGATGGAACTGGCGGTGCATTGTCGTCAATCCGATGCAGCGGAATGGCTGGTCGGCAGCGGTGCGGCATTTACGGTGCTCGACGCCTGGGACCTGGGGTGGAAGGAGAGGGCCAGACAACGGTTGCTGGAAAATCCGGGGACGGTCAACCAGCTATACGGTGAATGGGACAAAACATTGCTGCATTTTGCCGCCGAGCGTAATGACGAAGAGTTGACGCGTCTTGCGCTATCTGCGTCGCCGGATCTGCGGCTGCGTGATAAGGCCTACCGGGCCACGTCGCTGGATTGGGCGAAACATTTCGGACACGGCGTCATCGCGGATATGATCGCGGGCTATCGTCACGTATAGGGGGGACCGCTACCGATGAGGGACATGGCGACGACAGTCGCTCCTGATTTCACCGATAAAAAAAAGTTGATGGACGGACTAGGCCGAAAAGGATTATGTTATACCTTTTGCCCGCTTTCAACACACTGCACATGAAAAAACTGGCCATCCCCCGTCTGCGGTGGGGTTTAATCCTCTTTTTCGCATTGACGGGAGCCTTCTCGCAGGCACAAACACCAGATACTGCTTTTTACGGTAATCTCCACTGGCGAATGATCGGACCGCATCGTGGGGGCCGTACTGTCGGCGGCTGCGGTGTACCGCAACAACCCAATGTCTTTTACATCGGCGTCAACAACGGCGGAGTATGGAAGACGACCGATTTCGGAAGGACCTGGGTATCGTTGTTCGATGCGGAGCCAACGGGCTCCGTAGGCGACGTTGCCGTCGCTCCTTCGGACCCCAACATCGTTTATGTCGCCAGCGGCGAAGGGATACAGCGCCCCGACCTCTCGGTCGGCGACGGAATCTACCGGAGCGATGACGCCGGCAAGACCTGGAAGCATCTCGGGCTGGCGGAAGGTCAGCAGATGGGCGGTCTTGCCATCGATCCCCATGATCCCAACCGTGTCTTTGTCGCCGTGCTGGGTCATCCTTACGGACCCAATCCCGAAAGAGGCGTTTTCAGGACCACCGACGGCGGCCAGCACTGGGAGAAAGTATTATACAAAGATGAAAATACGGGCGCCGTACAGGTGACCATCGACCCAGTGAATCCGCAGGTGGTGTACGCCGACCTGTGGGCCGGAAGGCAAGGTCCCTGGGAGAATGGGTCCTGGAACGGACCCAACAGCGGTCTGTTCAAATCGACGGATGGAGGCACCACCTGGCATCAGCTGACACAGGGATTGCCTTCCACTGCACAGGGTCTCGGCCGCATCGGTTTCTGTGTCGCGCCCTCCGATCCGACACGTTTGTATGCCACCGTGGATGCCGGCGCCAATGGCGGTATCTATCGCAGCGATGACGCGGGCGAGTCCTGGAAGAAGCTGAACAGTGATTCGCGTTTCTGGGGCCGTGGTGACGATTTTGCCGAGGTCAAGGCCGATCCGAAGAATAAAGACATCGTTTACACTGCGGACGTTGTGGTGTGGAGATCCACGGACGGCGGGATGTCCTGGAATGCATATAAGGGCGCTCCCGGCGGCGATGACTATCACCGCATCTGGATCAACCCCGATCATCCGGACATCCTGCTCATCGCCTGCGACCAGGGCGCCATCGTCACGGTCAATGGAGGCAAGACCTTTTCGTCCTGGTTTAACCAACCTACGGCCCAGTTCTATCACGTGAGCACGGACAATGCTTTTCCCTACAATGTTTATGGCGGGCAACAGGAAAGCGGTTCGGTGGGCATCGCCTCCCGTGGCAATGACGGGGAGATCACCTTTCGGGAATGGCATCCGGTAGGAGTGGAGGAATACGGGTATATAGCAGCCGATCCGTTGGATCCCAATATCATTTATGGAGGCAAGATAACGCGCTACGACAAGCGAACAGGACAGGTGCAGAATATTGCGCCCGAGGTGATACGCAACGGAAAATACCGGTTTCTGCGGACCGCGCCGGTCCTTTTCTCGCCTACCGATCCGCATACGCTGTATTTTGCAGGCAATGTGCTTTTCAAGACCGTGAACGGCGGGCATTCCTGGGATATCATTAGTCCGGACCTCAGTCGCGCCACCTGGAAAATCCCGGCGAGTGTGGGCATTTACAATACGGAGTCATTGAAGAAGATGCCGCGGCGCGGGGTCATCTATACGGTCGCCCCGTCTCCGGTGGACGGCGCAACTATCTGGGCTGGTACGGACGACGGACTGATCCATGTCACGCACGATGGCGGCAAGACCTGGTCGAACGTAACGCCCCCGGAAATAACCGATTGGCAGAAGGTATCGCTGATCGACGCGGGGCATTTTGACGCCCATACCGCCTATGCCGCGGTCAACGGCATCCGGACAGACGACATGCATCCGCATATTTACAAAACCCATGACGGGGGAAAGACATGGACGGCCATCACGAATGGTCTCCCCGACGGCCCGATCAATGTCGTGCGCGAGGACCCGCATCACAGGGGATTACTGCTGGCCGGATCGGAACAGTGCGTATATGTCTCTTTCGATGACGGCGGACACTGGGAGTCCCTCCGGTTGAATATGCCGGCTACCTCCATACGCGATCTCGTCTTTAAAGATGCGGATGTGGTCGTGGGTACCCATGGCCGGTCGTTTTGGATACTGGATGATATTTCGCCGCTGCGTCAGCTGGCAGGTGGGAAGGCTGTGGCCGATGCAGTCTTATATAAACCCGAGCCGGCCATTCGTATCCGCTGGGATATGTACACCGACACGCCTTTACCGGGCGACGAGCCCGCGGGCGAGAATCCACCCGACGGTGCGATCATCGACTATTACCTGAAGGGCGACGAGTCGACCCCTGTGACGCTCGAAATCCTAGATGGTGCCGGAAAACAGGTGCGTCATTATTCCAGCACGGACACGCTTTATACCGTCCCGGACGTCAACATCCCTACCTATTGGATCAGGCCGCAGCAAATATTGTCTGCGGCAGCGGGCCCGCATCGTTTTCTGTGGGATCTCCATTATCAGCCGTTGAATGTTCCGCCATCCTATCCCATCGGCGCCGTCGTTGGGAATACCGCGCCGTCTCCGACATCGCCCTGGGTCACTCCCGGCGTCTACACTCTGAAGCTGACAGCCGGAGGAAAGACGTATACGCAGCCGTTGACAGTCCGGATGGACCCTCGGGTCAAAACACCCGTCGCGACGCTGCAACAGCAACATGACCTGGCGCTGGCCGCCTATCACGGGCGCGTCAGGGCCATGGAGGCCGTCGAAAAGATCAGGGCATTGAGGACCCGGATTGCGGCGTCCATACCGCAGGCATCAGGCGACCGGCTGACAGCGCTTCAACAGCTGGATGCCAGGGCTGCCGCACTGGAAGGACAGGGTAGGCGCTTTGGCCGGGGAGCGGCCGCACCCGCTCCTTTCGGACCTGTTTCCTTTTCACAGCTGCAGGGAGACTATGCCACCATCTTTACGGTCCTCGAAGAAGCCGATCTGGCTCCTACCGTACAGGCTCAATCGGCATTACAAACCACGGAGCTGGCCGCCCGTAATACCGATGCCGCCTGGACCGCCCTCCAACAGGAAGCTACTAAACTAAATATCGCACCATGAGACTAACCATCCTTTTACTGCTCGCACCGGGCTTTCTGATCGCGCAGAGGAAATCCGCGCCCATTGCGCATTCGGGCAACACCGATTCTTCCTTTTTTGCCCCGCTGAAATACCGGCTGATCGGTCCCTTCCGCGGCGGCAGGGCCGACGCGGTCGTCGGCAGCATCGGCAATAAACATACTTTCTATTTCGGCGCTACGGGCGGCGGTCTCTGGAAGACCACCGATGGCGGCAGCAACTGGAAGAATGTATCGGACGGCTGGTTCGGCGGCGGGGTAGGAGCCGTGGCGCTGGCGCCTTCCGATGAAACCATCGTATATGCGGGAGAGGGAGAAAGCACTCTTCGGAACAATGTTTCCGAGAACCAGGGCGGCATCTGGCGCAGTGACAACGGCGGACGCACCTGGCATAACCTGGGATTGAAAGACAGCCGTCATATCGCACGCATCGTCGTACATCCCAAAAATCCCGACATCGTATGGGTCGCTGTGGAGGGCCATCTTTTCGGACCCAACACCGAACGGGGCGTCTATAAGACCACCGACGGAGGCAAGACCTGGAAGCGCGTTCTCTATATCAATGACCAAACCGCATGTTCTGATCTCGTCATGGAGCCGGGTAACCCTTCCGTTCTATATGCCGGTATGTGGCATGTCATAAGGACACCCTACAGCATGGAGAGCGGTGGCGAAGGCAGCGGTATGTATAAGAGCACCGACGGCGGGGAGACCTGGGTGAATATTTCCGGGCGGAAGGGATTGCCAAAAGGCATCTGGGGAGTGGTGAATATATCGGTGGCGGCCACCAACCCCGACAAGGTGTATGCGATGATCGAAAATGCGCATGGGGGTCTTTTTCTGAGCACCGACAGCGGCGCGAACTGGAAGCTGATCAATAGTGAAAACGAGATCAAACAACGCGCGTGGTATTTCAACAGGGTATTTGTAGCCCCCACCAACGAGAATACCATCTATTGTACGAATGTCGAATTTATGCGTAGCCTCGACGGCGGGAAAACATTCACCCGCGTTCAGTCGCCCCACAGCGATCATCACGATCTTTGGATCGATCCGCAGGACGGGCATCGTCTTATCCTCGCAGATGACGGCGGCGCGCAGATCAGCTATGATTTCTGCGAGAACTGGAGCTCGCTGGACAACCAGCCCACGGCGCAGATCTACCGGGTAACGACCGACAATGCCTTCCCTTATCATATTCTGGGCGCGCAGCAGGACAATTCTAGCGTGCGTATCAAGAGCAGGACGAC
>Ga0134126_10009656_pt1 | contig 12153 bp, 10 predicted proteins | sample KB31752_FD_96881 | JGI IMG/M metagenome (GOLD analysis project Ga0134126, IMG submission 96881) | Terrestrial soil microbial communities with excess Nitrogen fertilizer from Kellogg Biological Station, Michigan, USA - KB3-175-2 | ecosystem: Environmental > Terrestrial > Soil > Unclassified ...
GAATGCTTCGGACTTGACGCTCTTGATGTTGCTGGTCGCCCACGTATAGACGTGGCGTCCGTTCGCCGACTTCTCCGTGCGTGCGAAGTTGAGATTGTCCTCGCGGATGCGCGGTGTGAAGCCGGCGGGGACATCGACCACGTAACGCGAGCGCATCACCTGCGGTCCGCTGCTCACGTTCCACGAGTCGAAGAAGTCGCCTGGTAGAAATGGCTTCAGCTCCGTCGTCGTGTAGCTCAGATCGACGATCGTGCCGGGCGCGACTCCGGTCAGCGATACCCGTACGACTTTCTGATCGGAATAAGTCGGATCACCGAACTGCGCTGGCACGTCCGACTCCTGCACCTGCGACGGCGCCGCGCTCACGACCGTGCCGTCCGGCTTGACGACGCGAATCCAGTTCAGCGTGAATCGCTGATGCCTGGGTGCATAGGAAAACTGCTGCTCTCTATACCGATCGACAGCTTCGGGGCGCAAAATCTGGATGATCTGCCGATACGTCGATTCCTCGCGCCCGTCGGGCTCGATGTGCAGCACTCCGTCGTCCAGCAGCAGAACTCCTGATTCTTCAGGAAATTGCTCCGGCTTGACCGCAAGCCGGTAGATCGTGTCGGCGTTGACCGACGGGTCTCCGGCTGGCGTGATGTGGGGAGCCTGCGCCAGTGCAAGCGATGATGCGATAGCGAGTGAAATCGCGGCAGTCAGCGTGCGAAAGAGCAAACGGGAGGGCAAGAGGTTCTCCGGGCGTCGCGCACGTGGGTAGCTCATCGCGCTCACGACGCACAATTGAGTGATGATGATACTGAACTGGTCGATCACGTGCCGCTTCCGGCATGTTTCGCCGCTCGCAGCTCCATTCCACGCGCGATGACGTACGCAATCAGCAGGAACACGAACGCGACGAGCAGCATCCATGCAGTGCTCTGCAGCGTTTCGATCACCGTGCGGTACACTCAGGTGCCACGACACGATCGAGTATCCGCCGGATCGAGCCGCTGAATATGAACGCGACGATGGCCGACACCACGAGCGCTACGGCGAACGTTACCACGAGCAGTGCTGGAAACACGGGCTCACCGTGATCTTGTCAGCCATGGGCCGAATTCTCCGTTTGCATACGTGAGCTTGCTCACCTCGTATTTAAATGTCGGATGCAACGACTCCCGCCGCCAGTTCCCGGCGTGAGTTGCGGCCGCTCTCGCAACCCGGCCGTCCGGTCAATTTCCGCGTAGATATTTGATCGCGTCCGTCTGGAGCTGCTCGGCCCCGTCATCCCCGCGGCACGTACTGTGGCTGAGTGGACTCTCTTATTCATGCCGCGCGGATCATCGACGCCACCGCTCACGAGGATGGCATGGACGCTCTGCTCGCGACGATTGGCTTCACCAACCGCCCACATCCGCTCGATGCTGCGTCGCGAGATCGGCTCGGACTTCCCATCGCAATACTCACAGCCCGTATAAGCTCCGGCGACGGCTCGCTGCGCGCCCTGAGCGCTGAGATCGAACAACAGGCCAGCGTACGAGAAGTCATAACCGCAATCGCGCGCCAGCTCACGATGCAGGCTCCGCGCCTGCTGTGGCTCGTCGTCATCGGTCATCGCGACGGTGGAGTACAGTCCTCTCCGAACACGCAAGCAGGACCGTCAGGCAACGAGCGTCGCCCGGGCAAAAGAGCGCGCTGCACGTTCCTGGAGCTGTCTCACGAAATAAGGAGCAGAGTGGTTCATCGTTCTGTTTGACGCTCGAACCGTGCATCTTGTGATGCGGAGGCGAGCGGCGCTCCATTCGCTCCGGATTAGCGCTGCGGATGTTTGGAAGGGAATGGAGGCTCACAGGCATCGGGACGTAGTCGTAGTGGCGCTAGCGATTCCCGTAATAGGCGCAGTGATTCGGCCGGCTGGCGGAGCTTATCTAATTCAGGTGCACAGCCGATGTTAGCACCGTTTGAACGCCTAGTAGCACTCCTCCGGCCCGCCAGCGCTTTTAAGGCGCACACCATCAGAGTTAAGGAGCCACCGTTTCTAACCAGCGTACTTGGTGGGACTAGGTTTGCGTAAATGATACCACAGATACACACTAAAGCCTGAAACGGTCGGCGCTCCGTTTACGGCAGACGGCGTGCGGCGAAGCAATCTGCGCGTCATTCGCGCACCACGCTCAATTCCTCGCTTCGGTCGCAGTTCCGCACGCGCGCAGGACCGCTTGGGGCATTCCTGCCATAGTAAACATCGATCGCAGTGGAAACCTCACGTGTCCACTTCGGAAACATTGCAGCCTGCTCTTTCGCATCTTCCAAATACCTCATCAGCCACGAATAGTTTTCCTTTATGCCTTCCTCTGCCATGATGTGTTCCTCAAGTGGACGTAGTGTCTTTCTTCGCAGCACCAAACGCTTCCATAAACGAACCGCTCACATCAATTTCGAGGTCGATATATCCAAGCGCTGGTGGGAAAACGCGAGGCTGTGCCTTGGTTCGGTCCCAAGCAATCTTTTGTCCGTCGACCTTCCGCTGACCCATTTGGAAGAGGTGGCTATACCGATGAGGAGCGATACCCACAAAAGGTACAAAGCTCACGCGAGAGTCGCCACCATCGGCCTCGACACTAATTGAATCATCATGGAGGTCAGATGCCAAGCTTTTTGCGTACGGCTCGATGAAAACTACGCGTCGTATCCCGGCTGCTACAATGTGGCGCGTGCAATTGTGGCACGGGAATGTAGTCACATAGATCGTGGAGTCTTTGACCGCAACGCCGCGCCTAGCCGCTCCAATAATCGCGTCCATTTCAGCATGAACCGCGCGACCGAATTCTATCGAATTCATCACTCGCGTCTGCTTCATCAATGGGACACAACGCTTTAATAGAGCGTCCGGATCAAGAGCTACTACCTTATCGTCGAGTAGGTTCTCTTCGCGCAAAATGCGTAGCACGTCAGCCAAGTTCATGCGCTTGACCACATCGCTTGTATCAGCGCCTGTATGAAAATCCCGATGATCTTCCGAGCCGCCGCTGGATGGCCAATATAGACCTCCCTTCGCCTTTGGCACGTCATTCGTTCCCAGGGAGATAATGTCCCCGTCAGCCGTGGTAAGCGCTGCTCCTACTTGTCGTCCCATCTCTGCTGAGCGCAAAGAGGCAGCATGAGCGTGAAACATTGCATTTTCGTCAGGCGTTGGCGTATGGAATGCATAGCCAAAAACTATGGCCAAGAAACGAGAAATCTGCTCGCGGATCTCTGACTCATTTGCACTAACATCTACAAAAATATCGGCCTTTGAAAAAGCGTCAGTTACGTCTTGACCCAAAACCCTTTCTTTCTCGTGCTCATCGGTACGTATTAGCTGCTCGGCAATTTCGTGATGGCTCGGGGCTGGTGGATAGGTTTGATGCGATTGTGCGATGCTTCCGACTAGGTCTTTCTTCCGCTGCTCCCGCGAAGAGTAGGCACCGATCACGTAAAATGCCGGGCCATATATTCGCCTCAGCGTGTCAATCTCCTCCGGCCGTTTCAGAGAATGAAAGACATATGCCTGCCTTCGCAGCGGCTCAACGTCTCTTCCAATGCACGCCTCAGTGCGCAGCTTCCTTACCTTTTGAATCCCGAGAATCGCCATCGCATCAGGGCGTTCCGTCGTTTCACGGAGCCGTGTACCCGCATCCATGAACGCTTTTATACGCTTATCTTCGAATTGTTTTGGAAGATCTTCGAAACCCGGAAACTGCTCAAGCAAATCCGTTAACCGGATTCGCTCGGTGCTGTACACGTAGTCGGATAGAACTTCCTTAATAACGTCTCCTAGGAGCCGAAGATTTGCCCCCAAAGGCCCAACTAATCCAAAGAAAAGTTCTGGTCCGGTCCTGTCACCAGTGAGAGGGTCCATTGTTAGTTTGCAGTTGAGTTAGCGAGTGTGCCTTCCTGGCTGTGGCGTGCTTACGCCAAAGTTGAGTTTCCCCCCGCACGTGGGAAACAGTACCGCAGATTGACTGACGGGGCTAGAGGGGCAAAGCAACGCGCTGTGCTTCCAGTAGGTCTGTCTCACAACCCAACTCACCAGATTGCGCTACCGATCGACAGCTTCGTGCACCCACTCATAGGATTTCAGGTCGCGTCGGTTCATTCAATCGCAGTATTGGAATTCATCTCGCGTACAATGTGTACCCGTATGTAGCCGGAGACCAAGGCGACCAGGCCGATCCCTCAGAACAGGGCCGTCCTCCCTAGTCCAAGGTTACGCCAACACGAGACCCGAGATCCGCCTCACCCGTTACACAACGCCGTTAGGTGGGGTTCGAGGGGCCTGCTGTCTCAGCGCGGCGCGAGAGTTCCGTCAACTTCAGCCAGCGATCGGATTTCTCCAGTATGGAGACGAGGGCGTTCGAGCCACCAATCGGAACAAATTCAAGCGAGACACTAGTGCCGCGCATCCGCGAGCTATGAAGCTTGTATACGTCTCCCATCTGCACTAGGACTCCGTCGATGTCAGCGCGCTTGATTCCTGGAAGCGGGCTGTCAGGCAAAAAGAGCGCGGTGGCATGATCTAAGTGCGCGATGTACTTGTTTCGATGGCTCCGAATTGGTCTGGCGACAGTCCGTACGCTTGCAATCATGTGCTTGAGTTCTGCTTTCACGTCCGATCTCCCTCCGAGTTCCGGATCCAGCAGCAGTGTTTCAAGAACCAGATTTGAGAATCGACCATCGTTCACCGGGTCCGTGAGGCGAGAAATAGCCAAAATTACTTCTCTTATCAGAAGACGTTGCGTAAGCCCAAAGAACCATCCCGCACAGGCTTTGAGCATTTCTACGCGCTCGGGCGAATCACCGAATAAGTAGAGGTACTGCGCCCAGACGTCGCCAACGCTAACAAGCTCATCCCACAGCTTATGGCGTGCATGTTCAAATTGCTCGAATGCATCCATCGTGCGATGTAACGGAGTTACAGTTGGAGGGTCAGAAAGCCCATCTTACAGACTTGATGAGGCTCCGTCTCACTTAAACGTTGCATAGTCGGTAGCGAGGACGCAACGTCCGGCCGGATTGCTAACTCGACGCAGCCAATCCCTCTGCATAATTATGACGCGTCCACTTGGTATTCTCGAGGTGTCTGTCACCAAGGAACAAAAAGGAGACCTTCTAATGGAAACGCTGGTGTCATGGAGAGCCCAGCGATCAGTCCCAAGCGAAGCCAGAAGGCACATAGAGCCCAGCCGCCACCCCTCTGTCACCCGTCGCCGACGTGAATACAAAATGATGTGGCAGTACTGTGGCGGCGTAGGCATGCGGTGCTATAATAGGGTCCATTACTCTCCTGTATCTCCTCCAGATCGAATCCTTGCCTTCGCCTGTTCTTCGTTTGCGGCAATACGCCGGGCTACGACGCCGCGCGACCGGTCGCGCGCAGGAAATACAGCGTTCCTAGGACGACCTAGGAACGCGGCAATGCCATTCTCAAGCCGTTCGGAGCCCAACCTTCCACCCCGGACCACGAGGAAGAAGTGGTTGTAGCTAACGCCGAGAGACCTCGCCAGATCCCCGAGCGTCGTCCGACGTAACACGGCGGTCGCTTTGACGGCCGCGAGCCTCTCGAGTGCGCTCATGGACGATGGCGGCACCATATTGTCTTTAGTGGTTGCAAGTGAATTCCGCACGGCGCCCATGGCAGCATTCTCCTGGCATACCAAGGACTATCACGCACGGCGAACGCCTATCTTCGGCATGACAAAAAGCTAGCTCAGCCATGCATCGTGTGCATGTCGAGTACAGTGACTACGCTTTGCCCAACGGGGTCCGCTAGGGCCGTTGCGTTCGCGCGGCTCGGCGGACGCGGTCGTATGTGCTACCGAACTCGGCCTAAGCGATGCCCCCATGCATCCAACACCTGCGTTACCAGTAGGATTGTCGAAGTACGTCGCGCCCGCTCAACATCGCTGACGTAGTTTCTCGTGATCCCTCCTTTGAATCCGAGTCTCTCCCGCGCCAAACTCAGCACGTTCACGAAACTCACGAAGCGCTTGACCACGCCCTTCCGCGCCCTGGATTTGGGCTCGGCTTGGGTTACGTCTAGTCCGCGGGCTCCGGCGGTGTCGGGGCACCCTGTGTAATAAGACCAGCCCGCTCGATGCTCGACCAACGATAACTGTACGTTATTCTGACGCCGCATAGTGCAGCGAAATTCACGGGCCTGCGGGTCTTCCTGCCTGGACGGTATATTTCCATATCTTAGCTGAGCACCTAACGCTTGTGGGAAACACTCCGGTTCACAAGAGCCAGTATGCTGATGCGTTATTGATTGGGCCCGTCCGCTGAACGGCGATACTAACCCGCTCACGATAGTTTATCCGACTCAGCACGCCTCCCCCGCTTTCGCACCCGACCTCTTGGAGCTCCACAGCATGCCATCTGACGTTTTGACACGAGACTCAGACTACGAGCCCACTCGCGCTGAGATTGACGCGTGAACGAATGGGGTTTCGCGTCGGAGGTTAGTAAGTGGTGGGACGCTGAGTGCGCGCGCCATCCGGAGTGGCGTCTTTCGTCTGTGCGAGTCGAAGAGGTGGTTCCGGGGAGTCGGCAACGCAGCGATCTCGTCATATTTGGCGATCGACCGATGCTATGTGGTGAACTACGTCTACCCGATCATCCGAACTCAGGACCGTGGGATCTCGGGAACGTCCAGGATGCAGTTAACAAAGCGATGTTGCGCGGGAGTCGCTGGGCATTCACATCAGACGCAAAGGTGCTGCTCCTGATTGACGTACAGCGAGAAGGGCCGATTCTAACACGCATTGTTCACCAAATTAAGCTCGAGCCATTTGAGCGGCGTGCTGAGATCGACTCCACAACGTTTCTTAAGCGCGTCCAGAAGAGCTGGGAAGGCGCTATTCGGGAGCTAGCTCCGATCGTTACCGAGCTGGCTCCAGCGCCCGGCATGGCGATGGATGAGTTGTTCATCAGTGCTATGCGCGCTCTTCTGAGCGCTCCGGCATCCGCTATCCGCGAGGCAATCAATCAGCGACGGGCGGTTGATACCGCTTTCGAACGGGCGTTTGTAGAGTGGATGGTCGATGATCAAGGCTGGACCCATGATCCTGCCAAATGGGAAGCCGAAGTGCTGCTCGCAGCACGGCTCACAACGTATGTGTTTGCGACCAGACTTTTGTTTTATGAAGCACTTCGCCGGTCGCAACCACTCTTACATCCGCTCGCAATTCCTGCGACGGCACGTGCAGCAGTTACGGCAGCCACCGTGCGAGCGTACTTCCAAGATGCTCGTGATCAGTCTGGTGATTACCAGACGCTCTTCGTGTGGGATCAAATTGCTGAATACGCGTTATTGTCTGATGCGTGTACACCGCTTTGGGCGCGCGTAATCGACGAGCTGAATGTATTTGACGTCAGCCGCGTCGGTTACGACATTCTTGGAAAGCTGTTCGAGCGCCTCATCGAACCAAGCGAACGGTATTACTGGGGCCAGCACTACACGATGCCAGACGTCGTGGATCTCATGTTGAGCTTCGCGCTACCCGACGGCACTGGGGCGTTGCTCGATCCGGCCGCTGGCGGGGGGACATTCCTTGTAAGAGGGTACGTGCGGAAGCGAGTGCTGACGCCTGCCCTATCGCATCAACAACTTCTCACAGAACTGTTCGGCATCGACGTGTCGGGCTTCGCGGCCACCATCGCAACGGTTAATTTGGCCGTGCGACAACTGGAATTTTCTGACAACTATCCTCGGATCGCCCCCCGCAGCTTCTTTCGTGTTGAGCCGGGCGTTGACGTTTTACAGATTCCAGGACCGCCTACCATTGCCTTAGGCGACCGACCCATCAATCCGGTTGCGATTGGTCAAGTGCGTGCCGTCGTGACCAATCCTCCTTACATTCGGCTACACGCTCTTGGTCCGGAGCGCCAGCTTGAGGCACAGCGTGTTCTAAACCGTATGGGGGGCGTTCCGACACCACGTCAATTGCATGGGCTTTCGAACTATCACGTCTACTTCTGGCTTCACGGCGCGCAGTTTCTCGCGCCCGGTGGTCGTTTAGTCTTCATTACGTCAGGTGAATGGATGGATAGTGATTACGGCGTGGCACTACAGGACTGGCTGCTACGGAACTTCTGCATAGAAGCTTTCATCGAGAGCGCAAAAGAGGCGTGGTTTTCCGAAGCCCGCGTCGGCACTGTGGTTACCGTAGCAAGGCTGTGCCGTGATGATGCGGAACGAGCGGCTAATTTGGTACGCTTTGTCTGGCTCCGAAAACGGTTACATGAATTCTACGATGATACAGCGGACGACGCGATCCACATCGCATCTGTTGATGCATTGCGCGACCGAATCCTCTCGCTCGTTGGGCAAGGGGAAGGAGACGACATGAATTGGACAACGATCTCTCAGCGCGAATTGCTCGAACTAGGGTCACGCCCCGAGGTGAAAGCCTAATGTCGTCGGCGGGTATGACACCGGCCTACGTTGGTGCGCCATGGCGCTCACGTTTCCTGCGCGCACCGAAGATTGCGCTTGCACTAGCCGCTGATCCAGCATTCGTTTCGGTCGAGTCGCTGGCGACCGCGAGACTGGGCCTCAAAACTGGGAAAGATGACTTCTTCTTTCTCCGGCGCCGAGAGTCAGATGCGGGGAAGGCATCAAATCCGCCATCGCTGCTTCGACGTCGTGGAGTGATTGCTGTTACAGGTATGGGGCAGTGGTCTGGAGAGATTGCAGCAGCGGACCTGCAGCCCGCAATCCTCAACCCGCACGAGTTGTTCAGGGAAGGTGGGCGTCACTTTGTAATTCCTCACGAGACACAATCGCTCTACCTGTACCCTCGGCAAAGGAAGCCTCGCGCGGACCTCGGAACGTACATCCAGTTGGGCGAGCGCGCCGAGGTGAACCTCGGCCAGCTCGTAACCAGCAACTCGACAGAGGATGCATGGTACCGTCAGGTACGCGCAGTCGTAGTGAGCCCATGGGCAGTGCCGTACAACTCTGCCTACGACTACGGGGCGTGGGACAACAGTGTTGGAGCGGTTCTTAACGGGCGGTTCGTTGGTGTGGATCCAGTCGATGGCGTCGACGTAGACCTGCTTGGGGCGGCGCTCAATAGTACCTTCGCTATCGTCGGACGTTTACTTGAAGGTATTGCGACCGGTGTGGAGGGTGCGTTCGACGTCGGGCCACCTGCAGTCCGTCGTATCCGACTCCCCGATATTCGCAGAATGCAGGGCCAGGCAGTGGACGAGATACGCGAAGTTCTCGAGCGATTTCGTCGAGAGGATTTTATGCCTCCTGCCCCGTCGCGCACGCTCGTCGTATCGCCGGTCCGCCGAAAACTAGACGTAGCGCTGCTCCGCGGCTTGGGACGTACTGCCGGTCAGGCAAACGCCATCGTCGGCGCGACCTACGAGAGCTACGCGCGCTGGCGCGCTAACGTCGAAGATGTTGAGCAGCTGATGCGCCAGAACAGACGCCAGATGACGCGTGCGGGTCAATCCCGCACTGTGCGGCCGGCCGAGCAAATCGGACGGCGCGTCTGGGAAGAAATGCAGGGAGAAGTGTCATTATATCCCTCGGGATTTTTGACCCACGGTGACGCCCTAGAGGATATTTCCATGCCTCGCGGGTTACAAATACCGACGTCGGAACCTCTGTTCGATGCCGGAGTGCTACACGGCCAAGGAGCGCGCTCGATTGATCTCGGTTCGTTCGGGCGAGTGAGATACGTTGCGATGCTACGTGCAATTGGATTTGAGTCGCCGCTCAGCGTTCTCCATGACGAGACGAAGGCGCGTGCTGTCGCCGACCGATTCGAAGGGGAACGGATCGCTTTGCTTACCGAGGCAAGACGTCGCGCGGCAGCCTACGTAAGCGCAACTGACGTTATCACTGCGGCTGCGGACATCGCGGAGCGCTACTGGCTGCGTGCGTGCCGAACTGCTGGCATGCAGCCTGATGATACCAGTGAGAATGAATTGCACGTAGCTCCTACGCTCACCGTTCCGGTCGCTGCCTCCGATACCCCCAGCCGCCGTGAGAATAGTACGCGTTAAGGCCTCCACTGCTGCGAGTGCACCGCAGTCACAGCGCTTCGAGTTCAGACACGACGAACTCTTCAGTCGTATACCCGGGGGAGTGTTGCGACGTCCTCGCATGCCCACGACCCTGACTGTGATCGCTTGACACGATTCGAGCCGCTTGTCCGCGCGGCGGTTTGCGCGGGCACAACCACGAGTCGATGCCTTAGTGTGTCATATTATTGGGCTACGGCGCGGCGTACCAATTTTGTGGCGTAGCGCATGTTGGACTTGTCACGCCGCGGACGTGTACCGCTGGACTAGGTAGATAGAGCGAACGCGTATATGGGCGACCTCCGGCGTGCATGGTATAGCGGCGGAATCTTCGTGCTGATTCTGAACGCCGAAGTTGCGCTGAGAGGTTGGAAGACGGTGGACGTCCTGATTGACCCTCGGCCCACCAGACGGAAACGCAACCATCCCGGGGGTGCACGACGCAAGACGATCCCTCGCGCGTGTCGCAGATGCCGCCAGCGCCAACGCGAACTTTGCACGAAGATCCCATTTCACCGCGATCGCCACACGCCTTCGGAATGCGGCCAGAAATCCGCTGCCGCTGGCGGTTGAGTGGTCGCTCGAAAGCCTTTCGGACTCCCCCGACGAAGCCGCCGTGGACACCATCCTCGAGCTTGTCGACAGAACTCGGCGGTTCCCCGACCAGGTCCGTGAGAAGGGCATCCGTCTGGGCGCGCTCATCCTCATGGCGCCTGAGAGGCCGTCATGATGCATTCGAACGAGCGTTCGAGATACGCCCAATCGAAGGTCGCGATCCATTACATTCGCCATATGGCACAACCGAACACAGCTGCGCCCCAAGTGCAGCATCGTACCCGTCCAATCGCCGTCCTTTTCGACCTGGACGGCACTCTCATCGATTCCATAGGCCTGCTGCTTGCCAGCGTCAAGCACGCATTCGAGGGCTTTACCGGACGATCCCCGACGCAGGAGGAATGGGTCGCCGGAATCGGCACCCCGCTCGCCACCCAGCTCAAAGCGTACTGCGAGACAGACGACCAGCTGGAGGCCATAACGACGCGTTACCGGGTCTTTCAGCGCGCCGCGCACGATCGCCTGACGACGGTCTTCGCAGGAACGCTGGAAACCCTCGGTAGCCTCGCCGCGGCAGGCCATCCGATGGGCATCGTTACGAGCAAGTCCAATGAGATGATGGACCGCGCCCTCGATCTCACAGGCATCGCGCCCTACATGCAGTCGAAAATCGGCTGCGACTCCTGTTCCACCCACAAGCCCGATCCATTCCCCGTCCGCATGGCCCTGGGCGAGCTGGGCTACGAGGCGAGCGAGGCGGTTTTCGTCGGCGACTCACCGCACGACGTCAACGCCGGCAATGCCGCAGGCGTGATTTCGATAGCCGCGCTCTGGGGCCCTTTTCGCCGAGACCAGCTCGAGAACGCGAGTCCGAACCATTTCCTGACGGACATAGCCCACCTCCCGGCGCTCGTGGAACGAATCCAGAACCGTTCCGCGGTGTAATATTGTTGCTGTCTATTCCTTTCAATCGGAGCCTTTGATGGGTTTCTCACTTCCCGTCACTTCCGGCCTTGTCCGGACCGGCGAGGAGCGCGCGCAGCTCGTCCGCCGTACGTACTCGCTGGTTTTCGTCAGCGTGCTGGTCACGGTTGTCGGCGCAACCTACGCGATGTCGAACCAGTACATCCTGGATCAGATCATCCAGCATCGGTGGCTGTCGATGGCGGCCGTGTTCGTGCCGCTTCTCGTTGCCCAGGGAGCCCGGAATCGCTTTCCCCTGAACATCGCGATGGTGCTGCTGTTCTCGTTCGCGATGGGCGCGCTCATCGGGCCGGTGATAGTCCTCAGCACGAGCGGCGGCACCGAGCTCGTAACGCAAGCCGCGACGATCACGCTCGGGGCATTCGGGATACTCACGCTCTACGCGTTCGTCAGCCGGCGTGACTTCTCCGCATGGGGCAGCTTCTTCGTCGTCGGCCTGTGGGTGCTGATCGCGACGTCGCTGCTGAGCATGTTCTTCGGCAACGCCACGAGTGAGCTCTGGCTCGCCGGCGGAACCGTGCTGGTCTTCAGCGGCTTGCTCGTGTTCGA
>Ga0134126_10009658_pt1 | contig 12153 bp, 12 predicted proteins | sample KB31752_FD_96881 | JGI IMG/M metagenome (GOLD analysis project Ga0134126, IMG submission 96881) | Terrestrial soil microbial communities with excess Nitrogen fertilizer from Kellogg Biological Station, Michigan, USA - KB3-175-2 | ecosystem: Environmental > Terrestrial > Soil > Unclassified ...
GGCGCGGCCTTGACGGCGGTCTTATGGAAATAGCTGCAGCCGCTTAACAGGCTGAGCGCAACCAGCAGGCTGGCGGCGATGGCGAAATGACGGCGACCCATGCCATCCCCCACGCAATTCGAGGACCACACCCCGCTTAGAACCCTCTAATGCAAAGCGGCGGCGGCCGAGGCCCCGCCTCGACCACCGCCCCTCCACCACCACACAGCTTTGATTGACGGGCGCGGCCCCCGCGTGCGGCCTTCCGTCGCCTCCCTCTCGGCGCGTAGCCTCCGCTGCGCGCTTCGGTCGGTGTCCGGCATGCAGTCGCCTGCCGTCGCCTCGCACTCGTCGCGCAGCTCCCGCCCCCCTCCGCCCGCCCGCGGAGCCGCGGCCGCAGCCGCGGCGCAGCGTCCCTGGCGGCCTTGGAGAGCGGGTGGCGCGGCTTGCTGTCTCCTCGCACCCGTCGCGCAGCTCCCGCCCCCTCCGCCCGCTTGCGGAGCCGCGGCCGCAGCCGCGGCGCAGCGTCCCTGGCGGCCTTGGAGAGCGGGTGGCGCGGCTTGCCGCGCCAGGCCCCGCGATTAATTAAAGCCTAAAGCCCAGCCTTCATGTTGATCGTATCCTGCGTGATCTGGTCGAAGGTGGTGACCGTATGCGCGTTGGCTTCGTAGCCGCGTTGCGCCTGAATCAGCTTGGCGAACTCGGCGGCGATGTCCACGTTCGAGTCCTCGATGGACCCGCCCTGCACCGCGCCCCGGCTCCCGGTTCCCGGAATGCCGATGGTGGCGATACCGCTGGAGGCGGTATCAATGAAGGCATTCTGCCCCACCGCCTGGATGCCTTGCGGGTTGGGGAAGGTCGCCAGCGCGATCTGGCCCAGGCTCTGCGTCTGGCCATTGCTGAACGAGCCGGTGACCAGGCCGTCGGAACCGATCGTGAACGACAGCAGGTTGCCGCTGGCGGCGCCGTCCTGATGAGAGCTGAGCGGCGCCGAGGTGGCGGCCGCCTGCGTGAGCAGCGAGTTCCCCTGGGCATCGAACATGTGCCAGGTCATATTGAATCCCGCCGCGCCGTCCGCCAGGGCGGGCGACGTGAGGGCCACATTCTCGGTGGGCGGATTGCCGGGCGCCGGCGGAATCAGATTGCCGCTGGTGTCGAAGTTGATGCTGCCGGTGCCCATCACGGTGGGCGTCGCGGCCCCGGTATCGGCCGCCGGCAGGCTGACCGAATAGTTCCAGGCGTTGTTGGCGGTCTTGGTGAAGGTCGCCGTCAGCGTGTGCACGCCGCCCAGCGAATCATAAACCTGAATCGGCTGCGAGAAATTGGTGCCCGTCGCCGAGCGGCTGTCGAGGTTGAGGCTCAGATCCACGTTGCCGGTGGCCCGCGCCGGGCTGGTCACCGAGTTGCCCACCTGCAGATCGCCGGTGGGGCCGTTGGCGTTCACCTGGCCGTTCACCGCCGGATAACCCTGCACCCTGGCCCCGTCGGGAGTCACCAGCAGACCGGTATCGGAGACGGTGAAATCCCCGGAGCGGGTGTACAGCGTCTGCCCACTCTTGTTGAGCACGAACATGCCCGGGCCCTGGATGGCGACGTTGGAGTTGATGCCGGTGGATTCGATCGCCCCGTCGGTCATGTTCATGTTGACCGAGCCGACCTGGGTGCCGGTGCCCACCTGCATGGGATCGCCGTTGCCCGAGGTGCCCAGGCTCTCGTAAAAGAGCGTGCTGAAATCCGACGAGGAGGATTTAAAGCCGGGCGTGTTGAGGTTGGCCAGATTGTTGGCGATCAGCGTGAGCGCCTGTGAGCTGGCATCCAGACCGGACAGAGGTACGGAAAACGAAGGCATGGCGGCTTCTCCTGGTTATTGCGCTTGGGTCGTTTGGGGCGCGATGGTGGATGAGGGAGCGGGTTGCAGTTCCTGATTGATGGAAATCAACTGCTCCAGACTGTTGAACTGCACCAACTGGCCGACGAACTGGGTGGGGTCCATCGGGTTGGTCGGATCCTGCTGCTTGAGCTGGGCCACCAGCAGGGTGATGAAGTCATTGCCGTTGAGTTGATTGCCGAGGCCGGCGGCGGCGTTCGTGTTGCCGGTCGCGGCGGGCGTGGTGGCGGCGGGATTGATCGTGGCTGCGTTCATGGTGATGCTCCTTGACGGCGGGTCAGGCCCGCAGATTGAGACGGGATCCTCCCACGACGGGGGGCGGTGCGTGGACCGTGGGCGCCGGCGGCGGCGCCAGGGACGGCAACAGGGGCGCGGACGCTTGCGCATGCGGCTGATGCGGGGTGGACGACGATTGTCCACCGGTGCCGCTCGACTGGCTTTGCATCTGCAGGCTGTGAACCTGAATCTGCTGATCGGTGAGCTGCCGGGTGAGGGCCGGCAGTTGGGCGGCGATCCAGTGCTGGGCATCACTGCGGTCGGTGACCAGCGTGGCGCCGAACTGGTTGTTCTGCATCGAAGCGTGGATCTGCACCGTGCCCAGAGTGTCGGAGTGCAGCGCCACATTCATGGTGCCGTTGGCCGCCGCGCTCAGCGCCGCATGGGCGTTGGCATTCTGCCAGGCCGGCAGCGTGGAGCTGGTCGCCGGAGCCGCGGTCGTGGGTGCGGCCGCCGCCGGAGCCGGCGCATGCGGAGCGGCCGTCGCGGTCGCCACGGCCGTCACCGTGGGCACCGCGGCCTCGGCCGGAGCCACGGCGGGCGTGACCGCCGCCGCCGGATGGGAATCGGGCCGCGAAAATGAACCGTTCGGGCTGCCGTTATTGTTGCCGTTGGCTGTCCCGCTGCCGGTTCCGCTTCCACCGCCGCTGGCGCTCGTTCCCGCCAGGGCGCCGGTGGCCGCCGGGGCGGCCGCGCTGGCCGCACTGGTGGCGGCGGCACTGGGGGCCGGCCGATTGTCCTTCGTCCCCGACACTGCGGCATTGGCCGCGGCGGGGGCCATCGCAGCCGCCACGGACGCAGGTCCTGTCGCTACCGTGGCCGCGTTCACCGGGGAAGTTTGTGTGCCGGCAGGCGGTGCTGAAGGCTGCGGGTTGGCAGCGGCATCGCCTGCCGGCGCCGCGGTCTGTGCGGGCAGATCCGTGGCAACCGCCGCGGCACGGGGCACGGGAGGCGCCGGTGAAGCCGCGGGCAGATCAATTTCGGAAGCTGGGCCGGTCCCGACCGTCGCCTTGAGGGGCGGGGCGGGCGCGGCCGCGGGAATTTCGTCGGGCGTCAACGCCGCCCCATCCGGTGTCGTTGCCGGCGCAGTGCTGGTGGGGGCGGGCGCAGTGCCGGGGGCAGTGGCCGTCTCCGGCGCCGCCGGCAAGGGTTCCCGGGCGACGCTCGTCGCCGCCGGCGTGGGCGGCGGCAGTGGCGGCAGTTGCGGCAGCGGCGGCGCGGCGGTGGCCGCGTTGCCGGCCGGAGCCGCGCTGGTATCGTTGTTGTCGTCCTTGTCTGTCTTCGCCGCCTTGTCGCGCGGATTGCGTCCCGGCTTGGGGCCCGCCGGCGGGGCAGCGGCTTGCTTTTGCGCCGCCAGCGCCGCATGCAGTTGCTGATGAAACGCCGCCGGTGGATCACCGGCCAGGGCGGCCGCGGCGGCAGAACTCGTCGCCGCGTTGGCGGCCGGCGGCGGCGGAACTACCGCGCGGGGTGCGGGTGCGGAGATGGCGGAAGCGGGCATCCAAGGCCATCGTTTGCACGCCGGGGGCCAAAGCCGGCTCAGACCGGGCTAATCTTCCGGGTTCGTGTCGGAACCATAGAGCAAGTAAGCTTCGTCCGCCGCCGACTGTTCGCGGCGCGTGCGCTCCCGCTGCCGCGCGCGCTGGAAGCGGGTGGAGAGCGTGGTCAGCGTCTCACGATCGCGGCGGGCGCCGAGCAACACCCCGCGCTGCGCCGCCTGCTCGCTCTGCCGCACCGCCGTCACGGCGTTCAAGCGCTCCCGGCGCTGCTCATCCACGCCCTGCCGCAGCCCCGAGGCCTGCAGTTCCGCCCCTGCGGTGCCGGCTTTCAAGGCGCGGAGCTGCGACTCCTGCTCCGTCCGTTGTTGCGCCTGCTGCGCCGCCTGAGCCGCCTGGGCGGCCTGCAAACGGGCCGAGGTCAGCGCCATTTTCAATTCCTCCTGGCGCTCCAGGCTCTCCCGCAGCCGCAGCAGCCGCTGCATGGAGCGCGAAAACGTCATGCCGTGCCCAGCGGCAACTGCATCAGTTGCTCCACCGAGGCATGGAATGCGAGCCGCTCATGCGAACCCTGCCGCAGGTAGTTCTGAATCGCCGGCAGCGCCGCCAGCGCCTGATCCAGCAGCGGATCGGCCCCTGCCTGGTAGGCGCCGATGCGCACCAGATCCTCCGAACGGTGGTACGCCGACAGCAGTTGCCGCACCCGCCCCGCCTTTTGCCGGTGTTCCGGCGTGGTCACCGCCGGCATCAGCCGGCTCAGGCTGTCGAGCAGGTTGATGGCGGGATAATGTCCCTGCGCGCCCAGCGAGCGGTCGAGAATGACGTGGCCGTCGAGCAGCGACCGCACCGCGTCCACCAGCGGATCCTGCTGGTCATCCCCCTCCATCAGCACGGTGTAAAAGGCGGTGATGCTGCCGTCGCGGAACTGGCCGGCGCGCTCCACCAGCCGCGCCAGCATGGAGAACACCGAGGGCGTGTAGCCTTTGGCGGTGGGCGGCTCGCCCGCCGCCAGGCCGATCTCGCGCTGCGCCATGGCGAAGCGGGTGAGCGAATCCACCACCAGCAGCACATGCTTGCCGCGGTGGGCGAAATGCTCGGCGATGGCGGTGGCCGCCAGCGCCGCCCGGATGCGCAGCAGCGGCGACTGGTCGGAGGTCGAAACCACCACCGCCGCGCGCTTGCGCCCCTCCGGACCGAGCGCGTCCTCCAGAAACTCGCGCACCTCACGGCCGCGCTCCCCCACCAGGGCCAGCACCGTGAGATCGGCGTGCGTGTTGCGCGTCATCATGCCGATCAGCGTGCTCTTGCCCACGCCGCTGCCGCCGAAAATCCCCAGCCGCTGCCCGCGGCCGCAGGTGAGCAGCCCGTCCAGCGCCCGGATGCCCGAGCCCAGCGGCTCGTGGATCAGCTCGCGCTCCATGGGCGAGGGCGGATCGCCGTCGTAGGGGCGAAAGGCGTCGGTGAGGATTTCCCCCTCGCCGTCAAAGGCGATGCCGCTGCCGTCGGTCACCCGTCCCAGCAGCGCGTCCCCCACCCGCATGGCCGGCTTGCGCCCCCAGGTGACGATGCGGTCGCCGAAGCGCACCCCCTGCGGCGGCCGCAGCGGCATGCTCAGCACGGTGGAGTTGCGGAACCCCACCACCTGACCCTCGACGCTCTCCCCGTTGGCCCCCAGCACGGCGCACACTTCGCCCACCGAACACGGCGGCCCGTCCGATTCCACCACCTGCCCCACCGCCTTGATCACCCGCCCGCTCCACCGCCAGGTGGGAATCATCTCCAGCGCGTGGGCATAGGCGGCCAGCAGCGCCTCGCCGCCGCCGCTCATGCCGTCGCTGCCGCGCCTTGCAGCGCCGTGCGGCGGGCCAGCAGATCGGCAAAACCCTGTTCAATTTCGCGCAGTTGCGCATCCAGGCCGAGGTCGGTGGCGCCGGTCGAGGTCTCCAGACGGCAGCCGGCCGGCTCCAGCGAGGGATCGGACAGCAGCTTGGGAACCACCGCCAGTCCGTGATCGCCGCGCAGCATCTCTTCCCACTGCGCCATCTTCGACAGCGGCACGAACAGCTCCACTTGCGTCCCACCCGCCAGTTGGTCGAGCGCCACCCGCACCGTTCCCGCCAGCAGCAGCGGATCCATCCCCGCCTCGCGCTGCAGGATTTTGCGCGCGATGCCCAGCACCAGTTGCACCACCTCGCGCTCCAACCGCTGGAAATACACCGCCCGCTGCCGGTCAAATTCGCTCAGCGCGTCCAGCACCGCCTCGTGCTCCATCTGCACACGGCGCTCCAGGTCGGCGCCCAGACCGCGCTCGGTCTCCTGCCGCGCCTCCCGGCGCGCCCGCTCCTCGCGCTCACGCACTTCGCCCTCGCTGATCCCCGGCGGCGCTTCCTCCGCCACCGCGGCGCCCAGTCGCCCGCCGTCACGGTAGACGAAGGGCTGTACGGCTCGATCCCCTTGCGGCCTCGGCGGAGCCGACCAGAGGGAAACGTCGGCGGCCACGCCCCGGCCAGGCCAGGTTGTGCCGGATCAGACAATGAATTCCTCATTATGGTCGGCCTTGAGCGTAACTTTGCCTTCCTGTTCCAGTTTGCGCGCCAGGGTCACCGCGTCCTGCTGGGCCCGCAGCACATCGCGCGCCCGCACCGGCCCCAGCGCCTCCATGTCTTCCTGCAGCATCTCCGCCGCCCGGCTCGACATCGCCTGCAGCACGTGGGTGCGCAAATCTCCGGGCGCGCCCTTCAGCGCCAGCGCCAGGGTGCGCTTGTCCATCGCCCCCAGCCATTCCCGCAGGCTCGCCTCGGGCACCGACACCATGTCCTCGAAGGTGAACATCAGGTCGCGGATGCCGAGCGCCATCGCCGGATCGTTCTTCTCGATGTTCTCCAGCACCATCTTGCTGGTGGCCAGGTCGGTGCGGTTGAGAATGTCGGCCACCGCCTTGACTCCGGCGTAGGCGCGGCGCCCTTTCTCCCCCAACCCTTCAAACTTGCGGTGCAGCACCATCGAAATCTTCTCCCATCTCCGGCGAGAACTGCCGCATCTCCGCCAGCCGCTTCACCGCGTCGGCGCTCACCTTGTCGGGCAATAGCGCCAGCAGGCTGCTCGCCGCCCGCACTCCCAGGTGCGCCAGAATGACGGCGATGGTCTGCGGATGCTCGTCCTGGAGAAACTTCGCCAGTTGCGGCGGATCGGCCTGCTGCAGCGAGTCCAGATTGCCCGCCCGCGCCTCCTGGGCCTCGAGCACCTGGCTGAGCAGCGCCCGCGCGTCTTTTTCGCCGAAGGCCTGCACCAGCAGGTTGTTGGCGTACTCGGTGCCGCCCTGGGCCAGATAGGTGTGGGTGAGCAGCAGCTGGTTGTACTCCTCCAGCACCGTGTGCGCCTCCATCGGCGCCACGAACGACAACTCGCTGATCTCTTCCGTCAGCCGCTGCACCTCGGTGCGCGGCAGACAGCGATAGATGGCGGTGGCGGCCTCGTCACCGAGCAGGACCATCAGCACGGCGGCCTTGCGCACGCCGGGATGGGGAGGGATGGCAGCCAGATGGCTCATAGGGCGTCCTCGCGGCGCTTCGACATCCAAACCTGGATCAGGCGGCTGGCGATGGCCGGCTCTTTCCGTACCCGATCGGCCAGCCGGGCCTTCAGTTGCAACACCTGCTTGACTTCCGGAGGCGTGATCTCGGGATCGGCTTCCAGCAGCTCGGTGATGTTCACCACCTCGTGCTCGACCTCCTGCGGCTCGCCATGACGCTGCGCCGGCGCCATGGACTCACCCACGCCCAACTGGGCGCCGGCGGTCGTCGTGGCCGGCGGCGCGGCCGGGGCGGCGCGGCGCCGCAGCATGGTTCCGGCCAGCAGCACGCACAGCAGCAGTCCGCACAGCCCGGCCGCCATCCACTGCCACGGGAAGGGCAGCCGCTGCAGCCAGGCGTTGGGCGCGGCCGGCGCCGCCAACGGGGCGTTGGGAGTGGTCGAAGGTTCGAGGAAGGGCAAATTGGATACCGTCAGCACGTCGCCGCGCTGCGGGTTCAGGCCGATCGCCGCCGCCGCCAGCGCCTGCATCTGCTGCAGCTCCTGCGGCGAGCGCGGCACCGACTCCGTCACCGTCTTGCCGTTGCGGCTCACACTCGTCACCGCGTTGTCCAGCAGCACCGCCGCCGTCACCCGTTGAATCGTGTCCGCCGGACGCACAATGTGGTTGACGCTGCGGCTGACCGCATACGTCTGGCTCTCGCTCATCTGGCCCGGTGTGCCGGAGAGCCCCAGTTGGGATTTGAAATTTGTCCCCGGCGCCTGCGCCGCCGGCAGGTTGCTGGTGGTGCCCGGCACCCCGCTGGCTTCGGCCACCGAACCGCCCCCGCTGGTGGTGCGCTGCGAGCTGGTCAGCACCGTCGCCGCCGGATCGTAGGTCTCCTGGGTATCGTCGGAGGAAGTCGGGTCATAGGCGACGCTGACGCTGGCGCGCACATGCTGCGCCCCCACAATCGGCGCCAGCGTGGCCACAATCTTGGCCGCCAGGTCCTTCTCCAGCGTCCCCTGCTGGGCGCTGGAGTCGGCCAGCGCGATCTGACCGTCGGCATCCAGTACGCTGACGTTCTGCGCCGCCAGATGATCCACCGAACTGGCCACCAGATGGCGGATGGCGTTCACCATGTCCGGGTCCAGCGCGCCGTTCTTCAGGCTGAGCAGCACCGCCGCCTTGGCCGGACGCTGGTCGGAGGTGAACAGCGAATCGTGCGCCATGGTGATGTGCACCCGCGCGCTGCGCACGTCGTGGATGGTCTCGATGGTGCGCTCCAGCTCGCCCTCCAGGGCGCGCTGATAGTTGACCTGCTCGGCGAAGTCGCTGCCGCTCCAGTTGGTCTTGTCGAACACCTCGAAGCCCAGTTGGCCGCTGTGCGGCAGTCCCTGCGCCGCCAGCGCCAGCCGCGCGCGGTCGAGCTGGTCGGCGGGCACGCTCACCCCGGTGCCGTCGGTCGAGGTCTGATAGGAGATGCCCAGCGCCGCCAGTTGCGTGGTCACCTGCTGCGCGTCGGCCGGCTGCAGGCCGCTGTAGAGGGAGGTGTAGGCGGGCTGGCCCATCCGCAGCACAAACACCGCCATGAAAACGATCACCGCCAGCACGCCGCCGCCCGCGATCAGCCGCTGGCGCGGGCTCATGCCGCCCACCAGCGCGCCCGCCTGACGCAGCGACAGCAAAGCTTGGCCGGGATTAAGGGTGGTGCTCACGCTTCAACCTTCTGCAATCAGAAGGCCATATTGGCGATGTCCTGGTAGGCCTGCACCGCCTTGTTGCGCAACTGCAGCATCATGCCGAACGCCAGGTCCGACTTCTCCACCGCGATCATGCTGGCGTGCACGTCCTGGCTGGTGCCGTGAATCAGCGCGTTCACCTGCTGTCCGGCCGCGGATTGCAGGCTTTCCATCTGCTGCACGGCGCCGCTCAGCTCCGAGGCGAAGCTGGGCGCGCCGCCCCCGGCGGGGGTGACCGGCGCCGGCGCCGCCGGCGCGGTAATCGGGGGAAGAAGTGGGCTGGAGATGAGCGGCAACATGAGAATTCTCTTAGCTGAGCAGGTTCAGCGTGTCCTGGATCATGCCCTTGGTGGCCTGGGCGGCGGAGATGTTCAACTGGTAGCTGCGCACCGCCTCCATCAGGTCGGTGATCTCCTGCGCCGGATTGACGTTGGGATAGGTGACGTAGCCCTGGGCGTTGGCGTTGGGGCTGCCCGGCTCGTAGCGCGTCACCAGCGGCGACTGGTCGGTGACCACCGCCTGCACCGCCACGCCCTGCGCCGCGCCGGGATCGAAGTTGGATCCCGCCGCCTGCCCCAGGGCGTCGGAGAACGGCATGGTCTGCGAGCCGAACACCACCTCCTGCCGCCGGTACACCTGCGCCGGATTGGCCCCCGCGCTCTCCGCGTTGGCCAGGTTGCTGGTGACCACCTCCGCCCGCTGCCGCTCCGCCAGCAGCGCCGATCCGCTGATATCCAACACCCCAAACAGGTTCATAAATTTCCTTTCAACTCCAATAGCAAAGCCGAGTGTGTTTCCGCGCCTATGACGTAAAAACGATGCCCATAATCAAAGGTGCCCAACCCGGTCCCGTCGCTACCCCAGTTCGGCGGAGTGAAACCCGTCTGCGACGTTCGCCAAGATATTTGCGATTCACCCAACTTAAAGCCCCCGCCAACAGCCACCCATCGAAGTAGGTCTCCCCCTGCATCAGGTTCTGGCTCCCGTCCACCACGGTCAACTCCTGCCCGCTCGCCCCATATATATACTCTTTTACCACGCCGTTCACCGCCTCGTGCACCCGCCTGCCCTCGGCGTCGTAAACGTAGCTGGCCGTCGTACCCCCGCCGCTCGCCGAGACAATCCGGTTCTCGGCGTCGTAAACGTAGGTATGGGTGCCGTCGCTGGTCAGATCGCCCGCGGCATTGTACTGCCAGCCATCCATGCGGTTGTTGTTGCCGGTGAAGCTGGCCGTGTGCAGCGGCGAGCTCCACAGGTTGCCGTAACGGTCAAAGCCGTAGCCCACGACCGTGCCGCCGCAGGTGGGCGTGCAGGCCTCGGTGAGTTGGCCGAGGTCGTTCAGCGTATAGGCCCAGTTTCCGTTCGCGGTGTCGGTCGAGGCCAGCAGATCGCCGTCCGGCGCCAGGCTTGTCGCCGCCCACTCGTAGGCCGTCGTGCCCGGCGTGTAATAGCCGTCGGCCCCGCCGCTCATCGCCCCCGAGCTCGAAATGTGGAACGAGGCCAGATGGTACAGCCGGGTGTTCTGGGTTTCGCTGCCACCACTGAGCGGGTAGTTCACGCCCGAACCCGTGCCAACCGAGGTTACACGCACCGTGCCGCCGGAGGCGTAGGCACTGACCACCCCGCCGTTCAACTGGCCGGCCAGGCCCTGGGCGATGGAGCTTGTGTCGCTCGAATCCGCGTAGCTGGCATCGGCGCTGGCCGTGCCCGCGTCCGCCCACACGTCGCCCGTTGATGGGTTACCTATGACTGTCGCTTCCTTCACCGGAAAGCGCGATTGACTGTTGCGCCGCACGCGGTCACCTAGGAATGAACGAATTCATCCTGCGGGGCGACCCAACCCCCGAAAGGCCCGATTCTATGAAACTCACAACCTCACTGTCGGCCCAAGTGTTATCGCCAGCAAGGAGGTGACACGCTAGCCCAGCAAGGCGATGCTGGAGTTCATTGACATCTCTAAGCCGCATCGAAGCTTGTGCGGGCCCCTCGTCATAGGCCTCGCGGCCGACAATGCTGACCTCGGTCATTACGCCAATCACGACTAGCGCCTTACCTACGGATGGAAGGGACGAAAAAGCAGCCAAGTCCATACCAACTTCTCGATCATTTCGCATTGGTCACTCCTATCTTCTGATCACACGAGGGAGCCCGTTGACGTCAACTCCGCGCTCCTGCAGCACCTTGATTCGAGTGTTTCCATCCATCACCGCACCGTCCGGCTTTACGGTCAGCGGCTCAGGGCCACCTGGCTTCAACGAATTGATGATTGATTCCGTATCCATCGCACGAACCTTGCCTAGGGAAAACTTCGCGTCCCCTGCGCTATAGGTTTCATCAGAGTGGATCACCCGTAGCGGCGGCCCTTCAAAATTCCTTGTCGCTCCGCCGGGCGCGTCATCATCGAGTGGCGTGGAGGCCGTCCAGCCGCCGCTGGGGTCACCGGCGGCGGGCTCGCTGGTGTGCTCGGTGAACATGCCGTCGCAGGGATTGTCAGGCTGCGGTGGCGGCGTCCCCGATTTGCGTCCGGTCACGGAAAGGCTGAGCTCCTGGCGCTGACCGTCCGGCATCTCGACGACATAACCGTTGGACACAATGCATGTCTCCACCGGGTCATGGGTCGAGGGCCGCTCGGGCGTGCTGTAGGTCAGCACCGGGACCCCATAGCTCCAACCGTCACTTGAATACAGCGCGGTTTGCGCCGCCATCAGCGCCTGCTCGTTGCCAAAGGAACTGAACGGGTGCGACCCGGCGCTGCTGTATGTGATGTTGAAGACGGGCGTGAAGCCACGCCCGCGCGGCAGCTCGACCGGAAAGCTGAAGCTCACCGAGCCGTTGGCCGGGTTCACCGCCTCGTGCGGGCCGACAATGAGCGCGTGGCCGGGCGTGGTGGGAGCCGGCGTGGTGGTGTCGCCCAGGTTGGGGATCGAGGCTGCGTTCTGCGCAGTGGCCAGTGATGTGAACGAAGCAACGGCGAGGACAACGACCAGCGGCCAAAGGAAAAATCCCGCAAAGGATCCGTCAAATTTGCAAATTCTCATCCGTTGTTACCCCCGTTGATCGCCAGGTTGAGGCGGTGGAACTCCTCGCGCAGCAGCGCCACCCCGGTCGAGTACTGCAGCTGGGTCTGCGCCATGAGCATGGATTCGCGGTCCAGGTTGACGTTGTTGCCGTCCGGCCGCTCCAGCAGCCCGCTCACCTGGTGCTGCGCCTCCGCCGGGTCGAGCCCCGCCTGGGCGGCATTCAGCGCCTGGGCAAAGTCCA
>Ga0134126_10009659_pt1 | contig 12152 bp, 10 predicted proteins | sample KB31752_FD_96881 | JGI IMG/M metagenome (GOLD analysis project Ga0134126, IMG submission 96881) | Terrestrial soil microbial communities with excess Nitrogen fertilizer from Kellogg Biological Station, Michigan, USA - KB3-175-2 | ecosystem: Environmental > Terrestrial > Soil > Unclassified ...
GTCCGCGCCGCAGTGACTGCAGTCGGTGGCGCCGGCACGCAGCACCTTGCCGCACGACACGCATGTCCGCACGCCGTCCGGCTGTACTGGGTATCTGCGCTTCCTGCGCCGGCGCTTCCGGAGATCGACCATTACGAGGAGCGCGATCGCGGCGAATACTATGACTGCAATGGCGATATACATTCGGACCGTCCTTTAGGAGGAGATCGTCGCTGGAAGGACTGTGCCAGTGACATTCGGCTTGATCTCTCGACCGCGCGTTCAGGGTAAATTACAGTCAGAATCGCTCAAGACACGCCACCACCCGGTGGCGACTGTACGTTTTTGACTTATCCAGCCGGGCTCGGCTGCGCCCGGATTCCCCCCCAAATGGCATTTCTGTCTCGTAAGGAAGGCGACATCCCACGGAGGTCGCTATGGCAGCGGATCAAGGATGTTGCCCTGACAGACGTCGCCGTCATAGCGCGCGGTGGCGTCGACAAGGGTTCGCTCGAACAGGTCGAGGAGATCCTGCTTCAGTCGGATTTCGGCGTTCCCGTGACGCTGCGCCTGGTCGACGATATCTCGAGGCGGGCACAGCGCGGCCAGATCAGGACGAGCGATGAATTCAAGACGGCGCTGAGCAGTGGGATCGAAAGCGCTTTGCGCGGCGGCAATTCCAATCCGGCACTTATCTCCGTCGATAGCAAGCCGCTCGTCATGCTGGTGGTTGGTGTCAACGGCGCGGGGAAGACGACGTTCATCGGAAAGATTTCCAGCGCCTTCCGTGCGCAGGGAAAGTCTGTGCTCGTTGGCGCAGCCGACACGTTTCGCGCCGGTGCAATCGATCAACTGCGTGTGTGGGCAGAGAGAACCGGCGCAGAGTTCGTCGGTGGACCGGAGCGGTCCGACCCGGCGTCGGTTGCGTACAACGCGGTGGAAGCGGGCATCACGCGCGGCGTCGACGTCGTGATTGTGGATACAGCCGGACGGCTGCACACGAGTGACAGCTTGATGGAGGAGCTGCGCAAGGTGAACAGGGTGATCGCGAAACGACTTCCGGGCGCACCGCACGAAACGCTGCTCGTGCTCGACGGCACGATCGGACAGAACGCGGTGAGTCAGGCCAGGACCTTCGCGGCCGCGGTGCCGCTGAGCGGTCTCGTGGTCACGAAACTCGACGGGACGGCGCGCGGCGGCGTCGTCGTTGCCGTACACGAGGCGATCGACGTTCCGGTGAAGTTCGTGGGAGTGGGAGAGAAGGCGACCGATCTCGTTGCATTCGACGCTGCGCGCTTCTCGCGCGAGGTACTAGGCGACTGATGGCGCGGAGCGGCGCTGCTACACCGATGTCCGCGCGGTTGCGGCTCGACACGCCGATCAACTTTCTCAAGGGCGTCGGTCCGGCGCGTGCGGAGTCGCTGCGCAAGCTCGGGATCATCACGGCTGGCGATCTGCTCTGGCACGTGCCTCGTCGCTACGAGGACGCGAGCACGGTGCGCCACATATCGTCGCTGGAGACAGGCATGGATGCCACGGTTATCGGCCGCGTGATCTCGAAGGGTGTCATACCGACGCGCAAGGGGTTGCGCATCTTCCAGGCTGTAGTGCGTGACGACAGCGGCATCATCGAGGTGGCGTGGCCCGGCCAGCCATTTCTCGATCGCGTAATACACAAGGATGACACATTGCTGCTCAGCGGGCCGGTGCGTTTTTTTCACGGACGGCAGCTCGCTCCGCGCGAGTACGTGAATCTCGGGCCCGACGAGAACCCCACGAGCGGAGGACGCGTCCTTTCCGTGTATCCCGCGACAGAGGGTATCTCGTTCAAGGTTCTGCGCTCGCTCATCGACGCGCATCTGGACGCACTGTTGCCGTTGGTGGAGGACGAGCTGTCGCAGCAGCTGCGTGCCCGCGCCAGCGTCGTCGCTCTCGCGGATGCATTCCGCATGGTGCATCGTCCCTCGTCGATCGCCGAGGCGGAGCGAGGGCGCGAGCGACTCGCATTCGACGAGCTGTTCTTTGTGCAGCTGCTTCAGCGCCGCGCAAACAGACTGGCGCGCGAGGAACGCGGCGGTATCCGGTTCGAGAATCGCCGCAAGCTCACCTCCGCACTGCGCGAGCAGCTTCCGTACACGCTTACCGCGGCGCAGGCGCATGCATTGCGCGAGATCGTCGCCGACATGTGCAGCCCGCGACGCATGCATCGCTTGCTGCAGGGCGATGTCGGAAGCGGCAAGACAATTGTTGCGCTGTTCGCAGCGCTGTTGGCGGTGGAGAACGGCTATCAGGCCGCGCTCATGGCTCCAACCGAACTGCTCGCCGAGCAGCATCTGCGCACATTCACCACGCTGCTCGAGCCGCTCGGGATACAACCGTTGCTGCTGACTGGAAGCATGGGCACGCGCGAGCGGAGAGCGGTTCTGGCGCGCATGGCGAGCGCGGAGCCCGTCATCGTCGTCGGAACTCATGCGCTGGTGCAGCAGAGCGCCCAGTTCGCGCAGCTTGGATTCGTCGCGATCGACGAGCAGCACCGATTCGGGGTTGAACAGCGCGAAGCAATAGCGGGCAAGGGAGAAGCGCCTGACACTCTTCTCATGAGCGCGACTCCCATTCCGCGCTCGCTCGCTCTCACGACTTACGGAGATCTGGACGTTAGCACGCTGGACGAGCGTCCAGCGGGCCGGTTGCCTATAACTACTGTTTCACGCGGGGAATCGGCGCGCGGGCGTGTATTCGCATTCGTGCGAAACCAGATCGAGGCTGGACGACAGGCGTACATCGTCTATCCGGTGATCGAGGAATCGGAGAAGATGGACCTGAAGGCGGCGACCGTGATGTTCGACCAGTTGTCGGCGTCGGTGTTCGCCGACCGCCGAATGGCACTCCTTCACGGACGCGTCCCAGCGGAGGAGCGGGATCGCGTGATGCGCGCTTTTCGCGACGGCGAGATCGACATTCTGGTTGCGACGACCGTGATCGAAGTCGGCATCGACGTCCCCAACGCAACCGTGATGCTGATAGAGCATCCTGAGCGATTCGGTCTTTCGCAATTGCACCAGCTGCGCGGCCGCGTGGGTCGTGGCGCGGAGGCCGCGTACTGCATTCTGCTGGGCGACGTCGGAGATGAATCCGCGGAGCGGCTGGCGATCTTCACGGGAACGGATGATGGTTTCGAGATCGCGCGCCAGGATCTCCGGTTGCGCGGAATGGGCGACCTGTTCGGGCAGCGTCAGAGCGGCGAGGCGATGTTTCAGATCGCGGATCCACTGCGTGATGAAGCGCTGAACCTGGTCGCGCGTGAAGAAGCGGAGCGCGTGCTGGGCACGGATCCCGAACTTGTTGCGCCCGAGCACGCGGGGATCAAGCGCGTACTGACGGCAAGGTATTCGAGGGCGCTGGAGTTGTTCAGGGTAGGGTGACGAATCAGGAGGCTCGTCATTCCAGCGGATGCGGGCTGGGCTATCCGTCATTCCCGCGAAAGCGGGAATCCATCTGCTGCCGACCAGCTTTGTGCTACCATCACGCTCGAAGATCGATAACTTGGATTCCCGCTTTCGCGGGAATGACGACCTTCAGGGCACATAGAATCCCGCTTTCGCGGGAATGACGACACTTGACCTCAAACTACGGCCTCGGGTTGGCCAGCCGTCTCTTGATGCGGTCGAGCTCGGCGCTGACCTTCGCCAACTGATCCTTGAGACTCACGATTTCAGCGGCGCGCGCTTTTGACAATGAGTCCGGGACGGCAGGCGGTGGGGGGACAGCCACTGCAGCCGCGGAGGCACGCGCATTGTTCAGCTCGCTCTCCAGCCGTACAGAATCCGCAAGACACTGGACCTTGAGCGCCGACAGCTGCTGCTGAAGCGCGACAATCGTCGCCGAGTCGGTCGCAACGCGCTTCGCCACGATGTCGGGATTCTGCACGATGCGATAACCGCAGCCCGGCGATACGAAGGCAGCGGTTATCGCCATTGCGTAGACGCGGAACGCCGTCACGAAGCGATCGCGACGACCGGGAACTGGCCGCTCCTGCGCACGTCCGACGCTACCGGCATCGTGATTCTGAATGTCGCTCCGTTCCCCGCCGTGCTCGTTGCCGTGATGCTTCCTCCGTGTGCCTCTACAATTTCCTTCGCGATCGCGAGTCCGAGCCCTGTGCCCTTGGCGGACGCCTTTGCCTGATTGTCCGCCTGATAGAACTTCTGAAAGATACGTGGTAGCTGCTCCGGAGGAATTCCCGCACCGGTATCTCTCACCTCTATCACGATGTGACTGTCCTGCGCTTCCGCCGACAGCTCGACCCGGCCGCCCCGTGGCGTGAACTTGAACGCGTTGGACAGAAGGTTACCCACGACCTCGCTCATTCGATCCTCATCCCAGCGGACCTCCGTGGGCAGGTCCTGGGACCTGTCCACCTGGAACTGTACGCTGCGCTGCATGGCCAGAACACTGAAAGATGATTGCAGCGTGTCGAGGAACCGCCCGAGGTTGAGCTGGCGACATTCGAGTGCGCCACCGCCGGCCTCGAAGCGGCTGACGTCCAGCAGCCTGCGAACCAGACGTGTGAGATTGCGCGCCTGCGCGGCGATCGTCTCGCACACCTCGCGCTGTTGATCCTGCAGCTTGCCGTAGATACCGTCCTCGAGCAACTCGACGTAGCCGAGTATGACGTTGATCGGCGTCTTGAGCTCGTGCGATGCTACGGAGACGAATTCAGCCTTCAGCCGGTCGAGCTGCGCGAGGCGGTTCGCCATGGCCTCGTAGCTTTCTGACAGGCGACCGAACTCGTCGCTTCTGTTCGGCCGCACCGACAGCTTGCGTGTGAAGTCACCGCTCGCGACCGCATGCATACCGCTCTCCAGGTCGAACACCGGCCGCGTGATCGATCTTATCAGCCACAGACTGATGAGGCCAGCCAGCAGGATTGCGATTATCATCGCGCTGATCGCGGCGCGCTCCGCCGCGGCGGTATCGTCGGTGGCTGCGTTGACGCTGTCGCGCGAGCGCGTGCGAAGCACCTGCTCCGCGGATCCTATCGTTTGCTCGATGATCGCGAATCGGGGGCGCACCCACTGAGTTGAGATGAGTTCCGCAGCGTCATGCTTGGACGCGCTTGAACGCACGTACTCCTCGTTCGCGAGCACACTGAGGGAATCGAGCGCGAGATTCACAGTGACAGACGCCGACTTGAGCGAGAAGTTGTCCAGCGAGTCGGCGAGCGTGCGCATCGTCGCGATCTGATGTGTCATGCGATCATGCGTCTCGGGTGTTCCGACGTACACCAGCGCGTCTTCGGCGCGCCGAAGATCGTCGGTCCCCTGACGCAGACTGCCAATCAACAGCGACGCGGCGAAAGCGCCGTTACGCAGCTCCAGGGTCGTCCTGTGCACGCGCTCCAGAGAGCGCACTGCGACGACCAGCGGAAGCGCAAGTACAATCGCGATGCCGACCGTGCCTATGGCAAGTCGGCGTCGAAGCGTCAGCGCAGGCATCACTTGTGGTTGCCTCGCTCCAGAAGGTTCGGTATTCTATTCGGCTGCTCACGACTCTCTCGAACGCCCAAATGTCATCCCAGTATAAAACGATTTCCAGCCTGCCTCACCACATTGGCGAAACGGTGCGTGTACGCGGCTGGGTGGCTCACCTCAGATCCTCCGGGAAAGTTGCCTTCATCGTCCTACGTGACGGAAGTGGCACCCTGCAATGCGTTGTTGTTCAGAAAGTAGTCGGCGACGCAGGCTGGGCGACTTTTCAGTCTCTTACCCTGGAGACTTCCGTCGAGATCGATGGCGAAGTCCGTGCCGACGAGCGAGCCCCCGGCGGGGTCGAAGTTGGGGTCACAAATATGATTGTCCTTGGCACGAGCCCAACTGATTATCCCATCCAGCCCAAGGAGCACGGGATCGATTTTCTGCTCGATCACAGGCATCTCTGGCTGCGTAGCCCGCGCCAGGTTGCGATAGCCCGGGTCCGCGCCGAGATCGAGCAGGCGCTGAACGACTTCTTTTACGAGCGCGAGTTTGTGCGGGTCGATACACCGATTCTGACCAGCGCCATCGGTGAGCGAAGCGGGCTTTTCGCTACCGAATACTTTGACGAGGGCAACGCGTATCTCGCGCAGACGGGTCAACTGTACGGCGAGGCCGCGGCGGCTGCACTTGGAAAGATCTACACGTTCGGGCCGACGTTCCGCGCCGAGAAGTCCAAGACGCGGCGGCATCTGACCGAGTTCTGGATGCTGGAGCCAGAGATGGCGTTCTTCGACTCCGCGGACAGCATGCGATTGCAGGAGGAGATGATCGAATACGTGGTGCGCCGCGCCGTCGAGCGTTGCGTGAGCGAGCTGGCACTGCTCGAGCGGGACGTTTCCAGGCTCGAGTCCGTTCGCGCGCCATTCCCGCGTATCGATTACTCCGACGCGGTCACCACGCTGCAGTCCAAGGGGAGCACCGTGAAATGGGGCGATGACCTTGGTGCCGAGGATGAATCGCTGCTGGTTGCGGACTACGACAGGCCGATCTTCGTCGTGAATTATCCCAAGGAAGCCAAGGCATTCTACATGAAGGAGAATCCAGCGGATCCGCGCACGGTGTTGTGCAGCGACATGCTGGCACCGGAAGGCTACGGCGAGATAATCGGTGGCTCCCAGCGCGAGGACGACTATGACCGCATGGTGCAGCGCATCAGGGACGAGGGGCTGCCGATCGAGGCGTACGACTGGTATCTGGACCTGCGTCGCTACGGTACGTTCGTGCACTCGGGCTTCGGGCTCGGCCTGGAGCGCGCAGTCGCATGGATTTGCGGAATCCCGCACATTCGGGAAGCGATCGCATTTCCGCGGACGATGTATCGGTTGCGTCCGTAAATATCGTCGCGATTCCGACGCCGGATGGATGACGACGTCCGTAGGGGCAGGCGCGGGGGCCTGCCCCTATAAAATCCACGCGTCAACGGCGTTTTATCTCATCCCATAACGCATCCAGCTCCGCGAGCGATGCGTGGCCCATCACGATGCCACGCTCGCGTGCGAGATGCTCAACCTGCTCGAAGCGATGCTGGAACTTGAGATTTGCGCGGTCGAGGGCGAGCGACGCGTGAACGTGCGCCTTCCGACACAGGTTCACGCACGCGAATAGCAGGTCGCCAAGCTCCTCGGCGATGCGCTCGTGCGCGTCATCGTGGACAGGCGCCGCGCCGGTCGGACGCTCCGGAAGCCGGTCCAGGAGTTCGCGGGCTTCATCCAGCTCCTCGCTGACCTTTTCAGCCGCGCCGTGCCACTCCGGCCAGTCGAAGCCGACGCCTGCCGCGCGATCCTGCAATCGCTGCGCGCGATGCAGCGATGGCAGCGCAGCCGGCAGGCCGTCCGCCAGCGAATCGCGGCGTTTCGATTTCATCCTTTCCCATGGCTCCTTCGCTCCTTCGCCGTACAGATGTGGATGGCGACCCTTCATCTTCGTTATCAACGCATTCGCCACGTCGCCGAACGTGAATGCGCCACGCTCCTCCGCGAGTACTGAATGGAACAGCACCTGGAGCAGAACGTCGCCTAGCTCCTCGCGCATCAGCGGGTCGTTCTCCGTCTGGATAGCCTCGTCCAGCTCGTGCGCCTCTTCGATGAGGTAGGGGCGAAGGGATTCATGCGTCTGTGCAGCATCCCAATCGCAGCGCTTGCGCAGGTCGCGCATCAGCTCCAGCGTGTCGTCCAGTCCGGCGTCACTCGACATTATCTTATAAGGCTGTGGAAGAATCCCTAATATATCCGCTGCCTCCGCGCGCCTGGCTCGACGTGAGCGTTGCGGCGCTGCGCCGGAATGCCGCTGAGCTCCGACGCCACACGGGGCTTCCACTGATTCCCATGGTCAAGGCGAACGCCTACGGGGTAGGCGTTGCGGGAGTCGTCGCAGCACTGGAATCGGTGGAACCGATCGCGTACGGTGTGGCGTCGGTAGCCGAGGGTGAAGAACTCCGTAATCTCGGTGTCGTTCGTCCGGTCATAGTGTTTACGCCCGTGCTCGTGGCGGAGCACGCCCGTGCAGCGGAGGCGGATCTCACACTCGCGCTGGGCGACGCCGCCTCGATTGCCGCCTGGGCGCGTACGGGAAAGCCGTACCACCTGGCGATAGATACGGGAATGAACCGCGCCGGTGCACCATGGCGCGATGTCGCGGCACTGCGCGACGCGGTGCGGCGGTCGCCACCCCATGCCGCGTTCACTCATTTCCACTCAGCCGAATCCACGGACGCGTCCGCAGACGAACAAATGGATCGGTTTTTCGAGTCGATTGCCTGCCTCGGCGTGGATATCCAGCTGCTGCACGCGGATAACAGCGCCGCGGCAGCGCGCGGAGTGGACGGGCACCGTCGTTGTGGGGCGATCCGCCCCGGTGTGTTTCTCTATGGAGTGGGCAGGGGGCTGGGCCTGCATGCCGAGCACGTGGTGAGCATGCGCGCACGGATCGTCGATGTTCGATGGATCGAGGCGGGCGACACGGTCAGCTACGGAGCTACGTATACCGCAAGAAGCCGCGAGCGGATCGCAACGGCTTCTGTCGGGTATGGCGACGGCTACCCACGCGCTCTTTCTGATCGCGCGACGGCGCTGCTGCACGGAAGTCGGATCCCTCAACGTGGACTGGTGACCATGGACATGACGATGTTCGACGTGACTGACGTGCCCTGCGAAGTGGGCGACGTAGTCACGCTGATCGGCGGCGATGCCGGCCGTGATCTCACCGTCGAGGGCGTCGCAGAGCTCGCGGGGATGTCGCCATACGAAGTTCTCACTGGATTTGCCGCGCGGCTGGACCGCCGGTTTGTAGAGGCCTGAGCGAGCTCATGGCGCGACGGGCGGCGATAGTGGTTCTGGATGGGGTCGGCATCGGCGAGGCACCGGATGCTGCTGCTTACGGCGACGCTGGAAGTGACACGCTTGGACACGTCATTGAGAAGATGGCTCCGGCGCGCCTTGAGAACTTACATGAAGCGGGATTAGGTAACATCCGCTCCATCAATGGCTTGGACGCTACCGCCCAACCGCACGCTGCGGTCGGCATGATGTCGCCCAGCTCCGCTGGCAAGGATAGCACGACGGGACACTGGGAGATTGCCGGAGTGCGAATTACCATCCCGTTCCCCACCTATCCGGCTGGCTTTCCAGCCCCGCTGCTAGCGGAGTTCTCCGAGCGGACGGGCCGCGGTGTGATCGCGAACGTGGTCGGTAGCGGCACGGACGTGGTCGCCAGATTTGGCGAGGAGCATCTGCGCACTGGTGCATGGATCGTTTACACATCTGCGGATTCAGTCTTCCAGATCGCGGCGCACGAGGACCTTGTCCCTCTGGCGGACCTTTACGCCGGCTGTGAAATCGCGCGAGAGTTGCTAGTGACCCCTAACAACGTTTCGCGCGTGATCGCACGGCCGTTTGCCGGGGCGCCGGGCTCATTCCAGCGGACCGCAAACCGTCGTGATTTTTCGGTCCAGCCGCCAGCGGAGACGCTGCTCGATGCGCTCGCGTCGGCCGGCATCGAGCGCAGCGGCGTGGGGAAGGTCGACGATCTTTTTGCGGGCCGGTCGATCACTTCGACGCATACATCGGGAAACGCCGAAGGAATTCGTTTGATCCATGAGTGGCTCGGAAGTCCTGCTGATACCGGGTTTCTCTTCGCCAACCTTGTAGATTTCGACCAACTTTACGGCCACAGGAACAACGTACCGGGCTTTTTCGGGGCGCTGCGGGAATTTGACGCGGCGCTTCCAACGCTCCGGCGTGCCCTTCGCGAGGAAGATCTGCTGTTTATCACCGCCGACCACGGCAACGACCCTACAACTGCTTCGAGCGACCATGCGCGCGAGAACGTGCCGGTTCTCGCGTTCGGTGCGGCGATCCGCCCGGGCAACACGATAGGGCGCAGATCCACCTTCGCCGATCTCGGCGCGACGGTCGCGGAGTGGTTCGGGGTGGGATTTCGCGGAGCGGGCACTTCGTTTCTGGCACAGGTGCTCCGTTGAGTACAACGTCATTGAAGGCCGTAGCCGAGGATGCGCGCGCGAATGCGTACGCACCGTACTCGCATTTTCACGTCGGTGCGGCGCTTCGGACCGACACCGGAAACGTGTACGGCGGGGCGAATGTCGAGAACGCGTCGTTCGGGGTGGGGATCTGCGCCGAGCGCTCGGCGCTCGTTGCGGCGGTGACCGCGGGCGAGCGCAGGTTTGCCGAGTTGGTGCTCGTGAGCGATGCTATGGAGCCGGCGGCTCCGTGTGGCGCATGCCGGCAGGCGCTATCGGAGTTTGCTCCGACGCTGCGTGTAGTGAGCCATGGTCAGAACGGAGAGACCGCTGAATGGTCGCTCGCGGACCTGCTTCCGCACCAGTTCAAGCTGGATGAATCGAACCGATTTACGGAGTGATATTGAAGAGATGGAATTTCGTGACGCCGTGTAGCCGCGCGGGTGCGGCCGTCGCCGTTGCGACCTTGATCGCTCTCGTGGCGACCGCGTGCACTGAGAAGCTGGACGGCTCGGCAGGCTGCCCAATCACCTGCGTCGATCAGTCGGTGCAGATCACCACGGTGACGCTCGATGCCGTAAACATCGACTCGACCGTGCTCGGCGGACTGGGCAAGGGGACCGAGCCCGAGATGCTGCTCGCGAGTCGCGGCGACACGCTGGATACGCGCGTCATCATTCGGTTCGACACGCTCCCATCGAAGAGCGTCACGAGCGCGACGGACACCGGCGTAGCGATCAACTATGCAGACAGTGCAATCCTGCGGATGTACGTCGACAGCGCCGCGGCCAAGATCACCGTCCCGGTAACAGTTTCCGTATACGACGTGGATGATACGACCGCCGTGGACGACACCTCGGCGGCGGCGGTGGCTCCGCTCTTCACCCCCGGTCGGCTGATCACGACGGCTCAATTTGCGCCTGGAACGATCGCGGATTCGATACACATTCAGCTGCCGACGGCATTCGTGCTTGCCAAGGCCCAGGCCCACGCGCGACTTCGGCTGGGACTGAAGGTGTCTGCGTCAACATCGGTGGAGTTCCGCATCCTGTCCGGAGAATCCGGATTCTCGTCCAAGCTTTCGATGCGAGTGTCCAAGGATACCAGCGTGGCTCCGGTAGTGATGCCGCCGTATTCTCTCACGCCGGTGGACAACGTTTCGATTGCACAGAGCATCGCCGACTTCACGATCGTCGTGAAGGGAACCCCGCCTCCGCCACCGGGAATTCTGACGATCGGTGGCCTGCCGGGAACACGCGCATATCTCTCGTTCAACATACCGCCGTCTATCTCGGACTCGTCGCTCGTAGTTGCCGCGACGCTCGTTCTCACGCAACGGGCGAGCGCGTCGCCCGATCCAACCGACTCGATGGCGATACAGCCGTTCCTGGTGCTTGCGGGTCCGGGCGTCACGGATCCATCCAAGGCAGCGCAGATCGTCGCGCCGGCCAGTGTGCTCGGGTTGGCACCGCTCAGAACTCCGCCCGGCACCTCCGGCGTTCGCGAGGTGCAGATCGGGCCTGCGTTCAAGTACTGGGGCATACAGAACGCGTCGGAGCTTCCGCGCGCGATCGTACTCCAGAGTCTGCAGGAAGATTATTCCGCGCAGCAGGCGTTCTTCTACTCATCGTCGTCGGATCCGGCGTTGAGACCGAAGCTTCGCATCAGCTACACACCTCGTGCCCGGATTGGCGTTCCATGAGTAACAGATTCTTGATTGCCGTGGTTGCCGCCACTGCTCTGACGGCTCCCACGCTTCATGGTCAGGGATCGATCAGCTCCCAGGGCCTGGGCTATCCGCCCGGTGAGCTCAGCACGCGCGCGCTCGGTACTGCCGGCGCGATCGGCGAGATTGACGCGCGGTCTCCCATCAATCCCGCGGCACTGGCAATCCGTACTGCGCCGCAGGTCTACGCGCAGTACGACCCTGAGTTCAGGACGATAACGTCGAACGGCCAGTCGTCATCGACGACGCTCGCGCGGATGCCGAACATCGGCGGCGTGCTCCCGTTGAATGGACACCTCGTGCTCGGTATCTCCGCGTCCACCTTTCTCGACCGAACGTGGGAGACGTCGCGCGCGCGGTCGCAGGTGTTCGGCCCAAATCCCGGCGACACGGTCGCCTTCAATGAAACGTTGAAGAGCGAGGGCGCGATAACCGA
>Ga0134126_10009660_pt1 | contig 12151 bp, 8 predicted proteins | sample KB31752_FD_96881 | JGI IMG/M metagenome (GOLD analysis project Ga0134126, IMG submission 96881) | Terrestrial soil microbial communities with excess Nitrogen fertilizer from Kellogg Biological Station, Michigan, USA - KB3-175-2 | ecosystem: Environmental > Terrestrial > Soil > Unclassified ...
CCGGCACGCACGGAAGACCCAATGTAAAGGTTGAAAGTGCCCCCGCCGCCATCACTTCTCTGAGCGCCGCCTGCCGCTGCGCCAGCCACCCGCCGAGCAACCCTTCAGTGCTTCCCCCCGAAATTGGAACCCAGTCAGAAATGGCTGGGTTCTCCTGCATTTAGCGTCCACTAATTTTATTTTTGCTCAGCCAGATTGCGTTTCGCCATCACCGAAGCTCCATTCCTAAGCTAAGTCCTAAATGACTCAGACTCAAAGCCTCGGTCAGCTGCGACGGATTTTGTCACTTTGACGGTGACGTTTTCTGTCTTTTTGACTAGTTTTTTGCCTGATTTGGGTAGTCTCGTGTGCTTCTACGGTCCCTCACTAAAATATTTCAATAGATTTTCTTCGCCTGAGCTTTCAGCCCGCAGCCAGTGCTAATGAAACTTTCCCGGGTCGATCAGCCTTTTGTTAAACTCCGCGCCAATGCAGGACACTGTCGCCACACCTTCTCAGCTGACCCATGGTACGGCGACTCGATTCTCAGCATGGGCCACTCGCATCCGCTGCGAAATCCCTTCACTGACTGATTGTGGCGTCGCTTTACTCTCCTCGATCCTTCTGATTATCTCGTTTCCAGATTTCAATCTTTGGCCGCTGGCTTGGATTGCACTCACTCCGCTACTGGTCGTTGTGTCTCGGCGACCGCGACCCTTGTCATGTTTCTGTTTGGGCTGGCTCTTTGGTTCGGTATTCTTTTTTGGTTCCTGTTACTGGCTGACATATTCGATCATTCACTTCGGCGGTTTTTCACCTTGGCTCGCTTACCCGATGCTGATCCCAGGAGCACTCGTGCTCGGAGTCTTCCCCGGGATCTTCACTGCAGTTCTAGCCAAAGCGGTCAAGAGATGGGGCGCCGCTGCATTATTTCTGGCCCCCCTTTTTTGGACTTCGCTTGAATGGGCACGCCTCGGTGTGACTGGACAGCTCTGGAACGCCATCGGTTATTCCCAGGCATTTCATCCGCTGCTGATTCACACAGCTAAATGGGGAGGAGTGTACGCGGTGGGCTTTCTAATAGCCCTCGTCAACGCAGCCCTTGCTTACATTGCCTTGAAACGAACTCGGAACGCAGTATCGATCTCGGTGGTGGCATTCGTGCTCCTTTGTGTCGCTCCAATGACGATATCAGCCGGGGGAGGTTTGGGAAACGACACGACCGAAGCGATCGTCATTGCGATTCAACCCAACGTTCCGATGGATCTGATCAAATCAACTGCGGAGATGGAACAGCTAAGATTGCGGCACTTCGAAATGAGCGAAGCCGCACTTCGGAATCTGCAGGATGATAAGGTTTCGCGGCTGATTATCTGGCCCGAGTCGCCAATGAATTTTACTTACGGAACTGATTCACAGTTTCGCGAACTGCTAACTCAGTTTGCCAAGGAAAACCACGCTTCCGTTCTCCTGAACTCTCAAGAGGTGGCCCCCAATGACGGCATTTACAATTCGGCGGTGCTCATAAATGAACAGGGTAGCCTCGTGGCTCAATATGATAAGATTCGCCTGCTGCCGTTTGGCGAATACGTTCCGCTGCCGCGATGGTTACCGGGAGCGGGCTTGATAAGAGGGATAGTCGGCGACTTTACGCCGGGCGCAAACTACGGGCTGATGCCTGTTGGAAATATGCGCGCCGGAGTCTTCATCTGTATCGAGTCGGCATATCCTTCCATCGCACGACAATTCACTGGCGAAGGTGCGGATGTGCTCATTAATATTTCCAACGATGGCTACCTTGGCCCAACCGCTGTGATGCGCCAACACCTGGCTAATGCGGTTTTCCGCGCGGTGGAAAATGACCGACCTCTGTTGCGGGTAACCAACACCGGCATCACCGCATTTATTACGCCGCAAGGCCAGGTCAGAGATGCGACTCGATCGTTTCAGCAGGAAGTTAGGACCTGGACGATAACGCGGGCCAGTAGTCCACCATCGTTTTACGCGAAACACGGCGACTTGTTTGCGGCGGGATGCGCGATTTTGAGTGCCATTACTCTCGTATTGTCGTTTAGAAGGCGAAACGGAGCACAGACGTCAGCCTAAGAATTGCAGATTTTTGGAGGGTTAATGATCGAAACCTTATCAATTCAGGAATTAAGAAACGCTTTCGAAGAAGTACGCACACATGTCGAACAACTCGGGAGGTTTCTTTGATGTTGCGGCTGGTCGCGAAGAGTTGAAACGCATCGAAAATCAGGCCTCATCGCCTGACTTTTGGAATGACCAGGAGGCGGCGCAGAAACTATTGCAAAAGCGCACGGCCCTGGAAAAGAAAATTCAGCGTCAGGAGCAGTTTGAATCGCAGGTTGCCGATGCCGGCGTGCTCTTTGAGTTTGCAGAAGAAGATGAAGACTCCTTGAAAGAACTTCGCACGCTCGTTGATCGTCTGGCACACGATGTCGGCATTGCCGAAACAGAGATGCTCCTCGCCGGCGACAACGATCAATTGAATGCCATCTGCACGATTCACCCCGGAGCCGGCGGCACTGAATCGCAGGACTGGGCGGAAATGTTGCTGCGGATGTATCTGAAATGGGCCGAACAGCGCGGATTCAAAACCGAGATTCTAGACTACCAACCTGCGGAGGAAGCGGGAATAAAGGGAGTTACCTTTAGAGTGGAAGGCGAATATGCCTACGGCCTGCTGTCGGCTGAAGCCGGAGTGCATCGGCTTGTGCGCATCTCTCCTTTTGACCAGGCAGCGCGGCGCCACACTTCGTTTGCTTCACTTTTTGTTTATCCAGAGATCGACGAAAATATTGAGGTGGAAATTAACGACAAGGACCTGCGCGTCGACACCTATCGCGCCACCGGAGCCGGCGGTCAGCACATCAACACCACCGACTCCGCAGTCCGCATCACTCACGCACCTACCGGAATCGTTGTTCAGTGTCAGAATCAACGTTCGCAGCATCAAAACCGCGCCGTGGCCATGCAGGTTTTGCGGGCGCGCCTCTATGAGCTCGAGTTGGAAAAACGCCGCGCCGAAACTGCTCAACTCGAAGCCAACAAATCTGACATCTCTTTCGGTTCGCAGATCAGGAGTTATGTGCTCGCACCTTATCAGTTGGTGAAAGACACGCGCACGAAGCTGGAGCGCGGCAATGTGGATGCTGTGCTAGGCGGCGACATAGACGATTTCATTAAGGCCTATTTGCTGGCGAAGAAGGCAGCGTAGTTTTTTGGAGTGCGCTGACCGGTCAGCGCTTTAGTCGGTCGCCGACCTGTCGCGACCTGATTCACTTGAAACAGGTTCACTTCGCGGCGTCAAGCCGCCGCAGGCCAAAGCGGTGACAGGTCACCGCACTCCAAAGAATCGGGAGTCGAAATGGCAACTACCGAGTTTGAGGAACAACCAAGAGTGATAACTCCGCGTACTCGCCAAAGTGAGATCGTCGCGATCCTGCTGCTGGCAGTTGGCCTGTTACTCGCACTGTGCCTCGTTTCGGCGGCCTTTTATCCCAACGATCCTTCGTGGAATTCCACTGGCCAAAATGAAACCCACAATTGGGCCGGTAGAATTGGAGCTAATGTTGCCGCTCTACTTTTCCAGGCAATTGGATTGGCTGCCTATCTCCTTCCCTGTTTGTTTGTGGCAGCAGCTTGGCGACGACTCAAGACCCTGAGTTTCCGCGCCCCTTTTTCACGCTTACTCGGTCTCGTCGTCCTTACTTTGGCGGCGGCGTCACTGCTCTCAATTTCAAATATTCGTCCGCTGTTCGATTCCAGTGTTCAGCCGGGCGGAGTAGTCGGCACACTGATTTCGCGCGGGCTGGCAAGCGGGCTCAACACCGTCGGCGCGACTGTACTGCTGATTGCCTTCGCCGCCACCGGACTATTACTCGCAACGAATTTCTCCTTTGTCGGCTTGTACGAATGGCTACAGGCGCTTACCGCTAAACGCTTCGCCGCCGTTAGTGGTTTGCCCGCCAAATTTCGGTTATGGCGTGAGGCCCGGAGCGAACGCAAGCGCCTGCAGAAGGAACAGCGCGAGCTTCTCAAGGCCCAAAATGCCTTGAAGGCTGCACCGGACTTGAGCCCGGAAGAACGTATAGCTCAGTTTATGAAAGACGGCGCCGAACCAACTTTCAGCGCTGAAACGATCAGCCGGAGTGAAGCAGCCGGCGCTCAAATGACAACCATCCAGGGTTCTGCTGAACCAGCCCGCGCCGCTGCCGCCGGCGCCGGCATTCCCGGACCAGTCGTCGGCAACAGTTCGTCCGGCCGCCGCTCAATTTCGCCGGGATCCAAAGGCGCAACCGCGGTCGCTGATGAAGATGCGGAAGCGGAAGAAATGGTTAAGGGCGCGTCCGTACTGCGTCCAAAGGGCGAGGCTCCCGCAACTGGAAAGCTTCCGTTCGACGCCGACCGTGCGCGACGTGTTGCTTACACCGAATACTCCATGCCACCGCTGGGGTTTCTCAATGAAGCGCCGCCCCCCAGCGAACAGGCGGACACAGAACTACTGGGTCTGGCAACGCGCCTGGCAGAAAAGTGCAAAGAGTTTAATGTCAGCGGACAGATCAAGCATATCTGCCCCGGCCCGGTGGTCACTACCTACGAATTCAAACCAGATCCTGGAGTTAAATACTCGCGTGTCGTTTCACTGGTTGACGATCTTTGCCTGGCCTTGAAAGCCGAATCCATCCGCATAGACCGCATGCCGGGTAAGCCGCACGTGGGAATTGAAGTTCCAAACCCGCGTCGCGAAACGATTTTCCTGCGTGAAGTTATTGAATCACGAGCCTTTCGCGAATCGGCTTCGAAACTCACCATCGCGCTGGGAAAAACGATCGACGGCCTTAACTATGTAGCCGACCTGGCAAAGATGCCGCACTTGTTAATCGCCGGAACTACCGGCGCTGGTAAGTCTGTCGGCGTCAACTCCCTGATTGTTTCAATCCTCTATCGCGCGCGGCCTGACGAAGTTAAGTTTATTCTGATTGATCCCAAGCGGCTCGAGCTGGGACTCTATGAAGACATTCCCCACCTGGCGGCGCCAATCATCACGGATCCCAAGCTGGCCTCGCGTTCGCTGAAGTGGGCGGTTGGCGAGATGGAAAAGCGCTATCGCGACCTGGCCGGTTGGGGGGTGCGTAACATAGATGGCTATAACGCCGAAATTATGAGGCGGAATCTCGTACAGGAATATGACGAGAGAGGCGAGCCCCATAAACCACTTCCCTACATCGTGATCATCATCGATGAGCTGGCGGATTTGATGATGACCTCCGGCCGCGAGGTCGAGGAATCGATAACTCGACTGGCGCAAATGGCGCGCGCAGTTGGCATCCATCTGGTGCTGGCCACGCAGCGTCCGTCAGTCGACGTCATTACCGGTCTGATCAAAGCGAACTTTCCTTCGCGCATCTCCTTCCGGGTTTCGTCCAAAGTGGATTCGCGCACGATTATCGATACCAACGGAGCTGAACATCTGCTGGGCCGCGGTGACATGCTGTTTCTACCGCCAGGCACTTCACGCCTGATTCGCGTGCACGGGGCCTACGTTGACGAAACTGAAATCGGCAAGATCGTCGCCCATGCTAAAGCACAGGCAAAACCGGAGTACAACGAGACTATCACCCAATCCGAGGAAGAAGCGCTTGGCCTCGAAGAAGGCAGCGGCGAACACGACGAACTTTTTGAAGAGGCCCTACGGATTTGCGTGGAGATGAAGCGAGCCTCGACGTCGGTCCTGCAACGCCGGCTACGCATCGGCTATGGCCGCGCTGCCGCGATTCTCGACATCATGGAACGCGAAGGACTGATCGGGCAGGCAGACGGTTCTCGCCCGCGACCGGTGCTCGGTCGAGCATACGAAATGATCGCGCAGTGGGATGAAGGCGGGGAGGAATAGTTTCGAGTTCCAAGTTTCAAGTTCCAAGTTTTTCTTCATACCGGTCGTTCGGGCACAGTCCACTAAAAAGACTCCTAACTTAAAACTTGGAACTTGGAACTTGAAACTAGTTCGAAACATTTTTCCACGCAAGCTGTGGAAAAATCTGTGGACAACGCGCTATAAAACATACGAACTTTTGGAGTCATTAGACTTTTGGCATTGTGCACACGCGAGCGGCAGAGTTACAAAGCCTTCACGAACACTCACTTGCATACGTGAAACAGAATCCCCCACCAGCAAAGTTTCTATCGCCGTTGATCGTACTCGTCTTCCTCGCCGCAATCCTCTCAGCTTCAGCCTGCGCCACGCTTCCCCGTCCAGCAAACACAGCCATCCGGTTGAGTCCGGACTTACCCAGAGCTGAGCAAGCCTCAGCAATAAACATCAATACCGCTTCGCCGCAGGAACTGGAAAAATTACCGGGGATCGGCCAGGGAATCGCTGAACGAATCGTCGCGCATCGCGTGCAATACGGGCCTTTTCGCCGTAAGGAACACTTGATGATGGTGCGCGGCGTCAGTGACCGGAAGTTTCGCGAACTGCGGACGATGATCGTGGTTGAGTAGTCGACCTTCGGGTACTGATGCCGTTAGCTAAGCGTGGGTAGCGCTCCCATGAGGTCAGTACCGACCTCAAAAGACCGCACGATGAATGTAGGCAAAGCTCAAACTGTATCAAGCTCGAGCTTCTCCCGGAGTCCTGCCCTCGCGCTCGTCGTGCTACAATCGGCTTCTAAATAATCAGATCCGTAACTAACAGGAGACAGCTATGCCATATTCAGAACTGATGATTCGCCCCATGCGTGAGGAATTAACCAGAATCGGCGTCGAAGAATTGCGCACCCCCGAAGACGTGCAAAAGACGATCGAGGACAGCAAAGGCACCGTGATGGTCGTTGTAAACTCGATTTGCGGTTGCGCAGCGGGAAAAGCTCGGCCGGGGATTGCCCGGGCGCTGCAACACACCGTGCGTCCAGACAAGGTTGCGACTGTGTTCGCGGGAGCGGATATTGAAGCCACCGAGAAAGCGCGCAGCTACTTTACCGGCTACGAGCCGTCTTCACCTTCTATAGCACTGCTAAAGGACGGCAAACTGGTTTACATGATGGAACGCCGCCAAATCGAAGGCCGGGATGCATCGCAGGTCGCCGGAGAACTCACCCAGGCCTTCGATCAGCACTGCGCCAAAGCCGAAGCAACTACAAACTAACAACTCAAAAATCAAATCGACTCGTGATATACCCGCTGTAGTGCCATTTTTCGGAATACGCAGCGGGTGTACCTACGTATAGTTTGAAGTAATTGCCGACGGCCTGATCGAGTCCATACAACTTCCCCATACAATCGTCGCAGACAAGCACGCCATTGCGTTTGATGTCGAAGAGTCCTTCGATCTGGCTCACACTTGTGCTGGTTGTTTTTACCAGCTCGAAGTCATACTGCGGTGTTCCAATAGCAATGATCGTAACTGTGCGAAAATAAGCTCTGGTTGTTCCTTCCGTCCACGCCGCGGAGGCGCTGCCGATCTTAAAAGAATCGTACTTCTTACCGGTGTCTCCGTCAGTCAGATGAAACGGCTTCTTCGACCAAACATTATGTGTATTTTGGGCCACTGCCGCAGTCGCGGGAACAAACGTCAGAACGACGAGCAGCAATAATGATTTGAGGGTGAATCGAGTCATGAAAATCTCCTTTGAGGATCGCGTCGGCCGCGAAGGTTAAGAATTTTAGTTCTGCTCTGTGCAACCTACGTGTTCTCGGAGGACGCACAGAGAACGAGGCAACAACTACTAACTTCAAACTGCATCAATAACAACTAGTGGACCTCTTTTGAAAGTCTTGCCGGACCGAGCAAACCAGCAAACTCCGAATGTGCCAGCACTACCTCAGGGGATTGCTGCATCGCCGTGAAGTATTTCTTTTGAAACTCACTACCTGTCTCGGATGGGGTTAGTAAAATGCTTGCCTGCTGAATCAGGGCCACGCCCGTAGCATCCCTGGGAGTCTCCTTCGCAGCCAGCAGTTCGTCCATCTCAACAATCAGCTCGGATAGCTGCCGTAGCCAGGCAAACCACGGATCGCTCATCACCAGTTGCAAAAACGCGTAGCTGTTCGCGATTTTGTCATGCGCGCGTTCATAGGCGTTGCGCTCAAAATCGAGCAGCGTTTTGTGCAGGCGCAACAAGGCAGTGCGAACCCGTGTCAACTGCTGCCGCGTTTTTTCGGTCAGCTCGGTGTCCGAAGTTATTTGTTCATCCAAAGTCATACTCCAATGTAACGCAAACTGTTATTTTCGTGGAAAGCAAGCTCCTAAGAGTACCGGGTCAGTTTGATGTCCGACAAGCTTTAGCTTGTCGTGGGGCTACGACAAACTGAAGTTTGTCGGACATCAAACTGACCCCAGTACCTCGTTACAGTCAGAATTAACACTTTTGCCAATCACGCGGCATCTGAACTCGCGAAGCGCAACTCTGACCCCTGAGTCCTGAGTCCTGTATCTGACCGCTATGCTATGATCCGCGCGAATGCCGCCTCCTTTCAGTCTCAAAACCCCGGTCGAAGAACTACACAAATACGGGCTGCCGCGCTTCGGGCAAACACTCTCCGCCAAACTCGCTTTGGAGATCGCAGCTCACTCCATCAAGAAAGAGCCCGGCGCCGCAACTATTGAGGATCTGCTGAGCTACCTTCCCATGCGCTACGAAGATCGCTCCAGCCCGGCGCACATACGCGATCTGGCTGACGGAATGGAGGCGTCACTGGAACTCGTCGTCAAGATAGCCGGGGCTTTCCAGGTAAAGAACCGGCGCTCGCAGGGGCGCTCGAGCCTTTTCATTTTCGAAGTAACAGCTACGGATCCGGAAAAGACCGGCCGTCCAATCGTGGTCTGGTGGTTTGTCTCCGGTACGCACGCGCACGACATCATCAACTATTACACGAAGCGGTTCACACGCGGCGCGCGCTTCATAACTTTTGGCCGCTGGGATTGGGACAAGCGGCGCGCGACCTTCTCACTGAAGCTCAACAAACCAGCGGATGAACTCGAGATGCTGCCGGCTGCAAGGGACTCCACGTCGCAGGAAGAAGCGACGCCGGAACTCGATGGTAAGGCCAACAAGTCTATCGAACTGGACACCGTCGATAATAGCGATCCGGCGCTCACGGCCATTCACTCTGGCCGTCGCGTGCCGATCTACCGGAAGCTGGGTGAGTTTAGTTCAAAACGAGTGCGCGAGATCATGCACGCCGTGCTGGCGCTGCTCCCCGATTCAGCGATTCCGGAAACCCTGCCCGCTGAGTTGCTGCGACGTAAAAAACTTGTCAGCCGCTCAGAAGCCCTGCGCCGGATCCATTTCCCTGGCGACGACACGCCACTCGCGCTCTACGATCAGGCGAGAAGTCCGGCCCACCTGCGGCTCATCTTCGAGGACTTCTTCTGGGTCGCGTTAGGCATCAGCCTGAAGCGTGGCCGTCGCGTCAAGGAAGCAAAAGGAACGAAGATCAAACTCGATCAGGCGACCAAGCTGAGGATTGGTTCAGTGCTGCCCTTTAAACTGACTGAGGCTCAGCGGCGAGTGGTAAAGGAGATCTTCAAAGACTTGAAATCGGATGCGCCGATGAACCGTCTGCTGCAAGGCGACGTCGGCAGCGGCAAAACTATCGTGGCGCTTATCGCTATGCTGGCCACAATGGAAAACGGCTATCAAACAGCGCTGATGGCTCCGACTGAAATTCTCGCCGAACAACACGCGCGCAACATCAAACGCCTGCTCGCCAAATCGCCCTATCGCGTAGAACTCCTGACCGGATCACTGCGCGGCGCAGAGAAAAGAAAGCTACAGGTAGAACTTGCCGCCGGTGAGATCGACGCCTGCATTGGCACCCATGCAATTATTCAAGAGGCAGTCTCGTTCAAGAACCTCGGTCTGGCCGTTATTGATGAACAACACCGGTTCGGAGTCATGCAGCGCGCCGAATTGCGCGCCCGTGGTTTCAATCCCGACGTGCTGGTAATGACCGCGACCCCTATTCCCCGTTCGCTGACCATGACAATTTACGGCGACCTCGACGTTTCGGTGATCGACGAGATGCCGCCGGGAAGAACGCCAATTGAGACGCGCGTGTTCGGCGAAGAACAGCGGCCTGAGGTTAAGCAGTTGATCGCTAGTGAGGTGAAGGCCGGCCGCCAGGTTTACGTAGTTTATCCGCTGGTTGAAGAGTCAGAGAAGATGGATTTGAAAGACGCCACGCAGAGATATGAGTACTTGCGCGAAAAGGTCTTTCCCCGGCTCACTGTCGGACTTATCCACGGCAAAATGAAGACGGCTGACAAAGAGGAAGTGATGCGACGCTTTGTGGCCGGTGAAATTCAAATACTCGTTTCCACCACGGTTATTGAAGTTGGCGTTGATGTTCCTAATGCGTCGGTAATGATCGTGGAACACGCGGAACGATTTGGGCTTTCACAGTTGCATCAACTACGCGGGCGCGTGGGGCGTGGCGCTGAAAAGAGCTATTGCGTTTTGCTGACCTCAGACAAACAGACCGCGGTTGCCGTGGAGCGACTCGGCATCATGGCCAAGACCAATGACGGCTTCGTGATTGCGGAAAAAGACCTGGAGCTACGTGGTCCGGGCGAATTGCTGGGCACGCGGCAGTCGGGACTGCCGGAGTTTCGCGTCGCCAACCTCGTTCGTGATCAGCAATTCATCGAAGGGGCGCGCAAGGAAGCTGAGTTTTATCTGGCTAAAGGCGAGAAGTCAGCCGAAACTCTGAAACTTATTGAACGCGTGCGATCTGATGCCCGGTTTGGACTGGCAGCAGTAGGATAGAAGTTTCAAGTTCCACGTTTCAAGTTCCACGTTTCAAGTTCCAAGTTATTACTGCCAGGACTTGAAACTTGAAACTTGAAACTCGAAACTTTTTTGAGAATCATTACTGGAAAATTTCGAGGTCGAAACCTGAAGAGTCCGCCTTCGCTTGAAGTGCGGCCGACTTCAGATCGTCTGCGCGAAACTCTCTTCAACGTAATTGCACCAAGAATTGCCGGGGTTCGGTTTCTCGATCTTTGCGCCGGTTCGGGAGCTGTCGGGATTGAAGCGCTATCCCGCGGCGCAAGTCACGCAACCTTCGTCGATAGTTCCCGAGCGATGTGCGCGCTGATCAAATCGAACCTCGAGCTCTGTCGCATTGAGCGCAGCGAAAGTGATGTCATTCAGTCGGAGGCGCAGGACTACTTGCGTAGGTTCGTTTCGAAGCACCCGGACTCCGGAAAACCCTGGGACACTGTCTTCTACGATCCGCCTTATGCAACTGACTACTTACCGATGCTCGATTTCTTCGGCGCGCGCTCGTCCAGTTTGTTAACCGCAAAAGGGCTCCTGATCGTCGAACATCATCACAAAACCAATCTGCCGGAAGAGACTGGGAGCCTGGTTCGCTCTCGAGTTCTGAAGCAGGGAGACTCCGCGCTGAGCTTCTATGACCTGGAAACAGAAAGAGCGAGGGCAAGCCCACCTTCTGTATAGACCAGAGACATAGTAAACACTTGTTCAGGGACATGGTAAACACATTTGGTTACTTGTCAGTCAGCTCAACTGGATAACCTCAGGGTCAGGAAGGCGGGCTTGCCCCCCGCTCTTGAGTGAAGCCTCAGCGCTCAGTCGCCGCTTTACTCAATCATTGCTAGAATCCATTCATGCTGGTTCTCGGAATCGAAACATCCTGCGATGAAACTGCCGCCGCAATCGTGCGTGATGGCCGCGAAATCGTCTCTTCAGTTATCGCGTCGCAAATCGAAACTCATAAACGCTTCGGCGGTGTCGTACCGGAACTCGCCTCCCGCGAACATCTCGACAAGATCGTGCCGATCGTTCAGGAAGCATTCGCACAAGCCAACACGCAGCCGCAGGAGATTGACGGCATTGCAGTAACAGTTGGACCCGGATTGGTCGGTTCGCTGCTGGTGGGCGTGTCGTACGCAAAGGCTATGGCGTTCGCGCTGGCCAAGCCGCTGGTGGGAGTGAATCACATCGAAGGCCACGTGTATTCGGTCGCCTTCGGTAACCCGCCGGTCGAGTATCCAGCGTTTGCGCTAATCGTTTCCGGTGGTCACAGCAATTTGTTTTTAGTACCCAGTCCGGGAAAGTATAAAGTCCTCGCCCGTACGCGCGATGACGCCGCCGGCGAAGCCTTCGACAAAGTGGCGAAG
>Ga0134126_10009661_pt1 | contig 12151 bp, 9 predicted proteins | sample KB31752_FD_96881 | JGI IMG/M metagenome (GOLD analysis project Ga0134126, IMG submission 96881) | Terrestrial soil microbial communities with excess Nitrogen fertilizer from Kellogg Biological Station, Michigan, USA - KB3-175-2 | ecosystem: Environmental > Terrestrial > Soil > Unclassified ...
CACTACGTCCTGATCCGCCGGGAGCTGCCGCCCGACCGTCATATCGTTGCACTTTCCACGGATCTCGCTGCCGCGCTGGCGGCTCCCGGATCGCAGGCCGACGTTACGCTGATGCCACGGGACCGGATCATCGTGTTCGACCTCTCCTCCAGCCGTGACCAGATCGTCCACCCGATCTTGGAAGAGCTGCGGACGGAATCGACCGCCGAGCAGCCTGATCAGCGGGTAACGGTGCAGGGACGGGTCAACGTTCCCGGTCAATACCCGCTCGAGCCGGGCATGAGAGTGGCTGATCTGGTTCGCGCCGGCGGTGGTCTGGCGGATGCTGCCTACGCGGGTAAAGCCGAGCTCACGCGTTATGTAGTGGTGAAAGGCGGCACCCGCCGCACGGAGCTGATCGACGTCGATCTGGCCGGCGCCCTGAAGGGGAACGCCGCGGACGACGTCGAGCTCGAGCCGTACGACGTGCTCAGTGTGCAGGAAGTTTCACAATGGGCGAATCAGGAGAGCGTCAGCCTCACGGGTGAGGTGCGCTTCCCCGGGACCTACACCATCAAGCCGGGCGAGACACTGAAGTCCGTGATAGAGCGTGCCGGCGGGCTCACCGAGTACTCATTCCCGGAGGGCGCCGTATTCACGCGTGCGGAGCTCAAGCGACGCGAGCAGGAGCAGATGGATCAGCTCGCCGCGCGAATGAAGGTCGAGCTCGGTGTGTTGGCGTTGCGGGCCGTGGCCACCAGCGCTGGAAGCACGGGCAATGCTTCCAGTGCCCTCATCGTGGGCCGGTCGCTCCTGCAACAGCTGCAGGGTGAGAAGGCCGTAGGACGCCTGGTCATCAATCTTCCGCAGATCATCCGCGAGCCGGCGAGCTCGCCGGACGACGTCGTGCTTCGCGACGGTGATGAGCTCATCGTGCCCAAGTTCGAGCAGGAGGTCACCGTGATCGGGGAGATCCAGGACCCGACCTCTCACCTTTACAGGCCCGACCTCTCGCGGGATGACTACATCCGCCTGAGCGGCGGATTCACCGCGCAGGCCGATCAGAAGCGGGTCTATGTCGTGCGGGCGGACGGCAGTGTGGTCGCCAACGAGGGCAGCCGCTGGTTCAGTCGCGGTTCCAACATCGAAATGCATCCGGGAGATACGATCGTCGTACCGATCAACGCCGAGCAGATGTTGCCGCTGCCTTTCTGGCAGGCGGTGACGGGTATCATGTACAACGTGGCGATTGCCGCCGCGGCGGTGCACGCGTTGTGATAACCCGGCGCATGACGGTATGAGGCGGCCGGTCCCACCGGCCGCCGTCTTGCCCTCGACCGAATCATGAAAGTCATCCAGCGCAGCGAGCACAGCATCGAGCCGATGGAGCCATCGACTCGTGTCAGCATCGAAAACCTCATCCTGCTGGTCTTGCGGCGCAAGCGGCTGTTTGCGATCGCTGCAGTCGTTTCGGTCGCCGCAGTCATCGCGTGGGCGCGCCTGGCGACGCCCATCTACCGCGTCACGACCGCCTTGATGCCGAGGCAGAGTGAGCAGGCGGGCGGCCTGATGCGGTCGCTGCTCGGGCAATATTCGGGGGCGGCGGCGCTTCTCGGATTGAGCGGCGACCTGCCGGCCGACTCACAGGAGGCGCTTGCCGTCCTGAAGAGCCGGGCGGTATTCGATACCCTGGCCGCCCAACAGAACCTGCTGCCCATACTGTTCGCGGACAAATGGGATGCGCAGGCGCGACGGTGGAAGGCTTCCGCGCGCCCCCCGACCGCGGAAGAGGCATGGCGGATGTTCGACCGCAGAATACGCGCCGTCAGCCAGGACAAGCAGACAGGCGTGGTGACGCTGCAGATGAGCTGGCGCGACCGGGTGCAAGCGGCGCAGTGGACCAATGCGCTCGTGGCGCTGGTCAACGAAGTCATGCGGCAACGGGCCCTGGCGCTCTCCGAGGCGACTCTGGCGTCGCTGCGCGCGCAGTATCAGTCCGCGGACTCGGTCGAGCTGCGCACTGCGATTGCGCAGCTCATGGAGCTTCAGATCAACAAGGAGGCGATGGCGAAGGCGCAGCCGGACTATGCGTTCAATGTACTCGATCCGGCGCGCGTCCCGGACGCCAATAAGTTCTACTCGCCGCATCGCATGCTGCTCTACCTTTTCGCGCTGCCCATCGGGATCGTCGTGGGTGTCATGTGCGTCCTGGTGGTGGACGCACTGTTGGATCTGCTCGCATCGCTGAGGAGGAAAGCCGCGCGCTCCGCCATGCCATAGTGTCGGGACGGCGTCGCGTGGCCCTGAAGAGAGGTGGTAATTGACTAGCCAGATTCATCATCTTGCCGACGTGCAGTCGACGGCGATCGGTGAGGGAACGCGCATTTGGCAGTACGTGGTTGTTCTCAAAGGCGCAAAACTCGGCGGCGACTGCAACATCTGCTCCCACTGCTTCATCGAGAACGATGTCATCGTGGGTGATCGCGTCACCGTCAAATGCGGAGTACAGCTCTGGGACGGGCTTCGCATCGGCGACGATGTGTTCATAGGGCCCAATGCAAGCTTCAGCAACGACAAGCTCCCTCGCAGCCGGCAGCATCAACAGCGGGTCCTGCAGACCCATGTGGAGTCGGGAGCCTCGATCGGAGCGGGAGCGGTCGTTTTGCCGGGCATCCGGATCGGCCGCAACGCCATGGTGGGCGCCGGGGCCGTCGTTACGCGATCCGTGCCGCCCAACGCGATCGTGGTGGGCAATCCAGCCCGGATAGTCGGCTATGTCGATGCGGCCCCGCAGGTTGTCGAAGACGCTGCTGCCCCCAGGCCGGCGGGCGAAAAACGCCTTTCCAGAGTGAATGGCGTCGAGCTGATAACGCTGCCGCGCGTCAGCGACATTCGTGGAAGTCTGAGTGTCGGGGAGTTCCAGCGCAGCGTGCCATTTCTGCCGAAACGATATTTCCTGGTCTTCGACGTCCCGAGCGTCGAGACTCGCGGCGCGCATGCCCACCGCTCGTGTCAGCAGTTCCTCGTCAGCGTGCATGGTACCGTGTCCGTGCTCGTCGACGACGGAACGTCCCGCGAGGAGTTTCTCCTCGATAGCCCCGAGGTTGGCGTTCTCATTCCCCCGATGGTCTGGGGAGTGCAATACAAGTATTCGTCCGATGCGGTTCTGCTGGTATTTGCCTCGCATTATTACGATGCCGCGGATTACATCCGGGACTACGACGAGTTCATGAAGCTGAAGGTCGGTAGATAGCCATGGTCAGTTTTTTGGACCTGAAGGAGCAGACCCGGGAAATCCTCCCGGAGATAGAAGAGGCCGTCCGCAGGGTGGTGCGCTCCGGCTGGTACATACTCGGCCCCGAGGTGCAGTCCTTCGAGGAGGAGTTTGCCTCGTACTGCGGCGCGAGCTACGCGGTCGGCATGGCGAACGGTCTCGATGCGCTGACGCTGGGGTTGATGGCATTGGGTGTTTCGGCCGGCGACGAGGTCATCGTGCCGTCAAACACGTACATAGCCACATGGCTTGCGGTGAGCCATTGTGGCGCGCGGCCCGTGCCCGTCGAGCCCGATCCGCAGACGCACAACATGGACCCCGACAGGCTCAGGGCGGCCATCACGAGCAGGACCAAGGTGATCCTGCCGGTGCATCTTTATGGTCAGCCGGCGGACATGGATGCCATCAGAGCCGTCGCGCAAGAGATGAACCTGAAGGTGCTCGACGATGCGGCGCAGGCACACGGGGCACGATACAAGGGACGGCGGATCGGGACGGACGCCGACCTTACGGCATGGAGCTTCTATCCGAGCAAGAATCTCGGGGCGCTCGGGGATGGCGGCGCCGTGACGACGAACGATGCACAACTCGCGCAGCGTATCCGGCTATTGCGCAATTACGGCTCCGAAGTGAAGTATGTGAATTCCCTGCGAGGCTACAACAGCCGTCTGGACCCTCTGCAGGCCGCCGTTTTGAAGGTGAAGCTAAGACACCTCGACAGATGGAATACTCATCGGGCGAAGATCGCGAGCTACTACGATCGCGAGCTGGCGGACACGGGATTGATATTGCCGCATGTTCCGGCGTGGGCGGAGCCGGTTTGGCACGTATATGTCGTGCGGCATCCAAGGAGGGAAGAGCTCAGGTCGAAGCTGGAGAAGGCGGGCATCGGCACGCTGATTCATTATCCGATCGCGCCGCATGAGCAGGATGCATACAAGGATCACGGCTGGTCGCCCGACAGCTTTCCTCTCGCCAAACGGCTGGCGGGGGAGGTCCTCAGCATACCCATGGGCACCCATGTGACGGAGGAAGCTGCCGGTGCGGTCGTGGCGGCCATAAGGTCGCTCGCCGAAGTGTGATGGCTTCGCAGGGGTCACATGGGCAAATTCTCCGCTCCAGCTCGATCATCGGCGCATCGTCGCTGGGCGGCATCGTCCTGGGCCTGGTCCGCACGAAGGTTGCAGCAGTTCTGCTGGGACCCGGCGGAGTCGGGCTCATCGGCATCTATACCAATCTGATCACCACGGCATCGGGAATCGCCGCGCTCGGCTTTGGAACCGCCGGGGTAAGGAGCATCGCAGATGCCGATGCAAATCATGACGGCGGTGCGCTGGCGGCGGCCTGGCGGGCACTCTCGCTCGGCACCATCGCCTTGGCATGCGCCGGAAGCGCGATTTTCTGGCTCGCGGGCGGGGCGATCGCAAAAGCCGCACTGGGAGATGCCAGTTATGGCCACGACGTAAGCTGGCTGGCGATCGGCGTTTTGTTGACCGTGCTCGCCGGGGCACAGACGGCGAAGCTGAATGGTTTCAGACGCATCGGCGAGATCGCGTATGTCAATGTACTGTCGGCGATCTGCGCAACGATCCTTGCCGTCGCAGCCGTGCTGGCGTTCGGTCGGCGCGGGCTACTGGCATTCGTTCTCGCTCTGCCCGTCAGCACTTTCCTGATCGGCTACGCGTATGCCAGACGAGTCCGTATCCACGGCGGCGATTCGCGGTCGCTGACTTTTGCTCAATTGGCGTCGCAGTGGATCGCATTGGGTCGGGTGGGTGTCGGTGTCATGGTCGCGGCCATCACGTCGACCGGGGGAGCATTGGTGGTCCGCGCCATCATCGAGAGAAAGCTGGGAGCCGCGTCACTGGGTCAGTTTCAGGCCGCGTGGGCGATTTCAATGACCTACGTCGGCTATGTCCTGACGGCCATGGCGACCGACTACTTCCCGAGACTTGCCGCGGCGGCGCACGACAAAGAGGCCGCGAACAGACTGATCAACGAGCAGCTGGAGGTCGCGCTGCTCGGGGCCGGGCCCATCATCGTCGGTATGCTGGCGCTGGCGCCGTGGGTGGTGACGATACTCTATTCACACAAATTCGGAGCGGCGGTCGCCATTTTGCACTGGCAGGTTCTTGGCGACGTCTTCAAGGTGGCGAGCTTCCCGATTGCGTACCTCATGCTCGCGATGAGCTCGAGCGGCCTGTACATCGCCGTAGAGGTCATCTTCATGGGGGCGGTGGTAGGCGTCACATGGTTCGGGCTTCCTTCGGTGGGATTGCAAATAACGGGCGTCGCGGTGCTCGTCGCGTACATCGTCTATTTTCTCTGTGCCTATCTCGTGGCGCGCCGGTTGACGTCGTTTCAGCTCACGAAGAACGTCGCGCGCCTGCTGCTGCTTCTCATCGTGGCAGCCGCAAGCGTTGCCGCACTCGCAGCGCAGCAGCTCCTTGCGGACTCGCTCGCGGCGATCGGCCTTGCGCTGACTGTTACGGTGTTATGTGCGATCCGGATCGTCCGACTCGTCGGTACACGCGGAACCGGCGCAAACAGGCTGTTTGCGGCGATCTCGAGGTTGAGAAAAGTCGATGGCAATTAAGCGCATCCTGATCCCCATCATTGGATTCGGGAAAGGAGGAGGCAACCGGGTGCTGTCGGAGCTGGCCTCGCGCTGGAACCAGAGCGGCTGCCAGGCGGACTTTCTCGTTCATGAGGCGCTCTCGCAGCCGTATTTTCCGACGACTGGCGGCGTTCTTCGGATCGCCAGCGACGGCTCCGTGAACCGGGACGGGAACGGGTCGGCCGCGTGTGCCGGCTCCGGGTCGCCGCGCGCGTTCGAGATCTATCGCCGGCTGTTCGCCGCGCTGCGCAGAATCGGCGCCGGGTATGACGTCATTCTCGCCAATCACTCTCTTACGACCTATCCGCTGTTCTTCGCATCCTGCGGGACTGCAAAAAAGGTCTACTATATTCAGGCTTACGAGCCGGAATATTTTGCGACCGGCAGAGGCGTGAAAGCCGTCCTACTCGAGTGGCTCTCGCGTCAGAGCTATCGACTGCCGTTATTGCAGATCGCCAACGCTCCGGTCTATTCGAACTACCGTGAGATCAAGACCCGTTCCTGGGTGCCTCCCGGGATCGATCGCAGCACGTTTTTCCGTCGAACGGACATCCCGCGATTTCGTGCCGGTAAAGTGTGCACGATTGGTACGATTGGTCGAACCGAGCCCAGCAAAGGCACCGCGCTCGTCGAGCGCGCCTTTGAAGCGCTCGCGGCGTCCGACCCCGACGTGCGCCTGAAAATGGCCTTCGGATCTTCGGATTCCAATTGGAGACATGAGCGGGCGGAAATAGTGAAGCCGAACGGCGACGCCGAGCTGGCGGACTTCTATCGCTCCGTCGACGTCCTGATCGCCGTTCCGACCCAGCAATTTGGCGGCTATCACTACCCGGTCCTGGAGGCAATGTCCTGTGGAACGCCGGTTGTCAGCTCCGGCCACATGCCGGCGACGGCGGAGAGCGCCTGGCTCATTGAGCCCAACAGCGTCGCCGCGATCATAGACGCGATCCGGCTCATCAGGCATGCCGGGGAGCAGCAGATCGCAGAAAAAATCGCTCTCGCCGAGAAAACCGCAGCCGAGTACGAGTGGAGTGCGGTGGCTCGCCGCTTCCTCGATCTGATGGAAGCCGGGGCGTAACGGATGTCTTATGCAATTTTCATCGGGGCGGCCTTCATCCTGACGGTCATTGCATGGTTGCGGCCGAGCCATGCCGGCGTCTGCGGCGGGGTGCTCCTGGTATTCGCCATTCTGTTTGCCGGGCTCCGGGGCGCCAGCAACGACTACGGCGATTACGTGACCATGTTTCGGGATATACAGACCTCGACGAGCTCGCTCCTCGAAACCGTGTATATCGGGAAGGACCCGCTGTTTGGTCTGCTGATCATGGGTATCCAGGCTGCGGGCCTGGGCGTTCAGGCCGTATTTCTCCTGTCGGCGGCGATCGCACTGAGCCTGAAGGCAAAGGCCTTCAGTCGGATCTTCGGCGAGTTCGCCACGCCCCTGTTCATCACCCTGTGCACCACCTATTTCCTGCACGAATACACCCAGATGCGGGTTGCGATCGCCTTGGGGTTTGCCTTCCTCGGCCTGATCGCACTGAGCGAGCGGCGAAAGCTCCTGTGGCTGATATTCACCTTCCTGGCGGCCGGCTTCCACATCTCCATGGTGGCAGTCCTGGTGTGTGAATTGCCGTTTGTCCTCGAGTGGGACAATTCCTGGGCGCTGGCGAGCTTCCTGGGCGGTGGATTGGCGGGACTCGCGGCAGTCTCCCATATCTTCTCGCTGCTGGCCGTTGTCTCGGAGCGGACATCGGAGTATCAGTATGGCGACACTCTGAGCACTCACGGACTGCTGCTTGCCTGCATGGAGGCGGCTGTGATCGTCATCCTTAATCTGGTGCTGCTGCGGGACGAGGTTCATCCGGGGAGGGCGCGCTTGTGGAAAATCTGCCTGGTTCTGCAGATCGCTGGCATCGGCATGTTCCTGGTGCTCGCCGATAGAGCGCCTGGCCTGGGATTCCGATTGGAGGAATTGATGAACGCGTTCGGCGTTTTCGTCATAACGGGCGCGATATTTCGACGCAGCTATCAGACCTGGGCGTTGGCGTTCATCTACTGTGTGGGCGCTTTCGCGGTCGTGGGTGCGAGTCATCTCCTTCTGCCATACGAATTGTCAACGCAACAGATCTGGTGACATGGAACGGTGCATAGCGATCGTCATCGTAAACTGGAACAGCGGGCCCCTGCTGGCGCACTGCATACGGAGCATCGGCGCGTATCATTCCGGTTTGGTCGAGCACGTGGTCGTCATCGACAATGCGTCCGCAGATGAATCCCTGGCCATGCTGCCCGGCGCCGGTGATGTGCCGGTGCCGCTGCGGGTTGTGCGCAATGACGTCAACACGGGATTCGCCGCAGCCTGCAACCAGGGTGCGGCCCTGACGAATTCGAAATATCTGCTTTTTCTGAACCCGGACGCGGAGTTGATGAATGACTCTCTGCGTGCCGCTCTTGAATATCTCGAGAGCCCTGACCACCGTGATGTCGGAGTGGTGGGCATCCAGCTGGAGGGAGAAGACGGGAATGTGGCGCGGAGCTGTGCACGCTTGCCGGCGCCGGCGCGGCTCCTCGCGTATTCACTGGGTATCAATAGGCTGCGGCCATTCCGCTCATGGGCGACAAGGATGGAAGAGTGGCCTCACGACTGCACGAGGATCGTCGATCAGGTCATCGGCGCCTTCTTCTTCACGCGCCGCTCCGTGTTCGACCTGCTGGCGGGATTCGACGAGCGTTTCTTCGTCTATTACGAGGAGGTGGATTATTCCGCGCGGATGAAGGCGCACGGGTATCACAGCGTTTACCTCGCAGGAGTCCGCGCGCGGCATGTGGGCGGAGGCTCCTCACGGAACATCAAGGCAAAGAGACTCTTCTATTCCCTGCAAAGCTGCCTTTTGTATGCCTGCAAGCACTTCAAGCCTGTCGGAAGGTGGGTGACGATTGCGGGGCTCCTGGGTCTCGAGCCCGTTGCACGCCTGATTTTTGCTCTGTTGGCGCGCTCCAGGAGCGATTTCGCAAATACGCTTTCGGCATATAAAATGTTGTACGGAGCGCTACCGCAGATACTGGCGCGCGCCGGGAAGCCGTGATTCTTTCGGTGTTGTCCCGTTACGGGAGACTCGGCGCGAGCAGTCGTCTGCGGATGATGCAGTACTTCGATTGCATGCGGGGAGCCGGAATCACCGTCGTTCACCATGCGCTTTTGGGAGATGACTATCTCCTTCGACGATACGCCAAGCAGCGTGCCTATGGAACGGTTGTCCGGGGATACGCGGCGCGCGTGGCCGCGATGCGGGCCTCGAGCAGGAGCGATCTGATATGGCTGGAAAAGGAAGCCTTGCCGTGGATTCCATTCGGGCTGGAGCGTGCCCTTCTGCCGCGTGATGTGCCGGTCGTGCTCGACATTGACGATGCGATATTCCATCAGTACGACCTGCATGCGGGGTGGCTGGGAAGAAAGGTTCTGGGGACCAAGCTCGACCGGCTGATGGCCGTAAGCAGGCTGGTCATGGCCGGCAGCGGGTATTTGGGCGCGAGGGCGCGTACCGCGGGCGCCGCCTGGGTCGAGCATGTCCCGACCGTAGTCGACTTGAAGAAGTATCCGAGCGTGCCAAGGGCAGATGTCAGGCGGCGGGAAGTCGTTGTCGGCTGGATAGGTTCGCCGGCTACTGCGCATTATCTGGATGCCCTCGCTCCCGTAATGCGCGCTGTGTGCGACCGGTGGGCCGTTCGCTGCATAGCCGTGGGAGCGCGTCCGGATCAGGTTGCAAAGACACCCTTCCAGGCGGTCACATGGACGGAAGCTACCGAAGCGCAGATCCTCAGGGACTTCGATATCGGGATCATGCCACTTCCGGATGCTCCCTGGGAGAGAGGAAAGTGTGGTTATAAGATCATTCAGTACATGGCTTGCAGGGTGCCGGTGGTCGCATCGGCGGTCGGCGCGAATTGCGACATCGTGCGTGACGGTGTGACAGGGTATCTCGTGCAATCGGACGCCGAGTGGCAACTGCGTCTGGAAGAGCTGATTCAGGATGCGGGAAAGCGGGAGCGAATGGGTAATGAAGGGCGAGCGCTCGTCGAGAGGGAGTACTGTTTGACCGCGATTGCGCCGCGTATCGTCGCCCTGCTGACGAGGGCGTCGCTTGCGCAGCATGCTTCGGAATCGAGATAGTCACGATGTGCGGAATAGCCGGATTCATTGATCGGAGGTCTGGCGCAACCGCCGGGGACCTGACCGCAGCGGCTCAGGCCATGGCGCGAGCGATCTCCCACCGGGGCCCGGACGATGAGGGTGTCTGGGTCGACGCGTCGGCAGGCATTGGCCTGGGGCACCGTAGACTGTCCATCGTCGATCTGTCTGCGGAAGGCCATCAGCCGATGACGTCGCACTCCGGACGCTTCATTGCGGTATTCAATGGCGAGATCTACAACTACGTGGAGATGCGTCAGGAGCTGGACATGCTCGGCGTGCCGCGGCCCTGGCGCGGCCATTCCGATACCGAGGTCCTTCTGGCGGCGTGCGAGGCATGGGGAATAGAAGGAGCGATTCAGCGCAGCAATGGAATGTTTGCGATCGCGATCTGGGACTCGCTGGAACGGCAGCTGCTGCTTGCGCGGGACAGAATGGGCGAAAAGCCGCTCTATTACGGGTGGCAGGGCGACGTATTCCTATTCGGATCCGAGCTGAAAGCGCTGGAGGCTCATCGTGGATTCTGCGGAACGCTGGATGAGCGGGCGATCTCGGCGTATCTGAGGTTTGGCTATGTCCCGACCCCGCTCAGCATCTACGGAGGAGTGCGGAAGCTCGAGCCGGGATTCTTCGTGCGCGTGCCGGGTCGAGGCGGCCCGGGAAGCGAGACCAGCGGGCGGTATTGGCAAGTCCCTTTGCCGCGCGAGTCGGTATCGGATTCCCGCGATCCGCACTCCATTGTGGATGAGCTGCACCAGTTGCTCCGGGCAGCGGTGAAATCGCGAATGCACGCGGATGTCCCGCTGGGCGCCTTTTTGTCGGGCGGCATCGATTCCTCCACGGTGGCTGCGTTGATGCAGGATTCGGCAGGCGGCGGGCGAGTTCATACCTACTCGATGGGTTTCGAGGACAAGCGCCATAACGAGGCGTTGCACGCGGCTGCAATTGCGAAGGTTCTAGGTACCCAACATGAGGAGCTCTACCTCACTTCCGGCGATGCCTTGGAGGTCGTACCTCACCTGCCGCGCATGTACGATGAGCCATTCGCGGATTCTTCGCAGATCCCAACGCATATGCTGTCGAGATTGACCCGACGGCACGTTACGGTCGCACTTTCCGGTGACGCAGGAGATGAGCTCTTCGGCGGATACGTCCGCTACCTGCAGGCCAACAAATTGCTCAGGCTTTATCGGACCGTCCCGGCAGCGGCGCGCGGCGCGGTCGCTGCCGGCCTGCGTGGATTGGCCGGACCTCTTTGGGACAGACTCTGTCTGCTGGGTCCGAAGTCATTGGGCGTGGCGCTGTCGGCGAACCGCCTGGCAAAGCTGGCGGACGTCCTGTGCCTCGGGAATCACCGCGAGATGTACGCCCGCCTGGTGTCGCAATGGACCGATCCGCTGGCGGTCGCACCGGGGCTTCCGGTGTGGCCGACTATCGTCGATGACGCCGATCTGGCGGAGAAAAGCGCCGGTCCTCTGTCGTGGATGATGTACCTGGATCAGGTGACGTATCTTCCGGACGATATCCTCGTCAAGGTCGATCGTGCGTCGATGTCGGTTGGGCTCGAGACGCGGGTTCCATTTTTGGATCATCGCGTGGTTGAATTTGCGGCACGCATGCCGCTCACGGCCAAGATCAGGGGATCTCAGGGCAAGTGGGCGTTGCGCCAGATACTCTACCGTTATGTCGATCGAAAGCTCGTGGAAAGACCGAAGCAAGGGTTCGCCATTCCCTTGGCCGAGTGGTTACGAGGCCCGCTGCGGCCTTGGGCGGAGGATCTGCTGTCGGAGTCCGCTCTGCTTTCGAGCGGCCTTTTGAGCCCGGATCCGATCCGCAGGGCCTGGCTTGGCCACCAGAGCGGGCGGGAAAATCAGCAGGACCGTCTATGGGTCATCCTGATGCTTCAGGCATGGCTGAAGCGGCCAAGGCCCGCGAAAGCCTATTCCTGAGCTTAAGTATCGGATTAAGCTGCTATTATCATCGGCCGTCCTGACGGCGTACCGACGATCGACGCTGGCGGTGGCGCTGGAGGCGGGGGGCGTCGTTCCGGGACCACAGGGTCGTGGAATTTGCTCCTTCACCGGCGCTCAGA
>Ga0134126_10009662_pt1 | contig 12151 bp, 8 predicted proteins | sample KB31752_FD_96881 | JGI IMG/M metagenome (GOLD analysis project Ga0134126, IMG submission 96881) | Terrestrial soil microbial communities with excess Nitrogen fertilizer from Kellogg Biological Station, Michigan, USA - KB3-175-2 | ecosystem: Environmental > Terrestrial > Soil > Unclassified ...
CGCCGTAGCGGTCGCGGATGTCTTCGAGCTCCTTCACGATGACCTTGCGCAGCTTCTTCTCGCTGGCGAGGATCGACTCGTACTCCGCAATCTTGTCGCGGATTTCCTTGAGTTCGTTCAGGATTTCGTCAACTGAAAGCTGGGTGAGGCGATAGAGCTGCAATTCGAGGATGGCGTCGACCTGGCGCAGCGACAGGCCGCGTTCTTCGCCAGGCAGCCGCTCGCGATCGAGATTGACCACGATGTCAGTGCCCTTGCCCCACGCATACAGGTTTTCCCGGGCTTCGGCGCGCGAGCCGGATCCGCGGATAATGCGGATAACCGTATCGAGATTATCGAGCGCGATCTTGTAGCCCTCGAGAATGTGCTCGCGTTCGCGCGCCTTGCGCAGCAGGTAGACGGTGCGGCGCTGCACCACATCGACGCGGTGATCGATGAAGGCGCGGATGGCCTGGTCGAGCGGGAGTTCGCGCGGCTGGCCGTGGAGCACGGCCAGGAAGATCATCGAGAAGCTCTCCTGCATCTGCGTGTGCTTGTAGAGCTGGTTCAGCACAATCTCGGGCTGCGACCCGCGCTTGAGCTCGATGACAATGCGCATGCCGTCGCGGTCGGACTCATCGCGCACGTCGGAAATTTCGTCGATGATCTTCTCGTTGGCCAACTCGGCGATGCGCTCGATGAGCTTGGACTTGTTGACCTGGTAGGGGATCTCGGTAACGATGATCGCCTGCTTTTCCTTGGTCAGATTCTCTGTGGCCACTTTGGCGCGCATCATGAAGCGCCCGCGGCCGGTTTCGTAGGCCTTGCGAATGCCGCTCTTGCCGTAGACGAATCCGCCGGTGGGGAAATCGGGCCCCTGCACGTACTTGAGAACTTCGTCCAGACCGGCCTTGGGATTGTTCACGAGCTCGATGGCTGCGTTGATCACCTCGGTCAGGTTGTGCGGCGGGATGTTCGTCGCCATGCCGACGGCGATGCCGCTCGATCCGTTGACGATGAGATTGGGAATGCGCGAAGGAAGAACCGTAGGCTCGAGGGTGGACTCGTCGTAATTCGGAGTCATGTCCACGGTGTCCATCTCGATATCGGCGAGAAGTTCGCCCGCCATCCGCTCCATGCGGCACTCGGTGTAACGCATGGCCGCGGGCGGGTCGCCATCCACCGATCCAAAGTTTCCCTGGCCGTCCACCAGCGTGTAGCGCAGCGAAAACGGCTGCGCCATGCGCACCAGCGTGTCGTAAATCGCAGAATCGCCGTGGGGGTGATAGACGCCCATGGCTTGTCCGACAACCTTGGCGCACTTGGTGTACTTCTTGTTGTGCTCCAGGCCCATCTCGCTCATGGTGTAGAGCACGCGGCGATGCACAGGCTTCAATCCGTCGCGGGCGTCGGGGAGCGCGCGCCCGATGATTACCGACATCGAATAGTCGAGATACGACCGACGCATCTCCTCTTCGATATTGATGGGAATGTGCCGGGGATTGCTCGGCGGAGCGCCGCCATCGAGGGGAAGTTGCGGATTCTGATCGTCTGCCATAGAGGTTTGGGGGCCCGCCGGAGGGCGGCAGAAAGGAGCCAATGAAGATGGGCCGGACCTGACGCGGGCTGCACTCCCATTTTACCGGTTCAAAGCCCCTTTCAGCAAGGCGAAGAGCGCAGAATAAGTGCTTGTGCCGCTTAGAGTTAGAGAATGTGAGAATACCTTGCAGCAGGCCTCGAAGTTATTGGGCTGCGCGCGAGGTTTCTAACCTGGTCCTCGCGCACGATTTTGACGTCATTTTCTTTTGTAGGACGTTTGTCGCCACTTCTCTGCACGGAGGCGGAGCGATCGATTACAGCAGTCCCGGCAGGCTCAGGACGCAGAACACCGCCTGCAGCGCCACGACGGCCCCGCCTGCGGCCAGAGCCAGCCGCGGACGCGGGCTCTCGTACGCGTCGGCAAAGACGCCGCCCACGAATGTGAGCAGGAAGGGCTGCGCCCAGATCCACGGCGACGCAGGAACCTGGGTGGTCACCAGGAACATGAGGAAAAGCGCGCACAGCAGCGGAGCCGTGTTGCCGAAATAACGTGCGCGCCGCATGCCAACGTAGAGCACCAGCGACGCGGCCGCGGCAACGGCGATGCCGGCGTTGGGCAGGGAGGTGAAGAACCGCGCGGCCGGCTCGCGAGAAAACCAGATGAATCCGCCTGCGGAACGGAAGACATAGCTGAAGGCGTCAGGCGAAAAGCCGTAGCAGGCGAACAAAAGTACGATCGCCCCCATGCAGGCCATCAGCACCACTGGCAGCAGTTGGCTGCGCCGGCCCTCGGCAACCCAGAGCATGCAGAGAAGACCCAGGATCGCAACCGCCGGCAGCGCCGCGATGTGCGCTGCGGTAGCCAGGCCGAAACTCAGAATGAGCAGGATGATCCTCGGGCGCCAGCGGCGTCGCGGGCCCAGCATGGCGTGCGCCACGCCCATGCATGTGTACACACCGGCATAGACGCCCAGCGCGGCAAGAATCTCCGGGCTCGGCGACACGCAGGCCCTGAGAATCGCTGGAGAGAAACAGTACAGCGCCAGCGCCGTGTAGCCACCGAGGTTGCCATAGAGGCGGCGCGTGACCCACCACAGCGCTCCGCCAAGCACGCATCCCGCGAAGAGAAACGGCAGCCGCAGCAGCAGCAGGACATGCGGCATCTGGTGGCGAAGCTCCCATGTGCTCAACTGCGCGCTTTGCTGTCCCGCGGTTTGGATCACGCGATCTTCCGGCTTGCGGAAGTGGTCGAAACCGCGCTCCGCCAGCAGGTTCAGCGTCAGCGGCAGGCCCGCGGCGCGGTAGGCAAGCACGCCATCGTGGATGTTGCCGCAACTGGTGTAGTACCCTGCCAGCGGCGACGGCCGCTCCCACATCTCGCGGCCGCAGCGGGCGTATTGGTAATCGCGATCGCTCAGCGTCTGGTGCGCCGTGAGCCAGAACCCCTGCGCAAGAAAGGCGAGAAGGAGGAGGGCGGCGATACGCTGCGGCAGATTGAAATGAAATCGGCGAAGGCGAGCAAAGCGATGGGTCATCACGAAATGGGGAGCCTGCTTTCAGTCTAAATGGCGGTTGAGGGCGGGTTGCGCTTCGCCGCGAACTCAATCGCTTTACGTGGGCATCGCCCTGCAACTACACTGGCCGGTCATGCTCACACGCCGCATTTTCCTGCGCAACAGCGCCGCCGCTCTTGCTTTGCCGTCTGCCTCGTCGTTGCTCGAAGCCGCCGAGGTTCGCGCTCGTTACCATAACCCGATCCTGGCGGGCGATCATCCCGATGCAAGCCCCATCCGCGTAGGCAGCGATTTTTACCTGACGCATTCGAGCTTCGACTATGCGCCCGGGCTGCTTATCTGGCACTCGAGCGATTTGATCAACTGGAAAGCCGTGGCCGCGGCGCTGCCTCGTTACAGCGGCGGAGTATGGGCGCCCTACCTGTGCGAGTACCAGGGGCGGTTCTACATTTACTTCCCCTCGAACCAGCGTCTGCACGTGGTGCATGCAGATAAGCCGACGGGACCATGGAGCGAACCAATCGACCTGGGCATCAACGCCATCGACCCCGCACACATTGCCGAGAACGGGCGCCGGTTCCTCTACATGAACGGCGGACTCATGGCAGAGCTCGCGGCCGACGGGCTCAGCGTGAAGACCCCTCCGCGCAAGAGTTTCGATCCCTGGCCCATGCCCACACCGCCGCGCATGGAGTGCACCTGCCTCGAAGCCCCTAAACTGCTTGAACACAACGGGTACTTCTATCTCACCGTCGCAGAGGGCGGCACCGCGGGTCCTGCGACGGCACACTCTGTCGTGTCGGCGCGCAGCCGCCACGCCGAAGGCCCATGGGAATATTCGCCGCACAATCCGGTGGTGCGCACCCTGTCACGCAAAGACCGCTGGCTGAGCGTGGGCCACGGGCGGCTGGTGGATACGCCCGACGGCCGCTGGTATATGACCGTGCATTCGTACGAAAACGGCTACCGCGCGCTCGGCCGACAGATGCTTCTGCTGCCGGTGGAGTGGACCAGCGATGGCTGGTTCCGCGTGCCGCCGGGCATTCGGCCCGATTCGGCGATTCCGGTGCCGATCCCCGGAGCCGCGCAGCAGCCGTTCCCGGATCCCTCAGATGACTTCACCACGCCTGAACTGGGACTGCAGTGGGCGTTCTGGCACGAGTTCGATCCGGCGCGGTTTACCACGGGCAACGGAGCGCTCACACTGCAGGCCAGGGGCACATCGCTCGAGAACACCTCGGCCTTGACCACGCCGGTGGGCGGCCACTCCTACACCATCGAAATGGATATCGAGGTGACGCCCGGATGCGCTTCGGGACTGATGCTCTACTACAGCCCCGAGCATGCAACAGGAATTCTGCTCGATGACGAAGGCATCGGCGTGCGCGTCTCCAACAACTACATCGCGAGCCGAGCGCACAAGGGCGCAACCCGCGCGACGCTCCGCGTGGTCAACGACGACCAGGAAGTTGATTTCTACTATCGGCTTCCCGGCCACGAGTGGGTGCGGGCCGAGGAATCGGCGGAGATTGCGGGCATGGACCACAACGTTCTGGGCGGCTTCCTGGATGTCCGCCCGGCCGTGTTTGCCGCGGGAAAAGGGCAGGCCACGTTTCGCAGCTTCCGCTACTGGGCCGGGGTGAAGGCGCCGGCGTAGTGAGGCGAGGGCTCTCGCCTCGATACGAAAGTCCGGTGGTATGCTTGGGCCAAGGAATTCGCCGGATGAGCACCGTCTACACTATTGGACATTCGTCCCACACGTTTGAAGAATTCCTGCGCCTCGTGGCGGCCAACCGGATCGAGGTAGTCGTCGACACGCGCTCGGCGCCGTACTCCAAATTTGCGCCGCAGTTCGATCGCGAAAGCGTGCAGCGCGATCTGACGCAATCCGGGGTTAGGTATCTTTTTCTCGGTTCGGAGTTGGGTGGCCGTCCCAAGAACCCCTCTTACTATGACCAGCGCGGTCATGTGCTTTATAGCCGCATCACGAAAGATGTTGCGTTCAACGCGGCGATCGAACGGCTGGAACGGGGAATGGCGAGTTTTCGCGTGGCATTGATGTGCGGTGAAGAAGATCCAGCACACTGCCATCGCCGGCTGCTCGTGGGCAGAGTGCTTGCCGAGCGCGGGCATGACATGCTCCACATCCGCGGTGACCGGCGCGTGGAAACAGATGCCGAAGTGTCTGCCGCTTCGGGAAAGACTCTCGTGAACGAGCAGCCCGCGCTATTTGCGGAGCTGGACGAGGACCAATGGAGATCTACAGCATCGGTTTCACCCAGAAAAACGCCGGAGAGTTTTTCGGCACACTGAAGGCGAATCGCATCGAGCGCCTGCTCGACGTGAGGCTGAACAACACCTCGCAGCTCGCGGGATTCGCCAAGCAATCGGACTTGCCATACTTTCTGAAAGAGATTTGCGCCGCCGTATATGAGCACGAGCCGCTGCTTGCACCCACGCAGGACATTCTGGATACCTACAAGAAGAACAAGGGCGACTGGAATGACTATACCGACGCTTATCTCAGCCTGATGCGCTCGCGTAAGGTGGAATCGGCTCTTTCAAAGGATAGTTTTGCCAAGCGAACCGTGCTGCTCTGCAGCGAGGCCACGGCCGAGCATTGTCATCGCAGGCTGGCGCTGGAATATCTGCAATCGCATTGGGGCGGATTCGATATCGTCCATCTTTGATCAGGGGCTCAGGCACCATGCAGGAAACGCGCTTTCTATGCCTTGCCGTTTCGCGCCGCGAGAGCGGAAACTGCATTGCCGGCTTTGACATCGATTCGGGCAAGTGGCTGCGGCCGATCCGGTCAAAAGATCGCGCCGCGTTTGCCGATGCCGACCTCATTGTTGAGGACAACCACACACATCAATCGCGATTCATGGCGCCTCTCGACTTGCTTTCAATGCCTCTCGACAAATACGCGGGAACGAATTCTCAGCCAGAGAATTGGGTTGTTGCCCCCAGTTTCTTCGAGCATCCACAGGTCGTGCTGAGAAGATGCACCGGCAAGAGAACCGTTGAGTTTCTTCTCGCGCATGCCGATCGCAACGAACTTCTCCTCCATAGTCCCGGCGACTCCCTGCACGCCAATCGTTTTGCGAGTGCGATGCTGAGCCACTCGTTGACACTCGTGCGCCCTGCAGACCTGATATGGAGGGTCGCTCCCCACGCCCGTCACCCTGGGAAGGTTCAGGTGCGGGCCGATTTCCGATTCAACAAGCTGGAATATAACCTGGTTGTGACCGATCCCACTTGGGAAGCGCGCTGTCACCGGGTCGGAATCGGATCCTATCCGCACACCGAATTGGCCTCTGCTCGGGGCGACATTGTCTTTCTCGCAATCAGTCTGGCGGCCGTGGCATTCCATGGTCTTCATTACAAACTCGTCGCCGGTGTGATCGAACTTCCCGCTCATGACTCGGCTGGGTAGCTCGGCTCTCGCCTGAAGCGCAGCCGGAAGCACTTCTCGCCGGCATGATCGCTTTAAATAGTGGCCAGTGGACGGCATCACGTTCCGGCATCGGTGTGCGATGACATGGTCATGTCCCAATGAGAAAAGCCGCTCCGAAGAGCGGCTTTTCTCGTGCTCTGATTGCTGCCTAGTAGAAGATCACACCGACAGACACGTTCCCATCCAATCCGGTTTTGCCATTCACCGAGACGGTGCATGTGGTCGATGTGGTCAACTGCGCCGGCGTGAGCGGAACCCCCGTTTTCGGATCGACGCATCCCGAGCCCGTTGACCAGCCGCCGAAATACGCGCTGCCGGCCGCGAGATTCTCGGTCAGTGTGATCGGCGAGCCAACCTCGTAGGTTCCCGTGCAAACCTGGCCGCCGGAGCCGCTATACTCCTTGCCGCAGTGGATCAGATTCGGCGTCCCGGTGTCGGATGGCGCAGTGACATACTCCCCGGAAGGCGCCGTCTGCGCACCCTGAATGAACACCGTGATGGTCGCGAATTGCGGTGTAGGCACGGTCTGAATGCAAATCTGTGCAACGGGATCTTTGCAGGTGAAGGTCTGCGGATTCGACAATACAACGGTGCCATCCGGATTGGTTGTGTTGTCGATGGCGTAGAGGACAGCGTTGCCCGTGTATCCCTGCGAGGTTGCCAGGCCGGCGTATTCACCCTGTGGTCCGCCCGAAGGGCCGCCGGGAGTGCTGGACCCGCAATTCGTACCCGCACCCGATCCGCAGGAGTTGATGGAGGCAACCTCCGGCAGGGTTGAGATCCAGGTGACCGAGTTTGTGATATCGCGGATGGTGGGCGCGGTCGAGAACGTACCGAACGCGAGGTACTGCGCCGTCATGCCCTTATTCGAAACGGTCACGTCTCCCGGCACGATCTGGATTGAGAGCAGCGGCTCCTGGGCGGCGCCGATGCTCACCGTAAGACTGGCAGTTGCGACGACAACGGTCTTATCCGGATTTGTGAATTTTGCCGTAATGGTTGCAGAGCCCGCGCCGACAGCGGTGGCCAAACCTGGCGTGCCGTTCCCGGTTGTGCCGATGGTGGCGACATTCGTATCGCTTGAGGACCACTCAACCGCCGAGGTCTCATCCACCTGCAACCCCGATGAGCCTTGTGTACCGAGGACAAAGAACTGCGTCTGCTGGGCCTGGGTCAGTGACTGGCTGCCGGGATAAACCGCCAGCGCGGTGATCTCTTCCGTCGTGCCCCCAACCACCTGGAACGTGGCTATGCCGGAGGCGACCGATTTGTCGGGATTCATAAACAGCGCGGTGATGGTTGCTGTGCCCTTGCTGGCCGCGGTGGCTACGCCGGCTGAGTCGATGGTCGCGATCTGATTGCTGCTTGAAGTCCAGGCGACTTCGTTCGTCAATGCCTCCGTTGCGCCGTTCGCCGTGGTGCCGATAGCGATAAAGGTGCTGGTCTGGCCCGGCGACGCCACGGCCTGGCTGCCGGGAATCACGGTAACCGACGTGATGTCCGCGTTTCCGCTGCCGCCCCCGCCGCCCGTACCGCCACTGCCTGTTACGGTGACCACCGCGGTGGCCGAAATGGTGCCGGAGAATCCCTTCATCGATGCCGTGATCGTCGTGGTTCCGGCGGAGACGGCCGTAGCCAGCCCCGACGAACTGATTGTGGCGACCGCCGGTGCGCTCGAAGTCCACGCGACCATGTTGGTCACATCCGTTGACGAGGAAGGATGTTTCCCATGGCCGATCACGCCGGTCGCCGTGAACTGTGCTGTCTGGCCCACCGCCAGGGCCTGAGACGCGGGACTCAAGGTAATCGTATCCACCTGCGTGGCTGAGCAGCCGACAAACGGCAGCACCATTGCCGCCATCGCGGCCGTCAAAACACAAAAGCGCCTGAACATGCGCAAATCTCCTCGCAGGAGGCCTTACCGCACGCGCTCCTGGTTGCTGTGGCTGAGAGTGATCCACAGAGGAGTAAGCAAGCCAGTTGCCATTCTCCTTGCCCGATTTGGGTCTCTCTCCGTGACGCCCCGGCGAAAGGTGTACTCTGCTGTTTACGCTGACCGCGAATCTGCACACGTTTGTACGCAAGCCGCGCCGCCGATCCAGCTCGATGGAACCGTGCGCCGGGTTTCGCCGATCATTTGCCCTGGACGCAACCGCCCGCTACACTTCTACCCAGCATGGCCATTCGCAACGAGTCTCCGGAAAGGCTGGTCAGCGCCTCTCGCGCTGAAGAAGAGCAAAGCTTCGAGTTGAAGTTGCGGCCGCGGTGGCTGCGCGAGTTCATCGGCCAGTCGAAGGCAAAAGAGCAGTTATCGATCGCGCTCGAGGCCGCGAAATCGCGCGGCGAGGCGCTCGATCACGTGCTGCTCTTCGGCCCGCCCGGCCTCGGCAAGACCACGCTCGCGACCATCATCGCGAATGAGCTCGACGTGGGATTTCAGCAGACCTCGGGGCCGGCGCTGCAGATCCAGGGCGACCTGACGGCGATCCTCACCAACCTGCGCGAAAAGCAGGTGCTGTTTCTCGATGAGATCCACCGCATGCAGCCCGTGCTCGAAGAAAAGCTCTACACCGCCCTCGAGGATTACAAGCTCGACATCATCATCGGCCAGGGCCCCGCGGCGCGCACGCATGTCATGGAAATTCGGCCGTTTACGTTTATCGGCGCCACCACCCGGCCCGGCTTGCTGAGTTCGCCGCTGCGTTCCCGGTTCGGAATCCTGCTGCGCCTCGAGTTCTACACCGAGGACGATCTGCGCATCATCGTGCAGCGCTCGGCCGAGGTGCTGGGCGTGCCGATTGATCCGGATGGCGCTGCCGAAATCGCCCTGCGCTCACGCGGGACGCCGCGCATCGCCAACCGCCTGCTGCGCCGCGTTCGAGACTACGCACAGGTGCGGGGAACAGGAAGCATCGACCGGCCCACGGCGAATGCTGCGCTCACCCTGCTGGAAGTCGATGCACACGGCTTTGACGAAATCGACCGCCGCCTGCTGCTGACGATTATGCAGAAGTACGACGGCGGTCCTGTTGGGTTGGGAACCCTGGCCGCCACGCTGGCCGAAGAGGAAGACGCACTCGAAGAGGTATACGAGCCGTTCCTCATTCAGATTGGATTTCTGGATCGGACGCCGCGCGGCCGGGTGGCCACGCGGCTGGCCTATGAGCATTTCGGACTGACGATGCCCGGGCGCCAGCCGGGATTGTTCTCGTAGCCGAATTCAGAACCATCGTTTATAACGTGCTCAGGCATCGTACTGGACGGTTTTCTCAGCACTTCCCTGACTGGCCGCGGCAAGAATTCCGCTCGCATACTGCTGTGTCATCTGTACCAGCATTTGCTCCAGGCAGTCATTCTCGTGCCGGTTGTGCAGGTGGAGTTGAACCCGGTGACCGTCTTCATCTACCCTCACCGGTGCCATGTCATAGCGGCCAATCACGCCGCCGCATTGGTCGCAAAACGTTACGCCTTCGACGCTCATATTGACCTCCGTTCGGTCCTGCACTACACCGATTCGAACCCGCATTGGTCCGCAAAGTTTTCTCCCGGGCCTCGAATAGAAATTGAATCGAAATTCGACGGCCCAGCATCGATCCAAGGCGCGAAAATAAATACGGACGAAACCGGTCGTTCGTTCCAGAGGAATAGGACCATGTCATTAACTGAATCGACGATGATGCTGGACCTGGAAACTGCCGCCCCGGATTTCATGCTGCGCGACGCGGTGAGTGGAATGACGTTTCGCCGCGATGATGTTCGCGGGCAGAACGGGCTGCTGATCATGTTCATCTGTGCGCATTGCCCGTATGTGAAGCATGTCGAAAAGGGCCTGGCGTCGCTTGGCGAAGACTATGCAGGGAAGCCGCTAGGCATCGTGGCCATCAGCAGCAACGACGCCGCGATGTATCCCGACGACAGCCCTGAGCGGTTGAAGCAGCAGGCGCAGAGACTTGGGTTCCGCTTTCCCTATCTGTATGACGAAACGCAGGCCGTGGCCCGTGCCTACAAGGCCGCCTGCACACCCGACTTCTTCCTTTTCAATGGCGATCTCAAGCTGGTATATCGCGGCCAGTTCGATGCCAGCCGGCCCGGCAACGGTATCCCCGTCACTGGCGACGATCTGCACGCTGCCGTAGATGCCATGCTGGCGGGCCGGCCGGTCAGCACCGATCAGCGGCCGTCGATCGGCTGCAATATCAAGTGGAAGTAGCGGAGTTCGCCGGTTTTACCTCATACACCGGATTCGCGACACGCCCTAACTTCAAAGCGTCGGCGAGTTATCTCCCAGCATGGCTTCGCGCACAATCTTGATAGGCGGGAATCCCTGCTTGAGGAACTCATCGTGGAACTTCTCGAGCGAGAAAGCCGCGCCTTCTTTCTTTCTCAAGTCCTCGCGCAGCTTCATGATTTCGAGCTTGCCCAGCGTGTAATAGAGGTAAGTGGGGTCTCCGGTGCCGCGCTTGGTCTCGACCCGGGCCGTCTCCTTAGGCTGGTAGCCCTCTTTCTGGAAGAAATCGACCGCCTGATCGAAGCTCATCTTGCCCGTGTGTAACTCGATGCCGACAATAAAGCGTGCATCGCGCAGCAGTGCATCCTGCAACTGGCCGAGCCGGAGCAGCTTCGATTCGCGCGCGTCCTTTGCGCCTGTACCCGGCTGCCCATAGCCCGCGTCGAGCATCATCTGCTCGCAATAATGCGCCCAGCCTTCCACATTGGTGTTGGCGCCCAACAGCTTGCGCACGCGGCTTGGAGCCTGCGGCACCCAGAGGAATTGCACGTAATGCCCGGGATACGCCTCGTGCACGGCTGTCGAGATGATGGTGCCGACGTTAAAGGAATGCATGTAGCCCTCGACCTCGGCGGGCGTCATCTTCGGGTCGGGCAGCGTCACGTTGAAGTAGGCTTCCGTCGCGTGCTTCTCGTAAGGGCCCGGCGTGTCCATGCTGGCGAAAGTGGTGGCGCGCATGAACGGCGGCGTCTCTTCCACGGTGGGCCGCACATCTGATGGAACGGTCACGATGTGGTGATCACGCAGGAATGCGATGAGGTTGTCGAACGTGGCGCGGAAGCTGTTCAGCAACTGGTCCGGCGCGGGATGATCCGATCCCAACTCCTCGAGCACCTGTTTCGGATCCTTGCTGGGCTCCAGCTCTTTCGCGACTTCCGTGAAATGCTCCTGGTTCCTGCGCATGTCGGCCCACGCGATTTCGAGCAGCTTGTCGAGCGGCAGGTCGACCATCTCGTCGTACTCGAGCTTCTTGCGGAACGTGTCGGCGCCGATGCGAAAATCGCCATTCGACTTTGCGAGCAGATCGGACTTGAGCCACGCCAGATAGCTGTTGAGCGCGGTGATCACGGCTGCATTGCTCTGCGCAAACTCGGATTTCAGCGCGGGGTCTTTGGCGTCGGTAAACGCCAGGGGCACATCGTGCTCGAAGAAGCTGATGATCCCCGGCAACTGCTCAATGGCGATTTCGGTAAAGATATGCGGCGGATTCTTCAGGTTTGCGCGGGCCTCGTCCAGGCGCGCGGGCATCTGCTTTTCGCGCGCAATGAGCGAACGCAGACGGTCGTCCGGCGAAGCGAACTTGCGCTCCATCAGGCTGAATGCCGAGTTGCTCATGCCGCCCGAATACATATCGGGATTCTTTTCCCATCCGCG
>Ga0134126_10009663_pt1 | contig 12150 bp, 9 predicted proteins | sample KB31752_FD_96881 | JGI IMG/M metagenome (GOLD analysis project Ga0134126, IMG submission 96881) | Terrestrial soil microbial communities with excess Nitrogen fertilizer from Kellogg Biological Station, Michigan, USA - KB3-175-2 | ecosystem: Environmental > Terrestrial > Soil > Unclassified ...
ATGCCGATCGTGCTGCACGGACGCCGGCTCGGCCTCGGCGACCGTCAGGACATGGGCGCGCTGATCGTCGGGATCCGCCGCGCCGCCATCGTCGCGGTCATGCTGCTCGGCTATGGCTATTGCCGCGTTGCCGGCAGCGGCCCGGGCCTCGCTGCCATCGGGCTGCTGAGCTTCGCGGCCATCGCGCAATTCGCGCCGCCGCTGATCGGCGGCCTCGCATGGCGCGGCGGCAACGCGATGGGCGCGATCGTCGGCGTCACCGTCGGTTTCCTGCTCTGGGCCTATTGCCTGATGTTGCCGTCACTGGCCCAGACCGGCTGGCCGGTGCAGGATCTGATCGCGCACGGCCCGTTCGGCATCGCCTTCCTGCGGCCCGAAACCCTGTTCGGCCTGCATTTCGATCCGCTGACCAGCGGCACGCTGTGGAGTATCGCCGCGAACACGGCGTGCTATGTCGGCGTGTCGCGGCTGTTCCCGATGCGGGTGATCGAGCGCGTGCAGGCCGGCGCCTTCGTCGATCTCGATCCCGGACAGGGGCCGTTCGTGCCGCGCGCGTGGCGCGGCGCCATCGGGGTCGGCGAGTTGACGGGCCTGGTCGCGCGCTATCTCGGCGTCGAGCGCGCGCAACGCGCGTTCGCCGATCTCGCCGCCGCGCGCGGCATCGACTACGAGGCGGACGCCCAGGCCGATTTTCAGCTGGTGCGCGACGCCGAGCGGCTGCTCGCCAGCGCCATCGGCGCGCCGTCGGCGCGGCTGGTGCTGGCGTTGGCGCTGGAGCGCCGCAATCTCGGCCTCGACGCCGCGATGGGCCTGCTCGACGAGGCGACGGCCGCGATCCAGTACAATCGCGAACTGCTCCAGGAAACGCTCGAGACGGTGCGGCAGGGCATCTCCGTGTTCGACCGCGAACTGCGCCTCGTGTGCTGGAACCGGCATTTCCGCGATCTGCTCGATCTACCGGCCGAGCTGGTGCGGGTCGGCGTGCCGCTTCAGGAAATCGTCATGGTGCTGGCGCGGCGCGGCGAGTTCGGGCTGGGCGATCCCGACGACATCGTGGCGCGCCGTCTCGAAACCCTCATCGGCACCGGCGAAACCGTATTCGAGAACCGCCGCCCCGACGGGCGCGTGTTCGAGATCAGGACCAACCCGATGATCGGCGGCGGGTATGTCACGACCTATTCCGACATCACCGAGCATGTCCAGTCCGCGGTCGAACTGGCCGCCGCCAACGAACTCCTCGAACGCCGCGTGCGCGAGCGCACGGAGGAACTGAGCGCGGCCATGGCGGCGGCCGAGGAAGCCAATCTCGGCAAGACGCGCTTTGTCGCCGCCGCGAGCCACGATCTGCTGCAACCGCTCAACGCGGCGCGGCTCTATGTCGCGAGCCTGCTCGACCGGCAGGCGCGCATGGGCGGCGGCGGGGCGGATGAGCTGGCGCATAAGATCGACGCGGCGCTCGGCTCGGTCGAGGACCTGCTCGGCGCGCTGCTCGACATATCGCGACTCGATGCCGGCGTGCTCGCCGCCGACCGCCGCGACATGCCGCTCGACGAATTGTTCGAAGGGCTCAAGCTCGAATTCGCGCCGGTCGCGGAGCGCAAGGGGCTGACGTTGACCGTGGTGCCGACGCGCGCGGTCGTGAACAGCGACCGGCGCCTCCTGCACCGCATTCTCCAGAATCTTCTGTCGAACGCGATCCGCTACACCGATAGCGGCAAGGTGCTGATCGGCGCTCGGCAAAAGGGCGGCAGCCTCGTCATTCAGGTCGCGGATACCGGAATCGGCATCCCGCCGGATCAGGCCGGGCTGATCTTCCAGGAGTTCCGGCGTTTCGCGCCGCCCGGCGCCGAGCAGGGTATGGGGCTCGGCCTCTCGATCGTCCAGCGCATCGGGCGGCTGCTCGATCATCCCGTCGGGTTCGTCTCGACACCGGGACGTGGCACGATTTTCAGCGTGGGCGTGCCGCGCGGCGATGCCGCCGCAGTCGCGCCGCCACCGCCCGTACCGGCCCGGCTGCGCGCCGTATCGGGCCTCGAAGGGCTGAGCGTGCTGTGCATCGACAACGACGCCGACGTGCGCGACGGCATGCGGCTTCTGCTCGATGGCTGGGGCTGTCGTCCCATCCTCGCCGCGACGCTGGCCGACGCGCTCGCCGCGGTGACGCGCGCGCATCTGCCACCGGCGCTGATGCTGGTCGATTATCACCTCGGCGACGTGGTCGACGGGCTGGGCTGCATCGACCGGCTTCATGCGCAAGGTTTGGGCGGCGTGCCCGCGATCCTCGTCACCGCCGATCGTTCCGACGCGATCCGCGCCGCCGCCCATGCGCGCGGCGTCGCGATCCTCAACAAGCCGCTGAAGCCCGCCGCGCTGCGCGCCCTGGCGATGCGGCTGATCGCGACACGCGCCGCCGCCGAGTAATTTCAAGCCGGCGGCGGTTCAGGCAACGCGGCGATCTCCCGCGCGAGCACCACGGCCTGCGTGCGGTTTTCGACCTCGAGCTTTTCGAGGATCGCCGAGACATGCGCCTTGACGGTCGCCTCCGACACCGACAGGGCATGTGCGATCTTTTTGTTGGGCGCGCCTTCGCTCAGCATCATCAGCACTCTTATCTGCTGCGGCGTCAGGCGCGCCAGCCGCGACGGCGGCGCGCCGCCGCCCGGCGCGATGCTGTCAGGCATCCAGAAGCCGCCCGAGAGCAGCGCGGCCAGCGCTTTGCGGATGCCGTCGGCGCCGGTCGATTTCGCGATATAGCCGACCGCGCCGAGTTCGATGGCGCGGCGCACGATGCTGTGCTGATCCTCGGCGGAAATGATGGCGACCGGCACGGCGGGAAAGGCCGCCCGCATGAACAGGAGGCCGGATAGGCCCTGCATCCCCGGCATCCGCAGGTCGAGCAGCACCAGATCCGTGTCGGGCTGGGCTTCGAGCCGCGCGCGCAGCGTGTCGAAGGATTGGGCTTCGGCGATCGCCGCGTCGGGATAGTCCCGTTCCACCGTGAGCCGCAGCGCGTCGCGGAACAGCGGATGATCGTCGGCGATGACAATGCGCAGCCCGGGCATTCTTTCTCCGTATCGCGGATTGCCGTCACGGTCGGCGGCAGGTCCGTTAGACGAAAGTATAATAGAAGGCCGTGAAAGCGCGGCGGTACTTTTGGTTATCGATGCCGGGGCGGGCGCCACGCGGCGTCACAACGATTTTGGGGCGATGAACGCCCCGTCACAAAGGGAGATTCGTCTCATGAAGAACCTGATCAAGCCGTCGCGCCGCACCGTGCTCCAGGCCGGCGGTGCGCTCGCCGCCAGCGCTGCGCTGCCGCGTTTCGCCCTCGCCGCCGACGAGCCGGCAATCGGCACCTGGCCGGCCGGCTCGCAGGGCAGCTCCGTCACGATCGGCGCCGCCGTGCCGCTGACCGGCACTTATGCCGCCGCGGGCGCGGATGAGTTGAAGGGCTGGCAACTCGCGGTCGAGCACCTCAACAGCGGCGACGAGCTGATTCGCGCAACGTCGCCCAAGACCAAAAAGGGCGTGCTCGGCAAGGAAGTGAAACTCGTTTACGCAGATTCCGCGGCCAAGCCGAACCAGGCGGTGCAGGCGCACGGCAAGTTCATCAGCGACAACAAGATCATTCTGATGAACGGCTCGACCTCGAGCGCTGTCGCGGTTGCGACCAATCACTTCGCGCAACGCGAGCATGTCCTCTACTTCACCGGCATTTCCGGCTCGAACGACACCACCGGCAAGGACTGCGTGCGGTATGGCTTCCGCCAGAACTTCTATGGCCAGACCGCTGCGGCCGCCATCGGGCCCGTGCTGATCAAGGCATTCGGCAAAAACCGCAAGGCCGCCTACATGACGCCCGACTACACGTATGGGCATACCGTCACCAAGGCGGTGAACGATTATCTGACCAAGGAGGGCGGTTGGACCATGGTCACCAACCAGGTCTCGCCGCTCGGTGCGCCGGATTACAGCAACTACGTCACCAATATCGGCAACACCGACGCCGAGTTCCTGATCAACGTGAACTGGGGCCATGACGCAGTGCTGTCGACGCAGCAGGCTAAACAGTTCGGTCTGCTGAACAAGATGAAGCTGGTCATTCCATACCAGATTCCGTTTCTCGCGAAGGAACTGGGCGCGGAGATCACGCAGGGCGTATACGCCGCCACCGATTTCTGGTGGACGCTCGAAGACAAGTATCCGCTCGCCAAGATGTTCGTCGAAAAGTTCAAAGCGAAGTTCGGCTACCGGCCGGAGTGGGGCGCCGAGAACGCTTACACGTCGATCGCCCTGTGGGCGGACGGCGTCGAGCGCGCCGGCACCTTCTATCCCCCGGCGGTCATCAAGGCGCTCGAGGCGGGCAATCACAACAACACGATGGTGGGCGACTGCTATTTCCGCGGCGCCGACCATCAACTTGTGCGCCCCGTGGTGATCGTTCAGGGCAAGAAGCCCAGCGAGATGAAGAACCCCGAGGATTACTGGCAGGTGCTCGAGGTCGTGCCCGGCGCGCCCTTGATGCAGGCGCCGGACGCCTTCGGTTGCAAACTCGGCGATTATACCTGATCGTCGCGCTAGTCTGACGGGCAGGCGGTCGGCTCGGGCCGCCCGTCCTGCCAGGGGGGAAGGCGCCGGGCCGCATGATCTCGTGGGCTAATTTCGTCTCGCAGTTCTTCAACGGCCTGGCATCGGGCGCTTTGCTGGCGCTTATCAGTTCGGGCCTCACCATCATTTACGGCACGCTCGGCGTACTCAACCTCGCGCATGGCGCGATGTTCATGCTCGGCGGCTATGCCGGCTATGTCGCTTTTCAGGCGACCGGTTCCTTCCCTCTCGCGGTGATCATCGGATCGTTATTCCTGGTCGTATTCGGCGTGATCGTCGAGTTCGTGGTCATCCGGCGTTTTTACAGCCGCCCGCCCGAGGATCAGCTTCTCGTCACGTTCGGCGTCGGCATGGTGCTGGTCGAACTGGTGCGCTGGGGCTTCGGCAGCCTGTCGCTGACCGTGCCGCCACCGCACTGGGCGCAGGGTGTCACGCCGCTCGGCTTCATGATCTATCCGACCTATCGCATCGTCGTGCTCGGCATCGCCGCGGCGGCGCTGGCGGCGCTTTATTTCATCCTCTACCGCACGCGCCTCGGCATGATCGTGCGCGCCGGCATCGAGGATTCAACGATGGTCGGGATGCTCGGCATCAACGTGAATCGCGTGTTCATGCTTGTGTTCGGCATCGGCGCGATGGCGGCAGGCTTCGCCGGTATCGTCAACGCGCCGGTCGTGTCGCTGACGCCGGACATGGGGGATGCGATCCTGGTCGAAACCTTTGTCGTGGTGGTGATCGGCGGTGTCGGCTCGTTTCCGGGCGCCATCCTCGGCGGGCTGATCGCTGGCGAGATCCTCAGCGTGACGTCGATGTTCAACCCGGCCTATTCCGAGGTCATGCTATTCGCGGTGATGACGCTCGTTCTGTTGCTACGGCCGCAGGGCCTTCTCGGCCTGCCGAGCCGCGAATAATCGGACAGGCATCGTGCTCCGCCATCGCCGCTTCCTCATCGAAGGTCTGACTGCGCTCGGCCTCGTCGTGGCGCGGCTGGCGCTACCCTATCTCCATGTCTCACCTGGCACCGCCAATATGATCCTGGTCTGGGGCCTGTTCGGCATCGGGTTCGACATCCTGTTCGGCTATACCGGCCTCCTGTCGTTCGGCCAGGCGGCGTTCTACGGGACGGGCGGTTTCGTCGCGGCTTACCTTTTGACCAAGGGCTTCGTCTCCAGCGTGCTGCTTGCGCTGCTGCTCGGCATGGCAGTCGCCGCGATTGTCGGGATCGTGGTCGGCATCGTGGCGCTGCGCCGCACCGGCATCTATTTCGCGATGATCACCGTCGCGATCGCGGAAATGTTCTTTTTCATCGAGAACAATCCGCTGTCCGACTACACCGGCGGCGAAAACGGGCTGCCCGGCGTGCCAACGCCCGATTTCACCATCGGCGGCTGGCACTATCAGACCGGCACCGACTGGTCGTTGTTCAGTTTCATCGCCGTCTGTTATTTCATCGGCATCGTGTTCGGCGTGCGCATCGTGCGCTCGCCGTTCGGCGCGATCCTGACGGCGATCCGCGACAATCCGCTGCGCGCCCGCGCCGTCGGCCATTCGGTCGGCCTCTACAAGCTCGCGGCCTTCGTCATCGCCGCGGACTATGCCGGCTTCGCCGGCGGGTTGCTCGGTGTCGTGCAGGGTTTCATGCCGCCCGAGGCATTCGATTTCGAAACGTCCGGCCAGCTTGTGATCCAGACCGCGATCGGCGGCACAGGTACGCTGTTCGGACCGATGGTCGGCGCGGCGGTGTGGTTGTTCCTGCGCGATTTCCTGCAATCGGCCTTCGGCCTCGGCGCGACCTGGAAACTGGTGCTCGGCCTGGTCTTCGTGGTGCTGGTGATGTTCCTGCGCCGCGGGCTGATCGGCGGCGCGGCCGTGCTGGGGCGACGCTGGAGCGCACGCAAGGCGCCGCCGGACGCCGCGCCCGTTGCCTCCCCTGCGCCGGTCGCCAGCGTCGGCCTGTCGCGCCGCCGCACCGAAATTCCGTTCGCCGGCCCGGTCATCGAGGTGCGCGGCCTGACCAAGGCGTTCGGCGGCATCGTCGCCAATCGCGACATTAATTTCGCGGTGGAGGAGGGCGAGCTGCGCGGCATTATCGGGCCGAACGGCGCGGGCAAGAGCACATTCTTCAAGATGCTGACCTGCGAGATGCGGCCGACCGCGGGGCAGGTGATCTTCCGCGGCCGCGACATCACCGGCATGGACGTCGCGAAGGTCTGCCAGCTCGGCCTGACCAAGTCGTATCAGGTCAATCAGTTATTCTCGCGCCTGACGCTGCGGGAGAACGTGACGATCGCCGCGCTGGCGGAGCGGCGCGGCACGTTCCGGTTCGACCTGCTGCGCCGGATCGACCGGGTGCCGGGCCTCCGCGACCAGGTCGAGAGCACGCTTGCGCTGATCGGGCTGACGGGGCGCGCCGACGTGCCGGTGTCAGAACTGGCTTATGGCGAAAAGCGGCGGCTTGAAATCGGCCTTGCGCTGGCGGCGTCGCCGTCGCTGCTGCTGCTCGACGAGCCGCTCGCCGGCATGAGCCCGACGGAACGCGCCGAGACGGTGCAATTGCTGAAAAACATCCGGCGCGGCCGCACGCTGGTCGTGGTTGAGCACGATATGGACGCCATGTTCGGCATGGCCGAGCGTATCACCGTTCTGCACGAAGGTGCGCTCCTGGCGGAAGGAACCCCGGCGGAAATCCAGCGCAACAGTTTCGTGCAGGAAGCCTATCTCGGCGGGATCGCCGCCGAATGACCGCGCTGCTCGAAGTCGACCGGCTCAATTCCTATTACGGCGACAGCCATATCCTGTTCGACGTGTCGCTGCGCGTCGAGAAGAACGAGGTGGTGGCGCTGCTCGGCCGCAACGGCGCGGGCAAAAGCACGACGCTGAAATCGCTGATCGGCGTGGTCAAACCCCGCGCCGGCGCCGTCACTCTCGACGGCGCACGCACCGAGACGCTTCATCCTCACGCCATCGCCGCGCTCGGCTTGCAACTGGTGCCGGAGGAGCGGCGGATTTTCGGCAGCCTCAATGTCGAGGAAAACCTGATCCTCGCCGGTCTCACCGCGAAGGGCCGCTGGCCGCTCGACCGGGTGTGGGAGATATTTCCCCGCCTAAAAGAGCGGCGGCGCAGCCGCGGCACCGACCTGTCGGGCGGCGAGCAGCAGATGCTGGCGATCGCGCGCGCGTTGGTGCGCGGCCCCAAAATCATCCTGCTCGACGAGCCGTTCGAAGGCTTGGCCCCAATCATCGTGCGCGATCTGTTGGCGACGTGCCGCACGCTGGCCGATGCGGGCCAGACCATTCTCGTCGTCGAGCAGAACATTTCCGCCGCCATGAGCCTCGCCGATCGGATCTATGTCCTGAATAACGGCCACATGGTCGAGGAACTGACGGCGGAAACGGTGCGGGGCCAGCCGGAACTGCTGCACCGTCATCTCGGCGTCTAGCGCGGCCTACTCGCCCGCCGGGGGCATCATCGTCACCGCGAACATGATGTTGGGCAGAAGCTCGCGGATCGCGCCGCGCACGCTGGCCTCGTCGGCAGCTTCGGCCATCGCGAGAGCCTGGCGTGGATTGCGGCGGAAGATGATGGCGCTGGCGCGGCCGGCGCGGGTCGAGGTCACGGTGGCAAACGACGCCGCCGGATCGACGCGTTTCAACAGTTTCTTGAGCGCGGCGCGCCCGGTTTCCTTGTCGAGATCGTGAACCGGGAGGTCGGACGCGTTCTCCGTCTCGGGCGGCAGCTCGGCGTTGACCGCCTCGACCCGGCTGTGGCGCGATAGGCGCTGAAACACCGCGCGGCCTTCCTCGGTGTCGATGCGGGATTGCAGTTCCCAGCTTTCACCCCGCGCAGCCAGCTCGGCGATCAAGGCGAACAGATCGTCGCAATCGGAATCGTGCGAGCAGGTGATGAAGGCGAGCTGACCCTCATGTTCGATGACGCGATCGTCGTTTTCGGCGAAACCCAACTGGTCGAGCGCGTTGTTCAACGCCCGCTCGGACGCGATCAACAGCGTCGAAACGTGTAGTTTTGGGCCATCCGCCTTTTCGTCAGCCGGTTCCATCCCCGTCATGTAGCGTGTCTTCAGGGGTCTATCAACACGCCGGGGTTTAACACGCCTTTGGGGTCCAGTGCCTTCTTGGCGTGACGCAGCGCGTCGCCGAACAGCGCTGGACGCTGGCGGTCGTACCACGGGCGGTGGTCGCGGCCGACCGCGTGATGATGCGTGATGGTCCCTCCCGCCGCGATCAGCGCGTCGGACGCGGCCGTCTTGATGGCGTACCATTGCTCGTCAAGCGCGCCGTGCCGGCCCAGCGCGTTGAAGGTAAAATAGGGGGCCGGCCCATCCGGATAGACATGCGTGAAGCGGCAGCTGACGGAGCCGGGCCTGCCGGTCACATCGCGAATGGCCCGCTCGGTCGCCGCCTTGACGGTGTCGTGGAATTGCTCGAACCGTTCCCAGGTGATCGCGGTCTCGAACGTGTCGCCGATGATGCCGCGCGCCACCATTTTCTCCCGCGCGTAGGGCATGCGGATGAAGGCGTTGCGCCACATCCCCGCAGCGCCGTCCTGGGTCGCATTGGCGCCCTCGGCCGCTTCGGGCGCGCCGCCGAAATCGCCGCACAGTTCCAATGCGCGTTTCTGCCACGGGCCGACATCGTGATCGGCGGATTCGAACGCCAGCACCATGACCGCGAAGCTGCCGTCGCCGGCGCCGGTGTTGCGCGCCTCGTTCGGATCGAGGATGCGGCAGTTCGCGGGATAGAGTCCCGCCTGGCTGATCGCGCGCAGCGCGCGGGCGGCGGTGAAAAAATCCTTGAAACGTACCGCGCCACCGGCGCGGAAGCGCGGCCGGTCCTGCAAGCGCATCCACGCTTCGGTGATGATTCCGAGAATGCCCTCGGAGCCGATGAACAGGCGGTCGGGGCTCGGCCCCGCGCCGGAGCCAGGGAGGCGGCGCGTCTCGATCCGGCCTCGCGGCGTCACCACGGTCAGGCTTTCGACGAAATCGTCGATATGGGTGTAGAGGCTGGCGTAGTGGCCGCCGCCGCGCGTCGCGATCCAGCCGCCGAGCGTCGAATATTCGAAGCTTTGCGGGAAATGGCGGAGCGTCAGGCCGTGCGGCTTCAACTGCGCCTCGAGCGCGGGGCCATAGGTGCCGCCTTCGATCCGCGCGGCGCGCGAGGTTTTGTCGATCTCGGCGACGCGGTTGAGATTGCGCAGATCGATCGTGATCGCGGCCTTGTAGCGGCCGTCGAGACGGTGCTCGACCCCGCCCACGACCGAGGAGCCGCCGCCGAACGGGATCGCCGCCGCGCCGATGCCGCCCGCCCAATCCAGCAGCGAGGCGATATCGGCGGCGTCGCGCGGATAGGCGACGACATCGGGGGCATTGCCATAGTCGCCGGCAAGGCCGCGGACGTAATCGAGGAACGATTTGCCGTAGGTGTGCTGGGCGCGGTCGAACTTGTCGCTGGTGCAGATCGCCTCGAGGGCCTGGGGCGGCGCGACGCGCGGCGGCTTGAGGGCGATGGCGTCGAGCGCGGGCGGGGTAAGCGTCTCGAAATCGGCGACGCCGAATGCCTCCCGCGCGCGGGCGACGGCGAATTCTTCCTCGGCCGGGGTGATGGTCTCGCCCTCGCGGCCCCAGCCGAAATATTTGAGACGCGCACCGGTCATCCGATCCTCGCCAGCCAGTCGAGCAGCACGCGGTTGAACTCGTCCGCCGCCTCATATTGCACCCAATGGCCCATGCCGTACACGACATGGAACAGGGCGTCCGGCTGGAGCGATTTGAGAAACGCGTCGCGCTGATCGACATAGGGATGGGCGGTGATGTCGAGCTCGCCCCAGATGCCGCCGAGACGCGCCGTGACCAGCGGCAGCGATCGCGCCAGCCAGGTGCCCGACGCGAACTTCACCGACTTGAAGCGACCGAGCGCGACGTGGCGTACCTGCATCCATACGGCGATGTCGTCGATATTCACGCGGTGCTCGAACATCAGCCTGCCGAGATTGTCGCGCTGGAGCGCGAACGTCTCGGCCGGCGTGAGGTTGGGCGGCGCCTTGGTCAATTCAGTGCGCCGGCCGCGCGGCAGGCCGAACCCGCCGGCGCCGACCAGGATCAGCGACCGCGCGCGGTCGCCCAGCCGCGCCGCGATCCGGCCCGACATGTGGCCGCCGAAGGAAAAACCGATCAGGTGAAACCGCTCGCCCGGCGCCAGAATCCGCGCCAATCCGTCGGCGAGGATGTCGGACACGTCGTCGAGATTGTCGGTCGGCGGCGGCAGGGCGGATTCACCGAGGCCCGGCAGATCCGGCGCGACGACGCGATAGCCCGCCGCGGTCAGCGGTTCGATATTGCGCAGCCAGTGCTGCCACGAGCCATAACCGCCATGCAGCAGCACGACCGGCGCGCCGTCGCCCCATTCGCGCCAGACCATCGTGCCGTCGCCGCACGGTGTCTCGCGTCGCCGCGACGCGCGGTCGAGCGCCGCGACGGGCGCGGGCACCGCGGTAAAGCCGGATGAATCCATCAGCGCCGTTTCATGGTCGGGTCGAGCGCGACGCGCATCGATTCGCCGAGCGCGTTGAAAGCCAGTGCGGTCAGCAGGATCGCCATGCCCGGCGCATACATCTGTTCCGGCGCGATCTCGATGTAATTGTAGGCGCGCGCAAGCATGCCGCCCCAGCTTGCCGCCGGCGGCTGCACGCCGAGCGAAAGGAAGCTCAGCGCCGCCTCGGCGAGCAGTGCGATGGCGAGCATCAGTGTGACTTGCACGATCACGGGTTGGATCGCGTTCGGCAGGATGTGCCGCATGATGATGTGCGGCGTCGACGCACCGAAACCACGCGACGCATCCACATAAAGCGCGCTTTTCACCACCAGCGTCTGCGCCCGGACGATGCGCGCCAGGAACGGCGCGAACACGAACCCGACCGCCAGCATCGCGTTGGTCAGGCCGATGCCGAGCGCGCCGGTGACGGCGATGGCGAGGACGATGGGCGGGAACGACAGCAGCGCGTCGATGAAGCGGCTGACGATTTCGTCGAACCAGCCGCCGATGAAGCCGATCAGCAGGCCGATTGGCAGGCCGAGCAGCACGGCGACGAAGACCGCGAGGAACGAGGCATAGAGCGAGTTGGGCGCGCCGTAGATCAGGCGGCTCAGCACGTCGCGGCCGAGATCGTCGGTGCCGAGCCAGTGCGCGCCGCTGGGCGGCGACAGCAGGTCGGCGACGTTCTGGGCGTTGGGCGGATAGGGCGCGATCCACGGCGCGCCGACCGACACGACTAGCAGCAGCACCAGGAAGGAAATGCTCGCCACCGCGCGGATATCGGAGCGCATCCAGCGCAGAAAGCGCACGGCGCGGCCGCGGCGGGGCGGCGCGGCGACCAGCGGCTTTTGCGCGATGGCGGTCACGACGCGGCGGCCACGCGCGGATCGAGCAGCGCGGTGATGATGTCGGTGAGGAGATTGACCGAAATCACGATCAGCACCAGCACCAGCACCACGCCCTGCACCACGGGGAAGTCCTTGTTGATCG
>Ga0134126_10009664_pt1 | contig 12150 bp, 15 predicted proteins | sample KB31752_FD_96881 | JGI IMG/M metagenome (GOLD analysis project Ga0134126, IMG submission 96881) | Terrestrial soil microbial communities with excess Nitrogen fertilizer from Kellogg Biological Station, Michigan, USA - KB3-175-2 | ecosystem: Environmental > Terrestrial > Soil > Unclassified ...
ACGTTCAACCTGCACGACAACGACAAGAAGCTGATTGAGTTCGGGAAAAACAAGGTGATGGAGGTGATGTGGGCCGCTGGAGCAGAGGACGTGGTGCAGGAGGACAGGTACGCGCATCTGGTCGGCGCCAGCAGAATGGGAAGCGATCCGGAGACATCCGTCGTCGATCGGTTCGGACGCACGCATGACATCGCAAACCTGTTCGTCTGCGATGGCAGTGTACTCCCGACGCAAGGCTCGGCAAATCCCGGCCTGACAATTCAGGCGCTCGCGGCGCGAACGGCGGATTATCTGATCTCCCAGGGGGACCGCATCTTCAATTCAAATTCGAGAGATATGACACAGCCGCCGATACGCTATAACCTGTCTCCGCCGGGCACATTCTGGAAGGGCATGCCAAGAATGACGTAGGCTGCCCGCTCGCAAGCCGGAGTTCCGGCGCTCGTTCATCCGCGCGTAAATAAGCGGTTGGCTTCGTTGTATGGATACTGGCTATCGACAACGGCCTGATAGGTTCCCACGTTCTGTATTTCCTGAGCGATTCGCACAATAAGTCCCATGCAGGCGCGCATCGGCCCCGAGCCTAAGCTGATTCTCTTCACGCCCAGTTTGCGCATTTGATCGATAGATGGCAAGCCGGGCACCGCCAGTATGTTCAGCGGAGCCTGTAACTCCGACGCCAGCGCCGCAATCGTCTGTGAACTCTTGATGCCCGGCGCAAAAAGGCAATGCGCGCCCGCATCTCGATAGGCCCTCAGCCGTTCAATCGCTTCGGCAATCCGGCTTTCCTCCTCGCCCACGCCCTTCAGGAAAATGTCCGTTCTTGCGTTGACAACCAGGTCGGGCACAGCCGAGCGAATGCGGCGAATCACTTCAGCCTGCTGTTCAATTGGGGTCTGAGCCGATTCGCTTTCGCCGACAGTGTCTTCAAGGTTGACGCCAACAGCTCCAGCTTCCCAGGCGCGCTGCGCCGTGCCGATTGGATCCCCATAACCGGCTTCCATATCCGCGCTGACGGGAACATCGACGGCGCCGGCGATCCGTTTCACCGCCGCCAGCATCTCCGGCGCTGGTATGCGCTGGCCATCGGCGTAGCCGTGCGCAAAAGCGACTCCCGCGGATGTCGTGCCGATCGCAGCGAACTTCTCTTCTTGAAAAATGCGCGCGCTCGCGGCATCCCAGGCGTTCGGCAGCACGAAAGTGTTGGTATGCATAGCCGCAAACATTCGCGCTTTACCTTCTTGTGTCATTCGTGAACCTTTCCTCTAGATATTGATTCCGATGCGCCAGAGTGCGTAACCAACTGCCTGCCGAAAATAAAGCCAGGCGAGGTCTGCCTGTCCGTTCGCGCTGCTTGGACGAGGCGAGCCGTAGACCGTGATGCCGCGGCCCTCCAGCATCCTCTTCACCCGGAAAATGTGATATCCGTCGCTAACCACAATGCATGAACGAAGGCTCATACGATGCATAATCTCGACGGCGGCGGCGATAGTTTCGCCGGTGGTCGATCCTTCCGGTTCCGCGATAATCGCCTCCGACCGCACCCCGTGCTGCGTCAGGTAAGCGCGGCCCACTTCACCCTCCGTGTATATGGGATCGCCGCCGGCGCCGCCGGTTGTCATGATGTAAGGAGCCAGGCCCTGCAGATACAGCACGAGCGCGTGATTCAGCCGCGCCTGCAACACGGGCGACGGTTTTCCCCGATATTCGGCCGCGCCAAGCACGATAATCACATCCGCTTTGTGCGCTTCGTCGATGTCGGATTCGCGCCTGATTTCCGCGGCAACCACCAGCAGGTAGGCTAAGATCAAGGCAACGATCAGGACGCCGATTCCGGCGATGACTCGCTTCCTCACTTTTGATTTCGGCGCCCCATTTTACCGAGTTTGAAATTTAAGTCTACGACTTGCGACGATGCCCTTCCGGATTCTCCAGATCAGCAGCACCCAAAATCCCGCTATTCAGGAGATTCGACGTGCTGTAACGGGCGGGCATCCCACCGACGACGGGCTGTATGTTGCCGAAGGGCCTCATCTGCTTGAGGAATTACTCCACAGCCGGTGGAGCATTGAAAAGGCGTTATTTACGCCGGGAGCATTCGCGGATTGGGAGGATCGGGTCCGGCAAATCGGCATCGAAACGATCCTCGTTCCGGAGAAGACATTTGCGTATCTCTCGGGAACCGAAACGGCGCAGGGCGTAATGGCGCTGGCTCGTCCAAGGGCCTGGCGCTGGGCGGAACTGCTCGAAAAGCGCGCGCTTGTCCTCGCTTTGGACGGCGTTCAGGACCCCGGAAACGCCGGCGCCGCCATCCGTTCCGCGGAGGCATTCGGAGCCACCGGAGCAACCCTGTTGCGGGACTCCGTCCGCATCTCGAATGCCAAGCTGATACGCGCCGCGGCCGGCTCGCTGTTCCGCTTGCCTGTCCGCGACGCAATCGAACCGGAAGAACTCATTCGAGAAGCGCGCCTGGCCGGAGCGCATCTCTATGCCCTTGTGGGCGATGCCGGGATCTGCCTTACGGATGCCGATCTGACAATCCCCTCCGTCCTGATCGGCGGTAGCGAAGGAGCGGGTGTATCGCGCGAGGTCCTCGATGCCGCAACAGCCGTTCGGATTCCCACGTCCGGTGTTGAGTCGCTCAATGTCGCCGTTGCGTGCTCCATCGCGTTGTTTGAAGCGAGCAGGCAGAGGGAGGCTCTATGAGCCTGTTCGATACCGCGCCGCTCAAATCGGAAGACGATTCCGGGCGCCCCTTGGCCGATCGCATGCGCCCGCGCACGCTCGACGAATTTGTAGGGCAGGATCACATTCTCGCTCCCGGCAAGCCGCTGCGGACACAGATCGAAAGCGGCCAGCTCGCTTCGCTGATTCTTTGGGGGCCGCCGGGAGTTGGTAAGACCACGCTCGCCTCACTGATGGCGCGACACAGCAAGGCCGATTTCATCCCATTTAGCGCAGTTCTCAGCGGAATGAAAGAGATAAAGGCGGTCATGGCGGATGCGGAAAAATCCCGCCGCGCGGGCCGGAAAACGGTCCTCTTTATCGACGAGATTCATCGCTTCAATAAAGCGCAGCAGGACGCCTTCCTGCCTTATGTCGAGCGCGGCGCTGTCATCTTAATTGGCGCCACGACGGAAAATCCCTCGTTTGAAGTCATCTCGGCTCTGCTGTCGCGAACGAAAGTGTACGCCTTGCGCGCGCTGGAAACGGCGGAAATCGTAACCGTTTTGCGGCGCGCGCTCGAAACGCCGGAGCGAGGTCTGGGCCATTTGCAATTGCAAGTGGAACCGGCTCTACTTGAGGAAATCGCCGTCGCATCGGCCGGCGACGCTCGATCCGCTTTGAACACGCTGGAATTGGCGGCCGGATTATCCAAAGAAGGCGCCATTCCGAAAGAAGCTGTCTCGGATGCTCTTCAGCAAAAAATTCTTTTGTACGACAAAAGCGGCGAAGAGCATTATAATCTCATTTCTGCGCTTCATAAATCGGTAAGGTCTAGCGATCCGGACGCCGCGCTTTATTGGCTCGCCCGGATGATGAAGGCCGGGGAAGACAGGTTATATCTGTCCCGGCGATTGGTGCGTATGGCCATTGAAGACATTGGGTTGGCTGATCCGCGCGCCGTGGAACAGGCGATTGCGTGCATGCAGACGGTCCATTTTTTGGGTATTCCCGAAGGCGATCAGGCCTTGGCGCAATTGGCGCTTTATCTGGCGCTGGCTCCGAAATCCGATGCGGCCTATCAGGCCCTCAACAGGGCAAATGCAGCAATCGATTCGACCCGGGCGGAACCGGTTCCGCTGCATCTCCGGAACGCGCCCACGCCTTTGATGAAGGGCTTTGGATACGGTGCTGGTTATCAACATGCCCACAAAAACGTTGGCGCCGTGACTGCGATGGACTGCTTGCCTGAATCGCTTTCCCAATTCGTGTTCTACGAACCGATGGAGCGGGGCTTCGAGAGGCAACTATCGGAACGGCTGCGCTGGCTGAAGGCCAGAAAAGAGGAATTGAAATCGGGAGAATTAAAAGCGAATTTGGGGGAAGACTCCACGAACAATTCGAGATAATGCCGAGATTTTGTGTAAGCTATACAGTAGAGAAGGAGATTGTGTCGGAAACTCCGCGTAACGACAACGTCGAGAGGCGCCGGTCGAGTCGTTTCCCGATCGAGCGCGAGATACGTTACAAAACGTTGAGCCAACGTTCAGAGATGCTTCAAGGCGTGGGAAGGACCTTGAACATCAGCAGTTCTGGTGTGCTATTTACGGCAGATCACGATTTGCCGGTCGGCACACGCCTGGAGGTATCGATTAGCTGGCCGGCGCAGCTTAATGAAAAATGTCTGTTAAATCTGGTGGCGCGAGGACGCGTAACACGCCAGGAATCGGGCAGTTTAGCGCTTCAAATCCAGCAATACGAATTTCGCACGCAGAGCACTGCCGCGATACAGAATAAGGAACGGGGTCTTCAACCCTTTGCCGCGCCCCCGGTGCATTAGCTCCGGCAGTGGCGAACAGATCTGAAGCTCCTCAGTTAGACCGTCGCGTCTTTTAAGCGGGTTTGGGCTTGCCTAGCCTCTTTGCATCCGTACGCTGGCATTTTCAATACCAGACGGGGGAGACGCTTGCATTCTTGGGGCGAGTTCGCTTAAATGGTTCGTCAACAGTCGCTTCACAGCGCAGCGGCTCCCTATGGCCCTGATGGAAACAATGCTCACCAAGGCGCCCCGTCTCCTGACCGAGGAGCGGCGGCGCGAAATCGCCGGAATTCTGGAACAACAGGGCCGCATTACGGTCGATGAAGTCCGGCGGCGGTTCGGAATATCGGCGGTCACGGCACGGGCCGACCTGGATGCGCTTTCCGCGAACGGATTACTGATTCGCTCTCATGGCGGCGGCATTCGCCCGCTGGATGCAGGCCCGGATTATCCGCTCAAAGTGCGCGAAAATATACGCCGCGAAGAAAAGGCCCGGATTGCTAGAGCCGCCGTTGAGTTGATCCGCCCCGGCCAAACCGTCATTTTGTGCAGCGGCTCTACCTCGCTCGAACTGGCGAATCAGATACGGCGTTCTTCGCTGGATAGTCTGATTGTGATTACCCATGCTCTGAATGTTGCCGCGCGTCTGGCCGAATCGCCCAACCTTTCGCTGCTGATGATCGGCGGCATCCTCCGCCAGGTCTCCAACGCCTTCGTCGGCCCGCAGGCGGAGCACATGATGGGTTCGCTGCATGCCGATCACCTGTTCCTCAGCACCGTGGGTTTGGATGCGGACATCGGCCCAACGACCATTGACATCCTCGAAGCACAGTTGAATTCGAAGATGGTGAGTGCGGCGAGGCAGGTCACCGTTATTGCCGATTCCAGCAAGTTCGGCCAACGCACGCTGGCGGTGAGCGCGCGTCTCGAGCAGATCCATCGCGTCATCACCGATATCAATGCGCCATTTCACGTGGTGGAGCAATTGCAGGAGCGCGGAATCGAAGTCGTTCTGGTTTAAGGGCTTCAGTCGCATGCGGGTGTCTGCCGTGCCGGAACGATCGAGGCATACCTCGCCCAACAACCTACGATTTCAGGCTCGGGACGGGATTCTTGAATTTTCGATACTGAGCCGCGAAGCGTGAACGAGCCCGTACAATAAAGGACTTGAGGTCCCGGCGCGAGTTCATCCAGTCCATCAGCCGCACGGCCGCTGTCTTCACCTTCGACCAATTAATCCGCGCCGTTCCCACGCCGCTTCCGGTGCAGTTCGTTAATATTGCCCGCGAGGCCGGCCTCCATCGAAAAACGATCTTCGGCGGAACCCGGCGCAATACTTATCTGCTCGAAACAACCGGGTGCGGAGCCGCATTCTACGATTTCGATAACGACGGCTGGCTCGACATATTCCTGGTGAACGGAACCCGCTTCGAAGCGCAGTATGCGCCGGGCGAAGCGCCCGTCAGCCGTCTTTATAAGAACAATCGCGACGGCACGTTCACCGATATCACGATCAAGGCCGGAGTCGGCCGAACGGGCTGGGGACAAGGCTGCTGCATCGGCGACTACAACAACGACGGATGGGACGACCTGTTTGTCACCTATTGGGGCGACTGCTCGCTGTATCGCAATAACGGCGACGGCACATTCACCGATGTTGCGGAAAAAGCGGGAGTGACGACGCGCATGCCGGGACTGAAGCGATGGAACAGCGGGTGTGCATTTGTCGATTACGATCGCGACGGCAACCTCGACCTGTTCGTCGCCAATTACATCGATTTCGATCCGAAAACCGCGCCGCTGCCCGAATCGGGCCCCTGTTTATATAAAGGGCTGGTGGTCGCGTGCGGGCCGCCCGGATTGAAAGGCGGCAAAAATATTCTGTTCCACAACAACGGCGACGGAGGCTTTACCGATGTTTCCGAAAAATCGGGCATCCTCAAAACCGATGGGACCTACGGCCTCGGTGTTCTGGTTTGCGACTTCGACAACGACGGCTGGCCCGACATTTATGTGGCGGACGATTCCACTTCGTCGATCTTATATAAGAACAATCACGATGGCACGTTCACGGATATCGGCATAGAATCTGGGGTTGCCTACAGCGCCGACGGCAAATCCCAGGCAGGCATGGGCGTGGACGCGGCCGACTACGATTGCGACGGGCTCTTCGACGTGGTGAAGACGAACTTCGCCGGCGACACTTCGAGCCTCTACCGCAACACGGGCAATATGACCTTCGACGACCAAACGTTTCAGGCGGGTCTCGGCAAAAATACGCGGTTTCTCGGTTGGGGCGCCGGCTTTCTCGATTACGACAATGACGGCTGGGCCGACATCCTGGTGTGCAACGGCCACGTGTATCCGGAAGTGCGCGAATCCGCGCTGGAATCGGGCTACCGCGAACGCAAAATCGTCTATCACAACCTCGGCAACCGAAAATTCGAAGATGTCTCAATGAAGATGGGGCCCGGCATTACGGAACTCGCTCCCGCGCGCGGCTGCGCGTTCGGCGATTTCGATAATGACGGCGATATCGATGTGCTGGTCAACTGCATAAACGATGTTGCGCAATTGCTGCGCTGCGACAGCACTCTGAAACACAACTGGATCAAGATCAAGCTGATTGGAGTGAAATCGAACCGGAGCGCAATTGGTACGCGCGTGTATTGCCGGAGCGCGTATAACAACCAGGGCCATAACCAGATGCAGGAAGTGCGCAGCGGCGGCAGCTACATTTCACAAAGCGATCTGCGCCTGCACTTCGGTTTGGGCAGCGCGAAGCAGTGCTCGCTCGAAATTCGCTGGCCGAGCGGTCAGACGGACAAGGTCGCGGATGCGCCGGTGAATAAGATCATCACGATTGTCGAGGGAAAGGGCGTGAAGGCGTAGGGGCGACGAAAGAAACAGCTCTCCGGCAATGACGCCGCCAGTGGTCAAGTAGTATCCGGCGGAACTGGACGCGGCCAGTCGATTTTCCGAGCGGACTGTAGGGCGGGCGCTTCGAATGTCAGGCACCTGTACCGGCGAGCATGGCATCGGAATCGGAAAGATGAAGTATCTTGCAGACGAGCACGGCAATGCCGTAGAAATGATGAGAATAAATAATAAAGAAGTCCCTCGACCCTGATAATCGCTTGAATCCCGGAAAGGTTTTGGATTTAAACTAAGGAATGTATCGTGGCAAAGGCCGGCATAGCGTCAAGGTCGGGCGTTTTGCTTGAGCGGCTTGGAGCGCCGAGGCGCATTATGCGAACTGAGGCATTCAGCGAATGCGCGGATGTTTGCAATCGTGCCTGCGCTAACCCCTGCATTCCCGGTTACTCTTCCAATCTCCGGATTGCCCGTCCGCTCGGTATCTATTCGGAAACTCTCCGTTCCGTGATTTCGACATCCTCCCAGACTGCTCCATTCTTGAGTTTCTCCTTGAGTTTAGCTGGGACTAATTGCCGCGAAAAACTGGCGCACAGCGGCCGCAAGTGGCTGAGGAGCCATCAGGACAGCGGAGTGATCCAAGCCATCGAGGGACTTATAGGTCGCAGCGGGAAGCAATCCGACGAGCGCTTTGGCGCCGCTGCGAAAGAATGGCTCGCTTTTGGCGCCTATTGCTACCATCGTAGGCGCCTTCGCGTGGAGCCAACGGTCGCGGGGCAATGGTTTGCCCGATTGAGTGCCAGCGAGAATCATCAGGTCATATGGAACAGTGTGGGCTAACCTGATCATGTCTGCCCAGGCGGGCACCAGGAGCCGCATGAAGAGCACGCCCGGCTTGGGTATGCTCATTCCCTTAGTAAAGAAAAGAGTGACAGCCTCCTCTCGCTTGTTCGCTGCCAAAGCGGCATTGACCTCATCCAAGAGGGACTCGGGCAACGGAGGGCGGCTGTTATCGACGATGAAAGGCGGTTCGTACAAGAACACTTTGGCCACCTTCGTACCGAGTCGGTTGGCGGCCTCCAGCGCGAGAACTGCACCGGACGAGCTACCAAAGATATATACGGGCCCGGCGCTGGCGTTGACGAGAGTCTCCAGATCTTCTATTTCGCGTTCGACCGCATAGGGCGGCGTATTTGCGCTCTTGCCGCGACCCCGGCGGTCATAATTCAGGACCGTGAAGGACGATGCCAGTTGCTTCGCCAACGGACGATCGCCGTCTCGATCTGTGAGTGCGGCTGACACCAGAACGAGCAGTGGCCCGCTCCCGGTCTGCTCGTAGGCGATCGGCGTCCCATCTTTCGAAATTGCCGTTCTTTGGATTGCGTCCGGCGGGGCGCCGCCTGTACTGAACTTCTTCGCAATAGCGAAGCGGATGCCAAGAATCACTACGAATAGGCCGGCCAATATGAAACCGATGATTCTTAAGACGGAGCCCGTCATCGCACAAAATCTCCTGCAAGCGCGCAAACATCCTCAGCAGTCTCGAGCAGTTCCGCAAGTTTGTCATAGCTTTCCGCCGCGCCGTGCTCCATGCCCGACTTGATCACGGCGTCGCGGATTTCTTTGGACGCGTACCGTATCGTGGCGACGAGGGTTGTCTGCCCGTCTTGCTCGGTGAATTTTGACGTGACGACTGACTCCCCAGGGAAATCGTCAAATCCCTCGGTGGACACAGATCGCTCAGGCGGCGACAGTTCCCGATACGTGCCGTGCATTCCTAAGGTACGGCCATCCGGAGCCCGCAATATAAAGCGGAAGCTGCCTCCAACGCGCGCGTCGATCTCGCACACGACCAGAGTCCAACCCCGCGGGCCGAACCAGCGCTTAAGAATCTGAGGTTCACTGAATGCCCGGTAGACCAGTTGACGAGGTGCTTTGAAAACGCGTGTAAGAGCGATCTCACATTCGCTGGGAAGACTGACGGTCAAAGTTCCTGTATTTTTCATAACTCGTTGAACCGCGATTCATGAGCGCGGCCGGCGCCTTGGAAGCCGCCGTTTCTCCTTTTTAGATTTGCCGGCTTGTAGTTCTTCGAGCACCCGGTCCAACCGCTCGAACTGACCCTCGAACAGATTTCGATATCGCTCAAGCCACTGATCTAGTTGTTGAAATGGCTGTGCACGTAGGGCGTAGATCCTGCGCTGGGCGTCATGCTGTACCTCAAGCAGACCCGCGTCAGCGAGTGCCCGAAGGTGTTTTGAGGCTTGCGGTTGTCTGATCCCAAGGCGTCCGGCAACCGATCCCACCGGCAGCGGCTCGCTAAGCAGAAGATCGATGATTTGAAGCCGACTAGGCTCGGCGAGCGCTCTAAACACCTCAAGCATCAGAGACAGTATGCCTCTATGAGAATAGTCGTGTCAAGGAATATTACTATACCCGGACGTTTTAGTAGTTCGTGACTAATCGCGATGCATTTGGATTGTGTCGGAATGGTGGGCCACTCGGACATTACTGCGCTCACACATCCCCAACCTCGCATTGGAGAATTCCGCTGCTTTACGAAATAATAAAATCGCCTTATGGCTTATTGCATTCTTAGCTGCGATGGCGGCAGCATTCGCGGACTTCTACCCGCTTTGCTCATCCAGCAACTCTCCGCCGATATCCCGTCTTCCTGGGCAGCGTCAGCTTATTTGCCGGAACCTCGGCGGGCGGCCTCGTCTCACTGGCGCTCGCCAGCGGGGTTTCGACAGCGAAGGCGATGTCGATGTGCTGGTCAACTGCATGAACGATGTTCCGCAATTGCTGCGCTGCGACAGCACTCTGAAACACAACTGGATCAAGATCAAGCTGATTGGAGTGAAATCGAACAGGAGCGCAATCGGCGCGCGCATATATTGCCGGACTGCGGATAACAACCAGGGCCATAACCAGATGCAGGAAGTGCGCAGCGGCGGCAGCTACATTTCACAAAGCGATCTGCGCCTGCACTTCGGCTTGAGCAACGCGAAGCAACGCTCGCTCGAGATTCACTGGCCCAGCGGACAGACGGACAAGGTCGCGGACGCGCCGGTGAATAAGATCGTCACCATTGTCGAGGGGAAGGGCGTGAGGGAGTAGGAGCAACGAAAAACAGGTCTCTGGCAATGACGCCGGCAAGTTGTTGCCCGCCACGTCGGTTGCCGGAATCCAGTAAGCGGAATATCAAAGGCGAGGGCTTGATGCTCGACTGCTCCCACCTGGTCGGCGACACGGAAAGCGTCCGCCAGGTACGGAACGGCAAGTCAGCATCACGTCAGCCAAGTTCCGAGTGGCGCATGATCCGACAAGAATGAAGCAGTTCACCTATGTTCGGTGGTTAGCTCTTCCGTTTCGCTGCAATCTGGTCAAGAATGTCAGCCAAATTGCCAGATTCCAGATCCGAGACGTCTACTCCGTACGTTGCTTTGATTTTCGCATTCAGGGCCTCGTTACTGTTTTCAGTGTGGAAATCCCACAGAGTGGATTCATCGGATACGAAAGCCCAATCCAAACCGAGGATGCGCTGAATGAAATCATCTCTCAGTTCCGGGTCAGCAGATATACGATTAGATGAGGCAAATTCGACAGGCACTTTGGTTCCCGGTCGAGGCATCCCTTTACCTTCACTCAGGCGTGCCTTCTTTATTCGACGAAACTGGTCCACCAAGTCTGCCATTGATTGTGTGGGTGTCTCGCCCCCCCGGTCATTACCCACCAATTGACGATTCTCGCCAGATAACGCGGCTGAACACTTTGTGAATGAGACGGTCCAGACCCGTTTTCAACGGCCTGCTCCCGGACGACCACCGGATAATCGCCGGGTTCCCAGTCGTGTTTGCGGAATGACATGCAGAACTTCCAGACCGCCAGCATCTTCTCTTTGGTAGACATGCGTCAGAGCGATGAGACAAGTGTACAGTCAGCCATTTCTCAATAGTCGGCGATCTGAACATAACGCGAGGCAGCATTGTAAGCGGCCTGTGCTCAGGATCCGTTAAAAGAATCAATCGGCTTTGCCTGGACGTGCCGTTGTCGGTCTCGCTTGATCTGCTTGCGGGCCGAAACAGAGAGCTGTCAGTGCAGACGCAACGCCCACGGCGTGTCGCGCCCAGTGCGTTTCCATTGAGAAACGCCAGTCCCATACTGCCGCTCCTGCATTAACCTCTACGAGTGAGGCCGGCTTGACGTCGCGTCAAATGTCGGCAAGGTCGTCCGAAATCGAACCTAATACTGCCTCGGGAGGTTGCGCCTCCAAGGGCTCAAATATCTTCCAGTAGACATCCCTTGACAGCTTCTCAGCCACACTCGTTCGCATCGCTTGCCAGTCTGCGTGCCCGATTCCGATATCCAGTGCATGATTGTTTTCTGGATCCGCTTCGGGCAGAGCTAGCGCCGCGCTATATAGACGCAACACAGATCGCAAGCACTCGTTCGCGAAAGTCCATGAATTCTTTTGGGCTTGCGAACCTTCGATCAGAGCGCAGTACTGGCGAGCTTCGCTGATGAAATCCTGCATGGTGGCCTTCACGCATTTATCCTCGCAAACCAACACGACCCACATGGCGCGCTGACGGCTAGTCTCGTATTGCTTTCCGAGTTGCTACCGTGTCGTCGGCCACTCGGACATTAATGCGCTCACATCCCCCACCTCGCACTGTTGCGCCACTTTGATAATGTCCCCATGAGGCCACATTAGAAATGTCCCCTAACCTGGGTCAGCAGAGGGCTTGGGTTGGGAAGGACAGGGATGAGTGTGAGGGAGCTGAAGCGGC
>Ga0134126_10009665_pt1 | contig 12150 bp, 10 predicted proteins | sample KB31752_FD_96881 | JGI IMG/M metagenome (GOLD analysis project Ga0134126, IMG submission 96881) | Terrestrial soil microbial communities with excess Nitrogen fertilizer from Kellogg Biological Station, Michigan, USA - KB3-175-2 | ecosystem: Environmental > Terrestrial > Soil > Unclassified ...
CGGCAGCGTGCTGCTTATTCTCGTGATGTCGATTGGCGGGTTCTTTACCGGCGTGGTCATGCCCTCACGCGACATGATCGTGCGCGACATTACCCCGCCCGGCTCCTTTGGCACCGTGTTCGGCTTCGTCACGACGGGGTTCAATATCGGCGGCGTGGTGTCGCCGCTGATTTTCGGGGCCATCATGGACCACGGCAATCCGCGCATGGTGTTCATCGTGGCCGGGGTGGTCGGCCTCATGGCCATCGTTACCGTGCTGACGCTGCCGGCCCCCCGCGCGCAGAATAATTGACGTCAACGCGCGGTTCCGCGTCGGCGGGCTTGTCAAAACGCCTGAATTGCAGCATGGGAAAGGCCTCCGCGGTGCTCGCGGCCGCCTCTTCGGCCGCACTTGCGCGAGGCTGCTTGGGGGATCGTCCAATGGTAGGACTCCAGACTCTGACTCTGGCTATCTAGGTTCGAATCCTAGTCCCCCAGCCACACGCCGCGCGGCCCTGAACACCTCACCGAATAGCCGAAAACGCGCGGTTACCATTGAGTCCGGCGGACCTCTACGAGGTCCCGGGGAATCCGATACCATGCGCCGCTTTTCGGTCGGGCAGAATCGAATTTGGCGAGCGCCAAGGCCAACGCCGTCCTTGCGCACGCGATGCTCGATCGCGGCCGGTCGCTAATTCAATCCGGCTCCGTTTCAAAGCAGGACCGCGATCAAAGGACGGCAGACATCGACAACAAGCAAGGTTTGCTCAAAGTCCGCGCAGGCCAATCTCGACCGGCCCCGCGTTCTGGAGAAATACAAGCGCATCGACGGCGCGATTGCACGGCATCATTCCTGCCCGGGCCACGGATATCGGCGCACCCTGCCCAGCCGACATATTATCCGCCACGACTGAGTTTCATTAGACGAAATTTATAAATCGGCGCAGCAACGCCCACGGTTGCGCCGACGAATACACATTTTCTTTTTACCAACTGTCGCGCGTGCAGAACGCGGCGGCGGGACTAGTCAATGGGCGGAATGTGGATCATCCTCCGTGCGCTGAAGCGTCTCAAAATCAGGACATAAAACTGGCACCAGGGGAGAACGCCGTGGCTCAAACAATTGAGGGATTCGTCGGCAACGCGCTCGACGAAGCGAAAATTTCACCACTGCACGTTCGTGTCATCTCACTCATCGCAGCCGGATATTTCTTCGACGTCATCGATCTCATCGTGCTGGGCAATCTCATCCCGGACATGATCGATTCCCACTTCGCAACCAAGATTGAAGCCGGATGGATCGGCAGCGCGACGGTGCTGGGAATGTTCATCGGCGCCATCGGTCAAGGCGAATTCAGCGACCGGTGGGGCCGCAAGACGATTTACCAGTTCAACCTTCTGATCTTCGGCATATTCACGATCCTTGGCGCCCTGGCGCCGACGGTATGGTGGCTGGTTGCCGCGCGTTTTGTGGCCGGCCTCGGGCTCGGCGGCGAACAACCGCTCGCCTTCGCCTATGCCGGCGAATATTCGCCCAAGCCGATCCGCGGCCGTATCCTTGCTTTCGTCCACTTCGTCGGTGGGGCCTGCGTTTGGCCGGTTGCCACGCTCTCCACGCTTTTCTTCCGCGATGTGATCGGATGGCGCGGCATATGGGTCGTGATCGGAATAGGTGCGCTGATCGTCTGGATTTTCCGCTTCACGCTGCCGGAGTCGCCGCGGTTCCTGGCAACGCACGGCCGCGGCAAGGAAGCGCTCGACGTGCTCGCGCGTCTCGGCATCGATGGGCCGAAAGAGCCGCTCGCGACCAGCATCGCGAGCAACAGCAAGAGCGATCCTTTCGCCCTTGTCTTCAAGATGTTCCCGAAACGCGTGATCGCCGGCATGATCTGCTTTTCGGCGTTCTTCGGCGTCGCGATCGGCCTGGGCAGTTGGCTGCCGAACATGATGCACGACCGCGGTTTCACCATTACGAAGTCGCTGACGTTCATCCTCGGCATGAATCTGGCGGTCCCCTGCGCCAGTCTCTTCATGATGTATGCGCTTGACCGTTACGGCCGCAAGATAACCTCGGTCGTTGCGTTCATCGGCGCGGGCATCATGGCGATCGTCTTCGCCAATGCCGGAAGCCCCACGCAGCTGCTGATTTTCGGCTTCGTCATGGTGTTCTTCATCCAGGTGTCCGGCAACTCGATGCAGATCTTCGCTTCGGAAGTATTCCCGACCAACGCACGCGCGTCGGGCTTCGGATGGGCCGCCGGTGTCGGACGCCTGTCCACGGCCGGCATCGTGATCGCGATCCCGTTCATCCAGAACCACTGGGGCATGACAGCGGTGTTTGTCTGCATTGCCATTGTTCTGGCGATCGCCGCGATCTCGGTGACCCAGATGGGGCCTGAAGCAAGGCAGAGGGGCCTCGACGAGATCGCCGCGCCGACCGGCTGATCGTTCGCACGGCCGAAAGACACGAGGCCCGGCCCGGCATCCTGCTGGGCCGGGCCTCGGCGTGTTAGGTTCGCACGCGTGAGATTCACGGAGAAACCTGCGCGTGGCGGCATCATCCAGGAACGTCCGCGTTCTGTCGCATTGCGATCAGGGCGGCAAATCCGACGGCGTGCAGATCATGGTCCACAAGGGCCATGCCTATATCGGGCATATGTTCAGTGACGGCTTCACCGTCATCGATGTACGCGACCCACTCAAGCCGAATGCGCTTGCCTTCGTCGCCGCGCCGCCGAACACGCGCTCGCATCATCTGCAGGTACATGGCGACCTCTTGCTCGCTGTGAACGGGCCCAATGTCTGGACCATGCAGCAATATGCCCGGCAACAGGATTACTACGCCAAGTCGCTGGCGGATTCCTTCAGCAGCGACATGTCATTCGCGGCGGGCTTGCGCATTTTCGATATTTCGATCCCGGCGAGGCCGCGTGAAATTTCGTTTCTTTCATTGCCGGGATTCGGCGCGCATCGCATCTGGTACACCGGCGGACGCTATGCCTACGTGTCGGTGCATTTCGATGGCTTTGTCGATCACGCACTGGCGGTGATCGACCTGTCGAATCCGGAAAAGCCGGTGCTCGCCGGACGCTGGTGGTTGCCCGGCATGTGGCGCGCGGGCGGCGAGACGCCTTCCTGGCCTTCCGGCAAGCGTTACGCGCTTCATCACGTCATCACCGCGGGCGATCTTGCCTATGGCGCATGGCGCGACGGCGGCTTGACCGTGCATGACGTCAGCGACCCCACGAAGCCGAAGCTCATTGGCCGCAGAAACACCTCGCCGCCATTCGCCGGAGGCGCGCATACGCCCTTGCCCCTGCCCGGCCGCAAGCTGCTCGTGCTCGCCGATGAGGCAACGTCGGTGAACTGCGCCAACGGGCTGGCCTACACGTGGCTCTACGACGTGCGCGCTCCGGAAAATCCCGTATCGATCGCGACCTTGCCGACACCCACGGAAGAAAACTTTTGCACCAAAGGCGGCAAGTTCGGCCCGCACAATCTGCATGAAAACCGGCCGGGCTCCTTCCAGAGCGAAGATCTGATCTTCGCGACCTATCACAATGCCGGATTGCGGGTGTTCGATGTCTCCAACCCGTTCGAACCGAAACAGGCCGGCTATTTCGTGCCGCCGCCGCCGGATCGGTTGATGGACATTCGTCCCAGCGCCGCGAAGGTGATTCAGTCCTGCGATGTCTTTGTCGACAAAGAAGCCCGCATGTACCTGACCGATACCAATGCGAGCCTCTACATTCTGCAATACGAAGGCTGACGCCAGCGGCACTGTCCGAAATGAGCGCCGCTACGGCCGCGTTGGGCTGCTTGCTTGGCCTATAACGGCGAAAGGGAAAAACCACAGGCCGGTATTCCAGGCATGACGACCGGCCGCAGACGCGCCCACCTTCAGTGGGCGCCGTCCGGTTCGCGCTGTTCGACGGACGAAAAAAATGCGGCCGCCCGACTGGGGCGGCCGCATCTACTCACACGTCACCAGGAAGTTTTGAGCCTTACTAGCGGTGGCGGCGATGATGAATGACGCGCGCCGGACGCAAATCCAGGCCCGCAACGCCAGCCGCAACATTCAGCCCGGCCTGACCCTGCACCGACAACGGTTGCAGCGTCACGGTCCGGTCGTTACCACCAACCAGAACGTTGGCGCCAACGCCCGCGCCCACTGTCGCTTCGGCGCTCGCACCACCATACCTGCCGGCGAGCGCACCGAAACGCAGGCTGGTGGGCGCATAGACGGCCCAGATCATCCGGCCACCGGTCGTCGCCCCGAGATCGAGGCCGAATTTGGTGATGCTTCCTATATAGGTCTCACGGTGACCCCGCGCAGACGGCGAAAATGCACAACTTACCTCTTTCTTCGAGGTGATAATCAGGCCGATGCCGCCTGAGATGTCGCAAGTTAACGTTCCGATTTTCGTCCCCGCAGCCTGAGCACTCAAGCCGGGCGCCGCGACCGCGGCAACGGTCGCCAATACGGCGAGAAAGCCCAATCGACGTTGCATGGAAAACTCCTTGTCGTTTTGAAGATGACGTGAAAATTGAAGATGACGTGAAAACGCTTTGGAACCCGCTTGGTTCCATCGCCAAACTCCATCATTTTCAGGTAGATAACGCGAAACTAACGTTCCGAAAGAATTTGGCTCGGCGGAATGAGAATCCGGCAGCGGGCCCCTTCCGGCTCGAAGGTCCAGTCAACTTTTGCTTCGAGCGCGCGCGTCAGATTGCCCTCGATGACCAGACTGCCGAATCCCCGCTTGCGTCGCATTTTCACGCGCGGGCCGGAATTCTCGGCCCATATCAGTTCAAGTGCATAGCCATCGTCGTTACGCCGATGCCAACGTATCGAAACGCGGCCTTCCGGCACCGAGAGCGCGCCATATTTGGCGGCATTCGTTGCAAGCTCATGGATCGCCAGGCCGAGATTTTGCGCAGCCTCCGGTTTAAGGGCCACCGCCGGCCCGTCGATCAGAACCTGAACATCATGGCGGTCGAGATAACCGCCGAGTTGCGAACGGATAAGCTCGTCCAGCGAGGCGCCGTGCCAGCTCTCACGCACAAGCAGGTCGTGCGACGCCGCCATTGCCTGAAGCCGCGCTCCGAATTGTTCGAGAAAGGCATCGATCGAGCCCACGTGCCGCGCCGTCCGCCGCGCCATAGCCTGAATCACCGCAAGCAGATTTTTCGAGCGATGCGTAAGCTCGCGCATTAACAGGCGCAAATGAGCTTCGCCTTCCTTTCGCTCGGTGATATCCACCGATGCACAAGTCAGGCCGACAATTTCACCAGCGTCGTTTCGAAGCGGCTCGACGTGCAGGTCGTGCCAAAGCGTGTTGCCGCTGTCTAAAATCTTGATTTCGCTGCTTTGTGCCTCGCCGGCTGTCAAGGCAGCGCGCTTGAGCAAGATGACCGCCGCGCTCGTCTCCAGCGGGAAAATTTCCTCATCCGTTCGACCGACAATATCGTCGATCGCACGGCCGAACATCGGATTGCTGATAGAGGTGTAACGCAGATCCCGATCTTGCGTATAGACAGTAACATGCGAGCCGCGCAACGCAGCTTCATAGCGAGTGAATCGCGCCTTTAGCAGGCTTAACTCTCTTCCCTGCTCCCTTAGCCGCGTTTCATATTGGCGCCGCTCCAGTTGCAGCTTGGCCAGCTCGCTATGCGGCTCGTCGGCCACCTCGTAAGCCATCGTCAAGAACCTGTCTCAAGTCGAAGTCCAGCTTAATGCGAAATTGGAATCGGCCGCAGTCGATTCCGATCTGTGCTGTCAATGGACACATCGGTATAAAGTTCTGTCAATAAGGCACGAAGCCGTTTAGGCGGTAGCTCTGCGCTCGCGGCGCTTCGCGTTCCGTTCGAACAGCAACGCCTGACTGAGCAACGCAGATACCGTCGCCGGCTGGAAAGGCTTGGCGATGAGGAACGCGGGCTCCGGCCTTTCACCGGTGAGGAAACGCTCCGGATACGCGGTGATGAATATCACCGGCACCTCGAACGCACGCAGCAGCTCATTGACCGCGTCGAGACCGGAACTGCCGTCGGCAAGCTGAATGTCGGCAAGTATGACGCCGGGGCGTTTCGTCTTGGCAAGCGCAACGGCTTCCTTATGCGTTCGCGCAACGCCGAGCACGCGGTGTCCGAGATTTTCCACCAAACCCTCAAGGTCAAGCGCAATGAAGGCTTCGTCCTCGATGATGAGGACGTCCGTGGCAATTTCAACCGCTAGTTCCCGACCGGATTCATCGACAAGATTGCGAAGCTTGGGAACGTCGACATCGAGCACTTTTGCGGCGTCGTCTTCCGAGAGCCCTTCAAGCGCCACCAGCAGGAACGCTTGCCGCGGCAAGGACGTTATCTGCGCGAGATGTTTCTCGACCGGCAGGCTTTCGGCACCGGGACCGTCCCTGCCGTTCAGGGACACTGAATTCCACATTTTGGTGAAGGCCCGGTAGAGCCCGATTTGCGTCGAACTCCGGGCATCAAGAAGTGAGGGGTCCTCGATCAGCGCCTCCAGCACCGCGGCGACATAGGCGTCGCCGGAAGCCTGGTTGCCGGCCACGGCGCGGGCGTAACGGCGCAGATACGGAATATGTTGAGCAACTGCTTGAGCTGTCGGCAAGAATCCCTCCCGAATTGATTTCAGGCCCCGGGTGCCCGGGACGCTGAATTACCCGAATATCGTCATTCTTCGTCGATCTTGCCAACGAATAGACTTGAAAAAAGTTCCGCCCGGGGGGAACCAATTGCCAATCCAAGGGTTTCGTCCTGACAACTGAAGGGGGCCCTTGCGCAGCACATCCCGGGTGCCGGGGCGAGGGAAGCCAACGATGAGCGACGAAAAGCCTACGGGGCGACAAAAGCCGATGGAAGCAACAACGACCCGCAATAAAAAGGCGCCTGTGAAGCTTAGCCGAGATATTCAGGCAAGGCTCGGGCAGCAATTGCGCTCCATGTACGACGACGTGGTCGAACAGGGCGTGCCGGACCGTTTCACCGACCTACTCAACCGTCTCGACGAAAATGGGAAAAAGGGGAAACCCTAATGGACGAGTCGGTTCGCCAGGCCATTCTCACCGCGGTGCCGAGTCTCCGCGCGTTCGCGATTTCGCTGTGCGGAAGCGTGGATCGCGCAGACGATCTCGTGCAGGAGACGCTTGTGCGCGCCCTCGCCAACATCGATTCCTTCCAGCCCGGCACCAACATGGCCGCGTGGCTGTTCACAATTCTGCGCAACCATTTTCGCTCGGAATACCGCAAGCGCCGCCGCGAAGTCGAAGACACCGACGGCCATTACGCTGAAAGCCTGAAATCGCAGCCGGAACAACACGGGCGCGTGGAGTTCTCGGAATTTCGCACCGCGCTTTCCAAATTGCCGACCGACCAGCGCGAAGCATTGATCCTCGTCGGCGCCTCGGGCTTCTCCTACGAAGAAGCCGCCCACATTTGCGGCTGCGCGGTCGGCACGATCAAGTCGCGCGTCAACCGGGCCCGCACGCGCCTTGCCGAATTGATGGCAATCGACGGCGCCGAGGATTTCGGGCCCGATCAGGCGACGCGGGCCGTGCTGGTCGGCAACGACCGGAACTGACGTCCGCCCTTCCCGCTCTTTTTCCCTTCGCAAAATGAATGAACAGCGCCCCGTACTGCCGGCGCGGTCGCGCATGCCCTTGGCGCATACCCTTGACGCGTGCCCTCGGCCCGCGCGGGGAACCGCAGCGAACGCCGGAACGTTCATTCGTAAGCCTTTGTGTAAGGGAGTGCGATCATGGCGCCGCGTCCGAACTGGAAGGGGTTTCTGAAACTGTCTTTGGTATCGTGTTCGATCGCGCTCTACCCGGCAACAACCACGAGCCAGCGTATCCGCTTCAACATCATCAATCGCGAGACCGGCAATCGAATCCGCAATGAAGTCGTGGACAGCGAAACCGGCGATCCGGTAGAGCCGGAGGATCGCGTCAAGGGTTACAAGACCGACGATAACGAGTACCTGCTGCTCGATGACGAAGAACTCGACAACGTCGCGCTCGAAAGCACGCACACAATCGACATCGACGAGTTCATTCCGGTCTCCGGCGTCGACCGCATCTATCTCGACGAGTCATATTACATTGTCCCCCAGGACGAAGTCGCGCAGGAAGCCTTCGCGGTAATCCGCGAAGCCATGCGCAAGGAGGAACTGGCCGGCCTCGCCCGCGTGGTCATCTACCGGCGGGAGCGTATCCTGTTGCTGCGTCCGCGCGGCAAGGGCCTGCTTGCGACAGCGCTGCGTTATAAGAACGAGGTACGAGAAGAAGACGATTACTTCGACGACATTCCGGACGTTAAAGTGCCTGCCGACATGCTCAAGCTCGCCACCCACATCCTCGAAACCAAAAAAGGAAAATTCGAGCCGGAGAAATTCGAGGATCGTTACGAGAATGCCCTCACCGATCTGATCAAGGCCAAGAAGGCCGGCAAGCCGGCGCCGACGCCGTCCGAGCCACGGCCAAGCAATGTCATCAACCTGATGGATGCCTTGCGCCGCAGCGCCAAGGCTGACCGGCAGCGCCCCGCCTCCCATCGCAAGACCAGCGCCCATCACCGCAAACGCGCGCCCGCACGCCGGAAGGTGAAACGAGCAAGCTGAAATGGTCGCGCTCAAAACTTACCGCGCGAAACGCCGGTTCGATGTGACCGCAGAACCGCACGGCAGCGCCGCGCACAAACGCGGCCACGCTTTCGTTATCCAGAAGCACGCGGCCCGGCGGCTGCATTACGACCTGCGGCTTGAGCTGGATGGCGTCATGAAAAGCTGGGCGGTGACGCGCGGACCGAGCCTCGTGCCGGACGAGAAACGCCTCGCCGTCCAGGTCGAGGACCACCCGATCGACTACAACAAATTTGAAGGCACGATCCCGAAAGGCGAATACGGCGGCGGCACCGTGATGATCTGGGATCGCGGCAGTTGGCAACCCGAAGGCGATCCACACAAAGGGCTGGCCAAAGGGCATCTCAACTTCGCGCTTCGAGGCGAGAAGCTGCAAGGCAACTGGCACCTCGTACGCATGCATCGCAAGTCGGGGGAGAAGCGCGATAACTGGCTGCTGATCAAGGCCCATGACGACGCAGAACGCCGGGTCCGCGACGGCGACATTCTCGAAGAAGAACCATTCTCGGTCACGACCGGCCGCAATATGGACGAGATCGCCGAAGGCACGCCGAAGCAGAAAGGCAAGCGCAGGACGGCGCGCGCCAGATCAAAACCCGTTAAATCTCAGCGAGCCAATCCAAAGGCCAGGGCGGCGCGCGCCCGCACGCTCGTGCGCGCGCTGCAAAGCAAATCCGGGGCGGTCCGTTCCAAATCGTCCGTGGCGAAGGACAAGCACGCGCCCCTGCCCAATTTCATTGAACCGTGCCTCGCGACTCTGTCCGAAAAGGCGCCGGAGGCCGGCAACTGGATCCACGAAATCAAATTCGACGGCTATCGCCTGCAGGCGCGGCTCAAGGACGGGCGGGTCACGCTCAGGACACGGCGCGGGCTCGACTGGACGGCGAAATTTCCGTCCATCGCCGCCGCGGTCGGCAGACTTCCCGCCGATACGGCGCTGCTCGACGGCGAACTGGTCTCGGAAGGTGGCGATGGAATTTCCAGTTTCTCGTTGCTGCAGCAGGACCTCAAGTCGAAGCGCCACGACCGCATGTGGTTTTACCTCTTCGATCTGCTGTATCTCGACGGTGCGGACCTGCGGCGACGGCCGTTGGACGAACGGAAGGCAATGCTCGCTTCCCTGCTAGGTCATGTTCCCCCTCAAGGTCCGCTGCGATTGAGTGAATCGATTGACGAGGCAGGCCCCGCGCTCATCAGGCATGCCTGCCGGCTCGGGCTCGAAGGCATCGTCTCCAAACGGCGCGACGCGCCTTATCGCTCCGGCCGCGGACACGACTGGCTCAAGACCAAATGCTCGGATCGTCAGGAATTCGTCGTCGCAGGATATGTGCCGTCGACCGCCGACCAACACGCGGTCGGCGCTCTGGTTCTGGGCTTCTATGAGCATGAAAAGTTGCGCTATGCGGGCCGGACCGGCACCGGGTTTACGCACAAGACAGCGCGCGACATCTATCGCAAGCTATTGCCGCTGCGGACAAAAAAGCCGGCCTTCGGCGCGGTGCCGAAAGAGGAGCGCGGCGTGCGTTCAGGACAATGGGTTGAACCGAAACTGGTCGCCGAGGTCGATTTCCACGGCTGGACGCACGGCTCCCGCGTGCGGCAGGCTTCGTTCCAGGGCCTGCGCGAGGACAAGCCGGCGAAAGAAGTCGTGCGCGAAATGAATGCCAAAAATGCAACCAGGACGTCCGCAAGCAGGACTGTCGCCAGCAAGGCTTCGGCCCAGGCGCGCCAAAGCCCGGCGCAACGCAAGCACAAGGACGCGGTAGTGGTCGCCGGTATCGCGCTCAGCCATCCCGACCGTGTTTACTGGCAAGATGTCAGCGTTACCAAACAGGAATTGGCCGAGTTTTATGTCTCCATCTGGAAATGGATAAAGCCGCACGTCGCCGGCCGGCCGATCGCGTTGCTGCGCTGTCCTGACGGCGCGGAAGGACAATGCTTTTTCCAAAAGCACGCGCACGGCATTAACACCGGGCACCTCGATCTTGTCTCCGAGGAAGGCGACAAGATCATTTCGATCGACGATCTCGACGGCCTTATTTCTCTGGCACAGGCCGGCGTGCTTGAGGTCCACGTGCGCGGCACGACGAATGACGACCGCGAGCGGGCGGACCGAATGGTATTCGATCTCGACCCCGGGCCGGGCACAGGCTGGCAGGATGTCATTGCGGCGGCGCGTGACGTGCGCAAGCGTCTTTCGGCGTTCAAATTGGAGAGCTTCGTCAAAACGACCGGCGGCAAAGGGTTGCACGTCGTCGTGCCGATCAAACCCGCGCCGTGGGACGAGGTAAAAGATTTCACCCACAACGTGGCGTCCGAAATGGCCACGCAAGATCCCCAGCGCTACGTCGCCACATCGACCAAGGCGAAACGCAACAATCGCATCTTCATCGATTACCTGCGCAACAGCCGGGAGGCGACCGCGGTTGCGCCCTACTCTACCCGCGCGCGTCCGGGAGCCGCTGTCTCAACGCCCGTGACATGGGCCGAACTCGGCAAGCTCAAAAGCGCCGCACAGTTTACCGTGCGCAACCTCGCCCAGCGCCTGAGCCGCCTGCGCACCGATCCCTGGGCAAAAATTACAAAAACGGGGCAATCGCTGCCGAAGAGTCGGCGCGCGCGCTGACCGCGCCGGAACACGGAACCGCCTTTCACGTTAATCCACGCCCGGCGCAGGAACGTCTTGGCCTTTGAGGGGCATGTTATGGCTCATAAATCCGAATCCAAAAACCATGCGAAGCCGAACAAGCATTCATGGATGAGTACGCAATTCTCGCATTTCGCGCAGGCGACCGCCTTTTACACCGGCCAGCCATCGTGCTTCCTGCTGGCCGTTGCCGTGGTCATCGCATGGGTCGTGACCGGGCCGATTTTCGATTACAGCGACACGTGGCAATTGGTCATCAATACCGGCACCACCATCGTCACCTTCCTGATGGTGTTCCTGATTCAGAACACGCAAAACCGCGACACACTCGCACTTCAACTCAAACTGTCGGAACTGGTGCTGGCGATGAAAGGCGCGGAGAACAAATTCGCCTCGATCGAGGATTTATCCGACGAAGCACTGGAAGAGCTGCACGACGAATGCCGCGAGCGGGCCGAATTCATGCTGGGCCATCTCGAACGGCGTAAAGGCGCAAAACCAAAGAGCAAGACTGCTGCGCATAAGTCCAAATCCCAACACGTTAAATCCTGACCGTTTCACGAGGGGCCGGCGGGGATTTGACGCGATTAAGAGGCCGCGCTATGCGGGCCTTCGCATGGACAAGGAGCAGACAATGAATGGGCGCGCGGTCGCCATGGCGGCCGCCCTCATTATTGTCTCTGCGAGCGGCAGTTTGGCCGCCAACGACCGCGGCTTCAACGGAACGGCATCTTATTACAGCGCCGACTACCACGGCGCCGTCGCTTCCGGCGCCAAATACGACCCCGAAAAATTCACCGCCGCGCACAAGACGTTGCCCTTTGGAACGCGCTTGCGTGTGACCGATCCGAAAACCGGCAACAGC
>Ga0134126_10009666_pt1 | contig 12149 bp, 8 predicted proteins | sample KB31752_FD_96881 | JGI IMG/M metagenome (GOLD analysis project Ga0134126, IMG submission 96881) | Terrestrial soil microbial communities with excess Nitrogen fertilizer from Kellogg Biological Station, Michigan, USA - KB3-175-2 | ecosystem: Environmental > Terrestrial > Soil > Unclassified ...
TGCATCCATTCCGGTTGCGGTTATTTCCATCACGGTCTTCCGGCTGTTCTCGAAGTTTGGTTTGCGTGATGCGACCATTCTCGAAAACAACATTGTGCAGACAGCCGGTTCCGCCGGTGAGTCGATCGCTTTCGGCGTCGGTGTAACTATGCCCGCGATCATGATCCTGGGCATGGACCTGGAGTTCACGCGAGTTATGCTGGTGGCCATGCTTGGCGGACTGCTGGGAATTCTAATGATGATTCCACTGCGTCGGGCCCTGATAGTTGCCCAGCACGGTTATCTGAAGTATCCGGAAGGTACGGCGTGTGCGGAAGTTTTGAAGGCCGGTGCTTCTGAAGAATCGCGCAAGGCAGCAGCGGCGGGATCGGCGCAACACGCGAGCGCGGCAGACGAAGGTGCACAAACGGGGGCCAAAACGATATTTGGTGGACTGGGGATTGGCTTCCTTTATCAAGTATTGATGACTGGGCTTAAGGGCTGGAAGGATACGCCTGAAAAAGTTTTTGGCTCTCCGTTTAAGGCGGGATCGATCTCAGCAGAAATCTCACCGGCACTGCTGGGCGTCGGCTACATTATCGGCCCGCGCATCGCATCTATCATGTGTGCCGGCGGTGTACTCGCGTATCTGGTTTTGATCCCTGCGATAAAATTCTTTGGCGAAGGCTCGACCACCATACTTCCTCCAGGTGCTGTTCCAATCAGCGAAATGGGGCCGTCGCAGATACGCGGAGCTTACATCCTCTACATTGGTGCCGGCGCTGTGGCCGCAGGTGGCATCATCAGTCTCTTTCGTTCGCTGCCAACAATCTGGAGTGGTCTCAAGGGAGGTCTGGCTGATCTTAGAGGCGGCCCGGCTGCAGCTGCCAACGCGCCACGCACCGATCAAGATCTTTCAATGAAGTTTGTGATCGGCGGCATCATTGCTCTAATCGGAATGATCATGGCGTTCCCTCAGTTGGGATTACAGCATAGTGTTTACGTCGCGTTCATGGGAGCCATCCTGATCATAGCTTTTGGTTTCCTCTTCGTAACGGTGTCATCGCGTTTGACTGGTGAAATTGGTTCCTCGTCAAACCCGATTTCCGGTATGACCGTGGCCACCCTGCTGCTCACCTGTTTGATATTCCTGATCATCGGTTGGACTGGTCCCGCCTACTACATCACGGCGCTTTCGATTGGCGGCATTGTTTGCATCGCTTCATCGAACGGCGGCACCACCTCGCAGGATTTGAAGACGGGCTTTCTCGTCGGCTCGACTCCGAAGTATCAGCAGATTGCTATTTTGGTAGGCGCCTTTGCGTCAGCGCTTATTCTCGGACCTATTCTTCTGGTGCTGAACGACTCGGCGACCGTATATGTGCCGCGCGTTAGTTTTGAAGAGGCCAAACAGGGCGTGACGCTGGATTCGACGAAGGCCGCTTCGTTGCCTGCTTACACTGATCCGATCAAACCACTGGCAGCGGGCGACTATCGCGTACTAAAGAATGAAGCGGGAGCTGGTGCAGTTGCGGGTCTCGATCCTGGCGAGTACTTGATTGATAGTTCCGGTAAGGTCGCCTACAAGATGGAGGAGAATTTTCCGGCGACTCTAAAGGTCGATCCTTCACTGGCTGGCGCTCCAGAGAAATTAAAGGGACCGCAGGCCAACACAGACACCGCTAGTTACAGACCCTGGCACAAGACAGACACCGAGGGTGGGCCGGCTGGTCGTTACCTTGTCAACGATCAGGGCGCCGTTGTTTATCTTTCAGACCCTGGCATCAACGGCATTCACAAGACCAGACCAGATGGCTCGGCAGTCATAAAGTATGACGCGCCGAAAGCCACGCTGATGTCTTACATCATTAAGGGAATTCTCAATCGTCAGTTGCCGTGGGGCCTGGTGCTGTTGGGCGTAATGATTGCCATAGTGCTGGAGATGAGCGGAATTCCTTCGCTCGCGTTTGCGGTTGGAGTTTACCTGCCGCTTTCGTCGTCCAGCCCTATCTTCATCGGCGGCATGATTCGTTGGGGAGTGGATCGTTACCTGCGCAAGAAATTAAAGCACAAGAAACTCACCGATGATGAATTGGTCGCTGAGACAGACAAGAGTCCGGGTGTGCTGATGGCTTCCGGATATATTGCCGGAGGTGCGCTGGCAGCGATCGTAATTGCCATCCTCCAGGGTGTGCCCCGACCAGCCCTGGCAGCCTTTAACAAGAGCGTTGAGGATTGGGCTACGTTGCATAATCCGTTATTTCACGGCGACAATTCCGACCTGCTCTCGATGATCCCGTTCCTGGTCATTATGCTCCTGCTATACTTGGTGGGGCGCGAGGTTATACTTACTAGTAAACCTGACGCAGTGAGCCGACGCTGAATGCTTCGGCGAGATCATCGTCAACGTAGTTAATGATTACCTGACTTTCTCATTCAGGACCATCGAGGCGCGCTGCTTAGTCAGGAGCGCGCCTCGTATTTATGAATACAGAGGACAAGTTTTGATGCGAGCTTCAAATTCACAGTCGCGATTTTTGCGTCTCGTTCTTTTCGTCGGGATACTCTCTTGTCTTGTTGGGTTGTCTGCCATGCCATTGGTGGCCCAAACGAATTCAAAACCGGCGCCCACAGCAGTTAGATCGCCTTCAGATACAGTGCGCGAGTTTTACAAAGCGATGCGCGATAGGAAATTTCGCGAAGCATTCGACTTGTCAATTTACAAGCCGGCGATTGATCCGTTGAAGCCGCAGGAGTTTGAAGAACTACGACCGGACTTTGAAAAGATGGCGGCAGTAATTCCGGTTCAGGTTGACCTCGGCGGTGAACAGATTAGTGGCGATATTGCGACCGTATTCGTAAAAGTTAAAGAAGGAGAGAAACCGGAGGAGCTCCAACCCGTTGCGCTGATCCTCGTAAACGGCGCGTGGATCATCGGTGACAAGGAGAGCCAGGCGATTGTTAAGAAAGCAGGTAAGCGGTTTTTCTTCAACGCTCGCATCGATACTCACCACGACGAGGTGCAGGCCATGCTGACACGCGTTTCCCTGGCCGAGCTTCTATTTAGTCAACAACACGACGGCTTGTTTGCCGATTTGGCTACCTTGATTTCGCTTGGCCTCTTGCCCAAAGACCTTGAAGGCACGGAGTCGACCGGTTATCGCTTCCATGTCAACGCGCCAAATGGGGGAAAGACCTGGAACGCGAGTGCCGAACCCGCTCTGTATGGCAGCACCGGCCGGCTGTCTTTCTTCCTGGATGCAGCAGGAGTTAGAAGTGGCGACACCGGCGGCAAACCACTAACACCTGACGCAAAAAACTGAACGCCCACACTCGCCCGCGGCCGTTTCAGGGCAATGGCGTTCCTTTAACCAAGCCAGGGTCGCATTCTGACGGTCCAGCATCATCTTTCTATTGCGCCGGAGCCCCCGGCTATCTAGAATGGAACTGCGACGTCCCGACCGGCTTACTGCTTCCGCCCCCTCCTCCAATTCAGGCAAGAGATACCTGGCTAAGCCGAGGTATCAAAAGGCGCCATGGCAGAATTTACCAGAACAATCGTGTCACGCCTGAGGCAGTATGTTGGCGATCGCCGGCATTCAAAGCGGCAGCGCGCTCGTCTGAGCCTGAGCCTTTCTCTGGTTTCTGCCACCAAAGGCTTGAACGGAGCGCGACGAATTAACTGGATGGATGGCTATACCCAGGATCTGAGTTCGAATGGACTAGCACTCATCGTGCCTCGAATCACGCTTGGCGAACATCATCTGGTAGGCGAGAATCGTGGTCTAAACTTGAAACTCCAGTTGCCGGGAGGACAAGTTGAAATGCAGGCAACGCCGGTTCGTTATGAACGGCTTGAAGAAGACCAGAACGAAACCGGATACTTGATCGCGTTAAAGATCGTACGGATGTCAGAAGATGATCGCGCGAGGTATTCGGCCTACGTTGCAACCTTACGCGAAAGCAAAGCAACCAGCCCAAACGGATCTTAAAGAAACTTGAGCCAGCCAAAAACTTCCGGCACATGAAAATTAGGCTCAGCTGAATACGTCGGCTGCCACGCCAAATACCGATCGTCTCCCACACCAACACAGCGAAATAGATTGACGCGCCACACGTCACCCTTTTGCGGTTTCGGAAGGAAGCTGCTCCAGGGGATTTGCATAGCGATCGTGATCTGACTTTCATCAACGCTCGCGGCCGCGCTCATACCTGATTGAAACTCGAAATCGGTTTCTCGTCCCGTCGGTTTTAAGATGATCGCGAGATCAACCCACTCACCCAGCGGCGAAACTTCAAACTCGAAATAACGGTCCGGCGTGTTTGGATCGGGCGCGATGAAGATCTCACACACATCTCCGTCCCATAACCTAAGTGTCTTTTCGGTGAGTAGCGGAGTGGAGTTAACTATCAGTGGTTCTTCTTGCCGGCAGACGAAGCGCACCAGCAGCGAATCGTTTGTCCAGATGATTCGCGCCTCGGCGTGACGGAAGGCAGGGGCGTCTGCTCCCGACCACTTACGAATGATCTGAATCGGATGGGCTCGCTGCCATTCAGGATGATCCAACGCATTTGCGTTCAAGCCAATCTCAGAGTATGGGGCTGCGATTGTTGGTTGACTGGTCATGGGAAAAACTCCGCCCGAGTCATAACTCTCACTGGGGTGGTCGGTTTCGTAGTTCACCAAGACAGGTGTCAAGCAGTTTCCCTGGATCGTCGTCCTGGAACACGCGCGCGTTGGTAGTCTTCGAGAATTTCTTGAGCAGATAATCGACTTCGTCGGCGACCCCACCGGTGCCCGTCAAACAACCGATGACTTTCCCTTCATCATGCGCGATTGTGAATTCGTTGAGCGAACCCATCGCTCCGGCGATGAACAAAACGATATCGCATGAGCGCACCAGAACCACGTTACGCCCTTTCAAGCCAAAGCCCGTGTAGACGATCAAGTTGCAGGCGTCGATTGGCAATTTGTAGCGATCGACATGTTCGGCGCTATCATTCGCCGGTGAAATTCCCACATGCAGAATTCCCGCTTCATGAGCGGCCTTGCCTACAACGTAGACGATTCCGGTAGTGGCTCCTGTCAGGAGCAGCATGGGGCGCTCCACCAGCGCCAGCGCGAGAGCGTTCGCCTTTTCCGCCAGCGCCTCTTTATCACTTACGGGTGCATCACCGGCTGAACCCATCACGCCGACCTTGACGTTCATTTGCCCCTTCGAAACCAAAGGTTAGAGTTTTTGGTAAAGAGTAAGTAGGTTCCAATCCACAGGATTGCCTCAATCAAGATGCTGAAGGCCCCAGACGAAACGCTTCGTTTGAGCTCCGAGATATTTCCCAACACCGCGAAAGGAAGGTTAATGAGAACCAGTACCAGCAGAATGATTCGCGCCCAGTTGCTTCCTGCCGAGATCTTCCATACCAGGAAGAAACCTAAAGCAAAAACCGACATAACTATCAACGCGGCGAGGATCAACGGTGCACCGGATGTTCTTTGGGTCAGACCGAAAACGGCCCTAATCAATCCGATCGCCAGGGACGCGTAAAGAAACTGTAATGCTAACGTTGTGTCTTTGGGACGTGCAACATTCGTCGTTGGTTCAAGTGGCGGTTCCATGAGTTAGCTCCTGTTTAGCGCCGTCGTATCCAGGGGTCTAGTTCGGGTATCCGTCTCGTCAGCAAGCTCGTCCTTGTCCCACCACCTCTCCGTAAAAAACCAGGCAACACCCGGAAGCACGAAAAGTGCACCGATCCCGATGGCGACCGTGCGAGCGGAGAGCCCGAAACGGTCGAGCAGTTCGCCTGTGGCATAGTTTGAAATAGCCATGGTCAGTGTAAGCAATGCCAACTCCGCCGCAAAGACGCGACCGCGAAAGTTATCCTCGACACCGCGTTGTAGCAGGACCGACGAGAAGACCCAGAGAATGCTGCCGCCGGTGTGGGCCAGTCCAAGGACGAGGAGCGCTACGACAAAACTTGTAGCCCAGCCAAATGCCATGTAGAAAGCACCCCCGATAAGAAACGCTATGCCGATCGAAATCTGCATCCGTTTCTTTCCTTCGCCCGAGATGCGACGGGCCACAATCGGGCCGACAGCGGTGCCAATTCCGCGCGCCGCGAAAAGAACACCGATGCCTGTCGCTGCGCTTTTGCCAACCGGGAAAATCTTTTCACCGAAGACTGCCAACAGCGTCAGGATGCCGCCGCCCATACCCCACGCCGGCTTCACCAGCAACAGAGCCAGTACGCGCGGTCTATCCTTCACGTAGCGCACCCCTTCAATAGTTTGCGTTATCCCCAGAGCCCGGCCAAAAGTAAGTTTGCTCTTTTCGCGAGGTGGGCGCTTGGGTATGCGGACGCTGGCTATCAAAGCCGCTGAAAGTAAATAGGTCATCGCGTCAAGAATAAAGGCGACGTCAGTGCCGAACCATCCGGTCACCACCCCGCCGATCGCTGCACCGATCGTGAGCATTGCAGACCAGGTCACTGAGGAAATTGCGTTGGCCGCAACCAGTTCGCGATCAGAAACAATGGAGGGAATTATGGCGGTCTTGGCCGGCTCGAAGAAGGTGGAAAGTGCTAGTTGCACTACGGTTAAAAAGTAAATGATCCATAGCTGATCGGCCCGGCGAACCAAGAGAAAACCAAGGACCACAATCGCGCGCAATAGATCGGAAATGATCATGATTGAGCGGCGATTGAATCGATCCGCGAATACTCCTGAAAGCGAACCGACAAGAAAACTCGGAACAAAACGAGCCACCAGTAGCAGTCCAACCGCGCGGCCCGACCCGGTCAGATTAAGGATGATGGTGTAAAGGGCAATCGTGTCAAACCAATCGCCCATCTGGCTGACAACCTGACCGAGCCATACCTGGCGAAAGCTGCGGTTGCCGCGCAGCAACTCGATGTAACCCGCGGGTCGGTTCGTATCCAGATGTTTGCTGATTGAATCTGCCACTTCGCTCGACTTAAGCACTAATGACCGGTAATTGGAGTAATGAAGATGCCCGGGTTTAGCAAAAACTCTCTTCGCAAACAGTGTTGTTATTGCATTAAGACGAGGTTGCCCGCTTACTTCAACTTTTGTCAACCGAGCGTTTGAGCAGTTTGACGCGAGCTTTCCAATCTGACCTGTCAGGATGATTTGCGATTCTTATCTAAATGACGACATGCGGATGGCTTTGCAAAATTGCCAGCATCTCGATTGATGTATTCGCTTGACCAGCCATGTTTGTACGCGGCACGGCAATTGAGAATAGGGAATCGCGCGGCTGAGAAGCTCAGGCTTCACGGGCTCTCCGCACGGAGTCCGAGCCGCCACAATTTCTGAAATCGAATGGCGAAAGTGCCAGTCACTCGATTTTGACAAGACTCTCACCCAGCAAGGCAAGCCCGAGAGCTTGCTCGCTTGCCCCGCTCGTGGCCGGAAGCAAAGCTGATTGCCCCAGTTCTGCTTCCGGCCAAAAAAATGACTCGACACTCAGTTGTCGGTCGCGCGGAGATTGGGAATGAGGGTCTATTTCGTTTTTTGTAGAGCCAAAGGTCGGTTGAGGAGCGTGGATGAGCCTGCTCGACGTGGCGGATTACATCAAGGGCCGAAAATTCTTACTTAGCCATTATCGGTTATTTCTGTTTGCCGTTGTGGCGTTCATTGTCGCCTGGGGTATTCATCAGGCGTATTCCCTCGCTCTCTTAGGCATCGCGACGGCTGTCGTTGCGCAATTAATTCATCTCGCCTGGTCTCGTCTTACTGCCAAGACTCGCGAAAGTGAAGAGCTAAGCCGTTTACATTTCGCTACGGCTGAGGCACTGGCTACGGCGATTGATGCAAAAGACCAGTCCACCCATTGCCACGTCCGTCGCGTTCAGATCTACGCCGCAGGATTGGGAGAAATCCTTGGACTCTCAAAAGCCGAGATTGCTGCTTTAAAAGCCGGAGCCTTACTTCACGATATCGGAAAGCTCGCGGTGCCCGCGCACATCATTAACAAACCTGGCCGCCTGACTCAGGCCGAGTTTGAAAAAATGAAAATCCATACCACCGTCGGTGCCCAGATTCTCAGCCGCGTTGACTTTCCTTATCCGGTGTTACCAATCGTTCGTCACCATCATGAGCAATGGGATGGACTTGGTTATCCGGATGGACTAAAGGCGGAACAGATTCCGATTACGGCGCGGATCATTTCCGTAGTCGACTGTTTCGATTCAGTTAGAGAAGATCGTCCTTTTCGTCGCGGGATGACGCGCAACGAGGCTGTAGACTTTCTCTTGCGCGGATCCTCAACTCATTTCGATCCACGCGTTGTCGACTTATTCATCAAACATCTTCCGCGCTTCGAGTCGCAAATTGCGGCGGCCGGCCTGCCGCAACAATTGCCGTCGAATGATGCGGAGGAACCGCTGAAGTTGGGCGAAGTTAACCTGGCGCAGTCACGCGAGAGAGGGGCTGATTCGGCTTACAACCAGATCAAGAGCGCACACCAGGAAGTTTATGCGCTATATGAGATAGCCCGTACGTTCGGTTCCTCACTGAGCGTACAAAACACAGTGGAGGTTTTGGTTGATAAAGTGGGGCAGGTGGTGCCGTTTCAAACCTGCGTGGTTTACCTTTACGATGAATTGAAGGGTTATGCCTCACCTGCGCACGTCGCCGGGCGAAATGCTCAGATCCTGGCCGCCAAATGTGTTGCACCCGGCGAAGGCGTCACCGGATTTGCCCTGGCCAACCGCAGTCCTATCAATCAACTTCATCCGAGTTTGGATTTAGCCGGCCTTGATATCGAGCGCGAATACCGCTCGATGGCGTCGCTACCTTTGTTCAAGAATGAAATGATCCTGGGCGCACTTTCGGTCTATTCCACGGAACTGGAGCAATACACTGACGACCATATGCGTTTCCTGGAGACGGTTACCCGATTGGCTTCCGACGCCTTATCAAACTCGATGCAACACGCCGAAGCCGAGTCCAACGCGCTTACCGATCAGCTCACCGGCCTGCCTAACGCGCGCTACATGGCACTGCGATTTGATGAAGAGGCTTCGCGGGCCAGACGCAACGCGCGGCCCTTCCAGGTTGTCATGCTTGACCTGGACGACTTCAAGCTAGTCAACGATACGTTTGGACATAAAGTTGGCGACAAGATGCTGCGCGAGATGGCACGAATTATTCAGGGTCAACTTCGCGAGTACGACTTTCTCGCTCGTTACGCCGGTGATGAGTTTATTGCCATTGTCCAGGAGCTGGACGGAATCCAGGTTGAAGATTTAACGCAACGCATCGAGGCTGCGGTCTCAGAGTTCTCGCTTCATGTACGCAGTGTCGGTAGGGCGCGCGTCGGCATCAGCATCGGCACCTCGACCTTTGGTGCTGATGGCGAAACGTTGGATCAACTACTCGTAGCCGCTGATCAGGCTATGTACCGCGCCAAGTCAGGTCACAAGCTGGATAAGATATCGAAGTCTGATCCCTCAGAGTCTACTCGACTAAAAAACGAAAAGTTGATGACACTCGGGCACGATGAAGTGCTGGCGTCCGTCAACTAAGTTATCCTCGCTCTCGTCCTCCCTAACATGCGCCGAGCGCAGCCGAGTTTACCCGGTATTGAGCAAGCTTCAGATCAACAGTCTTGACATTCCTATTGGCATCGCTTTCAATCGCTGCTGGATATGTAGTTATGCGTTCGGTAAAGCGAACTCATAACGCCATACTCCGGGGCTCAAGGTTACCCAGACCAGCCCCGCGGTTCAGGATTGAAGCATGCCTTCTGCCACCAACCCCCAACAAAATGCCACCGTTCTGGTTGTTGACGACGATGCCAACGCTGGCGAACGGCTTCGCGGTATGTTCGAAAAATCGGGCTACCGTGCGTTGAGCGCTGCCGATACAACGTCGGCGTTGCGTTTACTGCAAGCAGAGCCGTGTGATCTTGTGGTCGTTGATTTAGCGCTGTCAGAAGTCGATGGACTGGCATTTTGCAGGCTGCTGCGCGCGCAGCCGGCGACAAGCAAACTGCCGGTGATCGGTCTTTCAGATGATGACTCAGACAGCCAAAAGCAGCAGGCATTCGCGGCCGGGGCCGACGAATGTATTGCGAAGTCGTCGTCGTCGACCGAAATTGTCTCTCGCTCCGCCGCGCATTTACGCGCCGCACAGAGAGAGTGGGAGCTCATTGACAGTAACCGTGAACTGAGGTTTCTGGCCGATCTGGGCCGCGGACTTCTACGAACGCTGGAACTCGACCAGTTAGTGAACCGTGTCGCTGGGGCGACCTACGAAGGCACGAGCGCCGCGATGTGCGCAGCCTTTATTAGTCTTGGTGATGATAGTGAGGCCGCTTGTGTTTTCGATCGCGAAGGGAGCGCCGAAGGCAAAGCTCTGCTGCACGCTGATCGACTAAAGAGTTGGTTGACAGCTTCCACCTCTTCAAGTGTTGCGCCCTTAATGATCAGTGAACCAAATAACTTTCTGCTGCGTGATGAAGCTCATCGGGTGGAATATGCGGCGCCTCTCCGGTTCGGCGGTCGTCCCAAGGGCGCGCTGATTGTTGCTTTTGATAAACGCGAAGACTGCGACGACACCGTTTGCCGGTTGGTTGATGCGGCTGCACAGCAGGCTGCGCTGGCGGCGCACATATCCAGTCTTTACCAGGCAGCACGGGCAGCTTCGGCGAATCTCACCATAGAAGTCGAACGGCGCACCGCAGAAGTGCAGGCACAGCGCCGCTTCATCGAGGCCATCATTGATAGTCTGCCGCTCTCGCTTTACGCTGTCGACCGCAACTTTGAGATTGTTGCCTGGAACCGCAACCGCGAACTTGGCGAGCTAGGCATCCCGCGCGGCTCAGTATTAGGGAAAAGTATTTTCGGCGTCCTGACTCGCCAAAAACGCGAACTACTGGAAAGCGAATTTGCCCGGGTGTTTGCGAGTGGTGAAATCCAACGGCTTGAAAACACCACCGCACTGGCAAATGGGGAACTCAAGCATTGGTTAATCAGCAAGATCCCGATGTGGATTGATCGCAGCGGCGAGGTTTCTCATGTAATCGCGATTGGGGAAGACATAACGGCGCGCGTGGAGGCAAATCGCGCCGTGGCGCGCGCTGAAAAGCTCGCGGCGATCGGACGTCTGGCCGCGGGGGTCGTTCATGAAATAAATAATCCCCTGGCCACCATTTCTGCGTGCGCCGAGGCCCTCGAATCTCGAGTAAGCGGGGGCGAGTTCAAGGAGTCGGCCGCACTCGAGGATCTCCGTGAATACCTCGGACTGATTCGCAGCGAGGCTTTTCGCTGCAAGACCATTACGAATGGACTGCTGGATTTCAGTCACACCCGCTCCAGCGAACATATACTTGTGAATCTTGCTGACGTAATCGCTTCCGCCGCACGCCTGCTGTCGCACCAGCAACGAGGAGAGCTGATTGAATTTCAAATTGAGACGCCGAGCGACTTGCCGCTGGTTGCCGGCGACGCGGGACAGTTGCAACAGGCCGTCATTGCGTTAGCAACCAATGCCATCGACGCGATGCCCGATGGTGGCGTGTTGAAAATAGGCAGCCGAAGGAATGGAGATAGCGTACTGGTGGAAGTCAGTGATACCGGCGTCGGCATTCCGCAGCAGAACATCACCAAGATTTTCGAGCCGTTCTTCACTACGAAAGAGATTGGCAAAGGTACTGGTCTCGGCCTGGCGGTTTGTTATGGTATCTTAACCGAGCACGAAGGCAGCCTCGACGTACAATCTACGCCAGGTGTTGGAACCACGTTTACGATTTCACTTCCGGCAATAAACAGTGACGGAGAACCCCAGGCTTGAGCGAACAAAGAACAGCCCGAATTCTGATCGCCGAAGATGAAGCCAATCTGCGACTGGTGTTGCAGAAAGAATTGGAGCGTTTGGGTTACCGTGTGCAGGCTGCGCCCGACGGGGAAGCCGCGCTGCGCAAGCTCGAGGAAAGTAACGTCGATGTTTTGCTTTGCGATATCAACATGCCGCGCATCGACGGAATGGAAGTCCTGCGTCGCGTTCACCAGCGTCCGAACCCACCGGAAGTGATAATGCTGACCGGACAAGCAACTGTCGAAACGGCGGTCGAGGCCATGAAGCTCGGCGCCTACGATTACCTCACCAAGCCTTACAGCATCACCGAGCTGGATGTCCGCGTGAAACA
>Ga0134126_10009667_pt1 | contig 12149 bp, 11 predicted proteins | sample KB31752_FD_96881 | JGI IMG/M metagenome (GOLD analysis project Ga0134126, IMG submission 96881) | Terrestrial soil microbial communities with excess Nitrogen fertilizer from Kellogg Biological Station, Michigan, USA - KB3-175-2 | ecosystem: Environmental > Terrestrial > Soil > Unclassified ...
ACGGCAACTCTGGGGTTTTCATCGCACCGAGCGCGACGCCTGGACTCGCTGGCCGTCCGAGGCGGGCGGTAGCCTGCGGAGCGCGGTGCTGGGGTTGAGCCTGGAGGCGGCGGGCTCCCTGCTCCGTCTCCGGGATAGCAATGGCGTGCTGCTTCCGACCGCGTCCGAGATGAGAACGGGCTGGACCAGAGCCGAGAAGGCACGGATGGCGGTCGAGAGGGCACGGGTGACGGAGGAAAAGGCGCGCATCGCGGCGGAAGCGCGGATCGCGGCTCTGGAAGCTGAGTTGCGGCGTCTCCGCGAGAGGCAATAGGATCCTACTTCCGTTTCGCCTCATCGAGCGTACGGATCATCGCTACCGCCATGGCGGCAATCCCTTCCTCGCGCCCGATGAAGCCCATGCCCTCGTTGGTAGTGGCCTTCACGCTTACCCGTTCCTGGGCGATGTTGAGGGCGGCGGCGATGTGGGCTCGGATCGCAGGCACCTGGGGGGAAATCCGAGGGCGTTCGGCCACCACCGTGCTGTCCACGTTCACTACCCGCCAGCCGTGGTCGGTGAGCAGGCCCGCCACGCGAGCCAGCAAGAGGGTGCTGGCGATCCCCGCGTAATCGGGGTCGCCGGAGGGAAAGTGATGGCCAATGTCGCCCAAGGCCGCCGCGCCCAGGAGGGCATCGCAGATCGCGTGCAAGAGCACATCGGCATCGGAGTGCCCCTCGAGACCGCGCTCGTGCGGGAACTCTACCCCGCCAAGAAAGAGAGGACGGCCCTCGGTGAAGGGATGCACGTCATAGCCCATCCCTACCCGGACTTCCGGGATCACTGGTTCGCTCATTCGCCCTCCTCCTCCACGCGCGCCGCCCACAGGGCCTTGACCAGTGCCAGGTCGGCCCGCGTACTCACCTTGAGATTGTCCCGCTCGCCGGGAAAGGTGTAGACCGGCAGGCCCGCCAGTTCCACCACCGCCGCGTCGTCCGTGCAGCCGGCGCGGGCGGCTCCTACCCGCTCGTATGCCTGGCGGAGCAGGGGTCCGGCGAACACCTGCGGGGTCTGGGCGGCGCGGAGGGCGGCCCGGTCAAGCGTACTCCGCACCCGGTCATCCTGATCCACCACCTTGACCGTATCGGTGACTGGGATTGCCGCCAGCGCCGCGCCATGAGCCTCGGCCGCCGCCACGCCCCGTTCCAGGGTTGCTCGGCGGACCAGAGGGCGTGCCCCGTCGTGGATCAAGATGATCGGGTGCGATCCCAGGGCCTCCAGTCCACAATAGACCGAGTCCTGGCGGGTGGCGCCGCCCGAGACCCAGTGGTCTACGCGCGACCATGGCGGATCCCCCACCAGTTCGGCGGCGCGGCGGAGGGTTTCGGGACTCCCCACCACCACCAATTCCGCCAGGGCGGGCAACGCGGCGATGGCGGCGATGGTTCGGGCGAGCACGGGCCGGCCGCCGAGATCGATCCAGAGCTTATCGGGGCCGGCCATGCGCCGGCTGCTTCCCGCCGCGACAATGATGGCGCCGACCGCCGCCGGACGGCTCGCCACGATCAGCGGCCGTTCCCATGGGCCTTTGGATGGGCGAAGATCATACGGCCGGCCACCGTTTGCAGCACGCGGGTGACGATAATATCCACGTCACGATTGAGGAATCTCTGTCCATCCTCGACCACGATCATCGTCCCATCGTCCAGGTACCCCACGCCCTGGTTGATCTCCTTGCCCTGCTGGATGATGTGGACCGCCATCTCCTCGCCCGGCAGCACTACCGGCTTTACCGCGTTAGCCAGTTGATTGACGTTGAGGACCAGCACCCCTTGCAATTCGGCCACTCGGTTGAGATTGAAGTCGTTGGTAATGATCGCGCAGCCGCATTGCTTGGCGATCCGCACCAGCTTTCCATCCACCTCGGCGATGTCCTTGGCATCGAGATCGAGCACGCTGACCGGGGTAGTCGAGTCCTTGCTCATCCGGTTGAGCATGTCCAAACCCCGCCGGCCCCGGTTACGGCGCAGCAGATCGGGGGAATCGGCGATATGTTGTAGCTCGTCCAGGATGAAGCGCGGCACCACCAACTCACCGCTGATGAAGCCGGTGGCGCTGATGTCGGCGATCCGGCCATCGATAATGGCGCTGGTATCGAGCAACACCCGCTGGGGCACCGAGGTCGTGGGCTCGGCGGCGGGGGCGGGCGGCGCCGCGCGGGCCGTGAGGAAGACGCGCAGGTCGGCCCGCCGGGTAATCGCCACCTGGGTAAAGAGCACGGTTACCACCACTAGGGCGATCAAGGGGAGCCATACGCTGGCGGGGTAGGGAAGGCGGGAGAGCGGAAAGGCCAGGAAGGCGCCCAGGATCAGCCCCAATCCGAGTCCCAGGGTGCCCACCGCGAGATCCGCTATGGAAGCTTCGCGCAGCAGGCGGCCCGCGCGATCCACCGGCGCCCCTGGCAGCAACGGGGGCGCCACCAGCGCCACTACGAAGAGGCCCAGTGCCACCAGCACATCCAGATGGGCGGCATGACTGGGCAGGGCATCGATCAGCGCCCAGCCAAGAGCGGCGGGAATGACCGCCACCAGAACGCGCAGCGGGATGCTGGAACCCATCAGGGGCGGCCTTCCATGGCGCGGACGTTCATCGGCTTCCCGAACCGACCCAAAGCCGATCCGGCGCGTCCGAGCGCGTGGTAGCGAGGTATGCGGTAGCGACCGGTCAGGCATTGCGCATGATGGGGACCCATAGGGAGGAGGCAACCGTTCCGCTTCGACCGGCAGAGAGACAAACCAACCAGAATGGACTGCCGGCTGCAATTCATCTTCTGTTCATGAGTCGTTGCCATCAGTGTAGCATGAGGGTGGAATTAGCGTAAAGCATGTTTCCCCTTACCAAGTAAACACCCGGCGCCGTATCATCGTGGATAAGCGATGAGCCGGGCCGAGGCCAGGGAGCGGGATACTGGTGAGTGAGCCAATCGGGTATACGCGGCGCTTCTATGGCGGGCGCGAGATCGATCCGGTGGAGGCCGCCAGTATCTATATCCATCTGGAGGAACTGCGCGAACACGATGATTCATACCTGGAAATCGAGGTGGACCCGGAGGATAGCGCCGAACGGATCGAGAGCGATTGCCGGGCAGTGGCCCTGGAATTAGGTCTGCGCCTCCGCTTCAGCGTGGTGTCCACCCGGCATGTGCTCGATGCCGCCGGCCGGGCCGCCAGCCGGCCGGCCCTGCTGCATGTGACCCTGGAACGTGATTGAGTCCCGGCGAGGCGGTCCCCTATACTCGCTCATGCGAGATTATGGCGTGAGAAGGAGGCGATGATGGGGCAACCGCAGGGGTATAGGGGCCGTTTTGCCGGCAAGGGAGTGCTGGTGACCGGCGGGGCCAGCGGGATCGGTCTGGCCACGGCCCACCGGTTCCTGGCCGAAGGGGCATCGGTGCTGGTGGCGGATCGGAACGCCACCGCCCTGGAGACTATCCTGCCGCGACTTCAGGAAATTAGCGCCCTGGTCCGAATCTGCGTGGTTGACGTGAGCTCGGGGCCGGCGGTGCACGCGATGCTGGAGCAGGCGCGCGCCTGGCTTCCCCGCCTGGATGTCCTGATCAGCAACGCCGGCATTTCCACCCCCGAGGACTTCCTGGCGATCAGCGAGGAAAGCTGGGACAGCACGTTGGCCGTCAATCTCAAAGGGATGTTCCTGGTTGGCCAGGCGGCCGCGCGCCTGATGGTTGAGCAGGGTGGTGGGGGAGCGATCGTGAATACGGCCTCAACCAATGGGCTGGTGGGAGAGGAGAGACTGGCGCATTACAATGCGTCCAAGGGCGGCGTGGTGCTGCTTACCAAATCCATGGCCATCGATCTGGCGCCCCACGGCATCCGTGTCAACGCGGTGGGCCCCGGCTTTATCCGCACCCCGCTTACCGAGGGCGCCTATACGGACGACAGCTACTTCCAGGACTACGCGCGTTTCAAGATCCCGCTGGGCCGGGTTGGCCGTCCCGAGGAGGTCGCGGCGGTATTCGCCTTCCTCGCCTCCGACGACGCATCCTTCATTATCGGCGAGACCATCGTGGTGGACGGCGGCCAGCTTACCTTCTGATCGCGGCCGCCTCCAGGTAGTACGGATGACGGTTGGGTGCGCGTAGGGGGGCGCGGGTCTCCAGGCCCGCTTGGTTCGGCAAGGGATCATCAGCCGGGTACCGGGTTGGATGGCCACGCCGGCGGGTCTGGAGACCCGCGCCCTTGTCGGCAAAGTGGCGGACATCCTGTTTGACACCGCCTGGCGGGGAAGGTATCGTGTCACCAGCAACCAGCCCGCCGTAGCTATCATGGTCCCCATTCGCCCGCGCGTGCGCGCGGGCTTCATTGCCGAGAAGGGATAGTGGTATCAATGCGCCTGACTCATCTTTCACGCTTCGCGCTCTTGCCGGCCTTGCTCCTTACCAGCGCCGGCGCGGTATCCGCTCGTTCAGGCCAAGCTGCCTCCACGACACTGCAGGTGTATTTCGAGGGGACGGCGGCGGCCTTCGCCGGTCAGCCGCCCGCCGATCGCCAGATCGTGGCCGATTTTGTCCACGATACGGGTCAGCAGGCAAAGGCGGTTCCCAGCCAGGATCCGGTGAAGATATTGGCCTCGATCGAGGGTGGTAACCCGCCTGACCTGGTGATGCTGGGCTACATTCGTCCGGACTGGCTGCAACAGGGCGCCATCATGCCGCTCGACAGCTATATGAAGGCCAGCCACTTCAACCTTGGCAAGTTCACCAACGCCGCCTGGAATCAGGGATACCTGAACGGTCACTATTACGCGATGACCGCCGAGCAGGACACCCTGGTAGTTCTGTTCAACAAGGATCTATTCCGGAAGGCGGGTCTTGATCCGAACAAGCCGCCAACCACCCTCTCGGAACTGCTTCAGGATGCCAAGAAGCTCACTCTCTACAATTCGGACGGCAGCATCAAGCAGCTTGGCTTGTTGCCGAACGGCAGCATCAACGGGGGCGGCGCCAACTATTTCCAACTCTGGGGAAACATCTTCGGCGGCTCCTGGTACAACGACGCTCAGAAAAAGATCACCGCCACCGATCCGCATAACGTGCAGGGGCTGACCTGGCTGGCGAACTACTGGAAGCAGTACGGACCCTCGAAGCTGGATCGCTTCGAATCGGGTTTCGGTACCTATCTGGGCGCGAATGATCCCTTCGTGCAGGGCAAGATCGCCATGCTGGTCGATGGAGATTGGTGGCCGACCGATTTGCCGAAAGGCGGCCATCTCACGAGCCAGAACCTGGGCGGCTTCTACATCCCCTATCCCGATGGACACCCCGAGCTTGCCCACACCTCGGCGGTCTTCGGCGATGTTATGCTGATCCCCAATGGATCGAAGCACCCGGACCTGGCCTGGAAGTTCATCAATTGGTATATGAACAGTGAGCGCGAGCAGTTGAACCTGCCCAGCACGCTGACCGGGTATCCTCTGCTGAAGTCGGCGCTGGCCAAGAACCTGACCGGTCCGTTTGGCTCCGATCCAAACGTGAAGTACTTCGAGCATGTGTTGCTCAACGTACATGGTGAGGCGAATCCGCTGGTCATGCCGATCACCGCCAAATATCTGCAGAATCTCAACTTTGACGGCAACAAGGCGATCCATGGGCAGGAGTCGCCCGCCGATGCCCTGGTGCACGTGCAGCAAATCACGCAACCCGCGCTCAACCAGGCATTGCAGAGCTAACCAGCCGCTTGGCGACGGGGCGCGACGGCAAGACCATCGCGCCCCGGCATAATGAGTGATCCCAGGCAGGGGCGGCGTTCGAGTGGTGAGGGTGGATCGTGGCACGCGGTACGGATGGTGGGGACAATCACGATAGGGTCGCCGGCAGGCCGCGGCGACTGAGCCCCGCCACTCGGCGATCCCTTATCACCGGCTTGCTCTTCCAATTGCCGTGGCTGCTGGGCTTCGCCGGCTTCCTGCTCTATCCGGCGGTAGCGACCTTCTATTACAGCTTTACCCGCTACCCCCTCTTCAAATCGCCGCGCTGGATCGGCCTGGACAACTATCGCAACCTGTTCACCGATCAGTTCTTCATCCAGTACGACAGTCTGGATCACTTCCTGCAGTCCGCCGTCGGCAATACCCTGTATTTGACCGTGATCGGGGTACCCGCCGCCACGGCCTTTGCCTTCATCGTGGCCATGCTGCTCAATACCAATATCAAGGGGATCGCCCTCTGGCGTACCCTCTGCTTTTTGCCGGCGGTGATGTCGCCCCTGGTGGCCTCGATCCTGTGGGTGTGGATCTTCAACCCACAGTTCGGGATCGTCAACGCCTTCCTGAGCTTCTTGCATCTACCGCAGCCGGGCTGGCTGAACGACCCCGCATGGTCCAAGCCGACTTTGATTCTGCTGAATCTGTGGCAGGTCGGCTTCTCCATGATCATCTACCTGGCCGCCTTGCAAGGAGTGCCGCGGGAACTCTACGAGGCGGTCCACATTGACGGCGGCGGATTCTGGGCCCGGCTCCGCTACATCACCATTCCCCTGGTCTCTCCGGTGACTCTGTTCAATCTGATCACCGGGGTCATTGCCTCGCTGCAGTTCTTTACCCAGGCGTATACGATCGGCGGCGCCTCCGGTAACCCGCAATCGTCGCTCCTCTTCTACGTCACCTATATCTATACCAGCGCGTTCCAGAACTTCGATATGGGCTATGCCTCGGCGATGAGCTGGCTGTTGTTCGTGGTGATCGCCATCTTCACGGCGGTGTTGCTGCTAGGCTCCCGCCGCTGGACCTACTATGAACGCTAGGACCGTGGGACCATGGCAGTGAGAGGGACGCCCGCGGAGCAGCGGGCTGGTATGGCGCGGGCGCACCGGAGCATAGTCGCGCGCCGGCGCCTGAAGCTGGCCTTTACCTATCTCGCGGTGGGCGTGGTGGTGGCGCTTTTCTTGATCCCCTTCCTCTGGATGATCGTCACCTCGCTCAAGAGTCCCAACGACCTCACCGCGCACCCGCTCAGTTGGCTTCCCCAGGGTGGGTATCTCCAGAATTACCCGAACGCGCTCACGATCATTCCCTACATGCAATACCTGGGCAATACGCTGCTGATCTGCGTCCCCAACGTGGTAGGAACCCTGCTCTCCTGCTCGCTGGCCGCCTATTCCCTCGCCTGCGTCCGCTGGCCGGGCCGCAATCTGTCGTTCGGTCTGGTCTTGAGTACGATGATGCTTCCGTATCCAGTGACGATCATCCCCCTCTATCTGGTCTACCGGCATCTTGGCTGGATTGACCTGGCGAGCGGCTATCTGCCGCTCACTGTACCTGCCTTCTTCGGCGCCCCCTTCTTCATCTTTCTCTTGCGGCAGTTCTTCGCCAGCATCCCGGTAGAACTCTCCGAGGCGGCCAAAGTTGATGGGGCATCGGAATTGCGCATCTATGCCCAGATCATGTTGCCGCTCTCGCGCCCGGCCCTGGCTACCACCGCCCTGCTTACCTTCCTCTATACCTACACGGACTTCCTCAATCCCCTGATCTACATTAGCAATCCGGATCGTTTTACCCTGTCGCTGGGCTTGCTGGGCTACTTCAGCCAGCATGGCGCGTCCTGGGGGCCCCTGACGGCCGCCGCCGCCATGTTCACGATCCCCACCGCCGTAATCTTTCTGCTGGCGCAGCGCACCTTTATCCAGGGAATCGCCACCAGCGGGCTAAAAGGTTAGCGGGCGGTCAACGGGCGGGCCAAACGCAGACTATGGTCGGCTGGTAGGAACGGGGCGACTGATGTCGCACGGGCCGAGCACCACAGTGCCTCGTCTCTTCCAGGGGACCTCAGTCCCCGGCCGACCTCGGCGGCCTCCGCTTTCGCAGGCCGCCCAGCCTTTTGGCCAGGCTGGGCCGGCCACTGATCTTTCCCTGGGCCACGCGGAGGGCGAAGGAGTGAATCGCTCCGTTGCTGGCCAGGATGTCGCGGCGGTCCAGATGGTACGGGTTCCCGTCGAAGTCGGTCACCGCGCCGCCCGCTTCCTGGACGATCAGGGCGCCCGCCGCGACATCCCAGGGGCAGAGGCTGGGACCACAGAATACCTCGAAGCGGCCACAGGCGACATAACAGAGATCGAGAGCGGCGGCGCCGGTAGTGCGGCATCCCTGGGTGAGGCTCCAGAAGGCGCGTCCCACCTTGATCGTCCGCCCGTGCCGGCGGAAGCTGATCGCCCCGCAGCCGATGAGCGCCGATTCGGGCTGTCCGACCGTCGTCACCGCGATGGGCTGACCATTAAGGGTGGCGCCGTGGCCGAGGGAGGCGGCGAAGAGCTCATCGGCGGCGGGATTGTAGACTACTCCCGCCTGCAATTGGCCATCGCGCTCCACCCCAACGGATACGGCGAAGGCGGGGACATTGTGGGCAAAGTTCGTGGTCCCATCCACTGGATCGATCAGCCAACGGTAGGGCGAGACCTCCGCCCCCGTGGCCCCTTCCTCGGCCAGGATCCGGTGAGCGGGGAATCGAGCCCGGATGCGCTCGGTGATCAGTGCTTCCGCCGCCCGGTCTCCATCGGTCACCAAGTCGTTGTGTCCCGCCTTGAAGCTCACCTCGCGCGGAGCGCCCAACTTCGCGCGCAGGAGCGCGCCTGCCTCGCGCGCCGTCTCCAGAGCCAATTCGAGGAGTATGGTTGGGGCTATGGGATCGCCGCCATTCACCGGCTCAGCGGGCATCCAATGTCCCCGACGGCTCCGGCTGGTCCAAAACGGGGAGCACCATCGCGAAAACGCTCCCCAGGGGACTGGTGTTCTCCAACCAGATTCGGCCGCCGTGTTGCTCCAGAATCTGGCGGCTCAGCCACAGGCCCACCCCCATGCCGCCGAAGTTGCGGGCGTTCGCGTTACCGGCGCGGTAAAAGCGCTCGAAGAGCTTCCCCCCGCCCGCTGGGATGCCGATCCCCTGGTCGCGCACGTAGGTCACGGCGGACGGGCCGGCCCGCTCCAGATCGATCCGTACCTCGCCGCCCGCCGGAGAATACTTGACCGCGTTGCCAAGCACGTTGTCAAATACCTGCTCGATCCGAAGCGAATCGGCGTACACCCATATTGGCGCCTCGGGCAGAGCGAGATAGAAGTGGTGGCGTCGATGGGCCAGCCGCAGCCGAGATACGATGGCGGTGGTCAGCTCGGATAGGTTGAGGGGCTCCCGTTCCAGGGTAAGAATGCCGCTCTGAATGCGTCCCAGATTCAGCAGATCATCGATCAGCCGCCGCAGGCGCTCGGACTGCGTTTCCGCCTCCCGCACGGCGGCCTGGGCCCGTTCGATCTCGCCCCTCCCCAGTCGCCGGCCCGCCAGTTGCAGCATCCCCATCGCACTGGTCAGCGGGGTTTTCAACTCGTGGCTGGCCACCGAAAGGAAATCCTCCTTCTCGCGCTCCAGCTCCTTGTCAAGCGTGACATCGCGAACCGTGATCACCGCTCCACGGATCGTGCTATCGGTAGCCCGAAGCGGGGTCGCCGAGACGCTGAGCCAGAGATCGCGGCTACTTCCGGGAAGGCAGGTCAGCCGGATCTCGTTCAGGACGGTTTCCCCAGCCAAGGCCCGGCGCCCTGGCAATTGCCCGAGGGGAACGGGCTGACCCGTCGCCGGATCGCGCAGGTGGAAGACAGGCAGGAAGTCGGCGGCGCTGATCAGGCCCGTGGCGCGCAAGCCGAAGATACGCCGCACAGCGTCGTTGACCAGGGTAATCGATCCCTGGGCATCGATGACGATCACCCCATCCATTATGGCGCCGATCACCGCCTCGAATTCATCGGCGCGGGCCTGGGCCCGCGCGGCCAGTTCCTCGATTTGCTGGCGGCCAACCACCAACTCGGTGATTTCCACGGCCGAGACCATCAGATATGCCAGATCGCCATGCTCCTCCCGGAGAGGGAACAACCGCCACTTGTAGTAGCGCGGGCGGGGATCGGGAGGAAGCACGGCCGGGAACTCGTCGATCGTGACCACCTCTCCGCTCTGGCGCACCGCTTCAAAGACGGCATGCACGGCCATGAAGCTAGGCTCGTCGAAGAGATCGCGGAGTGGCAGGCCCACAATGCTGCCCAGCTTCCGAAAATGCTCCCCCACCAGATCGAGGAATCCTGAATTATGCTCCAGACAGACAAATTGGTCGCTAGCATCGTAGATGGCCACCCCGATCTGGCCATGGGCGAAGAGCGCGCGGAGCCGGGCAAGAGCGGTGATGGATTCGCGGTAGAGGAGGGCGTTTTCCAGCGCCGCTCCCCCCTGCTCCACCAGTTCCTCGAGATGGCGGGTCTCCTGCTTGCCGTAGGGATGAGGAGCATGCCCCGTAAAGGCAACGGCGCCAAAGGCGCCGCGACGTCCGAGGAAGGGCACCACCAGGATACTGCGCATCCTTCCCTGGCTCATAAAAGGGGCGGAGCCACCCACCGCGCTTTCCGGGGCGAGAGTATCTTCCACCACCGTATGGCCCTCGCGAATCGCGCGCGCCGGCAGGCGGTCATCGTCGATGGGGATTGCCCGGATATCCGGGGGCCGCTCGCCGCGCGTCCCCATCAGGCGAACCATATGGTCCTCGTGCAGATAGAGGCTGATGCTATCGGAGCCCACCGTTTCTTGCAGACTATCCAGCAGGAGGATGATCACCGCCTCCAGATCGAGTGATCGGCCGGCGGCGGTCATGAGGCGCAGCAAGCGTTCCCGGTGCCGTTGCTCGACAAGCTGGGGCGTTCGGTCTTGGAGGGTCATCAACACGCCGGCCGGCTCGCTGCCGTCGTCCAGCAGCCGCGCGCAGGTGAGGTCGTACTGTTGCACGATGCCGGCGGCATACCGCGCCGCGAGGTCGCCATAGGTGGCGCTCTCCCCGGTGCGCAACGCGGTCTCGAAACGCGGCTTCATCCGGGGCCAGGCCGCCGGCCACAACACCTCGTAGGGATCGCCAAGCCTGGGGCGCGTCGGCCCCAACTGCCGAGCGAATGCCTCGTTGTAGGCCATGAGACGATACTCAGGGCCCCAGCACAGGAGGGCTGGAGCCCGCAGACCCCGGCAAATATCCACCGCCACCCGCAGGCTGAGCGGCCAGGTGGTTGGCTCGTCAATGGGCAGCGGCTCGGTGCTCATGAACAGGTATGGTAACACACGATACCAGTTTGGGCCGCGCGCTAGAGGAACGCGGTAAGCGCCTGCCCCAACTCCGCGTGTCCGTGATGGTTCTCGCCCACCATCACGGTGTCACCGCCCAGGAAGCGCGCCAGGTCGCGCAGGGTTCCGGCCAGCCCGGCCAGCAGTCCCTCATCCAGCGCCACGCCCGGCTCCAGATGCAGGCCGCGGGCGATCAGCCGGCGGCCTGCCCGGTCCATTTTCGGGTCGATGCGTCCGACCAACCGCCCTCGGTGGAGGATAGCCAGGCAATAGTAGCCGTAGCGCCGCTTGGGCGGCGGCACGTATGCCTCGAAGCACACATCGTAGTCGAACAGGCCGCGGGCGCGGGGTCGATGCCAGATCAGGCTATCGAAGGGCGAGAGCAAGACCGTACGGCGGGGGCGAACCGGGGTCAAAGGGAGGACGGCATCGACGAAGGCGGGCTCCTCGATCCCCTCGATCGTGGCGGGACGGACCAGCCCTTGCTCAACAAACTCTTGCAGGACCGCCAGGCCGCCCGCCCGTTTCGAACTGTCCGGGGGAGCGGGGAGGCGGAAGTAGTCCCAGAGCCAGGAGGGGGTAACGACCCCGAGGGCGCGCACGGTGCGGAGGGCCAGGTAGCGGCGCCGTTCCTCGGGGTTCGGCAAGGTGTCGTCGGCCGGGGCTCCGTCGCGGAAGGCCCTGGCCAGCACCCGCGCACGCAGATCGTAAAGCTTCTGGCCCCCGCGCCTCCCCGCGATCATCAACTCGCCGGTGGTCCAGAGAATCTCCAGGGCCCGGCGGCTCTCCTTGGGGCCATGCCAGTCCCACGGCCCGGTTCGTCCGCGGCTGGGGTCACGCTCGAAGTCGGCCGAAGCCAGTGGCCCGCGGGTCTGGATCGCGGCAAGGGTTTCGCGCAGCACCTCGGGGTGCTCGTCCGCCCACTCCTGGTCTCCATTCCAGAGGTGGGCGCCGCGACGGAGCATATCAGGGCGATAATAGCGATAGTCGGCCATGGGCACGATGGAGGCGGCATGG
>Ga0134126_10009668_pt1 | contig 12148 bp, 8 predicted proteins | sample KB31752_FD_96881 | JGI IMG/M metagenome (GOLD analysis project Ga0134126, IMG submission 96881) | Terrestrial soil microbial communities with excess Nitrogen fertilizer from Kellogg Biological Station, Michigan, USA - KB3-175-2 | ecosystem: Environmental > Terrestrial > Soil > Unclassified ...
CATGAACCTAAGGCCGGGCGAGCAGATCGCTGGGTACCCGGCCATGCAGATCCGCTGGCTGATGCGCCGCATGCGGCCATACCGCGGAGTCACAGCGAAGTTCATCACAGACGTGCTGAAGATTGGAGATGACCAGGTAGAGCCGGTCATTTCGCAATTGATCAAACTGGGATATATCCAATCTGTTGACCTCAAAGATGATCGGATTTGGTTCACGCCGACCAGCCTTGGGGTATCCCTTTCGCTCGCATCCGCGGCGAAGCGGATAACCCGCAAGACGGCAGAGAGGACAGTCACAGAGTTCATGAACCGGGTGAATGTCGCGAACGCTCGGGAAGACTTCCTGTTCTGGATCACCTCAGTCGTTGTATATGGAAGCTACTTAACCGACAGCGAGCGTCTCGGCGATGTTGACTTCGGGATCGAACTAACCTGGCGGGAGGCGGACGAAAAGAAGCATCACACGCTGATCTGGGACAGGGTACACGCTGCGCGAAGCGGCGGCAGGCACTTCGCCAATATCACGGACGAGGTCAGCTGGTGCCAAGAGGAGATTCTCCTGTTGCTGAAGAGCCGCAAGCGAAGTATCAGCATCCACCACCTCGTCGAGCTGAAAGAGCTCGCACGTGAGAAGCCGCTCCGGTATCGGGTTCTTCTTGGCGATCGGCATGCCATCGCGACGCAGCTCGGCCCATTGGCCACCCAAGTTTAAGGCGACCCTATTCTCGGGAGAAATCTGCGCGTTTGAGTCTGGTGATTTCTCAAAGGAGAGCCGCGCAAAATCAGCAGTCAATTGCAACAAAACTGGCATATTCACGGATTCCACGATCGCAGCCAATGTCAAGCAATCGCAATACATAGCTTCCAGAAGCAGGGTCGGGCACATAGCTTCCACCCGGGGGAACGGAGCTGTTAACCGGAGGGTTGTAGGTTCGAGTCCTACCTGAGGAGCCAATCTTTTCAGGCATTTACAGAAACCCCATTTTCCAACTGGAGCCCGTTGGAGCCCATTGCATTCGAGATTTCTCCCGGAATCTGCTTCCGGCTTGCGAGAATTGCCCGAGTACGCGAGTTGATCGCCTCCATTACGCTTGTCGGTATCTGCTGCATATAGACATTGCCTGTGGTTTGGATGTTCGCGTGTCTCAGGATCTGCTGGGCATCCTTCATGGTTCCGTGTTTCTGTAAATCAGTTCCCACCGTCCGCCGCATCACTTGAAAAGTAACAAGCTTTCTTGGGATGCCAAGCTTGTCAGCGATGGGGTGAATCCGCCACTTCAGGAAATTCTTGGCATGCCGCGGTACATTCCCGTGAGGCCCTGATGTAGGGAACATGAGCGCTTCTGGAGAAGTATCTGGGCACAATTGCTTCCACGCTTCAATGAGTGGCTGAATGTCTTCAGGAATTGGCACTGCATTCCAGCTGGCATTCGTCTTCACTTTGCCCGGAAATAATTTTCCTTCATAGGCGGTGCCTTGAATGATCAATTTGTCTCCGCAATAAGACTTCCATTGCAGACCGAATGTTTCACTTGTGCGAGTGGCACAAAACAGGCCAATGCTCATTAAACACAAATCGTGGGGGTCACTGATGGCGTCAATCAGTTTGACGATCTGTTCTGGCGTCATTGTGGGCCGGCTTACAGCTTTGGTTTCTGGCATTTTGGTGTCCTCGCCGGGATTCTCCGCAATGAACTTCAACTTCTGCGCTATCCGCATGATCGACCTAACGTTTACATACGCGTGCTTCACGATGGATTCTGAAAACTCTCGAGCGAGATCGTTCAGCAGCATCTGAATCTCGAAAGTCCCTACTTTCCTTAAAGGCGTATCTTTGAGGCTTGAAATCAAGTATTTCTTGATTTCGTATTCTGTCTTGTCCTTGGTCGCTGGCCTCCATTGCCCACTTCGCATAGGCAGATAACGTTCGGTAACAAACCATTCAAACGTCACGGAATCGTCTGACTTGGGCAACTGAACCGTGCCATTCTTTCCCCCGTTTTCTCGTTGAATGATCCTCTGGAGTTTCTCTTCAGCCTCATGCTTACGAAGTTTTGATTTCAGGCCAAGGACGACTCTCTTGGTGCTTGTAACCTCCTTTCCTTCCCGATCTCTCATGTAGACCCGGAATTTGCCATACCATTTCTTCACGCGTGTACCCTTCTCGTACACGGTGCCCTTCTGATAGACCATTGCCATGGTGGCGTTCTCCTAAACGGTCCATCGTTGGTCGCGGAGAACTCTATTGTTCATACACCACCGACCTGTTTTTTGGAAGACCCCTCAAGCGTATTGTGAGCGAGAAAATCCTCCACGTCCGTCCAGCGGAAGCGCAACAATGAACCGAGCTTCACGGCCGTGATCCGCGGCCAGCGTCTGGTGGAGTGATCACGCACCCACCTTTGCGAAACCCCTAGTCTGTCCGCTACTTCCCGGGGTGTGAGCAGCCTTTCATCTGCACGGGGGGCTGAAGGGCGTCGGCCGTTCCGGTCACTATGAGTACTCGTCGTGGGGAATTCGATTGGCTCAATGGCTGGTTTCGTTTTTACAGATTGCATGCTTACAGCTCCATTCATTGGTGCTGTTGTAGGACAACTCGAAAATTTGGTCAAATTTTTGACCGAAACACGGCTTGGCCGTACTTTTGCAGCCGTAGCACGGCAAGTATCCGCAGTTAGCAGAGTTCGGGAGGCCGTATGCCAAATGCAAAGAGATCTGGTCTGGACGAAGGATTCATGGCTGAACTGACGTTCACGACTACCGCCTCACTTCACCAGGATTACGGAGGTGAGAATTTTTTACACGAAATCTTGGGAAAGATCTCAATCAGTAATGTGGAGGATCACAACGAACAGCAAGCAGGAGAGCTGCGAGCCTGGCTAATTCAATTTCTTGAGGCGCGAGCCCATAATTTCAGCCCGCGTGTTTTGGGAGACGGATACAGCCTCGAAATCAGCAGATACTGGCAGGAACTGTTTGACCTCGACGAATTTAGGCCGGAAATTCAGAACGGTTGGCAAACTGAAGGGGCTGACTTGCTGATCGTGGTTTCGATACTGATTCTCGACCGATTTGAAGGGCAAGGTATCGGTTTGGCTGCTCTTGGGCGCACAATCGACCTATTCAGTCGCAGCTGCGATCTCGTTGCCTGCAATCCGGAGGCAATGAAAGAGTCTTTGAATTCGACTGTGGGCTGTTCAACTCAGGAGACGAATGATTTGAGCCAGGCTATTGCCATGTTCACAAAGGATTGCATCGCGGCTGGTTCGACGATTGGGAAAGACTGGACTGTACCTGCTGAATCCGACCCATGAGCGCCCCGATGTACTGCTCGAGTGACAACCGCCGGATTTGATGTAGGCGGTTCGATTCCGTCCCTGGCCACCATTCTGATGCGGACGTCAGTAGAGGTTGGTGGTTCAAACTTCCCCAACCAGTACCTGTTGCTCCGGCTTCTATGGCGTGGGCGTGTCGTCGGTTCGATCCCGACCAGGCCCACCATTTTTACCTGCCTAGAATCAATCACTTCCAGAGCATTTGCTCGAATCGTACTAAAATCGTACAACCGACCCGACAGTGGTGATCGAAAATGCTCTCTGTTTACACGCGTCATTACGTACCCTGCAAGCACACAGATATCTATCATCGGCGCTGGTCCAGAAAACAAGCCTGTTTTTCCGCCCCAATCTTGAGCTGTTTCTCAAAAAGAAGGCACTCTTGCGATTACTGTCTTTGCTTAAATGGCGTGATTTTTCGTCATCGCGGAAACATTGGGTCGCATCGGCAATCGTGCCCCTTGTGCGCGCTTCAGGTTTGTGCGGATTGGTTAATGCGCTGGCACTCCCAAACATTGCCACTCTCATGTTTCGAGACACCTTTGCCGTAAATTTGCTCTTGGCCGACCTGTGGGCCTTCGTCTATTTCAATATGGCAGTCGTCGTGTTAATCAGAATTAAGCAGTTTCTAAAGAATTCTTACGCATAGAGCTAGAGACCGGTTTTGATACAAGAGATAGTTTTGAATCAGGACAGAAATAGGAAGCATTCATGCCCTGCAGTGATTGAAGCTCTCTGCGACTGGTGAGATTCAGCTTGCGAAAAATATTCCCGACGTGGAATTTTGCCGTCCGCTCGGAAATACTCAATTGTTGTGCAATCATTCTGTTGCTCATGTCGCGGTGCAAAAAACCCAGGATTTCCTTCTCGCGCGTAGTGAGCTGTTGGTGAGTGGCGAAAAGATTCTGAATGGTGAAACGTGTCCAATGCCGGTAAGCATCTATGACTTCACACCGAATCCAGGCCCGTCCTTTGGAGACAGCGTGGATCGCCCGCAAGAGCTGCTCCGGCAGATTCTCGGCAAAGCTGAGAATTCCCGCCGCACCAAGATGCAGCATGTTGATGGCTGTGTTCCCATTCTGGGTATCTGAAGAAATAAGACCGATAACGGTACCACCGTCACTTTTCCATTCGAGGAAATAATCGACCCAATTCAGTACCGAGCATGTATCAAGGATAAGCACCTCCAAAGGACCTTTATTCGACGGCTTGCAATCAACCGAGTACGGCTTAACCCGTCCCTGCAACTCCGGATCAGAGGAGACGGCGTTGTTAATCAGGCTGATGGCGAGCGGGTGATTGCTGCAGACGAAGCAGACCGGGGGCTCTGATCGTAATTCTGCATTGAAATCTCTGACCATTCTTGCACTCCACTTAATTTCGAACCAAGGTGTTCCCGTCGGAGTCATGTACGGAGTGACTGGGTGGACAAGTGTTCGTTTATGTTTAATAAAACTATTAAAGACTGCTTTGGCAGTTGCTGCATCAATCGCGGATCAGTATCAAGTCGAGCAAAATGTTTGTCAAGCACCATGTTGATATTGCTAGTTCCATTTTGGAACGATATGTTTGATAGTAAGGTCTGTGCAACGCTATTGCTAGTAAGTAAGGTTACTCATAGCGACACTATGTTTTGTATTTCTTAAGATTAGTAAAACGCGAGAACTGTCCTGCGACAATAAGAAAAAGGCTCCATTCAGGGGGAGTTAAATGGGAACGCTGCGTCCCGAACCTGTACTATGCCCTGACAAGTACAGGAGGAGAGCTACAGGTTTCGAGTTTGGGACAGTTGCTTTTGACGATATGCGAGCCTTATAGTCCCCAACGCGGGTAAACCAAAGACGCGGGTCAGTCAAGACGAAAAGGTTCCAATTTACAGGTTATTGGGTTCTGGGACTCAAATGGCGGTAGTTTGCTCATTTCTGGCACGGGTCGGTTGAAACATCGGAACAACTGAGGCAGTCAGTGGAACAGAATGAGCGCAAAATTCAGTGGTATGCAATTCAAGTGCGATCTCGATCTGAGATTTCGACGGCCCAGGCCCTCAGCGGCAAAGGATTTGAGCCCTTTGTTCCTTTATATAAGAGCTGCCGAGCCTGGTCGGATAGGAAAGTGGAATTGGAGCTTCCGCTGTTTCCCGGTTACATCTTTTGCCAGTTCGACCCAAGAATACGCTTGCCAATTATTACCACGCCCAATGTCCTGCGCATTGTGGGTACAGGCAAATTGCCATTGCCGATCGAAGCGGCCGAGATTGAAGCCGTGCAGAAGATTGTGCAATTAAAGTATCAGGCGAAACCTCATCCATTTCTTATGGTGGGCACGAGAGTGGTCATCGAGAGAGGGCCATTGATGGGGCTTGAGGGCATTGTCAAAGGATATAAGAACCGTCTTCTGATTCTCTCAATTGGAATGGTCCAACAGTCCATATGTGTGGACCTGGACGAAGACCGCCCGGCTGTAGTTTCGGCTGTATCACTCTCGCAGCGGTACGCATCTCTAATCGCGGCCCGCTGGCCGTCAGTTGAGAATTAGCACTGAAAACCTCAAAAACGCCCTCAGCGCCTGGTGAGAAGAACAAAAATAATCGAAAGAGGTTCATTATGGCAGCAGAGCAAACCGACAACACCATTTACAGAGTGGTTGTGAACCATGAAGAGCAGTATTCCATCTGGCCAGCCCATCGCGCCAACGCTCCTGGCTGGAATGACGCCGGCAAGGGTGGAAGCAAAGCAGAGTGCCTGGAGTACATCAAAGAAGTATGGACGGATATGCGTCCTTTAAGCTTGCGCAAGAAAATGGAGCAGCAGGTAGGCCAGTAAGATAGCCACACCAATAAGTTCTGCGGTAGTGCGTTGTCCCCAGATAATCTCTTGGGCACCAAGCTGCCGCACCGATCCAAAAGGGGTAATCCTTCCGGATTTTTCTAATAATCAGTGTCCCTTCATAGCGACAGCTCTGTCTGCCGGTCGCATAACTTTAAAACGACTCTCATTCAACATTCATGGCTCGCAACCTGTCTGCCGATGCAGGCGAGCCATTCTCGCCAGGTTTTTTATGATAAATATTGCTGTATCACAAGCCGCCAGGGAAGCGGCGCCCTCTTTGCAGAAAGAAGCGGTCGAAAGATCGCTGAGCGGCGTTATCGCGCTCATTATTCTAATTTGCGCAGGAATTTTTACAATCTTAGCGGACCGTCCTCCGCAGCCCAAAACTCAATCTGCACCGGCAGTCCAGTTTTCTGCTGAGCGCGCCCTGAAACATGTTTCTGTTATCAGCAAACTTGCTCATCCGTTAGGATCGGCAGAGCATTCAGTAGTCAGGGACTACATTGTGAGCGCTCTTGCTCAAGCAGGCCTGAATGCTGAAATCCAGAAGACCACTGCCGTAAGCCATAAAGCGGGCGTGGCTGGTTCAATTGAAAATATTATTGCCCGTTTGCCGGGAAGCGGGAATGGGAAATCAGTTCTTTTGGTGGCACATTATGATTCTGTTCCTACAAGTTTTGGCGCAAGCGACGACGGCGCTGGAGTGGCAACGCTGCTTGAGACCGCCAGGGCATTGAAGACACTGCCCCAGCCTAAGAGAGACATCATCTTTTTGTTCACTGACGGCGAAGAGGTAGGGCTTTTAGGAGCGGAAGGTTTTGTCGCCGAGAGTCCACAGGCCGCAAACGTGGGTGTGGTGCTGAATTTTGAAGCCCGAGGAACCAGCGGTCCGGCCATTTTGTTTGAAACCAGTAATGGAAATGGTTCTCTCATAAAGACAGTCAGTCAGGTGGCCCAGCATCCGGTCGCCAATTCGCTTTCTTACGAGATTTACAAGCGGTTGCCGAATGACACGGACTTTACTGTTTTTAAGAAGGCCGGCTATTCCGGCCTGAATTTCGCGTTCATTGAAGGTCTTGTCCATTACCACACGGCGGAGGACATTTACGCGAACCTTGCTCCCGGCAGTTTGCAGCAGGAAGGTGATTATGCACTCGATCTTGCAACCCAGTTTGGCAATGCGACCGAGGATGATTCCAAAGAAAAGAATGCCACCTATTTTGACGTCTTAGGACTGGCGCTAATTCGATATTCGTCAACTGTAGCAACGCTATTGGCGGCGCTTGCTGCAGTGCTGTTGGTTGTGGCAATGGTTCAGGGACAACGGAGAGGCTGGTTGAGCGCAAAAAGGATCTTGCAGGGTGTGCTGATCGCAGTAGCCGTAATTGTCGCGGCGCTTGCCGGATCGTTTATAACAAACTGGCTTCTAATGGCGATCGGGGGCGCTTCGCGGCAGATTGCAGCGGGTGAACTCTACAATGCCGGTTTATACGTTGCTGCTCTTGCCACGTTCGGTCTAGCGGCGGGTTCTTTGGTGTTTACCTGGGGAGCGCGGCGCATTGGATCGCATAATCTTGCTTTCGCGAGCATGGTGGTATGGCTTGTCCTCTTGCTGCTGACCACGATAACGATGCCGGGTGCGGTCTACGTATGGCTGTGGCCATTGTTGTTTATGCTTGCAGCATGGAACATTATTGCCGCCATGAACATGAGGCGTGGCGGTGTCCTGCTGACTGTTGCAGCACTGGCTGGCGTGATTCTGTTTGTTCCAATGATCCACAAGATCTTTACGGCCTTCTACATGGGATCGGTCCTGATGGTGAGCGGAATGCTCGCGTTGCTGATTACATTATTTGCTGATCCATTGATGCCGGAGAAAATGCCGCGCCGCATCATGCCTGCGGGGCTGTTTGTGGCAGGCGCAGGATTTCTGCTCGGAGCACTGCTGTTTTCTCCACGCTTCGACCGGGCACATCCGAGGTTCGACAGCATCTTCTATGGAGAGGACGCAGATAGCGGCAAGGCAATTTGGGCCAGCTACGATGACCGGCCGGATGAATGGACGTCACAATTCTTTTCCGGTGGGGCGCATAAAGAAGCCCTGGATAAGTTCAACGCGGGAAACTCGAGGAAATTTTTGCAGGCACCGGCGCAAGTGGTTCCGTTTGCAGCTCCGGACGCGCAAATTGTCGAAAGTAAAACTACTGCCGAAGGCAGGAAAGTGCGGGTGCGCGTGACATCCCCGCGCCATGCCCCGATTCTTTCCTTCTTCTCCAACACGGATGCGGTGGTAAAAGCTGCCGTAAACGGAAAAGAGATCCCGAAAGGGCAAATCGCTCAGAAGCTGTGGGTATTGCAGTATGGTGCGGTCCCGCCGGACGGAATTGAACTCGCGTTCGATCTCAAGGGTTCGAGTCCGGTGCAGTTCCAAATTGCCGATGTGTCCTATGGCTTGCCTGACGCGGCAGCCAGCGGACTCAAACCACGCCCGGAAAATGCAATACCCGTTCCGGCGCGCCTGAGCAACACGACCATTGTGACGAAAGGTTTTGAGTTTTAGGCCACGCTGAGTCGCACTGTCCATTTTTTGCGTGAAACATTCCTATTCCAATTTAGTCGAGCTGCTCCTTGCAAGAGCAGCGCATATTCCTGATAAGACGGCCTTCATCTTCCTAAAAGATGGTGAAAGAGAAGAGGTCAACTGGAATTACGGGCAGCTCGATGCTCGCGCACGGGCCATAGCAGCACGCCTGCAGGCAGCGAATGCCGCGGGCGAACGGGTGTTGCTGCTCTATGCTCCCAGCCTGGAATTTGTAGCGGGCTTCTGGGGCTGCTTGTATGCAGGCGCCATTGCTGTGCCGCTATATCCGCCGAAAATGAATCGCGGCTTTTCGCGGCTGAAGACAGTTGCAGAGGACTGCGGGGCGACGCTTGCTCTTACCAGCCAGCAAGGCTTGGCACGGATGAGACCGCTGAGTTCAACCGAAAATCAGCTTCCCGGAGTGAACTGGATCAGCACAGACAATCTTCCAGAGACCGATGGCGCAGCATGGCAGAAGCCGAAAATTTCAGGCAACACCACGGCATTTCTTCAATACACTTCCGGTTCAACTTCCACTCCGAAAGGCGTGATTGTCAGCCATTCCAACCTGCTGCATAACGAGAAGTTGATTCAGCGCACCTTCGGGCAGAATGAAGAGTCGATCATCGTGGGCTGGCTGCCTCTCTATCACGATATGGGGCTGATTGGAAACATGTTGCAGCCGGTCTACCTGGGGGCGCAATGCATCCTGATGTCTCCGGCTGCATTCCTCCAGCATCCGTTGCGCTGGCTTTCCGCGATTTCTCGCTACAAGGCCACAACCAGCGGCGGGCCGAACATGGCTTACGATCTATGCGTAAGGAAGATCACTAATGAAGAACTTGGCCGGCTCGCTCTGAGCAGTTGGAGCGTAGCATTTAACGGAGCTGAACCGGTAAGGGCCCGTACCCTGCAGGCATTCGCGGAGAGGTTTGCGCCTGCCGGGTTCCGTTCACGTGCTTTTTGTCCATGTTACGGCCTCGCAGAAGCCACTTTGCTGGTCAGCGGCGATGCAGCGGGAGACGAGTTGACTCTGACGAGAGTTGACTCTGATGCTTTAGCGATTGGAAGGGTCCACGAGGCGAGTGAGCCGGGAACCTCAACGGTGCTGGTTGGCTGCGGCCAGATCGCTAAAGAAACTGAGATAAAGATTGTCGAACCGGAATCGCGGGTCCCGTGCTCCGCGAGCCAAGTGGGTGAAATCTGGGTATCGAGCCGGAGCATTGCCCAGGGATATTGGAACCGCAGCGAAGATACGAAGCAAACGTTTCTTGCGCGAGTGGTTGGCAAAAATAAGAAAACCTATCTCCGAACAGGTGATCTTGGATTTATCGCAGATGGTAAAGTTTTCGTCACCGGACGTCTGAAAGATCTGATTATTATTCGTGGCAGGAATCATTATCCCCAGGACATTGAGCTGACAGTAGAAACCGCGCATGAATGCCTGCGACTCGGCAGCGGCGCGGCATTTGCGGTGGAAGCTGAAGGCGAAGAGCGTTTGATCATCGTCCAGGAAATCGCGGACGGCTTCAAGGGCAAAGCAGCCGATGTGGTGAGCAGGATCCGCCAGGAATTGTCCGAGCAACACGAGATCCAACCTCATGCGGTAATTTTGATCCGGCCTTTCACAATTCCTAAGACTTCCAGCGGAAAGATTCAAAGGTTTGCCTGCCGCAAGCTGTTTCTGGAAGGCAGCCGGGATGTTTGTTACGAATGGAGAGCGAGCACATCACAGGCAAAGGCCCAGGATGAGGCAGCTACACCGAATATTGCATTGTTGAACCCGGCCCCCATAGATGACGTAGAGCAATGGCTGGTCTGCAAACTGGCAGCCAAGAGTGGCCGTTCAATCTCTGAAGTTGACATAAGAGGGCCCATCTCGAATTTTGCGCTCGATTCACTGGCGGCGATTGAAATTGAACATGCGATCGAGACAGAGTTGGGCGTAAGTATTTCTGCTGTCCGTTTTTTGCAGGAAGTATCCATTCGGCAACTGGCTGCTGAACTTTTGAAATCTTCGCTCCACCAACGGAGTGGAATTCAGGCAACCTCCGAGATCCTGGAATTCCCGCTCTCGCAAGGCCAGAGGTCTCTCTGGTTTTTGCATCAACTGGCTCCGGCAAGCACTGCCTACAATCTTGCGTTCGCCGTATGCATCAATGACCTGAACAGCAGTGTATTGCGCAATGTATGCGAAACGCTGATCCAGCGGCATGCGTCGCTGCGCACTACTTTCCATTCAGTGAATGGAGAGCCGTTTCAACGGGTACAGGCATCACTGCCCGAGTTTTTCTCTGAGATTGACGCATCGCAGTTGGGCGAAACAGCTTTGAGCCTGCAAAAAGAAGCCAACTGTCAGTTCAACCTGGCTGAGGGCCCACTGTTCCGCATGGTGGTCTTCCGGTCAAATGCTGATGCGATTGTTTTGCTGGTTGTCCATCACATTGTCGCGGACTTCTGGTCACTGGCGCTGCTCATGCATGAACTTACTCTTCTATATAGCGCTGAGGTGAATGGGACATCCGCATCCGCACTGCTGCCACCGCTTGCCTCCCATTACAGTGATTTTGTGAGTTGGCAGAACGAACTGCTGGCCGGTGAAGCTGGAGATGAGTTATATCGATATTGGGAAAAGCAGTTGAGAGATGGATTGCAGGTGCTGAACCTGCCGACTGACCGGCCTCGTCCGGCTTTACAGACGTTTGCAGGCGCTGCAAAAAACTTCAAGCTCAGTCCTGAGCTGGCGGCAAAACTGAAGGCGCTCTCTCAGAAAAATAACAGCACCTTATACATGACGTTAATGGCGGCCTTCCAGGTACTCCTCATGAGGTACAGCAATCAGAAAGAGTTCCTGGTAGGCTCTCCAACCGCCGCCCGGGCAAGAGCAGAATGGGCCAATTTAGTCGGGTACTTCGTTAATACATTGGCGCTGCGCGCCACGATCTCCGGCAATCTTACTTTTGATCAGTTGTTGCAGCAGGTCAGAGCTACATCTCTGAAAGCTTTTGAATACCAGAATTATCCCTTTGCCACCCTGGTGGAGAAATTGCAGCCGGTGCGCAACGCGAGCCATTCTCCAATTGTGCAGGTCATGTTCGCGTTTGAGAAGACCATCTTCCTTCAGGAAGAAGGAATCGGAGCATTCGCGTTCGGCGAGGCAGGCAAGCGGCTGGTGTTTAATGGCGTTCCTGCAGAAACGGTTGCATTACCTTCACATTCAGCCATTTTTGATCTAATGCTCATGATGGCGGAAATCAAAGATTCTTTATCCGGAGCCATTCAATACAACATAGACCTGTTTGAAGGAGAGACGATCGAGCGGATGGCAGGGCACTGGGAGCGCCTGCTGGAAGGGATGGTAGAAGCGCCGGAAAGACAGATCGAAGAGCTGTCCATGCTGAGCG
>Ga0134126_10009669_pt1 | contig 12147 bp, 15 predicted proteins | sample KB31752_FD_96881 | JGI IMG/M metagenome (GOLD analysis project Ga0134126, IMG submission 96881) | Terrestrial soil microbial communities with excess Nitrogen fertilizer from Kellogg Biological Station, Michigan, USA - KB3-175-2 | ecosystem: Environmental > Terrestrial > Soil > Unclassified ...
CCGGACTGCTTCGTCTTTAAATTCCTCCGTGGACCGCCGTCGTGTCTTGGTGATCATTCTGTCCTCCGATTTCATCATTCTCCTCCTTCTGGAGGTGTCTGTGAAATCAGGGGAAGGTCATATGGGCCGCCAACGTGTTTGACGAGAATGTCATCGCCATCAAGATACGCAACAGCCACCTGAACGATGGACCCATCGTAGATCTTTAATGGCTCGAAGACGATGATAACGTCATCGGTGACTAACGCTAGCGACGGAGATGAGAGAATCCATGATGATCCATCCAATAGGCGGATAAACGAGCCGTCTTTCTCTGCGATTGAACTAGCGATGTAGTGAACTTTCTTAAAGTCTTGAGCGGTCGCGACGCTCGGTGCGACGAGAAAGATGAAAACTAGTGCTGTGAGGAATATTCGTTTCATGATCGGTCTAGTTGGCTAACTATTGAGTATACTGACCGGTATAGTACGCCGAAACGGACCGCACTGTTGGGCGGAATTCTTGCGCGTGTTCAATCACTTGTCAACGCTCTCCATGCTGCCTCATTGGCGTGTTATGCAGAACGGCATAATTCCGTTATAGCTGCGAAGGGCTCCACCCTTGGACCAGCGCATCGACTGGACTCCGTACCCCTTTACCGCCGCGATTCAGGACGTGTGTGTAGATCATGGTCGTCCTAACGTCGGTGTGGCCCAACAGCTCCTGCACCGTGCGGATATCGTAGCTGTCTTCCAATAGGTGCGTGGCGAACGAATGCCGCAATGTATGACAGCTCGCTGGTTTGGTAATCCCCAGCCTTAAGCCGTGCCTCTTTCATGACTTTCTGCATCACTGATTCGTGAAGGTGGTGACGGCGTCGTCCTCCCGTGATCCGATCAATGTAATGGCTCGATGCCGGAAACACCCACTGCCAGCCCCACTCTTTGTTTGCGTGTGGATACTTGCGTTCAAGCGCGTTGGGCAGGACCACCTGGCCAAGCCCATGCCGGAGATCGTCCTCGTGCTGCGATTTCACGGATTGGAGATGGTGTCGGAGGGGCTCTTGTGCGGCTGCCGAAAGCGTCGTATAGCGATCCTTATCGCCTTTGCCGCCCCGAACAAGGATTTGATGCGGGAGAGATCGAGATCCTTCACGCGCAGACGGCAACATTCCATCAGGCGCAGGCCGCCGCCGTATAACAGCATCGCCATCAGCCAGGGCGTGCCGCTCAAGCAACCGAGCAGTCGTCTGACTTCGTCCTTCGTCGGCACAACAGGGAGCCGTTTTCCTCGCTTCGCTCGAACGACACCCTGAATGAGGCCAATCTTTTTCTCGAAGACTTCGCGATAGAGGAACAGGAGGGCATGGAGCGCTTGGTTTTGTGTCGAGGCGCTCACCTGTTAAGCCGTCGCCAAGCTGGACAAGAACCGACCGATTTCCGGTTCGCCCATGTCGGCCACGGGCTGCAACTCATGAAAGCTCATGAAGCGCTTGATCCAGTGACAGTAGGCCTGCTCGGTATGGCAACTCAGATACCGGGCTCGGGTGGCAAGGTGTATCCGATCGAATAGCGGATGGTCTCCTGCGACAGTGGGACGGACCACCGGGACGCCGGCAGGGGCGTCATGCTGGGCGCCGTTCGGCGGACACAGCACAGGATCGACTTCCGTCGGCTCTCCCGCGAAGAGAGCCAGCAGGTGTGTGACGGCATCCTTCGTTTGAGGCACAGTCCAATGTTTTGCTTGCTGGTGCCACCGGCGACCGACAATGGTCTCGATCTTCGTCACATGATCGGGAGAATACGGAAGCTGTACGATCAGCTGTCCATCCTCCCCCGGTCTGATCTGAATCGGAGCTGACGGCATGATCAATTCTTGATCCCTTCCGTATGTCCATGCCGAACTGGAACAGGGGCGGCAGACTCTTGCGCTAAGCCTGTGGCGCTGTCAAGTAGAACGCACGTATAACCTGCTATTCGACAGACTGCCTCTTGCGCCGCAGCCTGTACGGCACCATTGAAACATCCTGTCCTTGAGCCTCTTGAACGTCATGCATGGAAATTTCAGGCTCCCCGCCAGATCGTGGAAATCGAGTTGACGGCGAGCGACTGATGCATTACAGCTTGGGAAGGTCTGATTTAATGAAGCTCCCCGCAGCAAGCTGCGGGGTATCACAGAACTCAATTCCGAAGACTTCTCGGAAGGAGAGGCCAACCCCATAGCGAGCTACGGGGAATGTCAAGTTCAAAGTTTCGACAAATAATCAGCTCAATTCCCCGTGTTTTGAGTGCCAACTGATTAAAATCAGGAATTAATCAGACCTTCCCTTGTATGACATTTGCCTCAATGAGCAATGTTCATGTGCCTTCAACCTGTTCGCCTGGATGATGAAACTGATAAAGTTCTGAAGCAGGTGACGAAGAAAACGGGTCGGTCCGTGTCCACGATCCTCAAGCGAGAGGGGGGTATTGGTATTACGAGATGAGGTCAGTCGTCGCAATCAGCAACCAGCGTTCGAAATTCACTGCCGGCTTGATCTGGAACCAGGTGAATATGGAATCGCGCCTTCGACAGAAACTCGACTCGGCATGCAGTCCGCGTTACGTCGAAAATCTCGCCGATGATTTGTCGATACTGCGCATTTGATCTCATGCCATTCAACAGCACGCTTGTTGGCAATCGCCCGGTTCTGGCGTAGAATCCGGAATCAGCTATCACCAATTCATGGCTCATGTTGTTCCCATGGCACCGCTTGATCCCACACTTTTGACGCCTTTCGCACGCAAATATGTCTGGTGGATGACGCCGGAAGAAGCCGTCACCATGCCCGAGCGCGTTGTGGCTCAGGTCATGAACATCGGCGATTATGACGATGTTCAAGCCCTGGCCACGCTCGTGGGGGACGATTATCTCCGCGCTGTGTTGCGGCAGGCCGAAATCGGTCAGTTCACACCTCGCTCATGGGTCTATTGGCACTACCGGCTCGGGCTTGCCGCGCCAGACCAGGTTCCGACCATGCCCGAGCGAATCCTCGCATGATCCGCACCTTCACTCCCCGTCTCGACATCTTACCGACTGCACAACGAAAGGTATGGCTGGCTCTCAGTCACGCCTCCCAATTGGGTTTTGTGCTGTACGGCGGCACTGCTATTGCTTTGCGGCTCGGTCATCGTCCCTCCCTCGACTTCGACTTTTTCACGGATCGCCCACTGAGAAAGAATGAGCTATACGCCGCCCTTCCCTTCCTTCGCCGTTCCACTCTCCTTCAAGAAACGCCCGATACCATCACGGTCCTGTATCCAGACTCACAAACTGAGCCACACGTCAAATTATCCTTCTTTGGATCGCTGACTTTCGGACGGATTGGTGAACCTGAGATGACGAGTGATGGTATCGCGCAGGTAGCCGGACTGGATGACCTCATGGCGACGAAGCTTAAAGTGATCTTGCAGCGGATCGAAGCCAAAGACTATCAGGACATAGCGGCGATAATTCGCGCAGGCACCGGCCTCTCACGAGGACTTGCGGGCGCTCGAGCCTTGTATGGGCCCGCCTTTCAACCCAGCGAAAGCCTGAAAGCCCTGGTGTATTTTGAAGGAGGCGATCTTCATCGCCTTACGCCGGATGAACGGACCCTTCTTATCGAAGCCGCCACCTCGGTCCGTATGTTACCGGCGATCGAGATTCTGACACATTCTCTGGCCCTGCCTTGCAGCGGTTGATGCCTCTCGACGCATCAGCTCTTCCATCCCGGCGGACCGGAAAATCCACAATCATCGCGAACTCTTAACCCACATTATTATTCTTAACGATTCGTGACGAAACCGCCCCACGGCATGGATGAAACGCTTGGCGCTCATTGCGCGGCTGACGGATTGGACGACCCGCTCGCCACGTAGAGTGGCGGCGGCGTTCCAGTCTTGGGCGCTCCCCAATAAATCGTCTGATGAGGAAACGGCATCTCGATGCCCTTGGCATCGAAGGTGTTCTTGATCCGGCGATTCATCTCGCGGCCGATCCGCCATTGTTGAATCGGTTTGGTCTTGATCCGGCATTTGATGATGACGGCGGAATCGGCAAACTGATCGACCCCCGACATTTCCAGCGGCTCCAAGATGTCGCCCGCAAATTCCGCATCTTGCCGCAATTCTTCGGCAATGTCCTTCAACAAGGCCATGACCTCGTCGACGTTTTCCCGGTAGGCGACGCCGATATTGAAGACATAGTAGGAATAGAGTTGAGTCATGTTCTTTACCGTATTGATATTGCCGTTCGGAATGACATGAATGCTTCCCGCCTCATCGCGCAGCACGATGGTCCTCAGCTTCACTTCTTCCACCAAACCGCCCACCCCGGCAATCTCCACCACATCGCCGACTCGGATTGAGTCTTCGAGAAGAATGAAGAATCCCGAGATCACATCCTTGACCAAACTTTGGGCGCCGAAACCGATGGCCAGGCCGCCCAGCCCGGCTGCGGCAAGCAGGGGTTTCAAATCTACTCCGACCTCCGAGAGCACCATCATCCCCCCGACTCCAAGAATGACGATGCGAGCGAGATCCCGGATGACTTGAGTCAGCGTATCGGCCCGTTTCATTTCCGTCGGCCCGAAGAGCCGTCCTTCATAGAGACGACGAAACCGCTCCACCACCCGCTGAAGAAGCGAAAATAAGAGGAGCATCCCGACCGTAATCAAAATAATCCGTAGGCCTGACGAAGAAATCCATTCGAACGAACGTTCTAGAAATCGGCTGAAATAGGTTTCGATCATGCGCACCTCCCATTGCTCCTTGATCGCTTCAACGGCCGGAACGCCCGAGCCGACGGCTCTGCATGCCAATCCATCAGCCTTGCCCATGGAGACACTCGAGGGCAAAGCCGAGTCAATAGTCTATATGCGAACAAGGTCCGGAGATCAACAATGGATGTGTGATCAGAGAAAACGGAAGAGGAAAAGGTGACACCTAAGGGACTGACGCTCCCCTAGACGGACTGAAGATTCCCAATCCTGCGAGATATCATTTATCAACCAGCTACCTGCTGCTCCGCGTGATAGGAGCTGCGGACGAGCGGACCTGATTCTACGTGAGTGAATCCCATGGCGAGACCTTCTTCTTTCAGCAAGACGAACTCGGAAGGATCACAGAACCGGGCGATGGGCAGATGGTCTCTGGTCGGCTGGAGGTATTGGCCAATCGTAATGATATCACAATCGAGCGTGCGGAGATCGCGCATGACCTCGCGCGCTTCATCAAGCGTCTCCCCCATCCCTAAGATCAAACCTGACTTTGTCTTCATTCCTTGCTGCTTCGCCTTTGCAAGGAGTTCAATCGATCGTTGGTACTTCCCTTGAGGTCTGATCGATGGGAAGAGCCGCCTCACGGTTTCAATATTGTGATTCAGAATTTCAGGCTTCTCCGCACAGACTGTCGTCAGCGCAGTAGCGTCACCTTCAAAATCCGGTATCAGGACTTCGATCGTGCAAGCTGGATTCAACCGCCTTGTCTGCCTGATCGTTTCAGCAAAGACCCAGGCTCCGCCATCTGGTAATTCGTCGCGATTCACGGAGGTGATCACGACATGGCGCAGACCGAGGGCTCGCACCGCTTCCGCGACACGACCTGGTTCCCTCTCATCCACTGGAAGCGGCCTTCCGGTCTCGACAGAACAATAGTGGCAACGCCTGGTACAGATATCGCCCAAGATTAGGAATGTCGCTGTGCGGGCGTTCCAACATTCCCATCGATTTGGACAACCTGCCTCCTCGCAGATCGTATGGAGATTGAGCCGCTCCATGGTCTGCTTGATATCGAGATAATTCGGGCCAGTCTTGGCTTGGATCTTAAACCAGGATGGAAGGCGAGGTCGGCCGATGGCCGATGGTTGATGGTTGATGGTTGATGAAGACCGGAGATGGGCTAACGGAACGAAACTCATGACTGCTCCCCATCCACCGAGCGTGGTCGGAACCAGTTCATTATTTTACCAAAGAAACCAGATTGCTCCGACTCGGCTTGTGGTGGATCCGGATATTCCACCCAAAGTTCCCGCGACCCGAGATACACGCCGTTGCGAAAACCCAATTGCGTTTTGAGTTGCCTATATCCCTGCGCATGTAATGACTGGATCAAAACGGTCAGGGCTTCGTCTTGGGTAGGATGAGTCTCGGTTGTAACGCGAACGGTCTCATACCGTAAGATGGCCCGATAGCCTTCCTCTACACGCTCAAACTCGACCGGCCTGCTGAATCCCCGTTCCCGGTTGTCCAACCCGGCGAGTTGATGCTTGTCGACTCCTCCATCCATCGCTCATTCTAAGGCTCGAAAGACAGCAACCAAATCGCTCAAAGCGATGGTCTTGTTCTTGAGCACGGCCCGCTCAGCTTGAATCGCCTCGCGCGTCTTGGTATCAGCCGCACCGGCTTTCAGACAAGATGAGCCCAGCGCCAAAATCCGGTCGCACTCTTCGGTGAGCTTCTTCTTCACGACAGGATTGACCGACAGAATCTCCATGAGCTGCCGGCGCGTTTCATCAAGATGCCCTTGGAGTTCTGAGTCCGGATAGCTCTTCCGAGCCGCTTCATCCAAACACCGATCAAGATACTGAGCTAGAAAGACATAGAGTCGGACGAGCGCCGCAGCAATGTCGGTTTGATCGTTGGCAGAAACAGGCATGTGTCACCTCGAATAAGAGTGAATGGCCGATGGCTTATAACAAAGACCGCGAATCATTCTCCTCCGAGCCATAAGCGATACGCGATATGTTATTCGCTTTTTGACGCGAGCAAAGCTCATTGTTCAAGTAATACTTTCACATCATCACCTTCAATCTTTACTTGATACGTCGCAACCTTTGCAGAAGGGTTATTCATGCAAGCCCCCGTGGTTACATTGTATTGCCATCCGTGCCAAGGGCAGGTAACAATAGTACCTTCCAACTCTCCCTCCCCTAATGGGCCATCTCGATGACAACAGGTATTGTTGATCGCATGAATCGTTCCATCCACATTAAATACGGCTAGCGTCTTTCCGTTCGCTTCAGCCACAATACCATGTCCCGGTTTTACATCTCCTATAGTTGCCACACGCACGAACTCTGCCATTCCTTCCCTCCAATGCGAGACTGCTCAATTGGTGTTGAACGGTTGCTTGATCTTTTTGAGCAAACTATCGATAGATGGGCCGGCTTTCCCGGTACCGCCTAGCTCTTTCATGATTTTCTTTGCAATATCCCGAAACGCCGCTGCCTGAGGGGATGCCGGATCGGCGACGACGATCGGATGGCCGGTATCTCCACCATCCCTGATAGCCGGATCGATTGGAATTCGTCCCAAAAATGGCACATTCAGCTTGGCTGCGGCCCGCTCCCCTCCTCCATGCGAAAAGATCTCCGTCCGCTCACCGCAGTGACCGCAGACAAAGTAACTCATGTTTTCGATGATACCCAGGAGCGGAACATTCACCTTCTGGAACATCGCCATGCCCTTACGAACGTCGTAGAGTGCGACTTCTTGAGGCGTGGTCACCGTAATCGCCCCGGCCAACGGAACCATCTGCGACAAAGAAAGCTGCACATCACCGGTACCGGGTGGCAAGTCGATGAGTAAGTAGTCCAAGTCTCCCCAGATCACATCGCGGAAGAACGCTTGCAGATACTGATGGACCATCGGACCTCGCCACACAAGCGGAGCTTCCTCCGGCACCAGAAACGCCATGGAAATCAGCTTCACCCCGTAATTCTCGACCGGAAGAATCTTGCCGTCTTTCTGTTCCGGCCCGGTCGTGCTCCCCATCATCATGGGGATGTTGGGACCGTAGAGGTCGGCATCCAATAGCCCAACCTTTGCACCAGCCACGGCTAACGCACAGGCCAGGTTCGCCGCAACGGTTGATTTTCCAACCCCTCCTTTTCCGCTGCTGACCGCGATGACCTGCTTCACTCCAGGGATCAAATTATCTTTTGCCTGGGGCTGCTGTGCCCCATGACCATGTTCATCAGCCATACCTATTCCCCCATCCAATTGTGCTCGACCGTCACCGTACCCTCGAATACCATAGTCGAGTCGCCGTTACGTGTGATGCATCATCATAATAAGCGATGCCATACGCGAAATGATATGGGTCGGTCGGGCCATCATCCACGTACCGACCGGGGAAGTCTTGGACGATGACCATCAGACATCCGAGAGGTATACTGAATTCATACGGAGCGCATGACTCGCAGGACTAACGATGACATCGTCTTCTTCATTGGAACCATCCATTCGCTTGATCGGCGAACAACTCGCCCAGCTCTCAGCCGGTCTTTCACCGTCGATCTTTGACAGCCGCTGGTGGTCTCATTCTGCGATCAATTTGGCGATGAAGGATGCGTCGTTCAAGACACGGTTGTTCCATTTCATCGATGTCCTTCCGGTCATTCAGGATGATGAACGAGTCGTCTCGCTCGCAGAAGAGTATTTCGGCCGCGAGAGCAGCGAGTTGTTCGGACTTCAGTGGGGATTGAAGGCACTGGCTTCAACGAGCATGGGAGCCCGTCTCACCGGAAAATCCATCAGGAAGCAAATCGAACAGATGGCCAAGACTTTTATTGCCGGTGCGTCGATTGAAGAAGCAGTTCCGGCCTTGTCGCAGTTATGGAAAGACGGACGAGCCTGGTCTGTCGATCTTTTGGGTGAGGCCACCATCAGCGAACAGGAAGCCGACCGCTATCGCGACCAGTGTCTGAACGCCTTGAATGAGCTCGATCGAGCCACCAAGACATGGCCTTTTACTCCTCTGCTCCAACAAGACCACTTGGGACCAATCCCACGTGTACAGCTCTCGCTCAAAATTTCGGCCCTCTCATCCCGACTGGACCCGATTGATCCCGATGGAAGTTACGAGTCGGTCGCCGCGCGTCTCCGTCCGCTGGTGGATCTGGCACAGTCGCTGGCGGCTGGATTGATTTTCGATATGGAGCAGGCGGAGACAAAAGACTTGATCCTGCATATTTTCAAGCAACTCTTCGCGGAGCCGGCCTATCGAACCTATTCCTATGCCGGGCTCGCGCTGCAGGCCTACCACCGAGAAACCGAACGAGACGTTCAAGACTTGGTGGCCTGGGTGCGAACACGCCATGCGCCGATCACGATCCGACTGGTCAAAGGCGCGTATTGGGATTCAGACACTGTCCGATATCGGCAAGCAGGCTGGCCAACTCCGCTTTTTGAGCGCAAGGTGGACACCGACATGTACTACGAGCGGTTGATTCCGGTGCTGTTTGAACATTCCGATCTCATCCGCCCCGCGTTCGGCACGCACAATCTTCGCACATTAGCCGCCATCGAAGCCCATGCGGAATCGCGAGGTCTGACACCTGATGCGCGCGAGTACCAAATGATCTTCGGTATGGCGGAGCCTTTCCAGCAAGCCCTGGTCAAATTAGGACGTCGTGTACGCTTATACAGTCCGATTGGTCGGCTGCTCCCCGGTATGGCTTATTTGGTTCGGCGGCTCTTGGAAAATACCTCGAATGAGTCGTTCCTCCAAAAAGAGTACGTGGAGTCCCAACCATTGGCTCGGCTCCTCGCTCCACCGACAACGCCGACCCAGCTCCAACACACCACAACGAGCGGCGGAAAGAGTTTCAGCAACGAACCGCACAGCGACTTTTCACGGGCAGAGGTTCGGGAGGCCATGCGGGCGAGTATTGGAGCGGTTCAATCTCAGCTGGGCCGACAATGGCACGGTGCGGCATCCGGTAGCAGGCTGACCGGCCCATGGTTGGAATCCCACAATCCTTGTAGGCCGAATGAGGTCGTGGCCAAGGCGCAGAGCGCAGCAGTGTCCGACCTGGGCCCCATCATCGAACAGGCGCTCAAACAATCGGACCCTTGGCGGCGGAAAGCTCCGGAAGCGCGATCTAAAATCCTGCGAAATGCCGCATCGGAAATGTCTCGTCGCCGGTACGAGCTGGCAGCGTGGGAGATCGTTGAGGTCGGTAAACCCTGGCGTGAGGCCGATGCCGATGTGGCGGAAGCGATCGACTTTCTCCGCTACTATGCCGATGAGATGGATCGTCTGGCTCGACCGGTGCGATTAGGCAACCGTCCAGGTGAACTCAACCAGCGCTTCTATGAACCGCGCGGCGTGACGGCAGTCATCGCGCCATGGAATTTTCCGCTCGCCATCCCCACCGGAATGGTGTCAGCGGCTCTCGTGACCGGAAATCCAGTCCTGTTCAAACCGTCAGAACGCTCGCCCATCTTAGGGACTCTGCTCACTGACATCTTGATCCAGGCCGGTGTACCGGCCGGCTGTTTAACCTGTCTTCCAGGTGGACCGGAGGTCGGCCAAGCACTCGTCGCGCATCCCCATGTCGTGACAATCGCGTTTACTGGATCGAAGACCGTGGGGCTCCGCATGTTAGCCGAAGCAACGCGCGTGGGTCCAGGACAACCTATGGTCAAGCGGGTGATTGCCGAGATGGGTGGGAAGAATGCCATCATCGTCGATGAGACGGCGGATCTCGACGAAGCGATTACCGGTGTCGTCGCATCGTTCGCCAGCTATGCGGGGCAGAAGTGCTCGGCTTGTTCCCGAGTCATCGTCCATCGCACCGTCTACGACTCCTTCGTTTCCCGCCTACGTGAGGCAGTGTTGAGCTTGGAGGTCGGCGATCCCATGCACCCGTCCACTAGGGTAGGACCGGTGATCGATGCCCGAGCCCAAGCGAGCATACAACGCTATATTTCACTCGGTCTCGATGAAGGCCGGCTTCTCGTGCAACGATCCGTGGATCAGACCGGGTATTTCGTCGGACCGACGGTGTTTATCGACATCCAACCCCATCACCGTCTGGCACAGGAGGAAATCTTTGGGCCGGTATTAGCCGTCATGAAAGCAGACAGTATTGTCGAGGCGATCCGCTTGGCAAACGGAACCAACTATGCCTTGACCGGAGGGATTTATGCCAGAAGTCCCGCCAATCTTGCGATGGCCCGTGAGCAATTCGATGTAGGAAATCTGTACTTGAATCGACCTATCACCGGCGCCTTCGTCTCTCGCCAGCCCTTCGGTGGGCACCGTTTCTCAGGAGTAGGCGCGAAAGCGGGTGGAGAAGATTACCTGACCCAGTTCATGACCGTCCGAGTCGTCAGCGAGAACACCCTTCGCCGGGGATTCGAATCGACTCAATGAGGCTTGGGCGCTTTGATCTCGTAGTCTTCAAGTTCTTCTGTGATTTCCGTGATCACGCCACGGTCCTCTTTGATAGCGGATAATTCCTGCCGCTCTGAATACTTTACGAGACCGACCCCCTTGGCGAACCAAGCCGTCATCACATCGATTCCGGAGACGGTGTGACGGCTTCCTGACAAGTGGATCTTCATGTTCATCCGTGCTTCAACTTTGATGACATCCTGGAATGTACCGGCTGGAACGGTGATGGTTTCTCGACCGATCACCTTACTCCACCCCTGGGTATCGACCTTCTCATCTGTTTCGTCTCGATCCATATCGTTGCCGAAATCAACTCCCATTCGGTCAAACTGCTGGAAAGAGGACGGGATTTTCAGCGGAAATCGGAAAATCTGGTAGGGCGTAATCTGTTTCTCCAACGGTGTTCCCGGATCCGATCCATAATAGACAATGCCGACCACGTCGCGTCGATAAAAACTATCCGACGGTCCGTGATTTCCCGGGTTCGTATCATGGAACACCGTCACGGTGACACCGTTCATCGTCTTGGCTCCCGAGACCGTCGACACATTCGTGAAAAGCTTCAGTTCGACGGATTGGAGCGGTCCCTCGTTGATCTGGCCACGATAGGTCCAACGGCTCCCGACCGTATCAGGGAAATACTCCTCGGACTTTGAAACCGTAACCGGCTCCTCAGCACCGAGCACTACAGACCATGAGTGTAGTCCGAAGAGCAAACACAGTCCTACCGTCAATCCCAGTTGCATACCCAGTTGCATAGAAAATTTACGCATCACCATTATTCCAACTCCAGATATAAGAATTTTACGGTATCATACGAGTCCCGAGGGCGGCAAGCCGATAGATATTAGACCTCTTGCATAACCTCATGGCGTCATGTCTCTGTTGTAGCAGGCCGCGATCAGAGTGAAGCGTAATCCGAAGCGTTTTCTGCGGTTTCGGTATCGGTCAGACACGATCTTGAAGC